>Ga0207648_10000668_pt1 | contig 38381 bp, 28 predicted proteins | sample KBSMisM32_FD_184310 | JGI IMG/M metagenome (GOLD analysis project Ga0207648, IMG submission 184310) | Miscanthus rhizosphere microbial communities from Kellogg Biological Station, Michigan, USA - KBS Miscanthus M3-2 (SPAdes) (version 2) | ecosystem: Host-associated > Plants > Roots >... | reverse complement strand
AGGAGGGCAAGGACGGCCAGGGTCAGGAGCATGCCCGCGAGTCTATGAGGTGTCCGCCGACGCGGGCAACTGCGCCGCCGCTACTTCCGACGGGCGATGAAGCTGGCGAAGCTGAGGCGGATCTCCCCGTCGCGCCCGCGCAGGTAGACCTTGGCCAGCTGCCCGGGAGCGGCGTGGCGGCACAGGTCGTACAGCTCCTGCAGCGTGCGCACCTTGTGCTCGGCGTCCACGAACTCGCGGCCCTGGCGGCGGGTCACGAGGACGACGGCGATGGGCGCATCGTCCTCGTGATCAGGCTCCGGCTCGCGCTTAGAGTCCAAGGATCCGCTCCTCGGTCTGCACGAGGCCCTCGCGCTTCTTCTCCTCCAGGACCTTGCGCACGGCCCCGTACTCCGCGGGCGGCACGGGCAGGCGCAGCGGACGCGAGGCCCCCCGCGGCATCAGGTAGAGCACGATGTCCGGCATCTCGCGGAAGGCCATGCGCCCGATGCGGGCGTAGGGCAGGAACCCCGCGTCCGCCCACACCCCGTCGCGGTAGAAGCCGACCTGGATGCGCGTGGAGAGCGGCACGATCAGGATGAAGTAGAGCGCCATCACCGCCTGGCTGAAGACGTGATGGACGGGCCGGTCCATGGTGGCGTTGAGGACGGCGACGGCGCCGCTCACGACGCCGAGGATGAGCTGCAGCGCGTAATGGCGTGGTTGCGGAAGGGCCCAGGTGAGGACGGCCGTCGGCCGCACGCGCTGGAACTGCGCGTAACGCAGGAGGCCGCGGCCGTTGAGGACGGAGAAATACAGGCCCAGCCCTCCAAGAACGACCGAGAGCATGAGCTGATTCGTTTGCGGCATCAGGACGGCACCGCGGCCAGGGCCGCATCCGCGTCCGCGACGAGGTCGGCCGCGTCCTCGACGCCCAGCGACACGCGCACCAGGCCGGCATCGATGCCCGCCGCGCGCAGCTGGGCTTCGGAGTATCCGTGGTGCGACGTGTGCACGGGCAGGCTGACGAGCGTCTCCACGCCGCCCAGGCTGGCCGCGCGCGCCATGATTCGCAGCCCGTCGTAGAAGCGCTCGGCGGCGGGAAGCCCGCCGCGCAGGACGAAGGCGACCATCCCGCCGTAAGACGACATCTGACGCCGCGCGACTTCGTGGCCGGGATGTCTGGGCAACCCCGGGTAGACCACCTTCGCGACTTTCGGATGGTCCTGGAGATGCACCGCGAGCGCCATCGCGTTCTCGCACTGCCGGGCCACGCGCAGGTGCAGGGTCTTGAGCCCGCGCAGGACGAGGAACGCCGAGTGCGGGTCGAAACATCCACCCAGCACCTTCAGCAGGTCGCGCGCCTTGTCCATGCGCGCGCGGCTGCCGACGAGGGCGCCGCCGATGATGTCGCTGTGCCCGCCCAGGGCCTTGGTGAGGCTGTGCATGACGATGTCGGCGCCGAGCCCGAGAGGACGCTGGAGGAACGGCGAGGCGAAGGTGTTGTCCACCATCACGGCGAGGCCGGCGGCGTGCGCCTGCCGCGCGACCTCTTCGATGTCGATCACCTCCACCGCGGGGTTGGTCGGGCTCTCGAGCACGACGAGGCGGCTGCGTGGTCCGGCCACGTCGCGCAGCTTCAAGAGGTCCGCGGGGGCGACGATCCGGCTGGACATCCCCCACTTCGGGAGGAGGTCGCGCACGAACTTGGTCGTGCCGCCGTAGAGCGACGCGCTGGCCAGGACCTCGTCGCCCGCTTCGAGCACGGACAGGATGCCCGTGGTGGCGGCGGACATCCCCGACGCGAACACGACCCCCGCCTCCGCGCCTTCCAGCGCGGCCAGCGCTTCCTCCAGCGCGCGGAGGGTCGGGTTGCCGTAGCGCGTGTAGAACTCGAAGGCGAGGTCCGGATCGCCGTCGAGGTACCGCCGCATCTCGCGGGCGGAATCGAACACGAAGGTGGAGGACTGGACGATCGGCGTGGTGAGCGAGCCCTGCCGGGGCCCGCCGTTGCCGTGGACGGCGCGCGTGCCGATGCCGCGCCGCGGCCGCTCTCCGCCTTCCTTGTCCGCGCTCACAGCTCGACCGCTTGCGGGCGGGGCTCCGCGCCCGCCGCCGGCGTCTCCGGGACCGCGCCCACCACCGGCTCGACGAAGAGGCGGTAGGCATCGCGATACCCGAGCTCCAGGAGGTCGGAGGCGGTGGCCCGCACTTCCGTGGCCGGGTCCTCCGACCCGTCGAGGTCCAACGGCGCGAGCACGCGCTGCTCCGGGCGGATCACGTAGAGGTCGATCGCGCGATAGAGGCGGCCGGTGGCCGGGTCCTGCCAGCCGCGGCCGCCGTCGTCCGTGCGATGGCCGAGGGTCTCGACCAGGCGGTTGAGGCGCTCGGTCGCGCGCAGGTCCACCTCGACGGCCTGGCGCTCGAGCGTGGCCAGCACGCCGTCGGCCAGGGCACGCGCCCCCCGCCGCCGCGCCAGCGGCCGCGCCTCTTCGGGGGCGGCGGTGACGAAGAGGATCTGCTCCGCGCCCGCGGCGATCGCTTCCGAGAGACCGGAGCCTCCGGCCAGGCTGGCCTCCGTGAGCCGGTGGCTCTCTCCGGCGAAGATGCCGCCCTTCGGGAACGACACGCGCCGCACGGGGGCCACGCCGGGCGCGAGGAGGCCGGTCATCGCGGCGTCGAACAGGAGCGCGTCGTAGCCCGGAACGCGCAGGTCTACCGCGCCCGGCAGCCCCTCGAGACGGGATCGCGGGCCGCGGGCCCGCGCGGAGACGAAGCCCGCGCGGTGCGCGTCGTCGAGCACGACGAACGGCAGGGGCCCGCCCGTCTCCAGGTCGGCCGTGCGGAGGATCAGCTCGCGGAAGCCCGGCTGCCCGAGGTTTTCGGCGAGGAGCGAGACGTATTTCCTTCCCAGCTCCGCCTCCGACGGCGCGCGCGAGATGGCAGGGCCGCGCGCGATCTCCCACAGCGCCTCCAGCAGGCGGTCGCGAGCCGGGCTCGGATCGAGCAGCCATTCGAAGCTCTCGGCCAGCCGGCGGCGCTGCGTCACCAACAGGCGCAGGACGCCGAGCAGCCCGGCCGCACACAAGAAGAAGATGGGCAGCGACAGCGAAGCCAGGTAGGGCGCCCGCAGCACGGAGGGAGCGCCCAGCATTGCGGCCCCGACGCGGCCCGCCCACCCGGGCGAGACGAGGTCGAAGATCAGCACCAGCGGGAAGAGGAGACCCGCGGTCAGGGCGAGCAGGACCGGGAGGAGGAAGACGCCGAACGAGCAAGCCAGGAGCAGGATCGCGATGCGCACGGCCGGGCGCAGACGGAAGAACGCGTCCCAGCTCACGTCGGCCCAGAACCCGCTTTCGCCGTAGAGCCGGGGCCCGCCCGCGACCGCGCCGAAGGCCGCCCCCACGGTGCCCACACCCGACCCCACGACGAGGTCGAGCTTGACGCCGCTCTCGTCGAGCGCCTTCAGCACGCCCGCGTGATACGCGCCGGAGGTGCCGCTCCCCGTCAGCACCAGGGCAGTGCGCCGCCTGGGGGAATACTCTCTCATCCGCGCTCGAACGAGATTATCACCGATCGCGACCAGGCCCGGTCGGAATCGGAATGCGGGATCAGGCGCGCAGGCGCTCCGTGATGGCGGCCGCGGCCTCGCCGGGAGCGAGATCGACGTAGGTACCCGTGCGCTTGCCGTGCAGCCAGGGCAGGAGCCAGGGCGTGTCGTCGCGTGGATCGGAGGGCGCCGGCCAGCGCAGGGCTGCGACCGCGTCCTCCAGTCCTTCGATGGTGGTGGACGCCATCGCTTCCTCGATCACAGCACCGGCGAGGACCGGGTACAGCTCGACGGTGGTGCCGGCCCGATCCATCACGAGCCCGCGCGCCTCCGCCGCCGCCGTGACCCACGGCGGCAGGGTCGCGGCCAGCTCCGGCTCCCGCCGGGCTCCCGCGCCAAGCACGGCGGCGGCCCGGCCCGCCAGCGCGCGGTAGTCGTCCTCCGTGATCCGCTGCAAGCACGGCGCCGCGCAGGTGCGGACCTGGGCGAACACGCAGCCGAGGCCGAGGGCCAGGTCCGGCGCCGGCTCGAACACGTAGTCGCACGGTCGCAGGGGGAACACGCCGTGCAGGGCCTCGATCGCGGACTGCGCGGCCGCGCGGCTGCGGAAGGGCCCGTACAGGTGCGCGCGTTCGCTCGTCGCCGGGCGTACGACGAGGCGCGGGAAACGGGCGGTGGGATCGAGGTGGAGGTACACCGGCGGCTTCAGATCCCGGCGCTTGGAGAGGGGCACGTGCCGCCCCATCACGCGCTCGAAGGCGAGCCGTTGCGCGAACGGCGTCGTGGTGGCGGCGAAAGCCACGGCGCTCGTGATGGGGGCGAGGTTCGTCGGCGGGCGCGTCCCCTTCTTGGGCGGGGGCCCGGCGCCGAGCTGCGTCGCCACCCAGCGGCGCACGTTCGCGGGCCGGCCGATGAGGAGGCTCTGGCCGTCGGGTCCGAGCACCTGCGCGACTCCGGCCCGCGTCGGGAGCTGGGCCAGGAGGGCAGCGACGTCGCCGGATTGCAGAGGCACGAGGGTCAAGCGCGGTCCCGCCACGCGCGCCCGGTCAGGCCTCGGCGGGCGAGTCCTTCACCTGGTCGTGGATGGTGACCAGGCTGGTGATCTCGTACTCCTTCGTCCCCGAGGGCACGCGCACCTCGACCACGTCGCCTTCCTCGTGGTTCAGGAGGCACTTGCCGATCGGCGACGAGGGCGAGATGCGGCCCTGGGCCGGGTCGGTTTCCTCGGGCGTCACGATGTCGTACGTGATGGCCTCGCCGCTCGTCGTGTCCTTGAGCTGAACGGTCGAGCCCAGGCCGACCTTGTCGTGCGGGATCTTGTCGAGGTTCACGAGCGAGAGCGCGGCCAGGCGGCGATGGAGCTGGCCGATACGGGCCTGCAGGAACGTCTGTCGCTCCTTCGCCGCCTTGTACTCGGCGTTCTCGCGCAGGTCGCCGTACTCGCGGGCCTTCTGGATCTCTTTGGGAAGCTGGACCTTGAGCTCGTAGTCGAGCCCGCGGATCTCCTCCTCCAGCCTCTTCTTGATGTCGATCATGGTCTTCGAAATCGATACTAACATGCCCCCGCGACGGACCTGTCCATCGAAGGGCCATGACCGAATCGATCATCCGCAGCCGGACCAACCCGCTCGTCAAGCGGCTTCGCGCTCTCAAGGACCGCGGGGCGGGCAGCGATCTCGCCCTGCTCGAGGGGTTCACGCTCGTCGAGGAGGCGCTGGCGGCCGGGCTCCACCTGGTGGAAGCCGCGGTGACGCCGGCCGCGGAGGACACGGCGCGGGGCCGGGACCTCGTCCATCAGCTCACCCAGCGCCGCACGGCCGTCCGCCGTGTCGCGGCGTCGGTCCTGGAATCGCTGTCCGAGGCGGAGACGAGCCAGGGCCTCGTCGCGCTCGCGCGGCGTCCCACGTTCGACGAGGAGGCGCTGTTCACCCCGCCGGCGCTCGTGGTCGTGGCCGCCGGCCTGCAGAACCCGGGCAACGTCGGGGCGGTGCTCCGCGCCGCGGAGGCCGCGGGAGCGACCGGCGCCTACCTGACGCGCGGGACCGCCGATCCCTTTTCGTGGAAGGCCCTCCGGGGCGCGATGGGCAGCGCCTTCCGCGTGCCGCACGTGCGCGGGCTGGCCGCCACCGAGGTGCTCGACCGCCTGCGTCGCCGCGGCGTCACGATCCTGGCCGCGGCCGCCGGCACGGGCGAGCGCTACGACGCCGCGGACCTGCGCCGGCCTGTCGCCTTCTTGCTGGGGCAGGAAGCGGGCGGACTCGGTGCCGAGCTGGCGGCGGCCGCCGACGGCCGCATCACGATCCCGATGAAAGGCCGCGCGGAGAGCCTCAACGTCGCCGTGGCCGCCGGCGTGCTGCTCTTCGAGGCGGCGCGGCAGCGCGAGGCCTCCGGGTCAAGGTGATGGCGACGGTGAGGCGCGGCGCTGGCGGATCTCGTCCCGCAGGCGGGGGCTGATCTTCACTCCGGCCTTCTCGGCGCGGGCGACCGCCGCTTCCGCGTCGTCGAGCCGGCCCATGGCCAGGTACAGCACGGCGAGGTTGTTCTCGGCTTCCCCGAATGCGGGATCCTGCTTCAGCACCGCCTGAAACTCCTGCTCCGCTTCCGCGTAAGCGCCCGCCTGGAAATACGCGGTGCCCAGGGCCATGGTCACGCCGGGCGGAATCCAGGGCTTGGACGGCAGCGTGTCTTTCTGAAGCTCGGCCAGTCGCTTCTCGAGCTGCATCTCCATGAACCGGTCGGCGGTGAGCGCGTGCCGCCCGGCCAGTGCCTGCAGCGTGTCGCGCAGGTCGCGGATCTCCATCTCGCGGGCCTTCGACGCATCCGGCCGGCGCGTCAGCGCGAACACGTTGCGGCAGGAAAGGAACGCGTCCGCGGCTTCGGCGTAGCGGGCCTGCCCCATGAGGGCCTGGCCCAGCCCGTAGTGCGCGATGGCGAGGCCGGGCTGCAGGCGGATGGCGTCGCCGAACGCGGTCTCCGCGTCCGCCCAGCGCTTCGCGCTGAGCGCATCCCTCCCGGTGGCGAATCGGTCGAACGCCATCGTTCGCGCGGCATTGGCGGCATCGGGAGGGGCGCCTGCACCCGCGGAGAGGGCGAAGACGAGGGCGGCCGCCAGGGAGAGCATGGGCATCGATCTGCGGAGGTGCAGCTTTCCGCGGTACGCTTTCAGGATGCCGGGGCGCAGCGAGGACGGCTCGGGCTTGCTCTTCCCCGCCGCGGGAGGGGCGGCGCCTGAGCGTACCACCGGAAGGTCGCGCAAGAACGCCCCCCTCGCCGAGCGCATCCGCCCCCAGAGCCTGGACGAGCTGGTCGGGCAGGAAGAAGTCCTGGGGGAAGGGCGTCCGCTGCGCCGCGCGATCGAAGCGGACCGATTTCCGTCCATCATCCTGTGGGGACCGCCCGGGTCGGGCAAGACGACCCTGGCCCACGTCGTCCGCCAGCGCACCACGTCGCACTTCGAGGCCCTCAGCGCCGTGCTCTCCGGGGTCAAGGAGCTGCGCGAGGTGCTCCGCCAGGCGGAAGAGCGGCTGGCCCGCGAGGGCCGCCGGACCGTGCTCTTCATCGACGAGATCCATCGCTACAACAAGGCGCAGCAGGACGCGCTCCTCAGCCATGTCGAGTCCGGCGACGTGACCCTGATCGGGGCCACCACCGAGAACCCGTCGTTCGAGGTCAACGCGGCGCTGCTCTCGCGCTGCCGCGTGGTCGTCCTGAAGCCTCTCGACGCCGGGCAGCTCGAGTCCGTTCTCCGCCGCGCGCTCGCCGACCGCGAGCGTGGGCTCGGCTCGCTTCAGCCCAGGGTGGACGACGACGCGCTCGCCTTCCTGGCCGCCGCGTCCGACGGGGACGCGCGCACGGCCCTCAACGTCCTCGAGATGGCGGTGATCAACGCCCCTCCGGACGCCGACGGCGCGCATCCCGTGAGCCTGACCGCGATGCAGGACGCCTTCGCGCGCAAGGCCCTCCTCTACGACAAGGCCGGCGAGGAGCACTACAACATCATCAGCGCGCTCCACAAATCGATCCGCAACTCCGACGCCGACGCCGGCCTCTACTGGCTGGCCCGCATGCTGGAGGCGGGCGAAGACCCGCTCTACGTCGCGCGGCGGCTGGTGCGCTTCGCTTCCGAAGACGTCGGCATGGCCGATCCCCAGGCCCTGGTCGTGGCCATGGCCGCGCAGCAGGCCGTGCATTTCATCGGCATGCCCGAGGGCGCGCTGGCCCTGGCCGAGATCGTCGTCTACCTGGCCGCGGCCCCCAAGAGCAATGCCCTCTACGTCGCTTATGGAGAAGCGGCGGCGGAAGCGCTCACCACTCGCGCAGAGCCGGTGCCTTTGTGGATCCGCAACGCGCCCACGCCGCTGATGAAACAGCTCGGCTACGGCCGCGGGTACCGCTACGCGCACGACGAGGCGGAAGGCGTCGCGGAGATGGATTCCCTTCCCGATGCGCTAAGGGGACGCCACTACTACCGGCCGTCGGAGCGAGGGGCCGAAGCCGAGACGGCGGCGCGCCTGGAAGCGGCGCGACGCATCCGGGAACGCGCGCGGAAGGGCGAGCCCCCACCAAAGGACTGACCGTGTCTTCCGCTGGCGACGGTACGCCGAGTCGCGATAGAATCTCCAGGCCGTTCGATCCTCAGGCACCCCAGTCATGGCCAAGAAGAAGATCCTCGCCGTAGACGACGACGCCACGGCGCTCGGCGCGCTGCGCCAGATCCTCGTGCAGAAGGGGTACGAAGTGAGCACCGCCCCCAACGGGCACGACGCGCTCACCGCGCTGGCCAACGGCACCTTCGACCTCTGCATCCTCGACGTTTCCATGCCCGGCCTCAGCGGCTACGAGGTCTGCCGCAAGATCCGCCAAGGAGAAAAGACGCGGGACCTGCCCGTGATCTTCCTGACCGCGAAGGGCATGCTGGTCGACATGACGGAGGGCGAGGAGGCGGGCAGCGACCTCTATCTCGTCAAGCCCGTGCTCGCGACCAAGCTCTTGAACATGGTCGGCATGTTCCTGTCCGACGACACCCCGCTGGCCAAGAAGCGGCGTACCGCCCCCACGCAGGGCTGATCCACCACGATCGCTGGGCGTCGCTGGCGTAAGGCCCGCGGGTGCGCGGCCCATCGTCTCCGCCAGCGACGCATCACCGCGCCAACAGACGCAGATCATCAACCGGACGTCGGTCCGCATTTCTCGATCGTTGGCTCTTTCGGCGATCAGGGTGGAGGCGTCGCGGGCGGAAGCGATGGGCCGCGGCGGTAACAGCGGCCGTAGTGGAGGGCGCCCGCAGAGAACTTCCTTGTTGCTGATCGCGTGGGTGGGGACCCACGCGCCGTCCTCGATGAAGACATGCGGGCGCCCGGAGCGAGGCCGCGCACCCCGCGGCCCTCTACGCCAGCGACGCCCACGCAGGGAGGATCAGGGATCCGGCCGCACGCCGCCCGCGGGCGGCTGGTTCTCGTAGATCTCCCCGTAGCGCTCGTAGCTGTTGAGGACCTTGCGCACGTAGTCCTTGGTCTCGTCGAAGTTGATCGCGGACAGGAACATGTCGTCGCCGGGCGCCGGAGCCATGCGCGCCCACAGCTTCGACTGGTTGGGACCCGCGTTGTAGGCCGCCGCCACCTTGTAGCCGTCGCGATCGAACTGGCCCAGCAGGTCCCCGATGTATTTGGCCCCGAGCTGGATCACGACCTTGGGCTCGTACAGGTCTTCCGGAGCCACCTGGACCAGCCCGATCGCGCGGCCCACGTCGCGCGCGGTGGTGATGATGAACTGCAGGAGGCCACGCGCCGCCGCCGCCGACTTCGCGCGCGGATTGAACCGCGATTCCTCCCGCATGATCGAGAGAACGAGGCGCGGATCGGCCTTGTGCTTGGCCGACTCCGCGGTGATCACGTCGTAGTAGTAGCGCGGATACAGCAGCTCGCGCGCCAGGCGGGGCAGGAGCGGGGGCACGAAGTCGTCCGGGATGTCGTCGCGGGCGACCGTCTCCGCCGCGGAGATCGATGCGCGCGCGGCCAGGCCGCGCCGCAGCGCCTCCGCCCGGGCTACGCCGCTGGCCAGCGGCTGGAGCGGGTAGCGCACGGGCACGAGGTCGGTCGCGTCGTCGAACAGGCCCATGGCCAGCAGGAGGTCCAGCCTTTCGGGAGCGACCGCGGATTCCCCCGCGAAGAGCGGGAACCGCGGGTACTCGGGCGCGGGCATGTCCACCACGTCGCGGAACGTCGGCAACTGCTTGTAGATGTTTGCCAGCTTGGCCAGCTCCGCGGGCTCCTGATCGGGTGGCGCGAGGAGCACGGCATCGGTCTGGACGCGCCGCGCCGCGTCGATCTGCCCCGCGTCCAGGAGCCGCCGAACCTCGGCCGTGCGCGCGCCTGTCCCCGCGCGCACGCGTGAGACGAGCGGCTCTTCCGCCAGCCGGTGCCGCGCGAAATACGCGAAGTGGGTCGGCGTGTCGGAGCGGAGCACCTTGAGGTACTGCGCCACCGCCTGGCCCGGAGCACGCGATTCCAGGGCGCGCGCCTTCCAGTAGTCGATCTCGGGCACGTCTTTCTTCTCGAGCAGCTTGGGCCGCACGCGATTGAGCTCGGCCAGGGCGAGCGTGGGCTTGCCGCCGCCGATGGCGCCGATCGCGTAGGCGAGCGTGGCCTCGACCACGGCATGGCTCTTCGGGAAGCGCGCCTGCACGGCGCGGAGATCGGCGGCCGCCTCCGCGAAGCGCTTCTTCTGGACGCGGATGCGGAGGCGCTGGGTCAGGGCCGAAGATGCGCGCGAAGTCTTGCCGCCGGGGACGATGGCGCTCGTCAGGTACTTCTCCGCGCGCGCATCGTCGCCCAGGAGCTGGGCGCACCGCGCCGCGTTGTACAGGAAGTTGGCCTTGGCCTCGCCGTCGTGCGCGACTTGCGCGCCCTCGAGGTAGAGCTTCTCGGCGTCTTCGTAGTGCTCGCGCCCGAACTCGGCGCGGCCGATCGAGAAGAGGAGGTCGTCGCGCTTGTTCTGGATCTGGGGCAGGGCCAGGCGGAGCACGTCGATGGCGCGGTCGTAGTGGCGCGCGTTGCGCTCGCTCTCGCCGATGAGGACGAGCTCCTCGGCCGAGAAGCGCTGGATCCAGTCCACGCGGTCGAGGCCCACGGCCACGCGCTCCGCGGCGGCGTCGGCCAGGTTGCCGCCGCGCAGGAACCGAATGGCCTCGGGGATGGCCGCTTCTTCCCGGCCGGCCAGGCGGGTGGCGATGGCCCGGCTCTCCAGGTCGCGTTGCACGGAGGCGTCGACGGTGCCGCCGAGCTTGCGTCCCAGCTCGGCCAGCGCCGCCGCGTCCCGCTTGTCGGCGAGGTAGGCCACGAGGTCGTCCAGCGCCGACTGACGATACGTGGCCTTCGGGAACTCCGTGACCAGGGTCTCCCGCAATTGCGCGGCCTCGTCCTTCTTGCCCTCGGCCTGGGCGGCCTGCGCGGCGTAATACAGCGCGAGGTCGCGCAACGGATCGCCGGCCGCCAGGAACGGCTCGAGCCCCTGGCGCCCCGCCGCCAGGTTGCCGCGCGCGATGCGAGCGCGGGCGTGCAGGTAGGCCAGCCGGTAGCGCTGATAGAGGTCGGGGTCCTGGTGGGCGATGACGTCGAGGTCGGCGTCGAGGGCGTCCCAGGCCCCGCGCTCGATGTGCTCGCGGAAGCGCGGTGTCCAGTTCGCGACGGCCAGGTCGTTGGCTTGCGCGACATCGAGACCCGCCGTGGAGCTGTTCCCTCCGCCGGCGTGTCCCGTCCGACCGAAAGAGCCGTGCCAACCGGCCCGCACCACCCACAGCGCCACGGCCGCCGCAACGGCGAGCGGTACGGCCATCCACTTCGTCGTGCGGCGCAGTGTCAAATTGCCTCCGAGGGCAGGCGAGCCATCCCTCGTACCCTGGAAGCGATTACCGTGCCAACAGTCGAAACGGGCGGTTACCGCCCGGCCGTCGCCTGCACGGGGAGGCCGAGCGCCTCCCGGACCCGCGGGTGAACGACTTCCGCGTCCCGCGTGACGAGCGTCTCGCGCACGATCTCGTCCGCGACGTCGATCTTCAGCTCACCCCCGGCCACGATCAGGGCCAGGAAAGTCGCCATGTTCTTGCCGTACATCTGGCTCGCGTGCTGTGGGACGGTCGAGGGCAGGTTGAGGGGTCCGAGGATCGTCACCGCGCCCCGGGTCACCGTCTCGCCGGGCCGGGTCAGCTCGCAGTTGCCGCCCTGCTCGGCCGCCACGTCCACCACGACCGCGCCCGGAGGCATCGCGTCCACCATCTCCGCGGTGAGGAGGATCGGCGCCTTCTTGCCCGGCACCGCCGCGGTGGCGATGACGACTTCGCTGGCGGCCACGACCTTCAGCATCGTCTCGCGCTGCCGGCGGTAGAAGGACTCGTCCATCGCCTTCGCATAGCCGCCCTTGTCCTGCGCGTCCGCCGCCTCCAGGGGCAGCTCGACGAACTTGGCCCCCAGGCTCTCCACCTGCTCCTTGACCGCGGGCCGCACGTCGTAGGCCTGCACCACGGCGCCGAGGCGCTTGGCCGTCGCGATGGCCTGCAGGCCCGCGACCCCGGCGCCGATCACGAAGACACGCGCGGGGGCCAGCGTGCCGCCCGCGGTCATCAGCATCGGGAACATCTGGGGCAGCGCATTCGCGGCCAGGAGCACTGCTTTGTATCCGGTGATCGTGGCGGCGGACGACAGCACGTCCATGGACTGGGCGCGCGTGATGCGCGGGATCAGCTCCAGCGCGAACGCGGTGACGCCCCGGGCGGCCAGGGTCTGGATGCCTGCGGGCGCCCCGAGCGGATCGAGGAGACCGACGAGCACGTGCCTCGCGTCCACGCCCTCGATCCCGCTTCCGCCGCCCGCGAGGGGCCGCACCTGGAGAAGGACGCGCGACGCGTCCAGGACTTCCGCTCGGCTCCCCACGATGCGCGCGCCCTTGTCCTTGAACACGCCGTCCGGAAAGCCCGCGGCCACGCCGGCGCCGGACTCGAGCACCACCTCGACCCCCGCCTTGGTGAGCAGGGGAAAAGCCGAGGGCACGACGGCCACGCGCCGCTCGCCCGGGAACGTCTCCTTGAGCACGCCTGCGATCACAGGGTTCCTAAACTACCATTTCTGCCGTACGATCCGCCGCCATGGCCACCACAGCCGGGCCGTCCGCCACGCGCTATCGCTGGGCCGCCGCCGGCGACGTCAACGCCTTCTTCGGCTTGATGCTCGACAACGTGATGAACCTGGTCATCCTGGCCGGGATCCTCATCTTCGTGTTCGGGTTCCCGGAGGACCTCGTCTACCGGCGCATGTTCCCGGGCACGGCCCTGGGCGTGATGTTCGGCGACCTCGTCTACACCTGGATGGCCTTCCGGCTGGCCAGGAAGGAAGGCCGCAGCGACGTGACCGCGATGCCGCTCGGCCTGGACGCGCCGAGCACCATCGGCATGGCCTTCACCGTGCTCGGGCCGGCCTACCTGGCGGCCAAGGCGCGCATGCCCGCGCACGAGGCGGCCATCTCCGCCTGGCACGTGGGCATGGCCTGCATGATCCTGATCGGCCTCTTCAAGGTCGGCATGTCGTTCGTCGGAGGGGCCATCCAGCGCACGATGCCGGGGGCGGGGCTGCTCGGATCGCTGGCCGGGATCGGCATCGCGCTCATGGGCGTCCTGCAGCTCGGGGACATCCTGCTCGAACCCGTGGTGGGGATGATCTCCCTTGCCATCATCTTCTATGCGCTGATTGCCCGCCTGCGCCTCCCCTTCAACGCCCCCGGCGTGCTGGCCTCGGTCGTGGTGGGGGCCGGCGTCTACTACCTGATGCGCGCGATGGGGGTGCTTCAGCACCCGCTGCCGCCCCCGACCCTCAGCTTCCCCGTCGGCTTCCCCGTTCCCAGCCTCGGCTTCGTGGACGGGATGCAGGTGGCGCTGACCCAGTACATCCCGATGGCGATCCCGTTCGCGATCTTGACCGTCGTCGGCGGCATCAACGTCACGGAGAGCGCGCGCCTGGCCGGCGACGATTACCGGACGCGCGACATCCTCCTCACGGAAGCGATCGCGACCTTGATCGCGGGCGTGTGCGGCGGCGTCTCCCAGTCCACGCCGTACATCGGGCACCCCGCCTACAAGGCGATGGGCGGCCGCGCCGCCTACACGCTGGCCTGCGCGCTGTTCGTGGGCCTGGGCGGCATGCTCGGGTACATCCCGCTCATGGCCAAGATCCTGCCCCTGGCCTGCCTGGCCCCGATCCTCATCTTCGTGGCCTACGACATCGTGGCCCAGTCCTTCCACGCCACGCCGCCCAGCCATGCCGCCGCGGTGTGCTTCGCGATCTTCCCTTCCGTGGCCCAGCTCCTGCGCATCACGCTCGACAAGGCCAACTCCACCGGCCTGTTCCTGCGCTCCGCGCTGGAGCCGGCGGTGGTGGCGGAGCAGGCGAAGATCCCGCTCGGCTTCGCCGACAACTTCGGCGTGTTCGTGATGCTCGCCAACGGGTTCATCCTCACCGCGATGCTCTGGGGAGCGTTCCTCGCCTTCCTGATCGACCATCGTTTCGCCGCGTCTTCGGTGACGCTGGCCATCTGCTCCGCGTTGTCGTTCTTCGGCGTCATCCACTCCGTCCTTCCGACGGGCGGGATCTACCTGCCCTGGAGCGCGGCCCTCCACGGGTCGGTGGCGCCGTACCACTGGGCCGCCGCCTATGCCCTGGTCGCGGTCATGATCGTGGCCCTGGGCGCCTCCCGGCGCTCCGGGGACACGCGCGGCGACCTCGCGGCCTGATCGCCGCCACCGGGGTACCATCGTGGAATGCGGGCGCGGCCGGTCCTCGTCGCCGGTGGTGTCCTCCTGGGGGCCGCTGCGCTCGGGGCCTGGTGGTCGGCCCGGGCCGTCGATCGCCGCCTGTCCGATGAGCTGATCCGACGCGGGACGGCCCTCGGCATCACCGTTCGCGAGGTCCGCTTCTCCTGGCTGCGCCCTCTTCGCCTCGAAGGGGTGACCGTAGACCGCGGCGACGGCACGCGGGTCACCATCGACAGCATGGCCGTGGACTGGAGGATGGGGGGGGCGCGCGACGTCCGCGCCCACGTCCGTCACGTCTCACTCGAGGGCGTCCACCTGGCGCGAGGACCGGTGGTGGTGGATTGGCCGCGGGCGGAGCTCGACGTCGTGTCGTGGAGCGGCGGGGCGGGCGAGGAGCGCCTTCACGTCCGGCAGCCCGCCGGCGGCGAGCTCCAGGTCCAGGTGCGTACGGCCGCGGCGGGGCATGAAGCCGCGCTCGTGCTCACGCGCTTCGACGCCTCCAACGCCCGCGTGCGGTGGGGCGCGGAACCGGTGCTCGCGCCCGGCGTGTGGACGGGACGGCTCAGTGTCGCCCATACCGGCGACCGGCTGGCCACCGATGCCGCCCTCTCCGCGGAGGCGGTGCGGATGTCCCTGCCGCGAGCGTTCGCCAACGGCAGCGGCGCTTACGGCGCTCCGACGGCGGTGGCCCTCGGCTGGACGGCGTCGCGTGAGGGCCCGTCGATCGACGTGAGGCACGTGGCCGCGCGGATGGGAGGCCTGGAGCTGACCGGGCACGGACACCTCAGCGGACCCGGCGACGACCGCACGGTCGAGCTGGAGATGGAGGCGCGCAGCGACATGGCCGCGGCCCTGCAGACGACGGCGCTGCGCCTGCCGGCCGCGCTTCCGGTGGCGCCAGGGGATGCGCTGGGCACCGCGTCCTTCGACGTCACCGTGCAGGGGCCGCTGGCGCGGCCGGCCGAGCTGCAGATCGTGCCCCATCTCCGCTACGACTCGACGCCCCAGGTCGCGCAGAAGCTGGAGTTCCTGCGCCGTCCGTTCCGCTATCACCCGCCGGACACCGAGGGCATCACGCTCGACGTGCGCGACGGCGCGCCGGACTTCATCCGCCTGTCGGATGTGCCGCCGCTGTTCCTGCGCACGCTGCTCATCTCCGAGGACGCCGGGTTCTACGGGCACCCGGGCATCGACGTGGCCGAGATCCCGCACGCCTGGGCCACCAACGTCGAGCGCGGGACCTCCGCGCGGGGCGCCTCCACCATCACCCAGCAGCTCGTGAAGAACCTGTTCCTCTCCAGCGACAAGAGCTACGGCCGCAAGATCGAAGAGGCGGCGCTGGCCCTGCTCGTGGACGCGGGCGTCCCCAAGACGCGCATCCTCGAGATCTACCTGAACGTGATCGAGTGGGGCCCCGGCCTCTACGGCCTCGTGCCCGCCGCCCGCCATTACTTCGGCAAGACGCCCGGCGAGCTGACGCCGCGGGAGACGGTCTTCCTGGTGTGCCTCATCCCCAGTCCCGTGCGCTACCACCAGGCGCACGCGGCGGGGCACGTCGGCCCGGGGATGGACCAGCTCATGGCGAACCTGCTCGCCAAGCTGCGCTCGGTGGACGCCTTGACCGACGATGCCTATTTCGACGCCCTGACGGAGGAGCTCCACTTCCAGCCCGAAACCGGCCCGCCCGAGGCCGCGCCGCTGTAAAAACGACGTAAACACTCGGCGCTCCCCTTACCCGCGGGTCACGCGGACATAAGATTCCTGAGGGGGCGTACGTCGGAGCGCGAACATCAATGACCCTCGAGACTCCGGCCATCCCGGCGACGGCCGCGACGGAGCACGTCACCGAGGAGGGCGAGCCACCGGGACCGCACCGACGTCGGCGCCGCCGCCTCGTCCTGGCCGCCGGCGCGATCGCCCTTGTCGTCGTCGTGTTCGCGGTGTGGCGGGGGCGCGCCAGGAGCCCTGCACCCCGCGATCGCGCCGCCCGCGTCGTTTCGGTGGTTACAGTGCCCGCGCGCAACGGTGACATGCCCGTCTACCTCGACGGGCTCGGCACCGTCACCGCCATCAGCACCGTGACCGTGCGCAGCCGCGTGGACGGCCAGCTCGTTTCCCTCGGCTATCGTGAGGGCCAGCTCGTGCGCCAGGGAGACCTGCTGGCCCAGATCGATCCACGGCCGTTCCAGGTCGCGCTCCAGCAGCAGGAGGGCCAATACGCCAAGGACGAGGCGGCGCTGAAGAACGCGCGCCTCGATCTCAAGCGCTACGAGGCCCTGATCGCACAGGACGCCGTTCCCCGCCAGCAGCTCGACACCCAGCAGGCGACGGTCAACCAGCTCGAGGCCACCCTGAAGACGGACGCGGCCCAGGTGGCGAACGCGCGCCTCAACCTCACCTACAGCCGCATCACCTCGCCCATCACGGGGCGCGTCGGCCTCCGCCTCGTCGATGCCGGCAACATGGTTCACGCCTCCGATCCGGGCGGTCTCCTCGTCATCACGCAGCTCCAGCCCATCGCGGTCGTGTTCACCCTCCCCGCCGACCAGCTCCAGCCGGTGATGGCGGGCATGGCCCGCGGCAATCACCTGCGCGTGGAGGCCTGGGACCGCGACCGCAAGAAGATGCTGGACGTGGGCACGCTGGAGGCGGTGGACAACCAGGTGGACGAAACGACGGGGACGGTGCGCCTCAAGGGCGTCTTCTCGAACGAGGGCTACGGCCTCTTCTCCAACCAGTTCGTGAACGCCCGCATCCTCGTCGACACCCTGCACGGCAGCGTGATCATTCCGACCGCGGCCCTGCAGCGCAGCCCCCAGGGCACGTACATCTGGGTGGTGAAGCCGGACTCCTCCGCGGACATGCGCACGGTCGAGGTGGCGCACACGGAGGGCGAGGACACCGCGGTGCAGAGCGGCGTGGCGGCGGGCGAGCCGGTGGTCACGGACGGGGTCGACAACCTGCAGCCGGGAGCGAAGGTCACGACGGGTCCGCCCGCGGGGGCGAGCCCTGGACACGGCAAGGGCGGCGGAGGAACGGGAGGCGGCGGCCGGCCGGGAGGCGGGCGGAGGCCACCGTCGTGAGCCCATCCCGGCCGTTCATCCTGCGGCCGATCGCGACGTCGCTCCTGATGGCGGGCCTGCTCATCGCGGGCGTCCTGGGCTTCAAGCTCCTCCCCGTCTCCGCGCTGCCGCAGGTGGACTACCCCACGATCCAGGTCATCACGTTCTACCCGGGGGCCAGCCCCGACGTCATGGCCTCCGCGGTCACCGCGCCCCTCGAGCGGCAGTTCGGGCAGCTCCCCGGCCTGAACCAGATGACCTCCACCAGCTCGGACGGCAGCTCCGTCATCACCCTGCAGTTCGCGCTCGAGCTGAACATCGACGTGGCCGAACAGGAGGTCCAGGCCGCCATCAACGCCTCCGGCACCTACTTGCCGCGCGACCTGCCCAACCCGCCCATCTACAGCAAGACGAACCCCGCGGACGCGCCCATCCTCACCCTGGCCCTGACCTCGGACACCTTGCCCCTGGCCAAGGTCGAGGACTTCGCGGACACGCGCTTCGCCCAGAAGATCGCGCAGCTCCCCGGCGTCGGCCTCGTCAGCATCAGCGGCGGACAGAAGCCGGCCGTGCGGGTGCAGGTGAACCCGACCGCGCTGTCCTCCTACGGCCTCACCGTCGAGGACGTCCGCGCGGCCATCGCCGCGGCCAACGTGAACCAGGCCAAGGGCAGCTTCGACGGGCCGCGCGAGCTCTACGCCATCGCCGCCAACGACCAGCTCCTCTCCAGCGAGCAGTACAAGCCGCTCGTGATCGCCTATCGCAACAACGCGCCCGTGCGCCTGAGCGACGTGGCCGCGGTCGTGGACAGCGCGGAGAACCTGCGCCAGGCCGCCTGGATGAACGAGACGCCCGCCGTCATCATGAACATCCAGCGCCAGCCCGGGGCCAACATCATCGCGGTGGTGGACCGGGTCAAGGCCCTCCTCCCCCAGCTCCGCGCGTCGCTGCCCGCCTCGGTGAAGGTCCAGATCCTCACCGACCGCACCACCACCATCCGCGCCTCGGTGGAAGACGTGGAGTTCGAGCTGCTGCTCACCATCGCCCTCGTGGTGATGGTGATCTTCCTGTTCCTGCGCACGCTGGCCGCGACCGTGATCCCCAGCGTGGCCGTGCCCCTCAGCCTCCTGGGCACGTTCGGCGTGATGTACCTGCTCGGCTACTCCCTGAACAACCTCACCCTGATGGCGCTGACCATCGCCACCGGCTTCGTGGTGGACGACGCCATCGTCATGATCGAGAACATCTCGCGCTACATCGAGGAGGGCGACCCGCCCCTGGAGGCCGCCCTCAAGGGCGCGGAGCAGATCGGCTTCACGATCCTGTCCCTCACCGTCTCCCTGATCGCCGTCCTCATCCCGCTGCTTTTCATGGGCGACGTGGTGGGCCGCCTCTTCCGCGAGTTCGCGATCACGCTGTCCGTGACCATCCTCGTCTCCGCCGTCGTCTCCCTCACCCTCACGCCGATGATGTGCGCGAAGCTGCTCCACCATCGCAAGCCCGAGGAGCAGGGACGCTTCTACCGCTGGTCGGAAGGCGCCTTCGAGCGGATCATCGTCCGTTACGGGCGGATGCTCACCTGGGTGCTGGACCGCCAGCCCGCGACCCTGATCGTGGCCGCGGCCACGCTCGTGGCCACGGTCCTGCTGTATGTCCTGATCCCGAAGGGCTTCTTCCCCGTCCAGGACACCGGGGTGATCCTCGGCATCTCCGAGGCCACGCAGTCGATCTCGTTCCCGGCCATGGCCGAGCGCCAGCAGGCGCTGGTGCGCACGATCCTGAAGGACCCGGCGGTGGAGAGCCTCTCGTCCTTCATCGGGATCGACGGCACCAATACGACGATGAACAGCGGGCGCATCCAGATCAACCTGAAGCCGCTCGAGGACCGCGACGCCGGCTCCAGCGCGATCATCCGGCGCCTCCAGCCCGAGCTGGAGAAGGTGCAGGGCATCACGCTGTTCCTGCAGCCCGTCCAGGACCTCACGGTGGAGGACCGCGTCAGCCGGACGCAATACCAATACAGCCTCGAGGATCCCGACGTACGGGAGCTGGGTGAGTGGGTGCCCCGCTTCCTGGAGAAGCTCAAGGCCCTGCCCGAGCTGCGCGACGTGGCCAGCGACCAGCAGAACGCGGGGCTGCAGGCCCATCTCGAGCTCGACCGCGCGACGGCGTCACGCCTCGGGATCACGCCCCAGATGCTGGACGACGCGCTCTACGACTCCTTCGGCCAGCGCCAGATCTCGACGATGTTCACGCAGCTCAACCAGTACCGCGTCGTGCTGGAGGTGGGGCCGGACTTCCAGAAGCACCCCGACAACCTGCAGGACGTCTACCTGCGCTCGACGGAAGGGGGCACCGTTCCCCTGGCCTCGTTCACGACCGTCCGCCTCCAGAACGCGCCGCTGGTCGTCAACCACCAGGGCCAGTTCCCGGTGGCGACGGTCTCCTTCAACCTCGCCCCCAACGCGTCGCTGGGAGACGCGGTGAGCGCGATCGACCGGGCCAAGGACGACCTGCAGATGCCGGCCAGCATCCAGGCGGAGTTCCAGGGCACGGCGCGCGCGTTCCAGGCCTCGCTCGCCAACCAGCCTCTCCTGATCCTGGCCGCGATCGTGACCGTCTACATCCTGCTCGGCATCCTGTACGAGAGCTACATCCACCCCGTCACGATCCTCTCCACGCTGCCGTCCGCGGGCGTGGGCGCGCTGCTCTCCCTGATGCTGTTCCGCATCGACTTCTCCGTCATCGCGCTCATCGGGATCATCCTGCTCATCGGCATCGTCGAGAAGAACGCGATCATGATGATCGACTTCGCGCTCGACGCGGAAAGAAAAGAGGGCAAGCCACCGGAGGAGGCGATCTACCAGGCGGCCCTCCTGCGCTTCCGGCCCATCCTGATGACGACGTTCGCGGCCCTCTTCGCGGGCGTGCCCCTCGCCCTCGGCACCGGGATCGGGTCCGAGCTGCGGCGTCCGCTGGGCATCGCGATCGTGGGCGGGCTGATCTTCAGCCAGATGCTCACGCTGTTCACGACCCCCGTGATCTACCTGGCCTTCGACCGGCTGGCCCGGCGGGTCACGAGGCGGGCGAAGGGATCGGCCGCGCCCGAGATGCGGCCGGTGGAGGAGGGATGAACCTCTCCACGCCGTTCATCCACCGGCCCATCGCCACGACGCTGCTCACCATCGCCATCGCGCTCGCGGGCGCGATCGCCTACGTCCTGCTCCCCGTCTCTCCCCTGCCCCAGGTCGAGTTCCCCACCATCAACGTGGGCGCGGGTCTGCCCGGGGCCAGCCCGGAGACGATGGCTTCCTCGGTGGCCACGCCTCTCGAACGCCAGTTCGGACGCATCGCGGGCGTGACGGAGATGACGTCCACCAGCGGCCTCGGCAACACGAACATCACGCTGCAGTTCGATCTCAACCGCAACATCGACGCCGCCGCCCGCGACGTGCAGGCCGCCATCAACGCCGCCCGCGGCCAGCTTCCCGCGAACCTGCCCAACAACCCGTCCTACCGCAAGGTCAACCCCGCGGACGCGCCGATCATGCTGCTCTCGCTCACCTCGGAGATCGTGGAGCGCGCGCGCATGTACGACATCGCGTCCTCGATCCTGCAGCAGCGCCTGGCCCAGCTCCCCGGGGTGGGCCAGGTGAACGTGGGCGGAGGCGCGCTGCCCGCCGTGCGCGTGGACGTGAACCCGATGGCGCTGAACAAGAACGGCCTCTCCATGGAGGACGTGCGCACGGCGCTGGCCGCGGCCAACGCGAACCGGCCCAAGGGATCGCTGCACGGGCCGGCCCAGACCTGGTCGATCACCACCAGCGACCAGCTCCTCAAGGCAGCGGACTACGTGCCCCTGGTCATCCAGTATCAGGACGGTGCCGCCCTGCGCCTGGGCGACGTGGCGCGCGTCACCGATTCCGTGGAGGACATCCGATCGGGCGGCCTCTCCAACGGCAAGCCCGCGATCATCATCATCATCTTCCGGCAGCCCGGGGCGAACATCATCGAGACGGTGGACGGCATCCGTGCGCTGCTCCCGCAGTTCCAGGCCTCCATCCCGCCCACGGTGAAGCTCTCGGTCGTCATCGACGCCACGCGCACCATCCGCGCCTCCGTGCGCGACGTGCAGATCACGCTGGGCATCTCGATCCTGCTCGTCATCCTCGTCGTCTTCGTGTTCCTGCGCAGCGTGCGCTCCACCCTGATCCCTTCCGTGGCCGTGCCCGTCTCCCTCATCGGGACCTTCGGCGTGATGTACCTCCTCGGCTACAGCCTGGACAACCTCTCGCTGATGGCCCTGACCGTGGCCACCGGCTTCGTGGTGGACGACGCGATCGTGGTGGTGGAGAACGTGACGCGGCACCTCGAGGAAGGGATGACGCCCTTCGACGCCGCCGTGAAGGGGGCGACGGAGATCGGCTTCACCGTCCTGTCCATCAGCATCTCCCTCATCGCGGTCTTCATCCCCATCCTGCTCATGGGCGGCATCGTGGGGCGCCTGTTCCGCGAGTTCGCGGTGACGCTGTCCGTGGCCATCGTGGTCTCGCTCCTCATCTCCCTCACCACCACGCCCATGATGTGCGCGCGGCTGCTCAAGCCCGCGCGCGAGGAAGGCCAGCACGGCCGGCTCTTCCAGGCCAGCGAGAAGGTGTTCACGGCCGTGCTCCACCGCTACGAGCGCACGCTGCACTGGGTGCTCGCCCATCAGCCGCTCACCCTGCTCGTCACCCTGGCCACCATGGTGGCGACGGTGTACCTGTACACGATCGTCCCCAAGGGGTTCTTCCCGCAGCAGGACACGGGACGCCTGAACGGCTCGATCCAGGCCGACCAGGACACGTCCTTCCAGGCCATGCAGAAGAAGCTCGCCGTCTTCATCCAGACGGTCATGGACGACCCGGCGGTGGAGAGCGCGACCGGGTTCCTGGGCGGCAGCGCGAACTCCGGCCGCATGTTCGTGGCCCTGAAACCGCCGGGCGAGCGCGACGTCTCCGCGGACCAGGTGATCGCGCGCCTGCGCGGCAAGCTCTCGCACGTGCCGGGGGCGAACCTGTTCCTCTCTCCCGTGCAGGACGTACGCGTGGGCGGACGCATGGGCGGCGCGCAATACCAGTACACGCTGCAGGCGGACGACGCCAAGGAGCTCTTCAGCTGGGCCCCGAAGATCCTGCGCTCGTTCCGGCAGGTCCACGAGCTGACCGACGTCAACAGCGACCAGCAGGACAAGGGCCTGCAAGCCTCGCTCGTCATCGACCGCGAGACGGCCTCGCGGCTCGGGGTCACGCCCCAGGCCATCGACGCGACGCTCTACGACGCGTTCGGGCAGCGGCCCGTCTCGACCATGTACACGTCGCTGAACCAGTACCACGTGATCCTCGAGGTCGCGCCCGAGTTCTGGCAGAACCCGACCGGACTGCGGTCGGTGTACGTGAAGGCCGCGGACGGCAAGCTGATCCCGCTCTCCGCCTTCACGCACTACGAGACCTCGACCGCGCCCCTGTCCGTCAACCACTCGGGCCAGTTCCCGTCCGTGACGATCTCGTTCAACCTGCCGCCGGGCGTCGCCCTCGGCGACGCGGTGGACGCGATCAAGGACGCGGAGACCGAGATGCGCCTGCCCGCGACGATCCGCGGCAGCTTCGCGGGCACCGCGCAGGCCTTCCAGGAATCACTGGCCAACGAGCCCATCCTCATCGCGGCCGCGCTCCTCACCGTCTACATCGTCCTGGGGATGCTGTACGAGAGCCTCATCCACCCGATCACGATCCTCTCCACGCTCCCCTCCGCGGGCGTGGGCGCGCTGCTCGCGCTGCTGATCACCAAGAACGACCTCTCCGTGATGTCCCTCATCGGGATCATCCTGCTCATCGGGATCGTCAAGAAGAACGCGATCCTGATGATCGACTTCGCGATCGAGGCGGAGCGGCGCGATGGCCTCGCCCCGGAAGACGCGATCTTCAAGGCCTGCCTGCTGCGCTTCCGTCCCATCACCATGACCACGATGGCCGCCCTCCTGGGAGGGCTGCCCCTCGCCATCGGGGCCGGTACCGGCGCCGAGCTGCGCCGGCCGCTGGGCATCGCGATCGTGGGCGGCCTCCTCTTCAGCCAGATGCTCACGCTGTTCACGACCCCGGTCGTCTACCTCTATCTCGACCGCTTCCGCCTGCGCTGGGAAAAGCTGCGGCGACGACCGCGGCACGCGGTGCCGACGGCGGGCGGCGCATGACGCGACGGCACGTCGTCCTTGCCTCCCTTACCGCCGCGTCCATGACCCTGCACGGGTGTGCCGTCGGTCCGAACTACAAGCGTCCGTCCGCCCCCACTCCCCCCGCCTTCAAGGAAGATGCGCCGCCCGGCCAGCGGCCCGAGGATTGGAAGCCCGCGGAGCCCCGCGACGCCGTGCCGCGCGGGCCGTGGTGGGAGCTCTTCGGCGATCCCGAGCTCGACACGCTCGAGGCGCAGGTGGACCTCGCCAACCAGGACGTCGCGCGGGCGGAGGCGAACTACCGCGTGGCGCGCGCACTGGCGCGCGGGGCCCGGGGCGAGCTCCTGCCCACCGTCACCGCGGGCGCGGGGGTCACGATCTCGCACAACGGCAACCGCAGCTCGAACGGCACCGTGATCGGCTCCGGCTCTTCCCGCACCACGAGCTACCAGGTGCCCATCGACCTCTCGTGGGAAGCGGACGTGTTCGGCCGCATCCGGCGGAACATCGAGGCGAACGTGGCCGAGGCCCAGGCCAGCGCGGCCGACCTCGAATCCGTCCGGCTCACGCTGCACGCGGAGCTGGCCACCGACTGGTTCCTCTTGAAGGGCCTGGACGCGGAACGGCGCCTCCTGGACGAAGCCATCGACTCCTTCACGCGCGCCCTCGAGCTCACCCGCGCCCGGCACGATCAGGGCCTCGTCTCCGGCGTGGACGTCGCGCAGGCGGAGACGCAGCTAGAGGCGGCGCGTGTCGATGCGACGGACCTCGGCATCGCGCGGGCGCAGCTCGAGCACGCCATCGCGGTGCTCGTGGGCAAGCCGCCGTCGGAGTTCGCCGTCCCGTTCTCGCCCCTCGACATTTCCGCGCCAGAGGTTCCGGCCATGCTGCCCGCGGAGCTCCTGGAGCGCCGCCCCGACATCGCGGCCGCGGAGCGCCGCGTGGCCTCCGCCAACGCGCAGGTGGGAGTGGCCACCGCCGCCTTCTTCCCGCGCCTGCTCCTGGCCGCCGGCGCCGGCTTGCAGACGACGAGCCTGGGCAGCCTCTTCTCCGCCCCCAGCCGGTTCTGGTCGCTCGGTCCGTCCCTGCTGCAGACCCTGTTCGACGGGGGACGGCGGAGGGCCGCCGCGGACCAGGCCCGCGCGTCCTACGACGCCGCCGTCGCCGCCTACCGGCAGAGCGCGCTCGGCGCGTTCCAGGAGGTGGAGGACGGCCTGGCCGCGCAGAGGATCCTGGGTACGGAGGCGGCGCAGCAAGGAGCGGCCACGGCGGCCGCGGACCGCCTGGTGACGATCTCACGCAGCCGCTACCGCGGCGGAATCACGTCCTATCTCGAGGTGTCGATCGCGGAAACGGTGGCTCTCAACAACCATCGCGCGGGCGTGCAGGTCCTCACGCGCCGGCTCACGAACGGAGTCGCGCTCGTGAAGGCCCTGGGCGGAGGCTGGGAGGCGGCCACGCTCCCTCCGCCGGACGCGGTGCTCGCGGGCGCGTCTTCCAATCGCTGAGCGCGAAGCCGGGCTTCTGGCGTAGGCTCCTCGCATGAAGCTTTGCCTCGCGCTGTCTCTCGCCGCGGTTCTCGCGGCGCCCGCCTTCGCGCAGTCCCCGTCTCCGTCTCCGTCCGTCGGGCCGCCCGAGATCGGTCCGGCGCGGGGGTCGCTCGTGATCGTGGGCGGCGGGCTGAAGAGCGATTCGATCCTCAAGCGGTTCCTCGACCTCGCCGGCGGCCCCGAGGCCAACGTGGTGATCATTCCCACCGCGGGCGAGAGCGACGACCTCGCCGACTACGCGGGCGACGTCCGCGATCTCGCCGACGCGGGGGCGCGCCACGCCAAGGTGATCCACACGCGCGATCGCAAGGTCGCCGATTCCGAGGCCTTCATCGCTCCCCTGCGCGAGGCGCGCGGGGTCTGGTTCCCGGGCGGCCGCCATTGGCGGCTCGCCGATGCCTACCTCGGCACGCGCACCCAGGCCGCCCTCCGCGACGTGCTGGCCCGCGGCGGCGTGATCGGCGGTACTTCCGCCGGCGCGACCATCCTGGGCTCGTTCATGGTGCGCGGCGACACGAAGGGCAACACGATCATGGTCGGCGACCACGTCGAGGGGTTCGGCTTCCTGAAGAACGTGACCATCGACCAGCACCTCCTGCGGCGCAACCGCCAGTTCGACCTCGTCCCCGTGATCGCGAGCCATCCCGAGCTCCTCGGGATCGGCCTCGACGAGGACACCGCGATCGTGGTGCGCGGCGACCGCTTCGAGGTGATGGGGACGGGGTACGTCGCGATCTACGACCGCACGCGAAGGATCGATACCGGCGGACAGTTCTACCTGCTCGCCCCCGGCGATCGCTACGACCTGAAGACCCGGGAGGCGGAGCGCCCTCAGCCGCGCGGCGTGCCCATGGAGCGCGTGGTCAAGGAGCCGTGGAAGCAGTGACCGTCTAGCCTTCCAGGCGGTACCCCATGCCGTGGACGGTCGTGATGAGCTGCGGGTTGCGCGGATCGTCTTCCAGCTTCCGCCGCAGCCAGGCCACGTGTACGTCGACCGTGCGCGTGGAGACGTCCGCGTCGTAGCCCCAGACGTGCTGAAGGAGCTCGGACCGCGACAAGGTGGCGCCGCGATGGTCCACGAAGTAGCGGAGCAGGTGGAACTCGCGGGGCGAGAGGTCCACCGGCCGGCCGCCCTTGCGCACCTCGGCGGCCCGGACGTCGATGGTCACGTCGCGCACGGACACGGGCGCGCGCGGCGGCGGCGCCGGGCCCGCCGACGAGGGCCGGAGGCGCGCCTCGATGCGCGCGAGCAGCTCCGCGTTGTCGAAGGGCTTGGTCACGTAGTCGTCCGCCCCGAGCTTGAGCCCGCGCACCTTGTCCGACACCTGGCCACGCGCGGTGAGCATCAGGACGGGCGTGCCCACGCCGCGCGCCCGCAGCTCGCGCAGGACGTCGAACCCGTTGCGGCGGGGCAGCATCGCGTCCAGAAGCACGAGGTCGAACGCCTCCGCCGAGGCGCGGAGCAGTCCCGCCTCCCCGTCGCGCGCGACCGCGACATCGTAGCCGTCCGCCTGCAGTCGATCGGTGAGAGCGAGCACCACGCCCGGCTCGTCCTCGACGAGAAGAAGCCGCGGCTTCACCCGAGCTCCTCGCGCGCGGGCACGGACGCCGCCGCGCCATCCGCGGCCGCGGCCGCGGGGACGCGCAACACGAACGCGAGGCCTCGGGGGAGCGGGCGCACCTCGACGGTGCCGCCGTGCGCCTCCGCGATCCGCCGGACGAGGGAGAGGCCGATGCCGCTGCCCGGCGCCTGCGACTCCGCGGCGCGGCGGCCGCGGAAGAAGGGCTCGAACACGTGGCGGGCCTCGTCCGCGTTCAGGCCGGGACCCCGGTCCTCGACCACGATCTCGGCCATCGGTCCCGCGCGGTGCGCAGTGACCTTCGCGTAGCCTCCCTCCGCAGCGTATTTCCGCAGGTTCACGAGGAGGTTGCGCAGGGCCGCGGCCAGGGTGGCCTCGTCCCCGGCCGCGTGCAGTCCCGCCTCGATCTCGACCTCGGTCTCGATCCCCTCCGCTTCCAGCCCCGCGTCCGCGACGGCCGCGCGCACGAGCCGCTCCAACTCGACCGGCTGGCGCCGGCTGGCGCCCGCGGCGTCCGCGCCCGCGAAGGCCAGGACCTGCTCGACCATGTCCGTGAGCCGGCGTCCTTCCTCGCGCAGGACGGCGCCGTATTCGCGCACGCGCGCGGGCTCGACCACGAGGCCGTCGCGCAGGTTCTCCGCGGCGGAGCGGATGACGGTCAGGGGCGTGCGCAGCTCGTGGCTGACCGCGGCCACGAACTCGAGCTGGCGGCCGGCCAGGCGCCGCTCCCGCCGCGCGGAGACGATCACGAGGGCCGCGCTGCCCCCGAGAAGGAGGAGGACCACCCCCGCCACCGCCGCACTGCGCCGCTGGGTGGCGGCCACGGCCGCGTCCACGGAGCCCGCGCGATGGGAGAAGGCGATCGTCCAGGGCGCGTGCACGTCCGTGCCGTCCGCCCCCGTGATGCGCAGGGCGAACATCTTCCGGAACGTGCCGTGTACCGGCTCCGTCGTCGCCCCACCGCCCGGACGATCGGGCGCGAGGTTCGACAGGATCGCGCTGTCGATGTCGTCGAAGCGCACGCTGAACGCGCCCGCCGTCGCATCCGGGCTCGCGTCCGGCGCGGGGGCGGCGGGATCGCTGCGCCAGACCACGGGGCGCGCGACCCCGCCGGTGGCGGGCGCGGTGATGGTGACGTGGTATTCGAGCCCGTCTTCGCCGGACGCATGCTTGCGCGCGAGGTCGGGCAGGATCCGTTGCTCGAGCGCCCGGCGGTCGAGCCGGATGACGGACCACGTCATGGGCTCGAGGTCGTTGCGGAACACGAACACGTGGTCGACCCGATCCCCGGGCTTGGGCGGATCCGTGAGGGGTGCGCGTTGGGGCGACGGCACCAGGATCGCGGGCACGCTCACGTCCGTCGAGCCCAGACCGGCCAGAGGGCCCGGACCGTTCGGCGTTCGACGAGCCCCGAGGCGGCCCAGCAGCGCCGTCATCTCGGCGGGCACGGCGCTCTCGAGGAAGCGGCCCGCGCTCGGATCGAACCGGCGCACGCGCGGCGCGCCGGTGTCGGGCCGGGCCTCCACCAGCCAGACGTCGGCGACGAGGTCGGGATATGCCGCCTTCGCCTTCCAGGCCGCGAACGCGCGCGCGTAGGCCGCGTCGTCGCCGCGTTCGACGGCGGCGGCGTCCACGCCGAGCATGAGGAACGCGCGCGTCAGCTCGCGGTCCATGTCGCGCGCGAACGCCTCCGCGCGCCCGGCCGCGCTCGCCCGCATGCGCGTTCTCTCCGCCGCGCTCACCGCGTCGAGCCAGCGGTGCTGCAGCAGGGCGAGCCCGATCAGGAGCGCCCCGATCAGCACGGCGAGCAGCGGCAAGGGATCGCGAAGGAAGCGGCGCATGACCATCTGGGCCGCCAGTGTAGCAACCGGGCCTCCCCGCGCATCCCTCGGGGCCGGGACTTTAACAACCTCTTGACAACACCTTTACCGGCCCTTCACCACGCGCGGCCGGCCCTGCCGATATTGGGGGCGCACGAAGGAGGTGCCATGTCCTCGATCGTCCGCGTCTTCGCCGCGTCCGTCTCGATCTTGTCCTTCTCCGGACCGCTGTTCGCGGCCGACCCGGCCGCCACCGACGCGCCCGCCCGCGCCCAGCGCGTGCTTGCCGCGGCGCGCGAGGCCCTGGGCGGCGAGGCAGCGCTCGCCGGCGTCCATTCCCTTTCCCTCGAGGGCCAGCTCCGGCGGCGCGCGCCGGGCGACGAAGGCGAGACGGAGACGTCGGGCGACGTGCGCGTCGACGCCCTGCTCCCCGACCGCTACCTCCGCGTGGACACCGTCTCGCCCATGCCGGGCATGCCCGGCATTCCGCTGGCCACCGGGCTCGACGGCGACGAGGTCTGGTCGGGCGCGCTCCCCGTGGCCTCGGGCATGAACGTGGTCATCCGCACCGCGCCTCCGGGAGACGCGGGCGCGCAGGCGCGGCAGAAGGACCGGATCCTGCGCGAGGCCGCGCTCTTCCTCGTCGCGCTCGCCGCCCGCGCGCCCGGGGTGGAATACACCTGGGCCGGCGAGGCCGAGGCCCCCGAGGGCCGCGCGGACGTCCTGCACGTGACCGGGCGCGGGGGGCTCGACGCGCGGTTGTTCGTGGACCAGAAGACGCATCGTCCGCTGATGCTCACGTTCCTCGACTCCCCGCCGCGCATGATGGTCCGCCGCCAGATGGGTCCGGGGGGAGGACACGGCGGCCCGGGCGGCGCCGCGGTCCCGGAGGCCCTGCCCACGCCGCCGCCCCCCGTCGAAGCCACGCTCTTCCTTTCCGACTGGAAGCGAGTCGGCGGGGTCCTGCTCCCCCATACCCTCAACAAGACGCTGGAGGGCAAGCCGTACGAGGAGATCGTGGTCTCCCGCTACACGGTCAACGATCCCAAGCTCACCGCGGACAAGTTCCGCAAGAAGGTCTGACGCGTGGAGCTCCTCGCGCTGCTGGCCGCGGCCGCGCTGCGCGTCCGCGTCCTCGACCCCAGCGGTGCCGCCGTGCCGAAGGCGGCGGTGACTCTCCAGTGCCCGGACGCGCGGCCCCGCCGGGCCGTGACCAGCACCTCCGGCGAAGTGGCTTTCCCCGTTGCGGACGCGGCGTCCTGCGCACTCCGAGTGGACGCGCGCGGCTTCGAGCCTTTCGCGGAGTCCTCGGCCGCCGCCGACGCCGGCGGACTCATCGCCGTGCGCCTCGCCCTCGCCCGCCGCGAAGAGAAGGTCACGGTGGGCGAGGACACGCGTGAGTCGCTGGCCCGCGAGCGATCGTTCTCGCAGATCCTGACCCCGGAGGAAATCGCTTCGCTGCCCGACGACCCGGAGGAGATGGAGGACGAGCTCAAACGGCGCGCGGGGCCGGGAGCGGTGCTGCGCGTCAACGGGTTCAGCGGCGGCCGCCTGCCTCCCAAGAGCCAGATCCGCCAGATCCGCATCCAGACCAACCGCTACGCCGCCGAATACCACGAGGGCGGCCATCCCGGGATCGACATCGTGACCAAGCCGGGCCTGGGCTCGTGGCGCACCGCGGTGGGGGGCTCTCTCCGCGCCGACGACTGGTCCGCGCCCCCTCCCCTCGCATCCGCGGACGGCGATCAAAGCGCGCACCGCCTGTCCTTCACGCTCGACGGTCCACTGCGCAAGGACAGGACGTCTCTTTCCCTGCAGATCCAGTCGCGGGACGCCGCGGACGCGGCCGCCGTCACCGCACTCACCCCGACCGCTCCGGCGACGGTGCGCCTCACCCAGCAGAAGCTCGACTTGCAAGGGCGCATCGAGCACGCGTGGGGCAAGACGCAGACGGCACGGGCCGAGGTCCAGCGCAACACGTTCGATCGCGACGGCGTGGGCACGGGCGGCCTCGTCCTCCCCGAGCGCGGGTACGCGGACGATCGCACCGAGGACCTCCTGCGCTTGTCGAACCAGGGTGTTGCCTTCGGGGCGTGGGCCACGGACACGCGGCTGCAGCTCCGTCGCGAAGGCGTGACCTGGACGCCGGTACTCCGCGAGACGGCCCTCGACGTGCTGGGCGCGTTCTCCTCGGGCGGGGCCACGCTGACGGGCTCGCGGCGGACGTCGAGCCTCGAGCTGGGACAGGACTTCTCGCGCGCCCTGGGCCGCCACGCCCTGCGCACCGGCCTCCTCTACGAGGGCGCCTTCCTGCGCACGGACGAGCGCCGCAACGTCGAGGGCACGTACACCTTCGCCAGCCAGGCGGACTGGGATGCACGGCGGCCGCTCCTGTTCACTCAAAGGCGCGGCGATCCGCGAGTCTCCGTCGACCTTCACCGGCTCGGCCTGTACGCGCAGGACGATTGGCGGCCCACGGACGCCGTCGCCGTCAACGGCGGAGTGCGCTACGAAGCGCAGTCGTTCGTCGACGGGACGGCGAACTTCGCGCCGCGCCTGGGCCTGACGTGGGCGGTGCGCAAGGCCTGGACCGTGCGGGCGGGAGCGGGGCGGTTCTTCGACTGGCTGGAGCCGGAGGTGGTCGCGCAGGTCCGCAGCGGCGACGGCACGCGCACGCGCGACGTCTCGATCGACGCGCCGGCCTGGCCGGATCCGCTTGCGTCCGGTACGGCCACCGAGGCCACGACCCGGCGCTGGGCCCTGGCCTCGGCCCTCGTGCTGCCGCCGGTCACCCGACTGTCGCTCGGCCTGGAGCGGTCATTCGGACCCGTGCGCATGAACACGGAGTACGCCTACGAGCGCGGCGCTTCGCTCTTCCGCGCGCGCAACCTCATCCAGGAGGGCGCCCGCGTGTTCGAGGTCAGGGCCGAAGGGCGCTCACGCGCCCACACCCTCCGCACCGACGCCATGCTGGGTGCGCCGGGCCGCCGTGCGGGCGGGATGGTCGGCTACATGTTCCGCTCCGGGCACAACGACACCGACGGGCCGCTCGCCCTGCCCGCGGACGATGCGGACCTCGCTGCGGAGTGGGGACCGGCCGCGGACGACGTGCGGCACCGCATCTTTGGATTCGGCCATTGCCGCGTGGCCGGACGGCTCCGCGTCTCCGGCCAGGTCTTCGCCCAGTCCGGCGTGCCCTGGGACGCGATCACGGGACGCGACGACAACGGGGATACGGTGGCAAGCGATCGACCCGCCGGCGGAACACGGAACGATCATCGCGGGGACTGGACGGTCGATGCGGGCCTGCGCCTCGCCTGGGACTTCGGCTTCGGCGGGCCGCGCACGAGCGGTCCGCGCGGGCCGCAGATGATCGCCGTCCGCCTCGGCGATGGCGAAGGCCCGCCGGACATCGGGGGTGGGCCCGACGATCAGCGCTACGGCGTCCAGATCTACGCCCTGGCCAGCAACGTCCTGAACCGCTTGAACGCGACGCGCTACGGCAACGTCGTGGGCTCGCCCCTGTTCGCGCAGCCCGTGGAAGCGGTACCAGGCCGCCGCGTGGAAATCGGCACGCGCTTCCGGTTCTGATCGCCGGGGGTCGCTGATCGTCGCGCCGCCGCGAGTTAGACTCGCGCCCGTGCCCACGACCCGTCTCGCCGCCCTTCTGATCCTCCTGGCGCCGATCGCCGCCGCCGCCGCTCCGCCCACCAAAGCCGCGCCGCACACGAAGGTGGCGCTGACGTTCGACGACCTTCCCGTCCATGGTCCCCTGCCGCCGGGTGTCACCCGCTCGGACGTCGCGCGTAGCATCGTGGCCACGCTGAAGGCCGCGCATGCGCCCGCCACCTACGGCTTCATCAACGCGAAGGGAATCCGGGACTTCCCGGAGACGGCGGAGTTCCTGGACATCTGGCGCGCGGGCGGCCATCCGCTCGGCAACCACACGTTCTCGCACATGGACCTCCACACGAACACGGTCGAGGCCTTCGAGCAGGACGCGCTCGCCAACGAACCGACCCTGAAGGCGACCATGGGCAGCGGCGACTGGCACTGGTTCCGGTATCCGTACCTGCGCGAGGGCGAGACGATCGAGAAGCGGCACGCCATCGCGGCCTTCCTGGGCGAGCAGGGATACCGCGTGGCCGAGGTGACGCTGAGCTTCGACGACTACGCGTACAACGATCCCTACGTGCGCTGCCTCGCCGCCAAGGACTCCGCCGGCCTCGATTGGCTCAAGGAGAGCTACGCGAGCCGCGCCGCGGCCGAGCTCACGCGGGGACAGGAGGAAGCGCGGCGCCTGTACGGGCACGACATCGGCCACGTGATGCTGCTCCACGTGGGCGCGTTCCAGATGGTCATGCTGCCGAAGCTCATGGCGCTGCTGCGCGACGGCGGGTTCGATCTCGTCACGCTGCCGGAAGCGCAGGCGGACCCGGCATACACGGCGTCCGAGTCGGACGTGGCGACGAAAGGCGGTTCGACGCTCCTGGACCGGACCCGCGCCGCCCGCGGCCTGACTCCCCCGCCCGGCGACGACACGTTCGCGAAGCTAGGCGCACTCTGTAAATAGGGTCGGGCGACTCCGTCCACCTACCGTGAGGGGAATGCCCCGAGTTGTATGAGCAAACCAACGGCGTCCGTATAGCTCCATCGCCGAACGCACCTGCCATCCCGGAACTCCAGGATCGTGATGCCCGGCATCTTGATCTGCCTGCCCGTGGCCGCGATGCCTTGGAAGGCACCGCGGTGCTCACCCTGAAGAAGGAACCGACAGGCGACTTTTTCGCCGGATGCGAAGACGTCCTCCAATACGAGGCGGGATCCGGGAAACGCAGCCCAGAACGCCTGGTAGTAATGGCGAATGCCCGACAGGCCAGGCTCGACTCCTGCGTAGCCATGTAGCACAGCCTCGGGATCGTAGAGACGAAGATAGCCCTCGAGGTTGCCGGCATTCCAATGCGCTCCAGCAGCATGAAGCGCGGCCACGTTACTGTCGCTCGGCATCAGCCGCTCCTTCGTCAGCCGGCATCGTGCTCCGTCGGATCGATTCGAGCTGACGGAAGTGGTTGATGTCATGCCCTGCGTAGTACGTGGCGATGTCACGCAAGGACTCCGTCCCGCGCTCGGCATGAACGCCAGACATCTCCCATTCGGCCGGCCCCAACGAACGCAGCAGGGCCAGATTCGCGCGCCTCAGGACCCGGAACAACTCCAAAGACTCCCCGACGTCGGTCGCGTTGTATCTTCCTGTGCGAGCCCAGACATCCTGGTTGAAAGCCTGAATGGGCGTGCCGGGCGCCGACAGAATCAGGCGAATCCGGTACGCTCCCACCAGCTCGTCGTCGGCCAGGTGGGCCACGATTTCTCGAGCAGACCACTTTCCGGGCGCCGGACACCAGTCGAGATCACTTGGGGACATGCCCATGACCAGCGACGCCAGCTTGTCCGGCGCAGCGGCCTGGAGAGCCAACGGGTCCACACCCGCTTGATAGCTCAACACTCTCGCCTTGTACTCCGCTTGGGTTTCCCCAACCCCATCTACCACCCGAGGCTCCCCATTCCCGTGTCGGCCCTCTACGTACGCCGAACACCAAGATCAGCAGCGACGAGATGTGCAGCGAGACGCGCGTTCGGCCAGCGGTTGTGGACTCGATCCCGCCCCTACTCGTACGCCTCGACCGATGGGCACGAGCACATCAGGTTCCGGTCGCCGTACGTGTTGTCGATCCGCGCGACGAACGGCCAGAACTTGTGGCCGCGGACCCAGGGCGCCGGGAACGCCGCCTGCTCGCGCTTGTAGGGATGTGTCCACTCGTCCGCGGTGACTTCGCGCGCCGTGTGGGGCGCGTTCTTGAGGGCGTTGTCGCGCCGGTCGGCCCGGCCTTCCTCGATGGCGCGGATCTCCTCGCGGATCGCGATCATCGCGTCGCAGAAGCGGTCCAGCTCCGCCTTGGGCTCGCTCTCCGTGGGCTCGATCATCAGCGTGCCCGCCACCGGGAACGACATCGTGGGCGCGTGGAAGCCGTAGTCCATCAGGCGCTTCGCGATGTCGTCGACCTCGACGTCCGCCGTCTTCTTGAACGGCCGCACGTCCACGATGAACTCGTGCGCGACTCGGCCATTCCGGCCCGTGAAGACGACCGGGTAGTGTCCCTCGAGACGCTTCATCATGTAGTTCGCGTTCAGGATCGCGACCTCGCTGGCGCGCCGCAGGCCTTCCGCTCCCATGAGCGCGATGTAGACCCAGGGGATGACGAGGATGGCGGGGCTGCCGTACGGCGCCGCCGACACCGCGCCCACCGACTGCGCCCCGCCCATCCGGGTCACGGGATGGCCGGGCAGGAAGGGAACGAGGTGGGACGCCACGCCGATCGGCCCCATCCCCGGCCCGCCCCCGCCATGCGGGATGCAGAAGGTCTTGTGCAGGTTCAGGTGGCACACGTCGGCCCCGATGTCCTTGGGCCGCGTGAGGCCGACCTGCGCGTTCATGTTGGCCCCGTCCATGTAGACCTGCCCGCCGTGCTCGTGCACGACCTCGCAGACCTCGCGGATCGTCTCCTCGAACACGCCGTAGGTGGACGGATACGTCACCATGAGCGCGCCCAGGCGGTCCTTGTGCTCGGCCGCCTTGCGGCGCAGGTCCTCGACGTCGATGTTGCCCTTCTCGTCGCAGGCGACCACGACCACCTTGAACCCGGCCGTCACCGCGGAGGCGGGGTTGGTGCCGTGCGCGCTCACCGGGATGAGGCACACGTCGCGCCCCGTGTCTCCGCGCGAATGGTGATACGCGCGGATGACGAGCAGCCCCGCGTATTCGCCCTGCGAGCCCGCGTTGGGCTGGAGGGACATGGCCGCGAAGCCCGTGATCTCGGCCAGCCAGGCCCCCAGCTGCGCGAACAGCTCCGAGTAGCCCTTGGCCTGGTCCGGGGGGGCGAAGGGATGGAGCTCCGCGAACTCGCGCCAGGTGACGGGCAGCATCTCCGAGGTCGCGTTGAGCTTCATCGTGCACGACCCGAGCGGGATCATCGAGGTGGTGAGCGAGAGGTCGCGGGCCTGCAGGCGATGGATGTAGCGGAGCATCTCGTGCTCCGAGTGGTGGTGGTTGAAGACCTCGTGCCGGAGGTACGGGCTCGTGCGCGCGAGCGGCGCCGGATAGGCCGCGTCCACGCCCTCGCCGAGGTCCTCGACCGTGAAGTCGACGGCACGGCCGAGGGCAAAGGCGTCCCACAGCCCCCACAGGTCCTTCTCCAGCGCGGTCTCGTCGAGGCTGACCCCCACCGACCCGTCGCCGTAGTCGCGGAGGTTGATCCGCCGAACGCGCGCCTCCCGGAGGATGTCGGCCGCGCGCGCGCCGGCACGGACGCGCAGGGTGTCGAAGAACGGAGAGGACCCGGGATCGAGGCCGAGACGCCGAAGTCCCGCGGCCAGGAGCGCGGTGAGCCGATGGATGCGCCGCGCGATTGCGTGAAGGCCCTCGGGTCCGTGATAGACCGCGTACATGCTCGCCATCACCGCGAGCAGGACCTGCGCCGTGCAGATGTTGCTGGTGGCCTTGTCGCGCCGGATGTGCTGCTCGCGCGTCTGCAGGGCCAGGCGCAGCGCGGGATGGCCGTGGCGGTCCTTGGACACGCCCACGAGCCGCCCCGGGATCTGGCGCTTGTGCTCGTCGCGGGTGGAGAGGAACGCCGCGTGGGGGCCGCCGAAGCCGAGGGGCACCCCGAAGCGCTGGCTGGAGCCCACGCAGATGTCCGCTCCGAACTCGCCGGGCGGCCTCAGCAGGGTCAGAGAGAGGAGGTCGGCCGCGACGACGAAGAGCGCGCCGCCGTCGTGGGCGCGCTGGGCCAGGGCCGCGTAGTCCTCGACGCGCCCGTCCGTCGTCGGGTACTGGACGAGCACGCCGAAGAGGTCCTGCCCCTTGACGTCGACGGAGTCGACCGGACCGACGTGGACCTCGATCCCGAGGGGCTGCGCGCGCGTCTTCACCACCGCGATCGTCTGGGGATGGCAATCCTCGGCCACGAAGAACCCGCGCCGCGCATGCTCGCGCGCGAGGTTGTGGCACATGCCCATGGCTTCCGCGGCCGCGGTGGCCTCGTCGAGCAGCGACGCGTTCGCGAGGGGCAGCCCGGTGAGGTCCGCGACCATGGTCTGGAAGTTCAGCAGCGCTTCCAGCCGGCCCTGCGCGATCTCCGCCTGGTAGGGCGTGTATTGCGTGTACCAGCCCGGGTTCTCGAGGACGTTCCTCAGGATGACGGGCGGGGTGATGCAGTCGTAGTAGCCCATGCCGATGAACGACCGGAACACCTCGTTCCTGGCGGCGATCTCGTGCAGGTCGTCGATGAGCTCGTGCTCGCCGCGCGGCTCGGGCAGGCGCAGGTCGCGCCGGAGGCGGATGCCGTCGGGCACGGTGGCGGCGATGAGGTCCTCGAGCGAGGAATAGCCGAGGACGCGCAGCATCTCCTTCACCTCGGCCTCGTCGGGACCGATGTGGCGGCGCGGGAACGTGTCGGTGGGGCTGAGCGCTTCGCGGGCGGGGACGGGCACGGACCTTGTGGTCATCGGCGGACTATTTGGCCTCGCTCTCCACGTATTTCTGGTAGGCGGCGGCGTCCATGAGGGCGTCGACGGCCTTGGCATCGGCCAGGCGCACCTTGATCATCCAGGCCTTGCCGTAGGGATCGGCGTTGAGCGCTTCCGGCGACTGCACGAGCGCGGTGTTGGCCTCCGTGACCTCCCCCGCGACGGGCGAGAACAGCTCGGAGACGGCCTTGACGGACTCCACCGTCCCGAACGTCTCGTGCTCCTTCAGCTTCCGGCCCGCTTCCGGCAGCTCGACGTAGACGACGTCGCCGAGCTGCTTCTGCGCGTAGTCGGTGATGCCGACGGTCCCGTGATCGCCTTCCACGCGGACCCACTCGTGGTCCTTCGTGTATCTCCGGTCCGCTGGATCCATGGTGCTCCTAGCTGGTAGTGACGGTTGTGGCGGGGGTGGGCGCCGCCTTGTCCGGACGCTTGTAGAACGGCGTCGGCACCACGCGGGCCGGGACCTTGCGCTCGCGGATGTCGATGGCCAGCTCGGTGCCGACGGCGGCGCGCGCGGCCGGCACGTAGCAGAGGCCGATGTTCTTCTGGAGGAACGGCGCGTAGGTGCCCGAGGTGACCTCGCCCACGCGCTCGTCGTGGATGAGCACGGGATAGCCGTGGCGGGCGATGCCGCGGCCGGTCATCTCGAACCCGACGAGCTTGCGGGGGGGACCGTTCTTCTTCTGCTCGGCGAGGACGGCGCGGCCCGGGAAGTCGCCCTTGGCCTCGTCGAGGGAGACCATCCATCCCAGACCAGCCTCGACGAGCGATGTCGTCTCGTCCATGTCCTGGCCGTGGAGGCACAGCCTCGCCTCCAGGCGCAGGGTGTCGCGCGCGCCCAGGCCGACGGGCACGAGGCCCTTCTCGCGCCCGGCTTCCAGCAGCCGCTTCCAGAAGGCCTCGACGAGCTGGGGCGAGACGAAGATCTCGAACCCGTCTTCCCCCGTATAGCCCGTGCGCGAGACCGTGACCGGGTAGCTGTCCACCTCCGCTTCCGCGAAGTGGTAGTACTTCAGGCCCGACAGGTCGAAGGTCGTGAGCGCCCGCAGGATCTCGGCGGCGCGCGGCCCCTGCAGCGCGAGCAGCGCGTAGGCATCGCTCTTGTTCTCGAGCCGGACGTCCTGCGGGCCCTGCTCCTGCAGCCAGCGGAAATCCTTCTCGATGTTGCCGGCGTTGACCACGAGCAGGTACCGGTCCGCCGCCCGCCGGTAGACGATCACGTCGTCCAGGGGCGCTCCGTTCGCC
>Ga0207648_10000667_pt1 | contig 38445 bp, 27 predicted proteins | sample KBSMisM32_FD_184310 | JGI IMG/M metagenome (GOLD analysis project Ga0207648, IMG submission 184310) | Miscanthus rhizosphere microbial communities from Kellogg Biological Station, Michigan, USA - KBS Miscanthus M3-2 (SPAdes) (version 2) | ecosystem: Host-associated > Plants > Roots >... | reverse complement strand
TGCCCGGCGGACAACCGGCCCGTATACCGGTTTTTCCGCGCGGCAACGACCAATCACCGCTACACGACGGAGATCGTCGTGCGCAACGAATTGGCCGCAACACCGGGGTATACCGCGGAAGGCTACGGACCGGGACCGTACTATCCGATCATGTGCGCGGTCGCGCAGTGAAGAAGCGCTCATCGTGAGCGCACGGGTGGTCTGACCTTAAAAGCGATAGTCGACGGTCGCTGACGCGCCGGCTGCCAGCGAGCTGTCTGCGCCCGCGATGACGACGGCGTTCATGCCGAACGTCACGCCCTCCATGCGTTCGCTCATCCGATACTCGCCAAGCGTTCGCAGCGGCTCCAGGCCGACCTGCGCCGAATCCTGGTCGGTCGTGGTGACCTGGCAGCGCACGCATGGCTTCACGCATCGGAGCGCGACATCGCCGACCACGATGGTATCGAGATGGTCCTCCGCGTATGGCGGCAATCCCTGCAGCACCACGTTGGGCCGGAACCGATTCATCGGCAATGCGGGCAGACTGCGCGCCGCCAGCCGACCATTGAGATCGGCGAGCGAGGCATCGCCGATGACGAGGATGGGATAGCCATCGGCAAAAAACGTGTGCGCACCCGAGTCGCCGGCGAACTCCGGGTTGCACATTCGCTCGTCCGAACGATCGAAGCGCACGAGCCGCACGTCGGCGGCGAGCCACGCCGACAACCAATCGGCCGCTTTGTGGCCCATGTCGACGCCGCGCACCGCACTCCGCCAGACGACCACGTCGCGCAACGGTCCATCGGCGCGATCGATGACCAGCGGCGGGACATGCGCGACGGACAGCGTGAGCGCACCATCGGAAACCGCCGTTTCGATGAGCGCGAGCCGCGGCAATTCGCGCTGGGTCAGGAAGCGGCCCGCGCGATCGGTGACCATCCATTCGCGATCGCCGATGCCGTCAATCGCGAACCCCGTGGTCGCGACGGTGACCGATGCGGGCGCGATCCCGCGACAACCCTTGACCGGATAGACGTGCAGCGAAGCGATGCGCGCTTCCGTCATGGCTGCGTCAAAAGAAACGCAAGGCGGTTTGGTAGAGGGAGGCTGTCAGCTCGCATACGCGCGCTACTGAGCGAGTCGCGCAGCGACGGCGGTATGCCTGGCCGAGCGGGGCGAAGCCAAGGCGCGTAGCGCGCGTCCGCGAGGATCGGTGGGCTGCCGACGCGATGACGCCGACTATCGCGCAATGGACCAATGAGGCAGCGGCGCGCTTCGTCGCAGTTCCTACACGAAAAGCGCGCGGCCGCCCGAAGCTTTTCGTGCTGACATCAACCGGGCACAAATTTCGTGAACGATTTCTTCACCGACACGAAATTTGCGCACGTCACCGCAATCCCGCAGCGTAATCGGCCAGAGCCTTCATCTGGGCGTCGGTCATGTGCTGCGCGACCGCCCACATGATCTTGCCTTGTGTGTCCTTGCCGTCCTTGTCGTTGCCGCGCTCACCGGTCTTGAACGCCTGCAATTGCGCGTACGTGTAGTCGGCGTACTGGCCCGACAATCGCGGAAAATTCTTGGGGATGCCCACGCCTGTCGGCGAATGACAGGCCGCGCACGCCGGCAGCCCGGACGCCGCATCGCCGGCGCGATAGAGCGGCTGCGCCAACGCCACCAGTGCCGGGTCCTTGGCGCCAGGGTTCTTCGGTTTCTGCTGCGAAAAATAGATGCCGAGCGCGACCATGTCTTCCGGCGCCAGGGTTGCGACCATGCCTTGCATCACCGCGTTGACGCGAATGCCCGCCTTGAAATGCTGCAATTGCCGGCTGATATACTCGGCGCCCTGTCCGGCGAGGTTCGGATTCGCGGCAATGGCGCTATTGCCGTCGGCGCCGTGGCAGGCGGCGCAAATCTGCTCGGCGGTTTGCTTGGCCTTCGCGAGATCCGGCTTGGCGGCGCCTTGCGCAGCGGCGGAAGGCACGCCCAGCGCCACTACCGCCAGTGCCGTCAGCGAGCAGGCAGCCCACAACAACGTCCGCAACGTGCAATTCACTCTTTCGACTCCCCAAGGACGGCGCGACGATCGCTGCGCAGGCGCCGCTGACGGGCGCAACTGCACGGCGAACCCGCCATGAACAAGCGCGCTATTGTAGCGGAGTCGCGGCGGCCGGCAAAAACCGGAACGTCGACGCATGATCCCGATCGCGCACCGCACCCGCTCGTCGGCGCGGAATTCGTGACCGGCGCCGCGCAAGCGGCGCAATTGCCACCGCCCGGCGTGCCCGAGATCGCTTTCGCAGGCCGCTCGAACGCCGGCAAATCGAGTGCGATCAATGCCCTCGCGAATCGAAACAGGCTTGCCTTCGCGAGCCGGACGCCTGGCCGCACGCAACAGATCAATCTCTTTGCGTTGCGTGGTGGCGCGCTGGTCGCCGATCTGCCCGGATACGGCTACGCCGCCGTGGCCAAGAGCATCAAGCGCGAATGGCAGGACCTTCTCTGGCAGTACGTGACGACGCGATCCAGCCTGGTCGCCCTGGTGCTGGTGGTCGATGCGCGGCACGGCTTGAAGGAGCTCGATCTTGCCGTGCTGTCCGAATTCGTTCGCTCCGGCCGTCCGGTGCTCATTCTTGCGACGAAGGCCGACAAGCTGACGACGACCTCGCAACGGGAGGCGGTCGCGCTCATCACTACGCAGATCCGCGCGGAATTTCCGATGGGCGCGCCGCAGGTCACGACGCAACTCTTCTCCGCGGCGACACGCCAAGGCGTTCCCGAAGCGGAAACCACGATCGCCGCATGGATTCCACCGCTGGACTGGCAGAATGAAACTGAAGCGGCCCGGGATTAGCGGCGCGACGGAAGCGACGACACAAAAAGAGAGGCCCCGCGGTCAAGGGGAGTGACGCGGGGCCTTTGAAACACCCGCCGCCGGGGTATCCCGATGGCGGGCACCCGCTCAGGGAGAATAGCGGGAGACGTTCACCGTCTGATGCTGTGACCAGTGGCCACGACGCTTGGTTCCCAGCTTAATATTTCAGATGTAATTCATTCGACGCGAGAGATCGTCATGAGTTTTTCCTTCATCGGAAAGTTCCCGCACAAGCGCCAGCGCCGGATGCGCCGCGACGAATTTTCGCGGCGGATGATGCGCGAAACGCGGCTGGCCGCCGACGATTTCGTCTATCCGGTATTCGTGCTCGACGGCACGAAACGCGAAGAGCCGGTTCCGTCGCTGCCGGGCGTTGCGCGCAAGAGTCTCGATCGGCTGTTCCATGACGCCGAGCAATGCCTGGCGCTGGGGATCCCGGCCATCGCGCTGTTTCCCGTCGTGCCGCAGGAGGCGAAATCGCTGGACGCCGCGGCCGCGTGGCATCCCGAGGGCCTGGTGCCGCGCAGCGTGCGCGCGTTGAAGGAACGCTTTCCGGACCTTGGAATCATCACCGACGTTGCGCTCGATCCCTACACCAGCCACGGCCAGGATGGCCTCATCGATGACGCGGGATACGTACAGAACGAGGCGACGGTGGCGGCGCTGGTCAAGCAGGCACTTTGTCACGCCGAGGCGGGCGCCGACTTCGTTGCGCCGTCGGACATGATGGACGGCCGCATCGGCGCCGTGCGCGCGGCGCTCGACGGCGCGGATCGCGATCTCACGCGGATCCTCGCGTACTCGGCCAAGTATGCGTCGTCGTTCTACGGACCTTTCCGGGACGCCGTCGGTTCCGCTGCGAACCTGATGGGAGGCGACAAATACACGTATCAGATGGATCCGGCCAACAGCGATGAAGCGTTGTGGGAGACCTACCTCGACATCCGTGAAGGGGCCGACATGGTGATGGTGAAGCCCGGGTTGCCCTACCTCGACGTCGTTCGCCGCGTGAAGGACACGTTCGGCATGCCGACGGCGGTTTACCAGGTTTCGGGCGAGTACGCGATGCTGAAGGCGGCCTTTCAGGCTGGATGGCTCGACGAGCGCGCCTGCGTGCTCGAGGTTCTGCTGGCGATGAAGCGTGCCGGCGCCGATGCCATCCTGACCTACTTCGCGCTCGATGCGGCCCGGTGGCTGAATGGGGTCAGAGACGACTCTCCCAGCGTCTAGATTGGACCTATTTTGCTCTTGGCGGAAAGTCGTCTCTGACCCCAACCAGCGCGGCCACCGCCGCCTCATCCAGCCGGATTTCCTCGTTGCCGTGACGGTCACGACGTGGCCGTTGCCGTGCCTCGGTCGGCTCCCGCACCGACAAGCGCAGGCCGCAGCACGGGGTGTCCACGAATAACTCGGCGGCGCCATCCCGATCGGAATGCATGGCCCGGTACGCGACGCCGGCGTTCAGCAGCGCGAGCTCGACGAGTTTCGCGTCGTTGGCGGCAAGCTCGAGGCGGATGTCGCTATGCTCCGTCGCCCAGCCTGCCGCCACGCCGCCTGCCAGAAGGGGCGCGAACTCGCGGAGCCGGCGCATCCAGCGCAACGCTTGCTCGCGCTGCGCACGCAGGGTTTCCGCATGCGCGTCGCCACCGAACAGCGCGTGGTACTCGGTAAGCGCGGCGGCGATCTCGTCGTCGGCAGGTAGCGGTTCGCGCTCCGGCAGCATGAGCGAGCGCGCCGCCTTGCGCTTGGCGAGCGACCAGTCGGCGATGCCGTGCTCGGCGATCAGCTTCGCGGCGACCTGCGCGATCCGGACGCGGTTGTGCGCGCCCCGGGCGTCGGGAGCGAATGGCCGGCCGCGCGCCTGCGATGAGCCTCGCTGTCCCATCCGGCCGTCCTAGAACAACTGGTCGCGCACGTCGGGCGCGGCGCGGCCGGGGGTCACCGGGGCCAGCGTATCCTCACGGCCCCGCGGCGGAAATTCGGCGAAGAAATACTCGCTGATGTTGCTCGATTCGTCGCGCAGCCCCGAGTCGGCGTTGATGCGCACGGAGATCACGCCCTCGGGCGTGGTGAGCGGCTTTTCCGGAACGCCCTTCAGCGCGCGCTGCATGAAGCTGATCCAGATCGGCAACGCGGCCACGGCGCCGGTCTCGTTGGTGCCCAGCGTCTTGGGCTGGTCGAAGCCGATCCACGCGACGCCGACCAGCGACGCATTGAAGCCGCAGAACCAGGCATCCACGTTTTCGTTGGTCGTTCCGGTCTTGCCGGCGAGGTCTTTGCGCCCCAGGACATTGGCGCGCGTCGCCGTCCCGTATGCGATGACGTCGCGCAACAGCGTCGTCATCACGAACGCGTTGCGCGGATCGATCGCCCGCTCTGCGTTGTCGCCGGCGACGGCGGGCTTGGCTTCAGACAGCACGTTGCCTTTGGCATCCGTGACGCGCGCGATGAGGTACGGCGCGATCCGATAACCGCCGTTGGCAAAAATTGCATATGCGGCCGCCATCTGCAGCGGCGTGGCGGACCCGGCGCCCAGCGCCATCGTGAGGTAGGGCGGATGCAGCTTCGGATCGAACCCGAACCGCGCGATGTAGTCCTGCACATACTGCGGCCCGATGGCCTGCATGACCCGCACCGTCACTAAGTTCTTGGATTTGGCCAGCGCGTTGCGCAAACGCATCGGCCCGTCGAACTTGCCGTCGTAGTTCTTGGGTTCCCAGTCCTCGCCGCCGGCCTTGTCGCCGGGGACGAAAAAGGGCGCATCGTTGATGACCGTCGCGGGCGAGAAGCCTTTCTCCAGCGCCGCCGAGTAGATGAAGGGCTTGAAGGCCGACCCGGGCTGGCGTTGCGCCTGCGTGACGTGGTTGAACTTGTTCCGGTCGTAATCGAACCCGCCCGTCAGCGCAAGGATGGCGCCATCGAGCGGCGAGATGGCGAGGAATGCCGCCTCGGCTTGCGGAAGCTCGGCGATCGACCAGCGGACCTTGTCGTCACGGGTCAGGCGGATCACGGCGCCGCGGCGGATCCGTTGCGCCGCAGGCGTCTTGTCGGTCAGGCTGCGCGCGACGAACTTGAGACCATCACCGTTGATGACGACGGCGTCGCCGCTCGCGAGCATCGCCCGGACTTCGGTGGCAGTCGCCTCGAGCACCACGGCGGGCAGCAGATTGTCGCTGTCGGCGGTTTCCTGAAACACGCGGTCGAGCGCCTGCTCCTGCTCGGCGGGATCGGCGGGCAGGTTGACGAAGGCCTCCGGTCCGCGGTAGCCGTGGCGGCGATCGTAGTCGATCACGCCTCGCCGCACCGCAGCATAGGCCGCCTCCTGCTCGGCCTTCCGGACGGTGGTCCAGACAGTGATTCCCTTCGTGTAGGCATCCTCGCCATAGGCATCGAACACCACCTGCCGCGCCATTTCGGCGACGGTGTCGGCGTGCGTAGGCAGCGAATCGCGAATCCCTTGGCGGACGGCCAGTGGCGCATTTTGTGCTTCCGTGAACTGTGGATCAGTGATGAAGCGGAGCTCGTGCATCCGCCGCAGCACGTAGAGCTGGCGCGTCTTGGCACGCTTCGGGTTCGTGACCGGGTTGTAGGCCGACGGTGCCTTGGGGAGTCCTGCCAGCATGGCCGCCTCGGCCACGGTGACGTCCTTCAGCGGCCGGCCGAAGTAGATCTGCGAGGCCGCGGCAAATCCGTAGGCGCGCTGGCCGAGGAAGATTTGATTGACGTAGAGCTCGAGGATGTCGTCCTTGGAGAGGTTCGCTTCGATTTTCCAGGCGAGCAGCACCTCGCGCAGTTTCCGGGTGACCGTCTTTTCGCGGGTCAGAAAGAAGTTGCGGGCGACCTGCATGGTGATCGTGCCTGCCCCCTGCTGGGTGCCCGACGCCATGTTGGCCAGCGCGGCCCGCGCGATACTTAAATAGTCAACACCGCCGTGTTGGTAGAAACGCTCGTCTTCAGCGGCCAAAATGGCCTGTTTCATGACATCCGGGACCTCGCGGATGCCTATGATCGCACGCCGTTCCTCACCGAATTCGCCAAGGAGCTCGCCCTCGTAGGACACGATCCGCAACGGAATCTTCGGCTGGTAATCGGTCAGCGCCTCGAGAGACGGCAACGTAGGCCACAACAACGCGAGCACGAAGGCGCCCAGCAGGGCGCCCACAACGGCCAGACCGAGCGTGACGGAGACTAGATAGACGAGCCAGCGCTTTAGCACGGGGGAATAAAACTTGCGTAAGGATGCCCAAACGTTGCATCTTTGGACACGAAGGCCCGCCAACCGCTACGCGCGGCGGGAAACGAATTGACAAGGTTCATACTTGCTGCCAGAGTTTAATGTGATTTGTCAGCATTTTGCCTGATTGCCCATGGTCGCCGAAAACCTAGCCGCCGCGCTCGACTTCTTCAAAACGAAGTCTCCTTCGTTGATCGGGGTCGATATTGCCTCGACTTCGATCAAGCTGATCGAATTGTCGCAGACCGGCAAGGGTACCTATCGCTTGGAGCGGTATGCCATCGAGGCCCTGCCAAAGGATATGGTGACCGACGGCAACATCGTCAATCTCGACCAGGTCAGCGACGCGCTCAAGCGCGGCTGGAAGCGCCTGGGCAGCCGCAACCGCAACATCGCCATGTCCCTTCCCGCCGCTATGGTGATCACGAAAAAGATCATCGTACCCGCCGGCCAGAAGGAAGAGGAGCTCGAGCTTACCGTCGAAGCCGAGGCCAACCAGTACATACCGTTTGCGCTCGACGAGGTCAACCTCGATTTCCAGATCCTCGGGCCGGCGCCCAACAATCCCGACGAGGTCGAGGTCCTGATCGCGGCGTCGCGCAAGGAAAAAGTCGAGGACCGCGTCGCCATTGCCGACTCGGCCGGGCTGAAACCGCGCGTGATGGACGTCGAATCGTATGCGACCCAGGAAGTATTCGGACTGATCGCGCCCTCGCTGCCCGCGAACGGGCGCGACCAGAACATCGCGCTGGTCGACATCGGCGCGCACGTCACCCATTTCTATGTGCTGCGGAATAATCAGTTCCTGTTTTCGCGGGACCAGGCGTTCGGCGGCAACCAGCTGACGCAGGATATCCAGCGGGCGTTCAATCTTTCGCCGGAAGAAGCGGAGTCCGCGAAGAAGAACCAGGGGCTGCCGGAGAACTATGACAGCGATGTGCTGCAGCCGTTCATGGAGACCCTCGCGCTGGAGATCACGCGCGCGTTGCAGTTCTTCTTCACGTCGACGTCCCATAACCAGGTCGACCAGGTCGTGCTGGCGGGTGGCTGCGCGGCGCTGCCCGGCATCGATGAGCTGGTGGCGAAACGGGCCGGCGTGGCGACGGTGATCGCCAATCCGTTCGCCGCCATGCAGGCATCGGACCGCATCCGTCCGCGGCAACTGGCGCTGGACGCGCCGATGCTGCTGATTGCGACGGGCCTCGCGCTACGGAGCTTCGACTGATGGCCGTGATGCGCATCAACCTGCTGCCCCACCGCGAGCAGAAGCGGCAAGCCCGGCAGCGGCAGTTCATCTCGCTGGCGCTGTCGCTGGGCGTCCTGGGGCTCGCCGTCGTGGCGCTGGTACACGGCGTGCTGGCGGCGCAGATCGACAATCAGAAAGACCGCAACACGCTGCTCAAGAAAGAGATCGCGAAGCTCGACGAGCAGATCAAGGAAATCGACCGGCTGCGCGACCAGATCCAGGCGGTTATCTCCCGCAAGCAGGTGGTCGAGACGCTGCAGGCCAACCGCAGCGAGGCAGTGCATCTCCTCGATCAACTGGTGCGCCAGCTGCCCGACGGCATCTATTTGCGCAGCGTCAAGCAGGTGGGGGCGAAGGTAACGATCGGCGGCTACGCGCAATCCAATGCCCGGGTTTCCACGCTGATGCGCAATATCGAGGCATCGCCGTGGCTGACCAATCCCGAGCTCATCGAGATCAAGCTCGTCCCGGCGCCCGGCGTCCCCGCCAGCCGTGAGCTCAAGATCAACGAGTTCACGCTGAACTTCCAGATCAGGCGTGCGGCGCCCACCGAGGTGGCGGCGCCGAAAGGCGCCCCGGCCGCGCCGGCGCCTGCCAAGGCGCCCGCCAAGGCGGCGGCGCCCGCGACGGACAGACCGGCATGAACCTCGAAGACCTTCGCCGCCTCAACTTCCGCGACATCGGGAACTGGCCGCTGTTGCCGAAGATCCTGATCCTGATCGGCATTTTTGCCGTGATCATCATCGCCGGCCTGGTGCTCGACTGGCGGGACCAATGGGACACGCTCGAGGTTGCCCAGGCGGAAGAGCTGAAGCTGAAGGATCAGTACGGCCAGAAAAAGGCCAAGGCGATCAATTTCGAGCTCTACGTCCAGCAGCTGAACGAGGTCGAGCAATCGTTCGGCGCACTGGTCAAGCAGCTCCCCAATCGCTCGGAGATCGACGCGCTGCTGACCGACATCAACCAGGCAGGCCTCGGACGCGGACTCCAGTTCGAGCTGTTCCGTCCGGCCGCGCAGGAAAAGATGGCGGACTTTTACGCCGAGTTGCCGATCAGGATCAGGATCACCGGCAGCTATCACGACATGGGCGCGTTCGCGAGCGATGTCGCCCAGCTGCCGCGCATCGTCACGCTGAATGACCTCGCGATCGCCAACGACAAGGGTGTGCTGTCGCTCGATGCCGAGGCCAAGACGTTCCGCTATCTCGACGAGGAAGAGATCGCGAAGCAGCGTGCGGCAGCGAAGGCGAAGGAGAAGGGCAAGGCCAAGAGATGAGGCGCGCGGCCGCACTTGCCACCGTTGCAGCGCTCGCTCTTGCCGGATGCGGCGGCGAGAGCCATCAGGACCTGCGCACCTGGATGAGCGAGCAGGGCAAGGGCGCGCGCGGGAAGCTCGATCCGTTGCCGCAGATCAAGCCGTACGACCCGTTCGCTTACAACGCGTTCGATCTGCCCGATCCATTCAAGCCGCGGAAGATCGAACCGACGAAGGGGGCAAGCAAGCTCGCGCCGGATCTCGCGCGCCGCAAGGAGCCGCTCGAGGCCTATCCGCTCGAGTCGTTGTCGATGGTGGGGACGCTCGAGCGCAACAAGACCATTTTCGCGCTCGTGCGGACGCCGGACCGTGACGTGTACCAGATTCGCGCCGGCAACTACGTCGGGCAGAACTTCGGTGTCGTCACCGGCATCGGCGAAGGCGAAGTCAAGTTGAAGGAGCTGGTGCAGGACGGCGCGGGCGACTGGACCGAGCGTTCCAGCACGCTGCAGCTGCAACAGGCCGACGCAAGACCCAAGGGGAGAAGATGAGCGCGTTCATTGACAACCGGCTTTCCCGTACGGCGAGAGCCTGGCGACGTGGCCTTCCCGCCGCGTTTGTCGCGCTGTGCGCCTTTGGCCTCGCGGCGGTTTCGCTGGCGCAGGGGACGAACAGCATCGATGGCGTCACCGTCTCGCGCGGCAGTTCCGGCCGCATCGTCGTGCGCTTCCAGCTCAAGAATCCCCCGGCCAATCCTCCGGCCAGCTTCTCGATCCAGAGCCCGCCGCGCATCGCGCTCGATTTCCTCGACACGGCCAACGGATTGGGCGCGACCCAGCGGGCGATCGACGAAGCCGCGTTGCGCAGCCTCAACGTGATCCAGGCCGGCAATCGCACGCGGGTGGTCTTCAATCTCAACAAGCCGCAGGCGTTCGACACGCAGGTCGAGGGCAATACGGTCATCGTGACCCTCAACGAGCAGGAAGCGATCAAGCCGGGGATGGATACCGTACAGCGCTTCGCCGAGCCGAGGACTGGGGAAGCGCAGCACGCGTTGCGCGATGTTGACTTCCGCCGCGGCCGCAATGGCGAAGGGCGCCTGGTCGTCGACCTGTCCGACAGCTCGACCGGCATCGACATCCGGCAGCAAGGGCGCACGCTGGTCGTCGACTTCCTCAAGACGTCGCTGCCGCGGAACCTGGAACGACGCATCGACGTCGCCGATTTCGGGACACCGGTATTGACGGTGGATACGTTCCCGCAAGGGGCCAACGCCCGCATGATCATCGAGCCCAAGGGGCTGTGGGAGCACTCGGCCTACCAGACGGACAATCGCTTCATCCTCGAGATCAAGCCGATCCAGGAAGACCCGAACAAGCTCATCCAGGGCTCGCGGGGCGGCTACAAGGGCGAGAAGCTTTCGCTCAACTTCCAGAACGTGGAAGTGCGCGCCGTGCTGCAGGTGATTGCCGACTTCACCGGGCTCAACATCATCACCAGCGATACGGTCCAGGGCAGCCTGACGCTGCGGCTGAAGGACATCCCGTGGGATCAGGCGCTCGACATCATCCTGCAGACCAAGGGCCTCGACATGCGCAAGAACGGCAATGTCGTGCTCATTGCGCCGCGCGAAGAGCTCGCGCTCAAGGAAAAGCAGCAGCTCGAGAACGCGATCCAGATCGGCGAGCTGGAGCCGCTGGTATCGGAGTCGTTCCAGTTGAACTACATCAAGGCATCCGACCTCCAGGCGCTCATTTCGACCAACCGGCAACAGCAATTTGGCGCCGGCGCCGGCCAGACGCCGACCACCGGCGGGCAGGGCTCGATCCTGTCGAGGCGAGGTGTCGCCATCGTGGATCCGCGGTCGAATATCCTGTTCGTGCAGGACACGGCATCTCGGCTCGAAGAGGTGCGGCGGATCATCCGGCAGATCGACACCCCGATCCGCCAGGTGCTGATCGAGGCGCGGATCGTGATCGCCAGCGATCGCTTCAGTCAGCAGCTGGGCGTGCGCTTCGGCCAGCAGACCGGTTTCACCTTCATGAACGGCAAGTATGCGGCGGGCTCGAGCGGCGCGCTCGACACCGTGCCCGTCGTGCACCTGCCTTGCACGGCCGCCGGCTGCACGCGCGATACGCGCACGCAGACGCCGTTCGAGCTGGCGTCGGGCATTGCTTCGGCCGGCTACTCCGATTCGCCGCAGCTCAACGTCAACCTTCCGATCACCAACGCGGCCGGCCAGCTCGCGCTGACGCTGATCAACCTCGGTAGCGGCAACCTCATCAACCTCGAGCTTTCGGCGCTGGAAGCGGATGCGCGGGGCAAGGTGGTGTCGAGTCCGCGCGTCGTGACCGGCGACAACCAGAAGGCGTCGATCGAGCAGGGTACCGAAATACCCTATACGGTCCAGGGCAGCGCGAACAGCCCGGCCACCACGACGTTCAAGAAGGCCGTGCTCCGGCTCGAAGTGACGCCGCAGATCACCCCGGATGGCCGCATCATCATGGGCGTCGAGGTGCGCAAGGACACCAAGGGCCAGGACGTTCCCCAGGCCGGCGGCGGTACGGTGCCTTCGATCGACACGCGCAGCGTGACCACGCAGATCTCCGTCAACAATGGCGATACCGCGGTCATCGGCGGCATCTACGAAGAGACGATCAACAACAACGTGACGCAGGTTCCCTGGCTCGGCAACATTCCGTTGCTTGGTTATCTCTTCAAGCAGACGGGAAGCAGCACCGAAAAACTCGAGCTCCTGATCTTCCTCACGCCACGCATCGTCAAGGATACGGTAACCTCGGTGCGGTGAGCGCCACGACCGGCGGCGAGAATACCGCTACCAATCTGCCTGCCCCGGTGCCGTTGCACCGGGGCAATTTGTTTCTGGTCGGGCTGCCCGGCGCCGGCAAGTCGACGCTCGGCCGCCAGCTTGCGCGCCGGCTGCACAAGCGGTTCGTCGACGCCGATGTCGAGCTCGAGCAGCGGCTCGGCGTCTCGATCCCGACCATTTTCGAAATCGAAGGCGAGGCGGGCTTCCGCGAGCGCGAGGAAGTGACGATCGCCGAGTTGACGCTCCTGGAAGGCATCGTGCTGTCGACGGGCGGCGGCGCCGTGCTGCGCGCCGCCAACCGCGTGCGCTTGAAGGAAAATGGCACGGTGATCTACCTGCATGCCGAGCCATCGACCCTGTGGGCGCGGATCCGGCACAGCCGCAACCGTCCGCTGCTGCAGACCGCCGATCCCATGGGACGCCTCTCGGAGCTCTATGCGCAGCGCGACGCCCTGTATCGGGAGACGGCCGATCACGTCGTCGAGTCCGACCGCAGCGAAGTGATGCGCCTTGCGCGCATGTTCGATGTCATGAGCCAGCATCATGATGGAATCTGACATCCGGACGCTCGAGGTCGCGCTCGCGGAGCGGACCTATCCGATCCATATCGGCGCTGGTGCGCTGCGGCTGGCCGGACCGCTGCTGGCCGGGCTGCCCGTCCGCAAGGCAGTGATCATCACCAATGACACTGTGGCCGCCCACTGGCAGCCGCCATTGCGGCAAAGCCTTGCGGACAGCGGCGTGCACGCGGAAACGGTGATCGTTCCCGACGGTGAAGCGCACAAGAACTGGAAGACGTTGCAGGACGTCCTCACCCGCCTGCTCGAGCTGCGCACCGAACGCGGAACCATCGTGGTGGCGCTGGGCGGCGGCGTCGTCGGTGACATCGCGGGATTTGCAGCGGCGATCTATCAGCGGGGCGTCCCGCTCCTCCAGATTCCCACGACGCTGCTGGCGCAGGTCGACTCGTCCGTCGGCGGCAAGACCGGCATCAACCATCCGCTGGGAAAGAACATGATCGGCGCGTTCTATCAGCCGCGCGCCGTCCTCATCGACACCGACTGCCTGCGCACGTTACCCGATCGCGAGCTCGCCGCGGGATTGGCGGAAGTCATCAAATATGGAGCAATCCGCGACGCCGGCTTCTTCGCGTGGCTCGAAGCGACGATGGACGATCTCGTCCGGCGCGATGCGCCCGCGCTGGCGCATGCGATTCACACGAGCTGCCGGATCAAGGCCGAGATCGTCGGCGCCGACGAGCGCGAGCACGGCGAGCGGGCGCTGCTCAATTTCGGCCACACGTTCGGGCACGCGATCGAAAATGGCTTGGGCTATGGCGCGTGGCTGCACGGGGAGGCGGTGGCGACCGGCATGGTCCTCGCCGCCGAAGTATCGCAGCGGCTGGGCCGCATCGATGCCGGCACGACCGAACGCTTGCGCTCCCTCGTGGCCCGCGCCGGACTTCCGGTGGCGCCGCCCGCGCTCGGATTCGAACGATGGAAAACGTTGATGGGCCGCGACAAGAAAGTCGTCGCCGGCGCCGTTCGCTATGTGCTGCTCGATGCGCTGGGGCGCGCGGCGATCAGCACCGACGTTCCCGATTCGATTCTGCGCGACGTCCTGCCCTGAGTCGTTCACGGATGTGAAAACGGCGACCCGAAGGTCGCCGTTTTTGTCGCGGGTGACGGAGTGCTTAAGGATTGCAGGTGATGCTCACCGTTCGAGATTGCTGCGCTGCCCCGGCCGCGTCCCGCACGGTGAACGGTTCAATTCGCGGGAGGGGCGCCGACGCCAAGCCCGTAACCGTGAACTGGTTGCCGTTTTGCGCGATGGATGGGGCAGGACTGGTCGTCCCCGAGTAGACCATCGTATAAGGCGCCGTGCCGCCAGTGACCACGAATTGCGACACCGCTGCGCTGCATGCCGCGCCCCCGCTATAGGAATAAGCGGTCGGAGTGACGACCAGCGAAACCGGAGGCGGTGCGATCGGGCACGTGATCGTCACGACCTGCTGCAACTGCGGCGTACTCGAATCCTGCACCACGATATTGGTGGTCTGGACGCCGTCGCTCAGCCCGGTCACCGAGAAGCCTTGCCCCGAAGCCGCAACCGTCGTCGGCGAGATCGTCGCGCCCGGACGCGGCGATGAAAAGAACACGGTGTACGGAGGCGTGCCGCCGGTGATGACGAAATTCGACGTCTGGCTGACGCACGTGACCGAATAGGTGTAGTTGGTCGGCGCAACCACGAGCCCGTTGCCCGACGGTGGTGGCGCCGCCCCGGAGCAATCGATCGTCACCGTCACCGACTGCCGCGGCGACGATGTATCGAAGCCGGCGATCGTCGTGCTCGACGGCGAGCTCAGGCCGCTCACGGTCACCGCTGCTCCGGGGGTCAGACCCGTCTGCGGACTCAGGACCGGGGACGTCGAGCTGTTCGTCGACGTCACGACCACCGAGTACGGCGAAGTGCCGCCCGTCATGATGAACTGGAACGTGTTGGCCGGAACGCAGTTGGCCTTGGCGATCGCACCGGGCGTCGCCGTGAACGCGCTTGGCGGCGGTATCGGGTTGCCCGTTCCCAATTGATTGGTGACGGTCGGGTAATTACCGGAGGGGATGGTCAATCCGTTTGCGTCGCTGATCACGTACGTCAGGTTGATGAAGCAGGTTCCGTTGGTGGTCGTCGTGAACGCGCCGCCATTGGTCAGAACGGGAACGCCAGTCAAGGTGACCGCGCCGGGGAAATTGACCGCAACCTGATACGGCGGTGTACCGCCGAAGATGTAGTTGGTCACCGAGACGCCGCTCGAGCACCGCGTGCTGTCGGGGCCATTGATCGTCGTGGATCCCAATGGCAGCACGGCGAGGGTCTGGCCACCGACCGTGGTCTGCTGGATGACGAAGGTGCCGGTGATCTGGTTGCCCGAAGCGACGTCGGTCGCGCGGATGATGCCGGTCTGAGTCGGGGTGTTCGCAGGAACCGATAGCACCACGACGGCATTGCCATTCCCGTCGGTGGAGACAGTCAACGTCGGGACGAGCGGCTGGCCGGGGTTGTTCGATACGATCGAGAAGCTGCCCTGGACGACGTCGAATTTCACCGACCGCCCTGCGATGCCGACGCCGCCATTGCCGGTGACTTTAACGGTAGCCGTGCCGGTACTGCCGGAGCAAAGGTTGCCCGCCGAGACGGCGCACGCCGGGTTCGGGTTGGAAGTGATGGTGATGAGGCTCGCCAGCAGCGGCGCGGGCTGCACCGTGATCGTGGAGGCCGGCGAAACAGTTCCAGCGAAATCCTGAACGGTAACAGCGACGGTCGTGGGGAGGGTGACGTTATTGGCGGCCAGAACGAGTGTGTCGCCCGATACGGTCGCGGCGACGGGCAGTATGCTGGCGTTGGTGGAGAACGCCCGATAGGGAGGTACTCCCCCGGATATCGTCAACGTCGCCGGCGTGCCCGCATAAACAGTCAGCGAAGAGGGCAGCAACAGCAGCGGCGCGATCACCGGAGGCGGCGGCGTATACGGATTGTTGGGAGCCCCGCTCCCTCCACCACACCCTGCGAGCAGCAGGATCCCGGCAATGCCGAAAAAGGCGAGCGCCGGGCGCAGCCATGCGGTAAGACGCCGTTCTACCATGGTCGGGATCCTAATGATGATGTCCTAAAATTCGGTGTGGCCGCGGGCAATTTGAACGTTGCAACAAGCATCTAGGCCATCTTCTTCAGATTAAAGCCCAAGTACATGCCCGGCGCAAGTGTTTCTCTCCGATAAGGGGCACCGTCCGGCGGCTTCTGTTGCGCCGTCCACCACCGCTGCGCCGCATTATTGCCGCAATGCAGCATCGCGAGTACCATGAACCGGTTTCGGCCCGCTTCCGCCATCCGGGGCGCACGGCGATAATCGGTCGTGGACGGGCTTTCTTGGCAACACACGAACGAGGACGCCGTGGAACAGCATGCGCAGGGCTCAGCGAAGTGGCCGCCGGCTCGCCAGGGACTCTACGATCCTGCAAACGAGCATGACGCGTGCGGGCTGGGGTTCATTGCGCATATCAAGGGACGCAAGAACCACGCCATCGTCCGTCACGGGCTGGCCATCCTCGAGAACCTCACGCATCGCGGCGCTACCGGTGCGGATCCGCTGCAAGGCGACGGTGCGGGCATCCTGATCCAGCTGCCCGACACGTTTCTGCGCCGTGCCTGCGGCAAGCTCGGCATCACATTGCCGGCCATCGGCCAGTATGGCGCCGGCATGGTGTTCCTGCCGCGCGAGCCGGCGTCGCGGATGGCGTGCGAGCAGGAAATCGAGCGCGCGATCCTGGCGGAAGGCCAGATGCTGCTGGGCTGGCGTGACGTGCCCACCGACAACAGCGGCCTGTCCGAACGCACGAAGGAAGTCGAGCCGGTGATCCGCCAGGTGTTCATCGGCCGCGGCGTGCGCGATCTCGACCAGGATGCGCTGGAGCGCAAGCTCTACGTGATCCGCAAGCGCGCCGGTCACGCGATCCAGTCGCTCCATTTGCGGCACGGCAAGGAGTTCTACGTCGCGTCGCTGTCGACGCGCACCATCGTCTACAAGGGGATGCTGCTCGCCCACCAGGTCGGCAAGTTCTATCTCGATCTCGCCGACGAGTCGATGGTCACGGCGCTGGCGATGGTGCACCAGCGCTTTTCCACCAACACGTTCCCGACGTGGGATCTCGCGCACCCGTTTCGCTTCATTTCCCACAACGGCGAGATCAATACGCTACGCGGCAACTTCAACTGGATCCGCGCGCGCGAAGGCGCGATCGCCTCGAAGGTGCTGGGCGAGGATTTGCACAAGCTGTGGCCGCTGATCTACGACGGCCAATCGGACTCGGCATCGTTCGACAACGCGCTCGAGCTGCTCGTCATGGGCGGCTATCCGCTGTCGCACGCGATGATGATGATGATTCCCGAGGCGTGGGCCGGCAATCCGCTGATGGACGAAGATCGGCGCGCGTTCTACGAGTATCACGCGGCGCTGATGGAGCCGTGGGACGGTCCCGCGGCGATGGCGTTCACCGACGGCCGCCAGGTGGGCGCCACGCTCGATCGCAACGGGTTGCGGCCCGCACGTTTCGTGGTGACCGACGACGATTACATCGTGATGGCGTCCGAGGTCGGCGTGCTCGACATTCCGGAATCCAAGATCGTCAAGAAGTGGCGGCTGCAGCCGGGCAAGATGCTGCTGGTCGACCTCGAGCAGGGCCGCATCGTCGACGACGACGAGCTGAAGCGCACGCTCGCGACCGCGAAACCGTATCGCGAGTGGATCCGCCATTGCCGGATCCGCCTCGAGGAGATGCCCGAGCCCGCGCCAATCGCGCCGGTGGAGGTCGCGTTGCTCGATCGCCAGCAGGCGTTCGGCTACACGCAGGAAGACGTGCGGCTGCTGATGACGCCGATGGCCGAAAACGGCGAGGAAGCTTTGGGGTCGATGGGCAACGATGCCGCGCTGCCGGTGCTTTCCGATCGCCCGAAAGTCTTCTACAACTATTTCAAGCAGCTCTTTGCGCAAGTGACGAACCCGCCGATCGATCCGATCCGCGAGGAGCTCGTGATGTCGCTGGTGTCGTTCGTCGGTCCGCGCCCGAACCTGCTTGGCATCGATGTCGTTGAGCCGCCGATGCGGCTGGAAGTGCAGCAGCCGGTCCTGACGCCGGACAACATGGAAAAGATCCGGCATGTGGAGCTCTTTTCCGGCGGCGCGTTCCGTTCGGTCGAGCTCGACATCTGCTATCCGGCGCAATGGGGCGCCAACGGCATGGAAGCGGCGCTCGCGAGCCTCGCCGCGCATGCCGAGGATGCGATCCGGCAGGGCTACAACATCATGATCCTGTCCGATCGCAACGTATCGCCAGCATCACTGCCGATTCCCGCGCTGCTCGCCACCGCGGCCGTCCACGAGCATCTGGTGCAGAAGGGCTTGCGCACGTCGACGGGGCTGGTCGTGGAGACCGGCACCGCGCGCGAGGTCCATCATTTCGCGCTGCTCGCAGGCTACGGCGCGGAGGCGATCCATCCGTATCTCGCGCTGGAGACGCTCGCCCAGCTGCACGAATCGATCCCGGAGATCGACCCCAAGGAATCCGGGAAGCGCTTCATCAAGGCGATCTGCAAGGGCCTGTACAAGGTCATGTCGAAGATGGGGATCTCGACGTACCAGTCCTATTGCGGCGCGCAGATCTTCGAAGCGGTGGGGCTGCAGAAGTCGTTCGTCGACAAGTATTTCACCGGCACCGCCAGCAATGTCGAAGGCATCGGGCTCTTCGAAGTGGCCGAGGAGTCGGCGCGCCTGCATGCGCTGGCCTTCGGCGACGATCCGCTGCTGCGCGACATGCTCGATGTCGGCGGCGAATACCAGTACCGCATTCGCGGCGAAGCCCACATGTGGACGCCGGAATCGATCGCGAAGCTGCAGCATGCGGCGCGCTCGAACAGCGTTTCGACCTATCGCGACTATGCGAAGCTCATCAACGAGCAAACCCGCGAGCTGAAGACGCTGCGCGGTCTCTTCGAGTTTCGGACCGCCGAACGGACGCCGGTGCCGATCGAGGAAGTCGAGCCGGCCGTTTCCATCGTCCGGCGATTCGCCACCGGTGCGATGAGCCTCGGCTCCATTTCGACCGAAGCGCATACGACGCTCGCGATCGCGATGAACCGGATCGGCGGCAAATCGAATACCGGCGAAGGGGGCGAGGACGAGGCGCGTTATCGCACGGAGCTGCGCACCGGCAAGAGCGGCGTGGTGGCGGGCGACACGCTCGCTTCGGTGCTCGGCCGCGACCGTGTCGAGGTCGACATCCCGCTATTGCCGGGCGACAGCCTGCGCTCGAAGATCAAGCAGGTGGCGTCGGCGCGGTTCGGCGTGACGGCAGAGTATCTCGCCTCGGCCGACCAGCTCCAGATCAAGATGGCGCAGGGCGCCAAGCCCGGCGAGGGCGGGCAGCTGCCGGGCCACAAGGTGTCTGAATACATCGCCAAGCTGCGCTACTCCGTGCCGGGCGTTGGCCTGATCTCGCCGCCGCCGCACCACGACATCTATTCGATCGAGGACCTGGCGCAGCTGATTCACGATCTGAAGAACGCGAATCCGAAGGCGTCGATCTCCGTCAAGCTCGTGTCCGAAGTGGGCGTCGGCACGGTGGCCGCCGGCGTAGCCAAAGCCAAATCCGACCACGTGACGATCGCCGGCCACGACGGCGGCACGGGCGCCTCGCCGGAGTCATCGATCAAGCACGCCGGCACGCCGTGGGAGCTCGGGCTCGCGGAAACGCAGCAGACCCTCGTCCTCAATCGCTTGCGCGGCCGCATCGCCGTGCAGGTCGACGGTCAGATGAAGACCGGCCGCGACGTCGTCATCGGCGCCATGCTCGGCGCCGACGAGTTCGGCTTCGCGACGGCGCCGCTGGTCGTTGCCGGCTGCATCATGATGCGCAAGTGCCATCTCAACACGTGCCCGGTAGGCGTTGCCACGCAGGACCCGCTGCTGCGCCGCAAGTTCAGCGGGCTTCCCGAGCACGTCGTCAATTATTTCTTCTTCGTGGCCGAGGAAGTGCGCGAGCTGATGGCGCACCTGGGCTTTCGCACGTTCGAGGAGATGATCGGGCGCGCCGACGTGCTCGACATGCGCGCCGGCATCGCGCACTGGAAAGCGCGCGGCCTCGACTTCACGCGAATCTTTCACCAGCCGCAAATGCCGGCGGACGTCGCGAGGTCGAAGAAGGAAGAGCAGGATCACGGCCTCTCACGCGCGCTCGACCATCAGCTGATTGCGGCAGCGCGGCCGGCCATCGACAAGCAACAGCCGGTGCGCCTCACGCAGCGGATCCGCAACGCCAACCGTTCGGTGGGCGCGATGCTGTCCGGCGTGCTCGCGCACAAATATGGCCACGAGGGCTTGCCCGAAGACACGATCCATATCGCGTTCGAAGGCATCGCAGGCCAGAGTTTCGGTGCATTCCTCGCGCGCGGCGTCACGTTCGAGTTGCAGGGCGCGTGCAACGATTATGTCGGCAAGGGATTGTCCGGTGGCCGCATCGTCGTCTACCCGGACCCGACGTGCCCCGCCAAGCCGGAAGAGAACATCGTCATCGGCAATACGGTGATGTACGGCGCGATCGAGGGCGAAGCTTATTTCCGGGGCGTGGCCGGCGAACGCTTCTGCGTGCGCAATTCGGGCGCCACCGCGGTGGTCGAGGGCACCGGCGACCACGGCTGCGAATACATGACCGGCGGCACCGTCGCCGTGCTCGGCCGAACGGGCCGCAATTTCGCCGCCGGCATGAGCGGCGGTCTCGCCTACGTTTACGATGCCGACGGCACGTTCGCGCAGCGCTGCAACACGGCGATGGTGACGCTCGAGCCGTTGCAGACGGAAGCCGCGCAGGCTGCAGCCGAAGTGGAGCTTGCGGCGGCCGGCAAAGGACGGCATCGGCACCGTGGCCAGTCCGACGAGGCACTGGTCCGCGGGCTGATCGAGCAGCATCTGCGCTTCACCGCCAGCACGCTGGCGCTTTCGCTTCTCGACAACTGGGAAGCGGCGCGGGCAAAATTCGTCAAGGTCTTCCCGCACGAGTACCGGCGCGCGCTGACCGAGATGCATGCGAAGCAGTTGCCGCACCCGGCGGCTGCGACGAAACAGAGACAAGTAGCGTAAGCGGACGCGCTGCCGCAAATCAGGCCTTGCGCCTGACCGCGGCTAGCGCGTGCGCGATCACCACGAAACGAACATCGATGGGCAAAATAACGGGATTTCTCGAGCTGCAGCGGATCGCCGAAGCGGCACAGCCGACCGGCGAGCGGGTGCGCCACTACCGCGAGTTCATTCTCGCGTTGAAGGACGACGAGGCGGCCAGCCAGGGCGCGCGCTGCATGGATTGCGGAATTCCGTTCTGCCAGACCGGCTGCCCGATCCACAACGTGATCCCGGACTGGAACGACCTCGTGTACCGGCACCAGTGGCAGCGCGCGCTGGAAGTGCTGCACACGACGAACAATTTTCCCGAGTTCACCGGCCGCGTGTGCCCGGCGCCGTGCGAGGCGTCGTGCGTGCTCAACATCAACAACGATCCGGTAGGCATCAAGTCGATCGAGCACTTCATCATCGACAAGGGATGGGAGGAAGGCTGGGTGCGGCCTTTGCCTCCGGAAGCGAAGTCGGGACGGCGGGTCGCCGTCGTGGGTTCCGGCCCCGCGGGCATGGCGTGCGCGCAACAGCTCGCGCGTGCGGGCCACGACGTCGTGCTGTTCGAAAAGGCCGATCGCATCGGCGGCCTGTTGCGCTATGGCATTCCTGATTTCAAGATGGAGAAGCAACTGATCGACCGGCGCATGGCGCAGATGTCGCTCGAAGGCGTCGAGTTCCGGCCGAATGCGCACATCGGCCGCGATATTCCGGCGCAGCGGTTGCTGGACGAGTTCGATGCGATCGTGCTGACCGGCGGCGCCGAAGCGCCGCGCGACCTCGACGTGCCGGGCCGTCACCTCGCGGGCGTCCATTTCGCGATGGAGTTCCTGCCGCAGCAGAACAAGGTCGTGGCGGGCGACGTCGTGCCGGACCAGATCATGGCGACCGGCAAGCATGTCGTGATCATCGGCGGCGGCGACACGGGATCGGACTGCGTGGGCACGTCCAATCGCCATGGCGCGGCGTCGATCACCCAGTTCGAATTGCTGCCGCAGCCGCCGGAGTCGGAGAACAAGCCGCTCGTATGGCCGAACTGGCCGATCAAGTTGCGCACGTCGTCGTCGCACGAGGAAGGTTGCGATCGCGACTGGTCGGTCACCACGAAACGCTTCGAGGGCCGCGACGGCAAGGTCGAGAGATTGATCGCGGCGCGCGTCGAGTGGCAGCGCGAAGGCAACGGGCCGCCGAAGATGGTGGAAATTCCGGGCAGCGAATTCGAGCTCAACGCCGATCTCGTGCTCTTCGCCATGGGGTTCGTCGGGCCGGTGCAGGCGGGGCTTCTCGACCAGCTCGGCGTGGAACGCGACGCGCGCTCCAACGTCAAGGCCGATACCGACAGCTACCAGACCTCGGTGCCCAAGGTCTTCGCCGCGGGCGACGTGCGGCGCGGCCAGTCGCTCGTCGTCTGGGCCATTCGCGAAGGCCGCCAGGCCGCGCGCGCCGTCGATGAATTCCTGATGGGGTCATCGAAGCTTCCGCGGTGACTTGACGCCGCACGGCACTTCGCGATGACCGAGATCGTCACCCTCGATATCGCCGGCTGGCAACCCGTGCTACCGCCCGGTGCGCAGGAAGCTTGCGTGCGCGCGATCGAACGCGGGGGCGTCCTCGTGCTGCCGCATGTCAATTTCACGCTTTCGGAAAGCGAGCGCCGCTTCCTTTCGACGGCATGGTCGGACGGCCGCGCCAAGAACGTGAGCCTGGACGGCGCTTCGCTCAAGGGCGCCGCCGGCGCTGCCGCGGATCTCGCCGATCTGGCCGCGATGATCAGACGCTTCGCCGAAAACGCGGCCAAGCTGGTGGCGACGCTTTTCCCGCGCTATGCCCCGTATGTCAAACGGGCCCGCACGAGCTTTCGCCCCCAACCCGCCGTCGGCCGCGACGTGTCATGGCGCAAGGACGATTCGCGCTTGCATATCGACGCGTTTCCGAGCCGGCCCAACCATGGCGAGCGGATCCTCCGCGTGTTCTCCAACGTCAGCCCCACCGAGCCGCGCGTGTGGCGCGTGGGCGAGCCCTTCGAGGCGATGGCCAAAACGCTGCTGCCGCGCGTTCGCGGCCCGCTGCCGGGCTCCGCCGCGCTGCTGGCTGCACTGCACGTCACCAAGGGCCGGCGCAGCCGCTACGACCATCTGATGCTGAATCTGCACGATCGTGCGAAGGAAGACCTGGCGTACCAGCGCGATTGCGCGCAGCAGGTGGTGCGCTTTGCGCCCGGGACAACGTGGCTATGCTTCTCGGACCAGGTGATGCATGCGGCGGTTTCCGGTCAGTACATGCTCGAGCAGACGATCCATCTTCCGGTGTCTGCGCTGTACGAGCCGCAGCAGGCGCCGATCGCGATTCTCGAACGCCTGACGGGCCGGTCGCTGCTTCCAACGCAGTAGAATCCGGCACGGCCCGCATTTGCGCCCGCGTTGCTGGCGGGTCCACCCCATGCTGAAAAACGACACCTTCCTGCGCGCGTTGCGCCGCGAACCTACCGCGTATACGCCGGTGTGGCTCATGCGCCAGGCGGGACGCTACCTGCCTGAATACAACGCGCTGCGCAGCAAGGCAGGCAGCTTCATGGGTCTCGCCACCAACCCTGCGCTGGCGGCCGAAGCCACACTGCAGCCGCTTGCGCGGTTTCCGCTCGATGCCGCCATTCTCTTTTCCGACATCCTGACCATTCCCGACGCAATGGGGATGGGCCTCTCGTTCACCGAAGGCGAAGGTCCGCGCTTCGAGCACGCGGCGCGCGACGAATCCGCGATCCGCGCGCTGGCGGTGCCGGACATGCGCAAGCTCGCTTACGTGTTCGATGCCGTCGCGCAAATCAAACGCGCACTCGACGGGCGCGTGCCGCTGATTGGATTCGCTGGCAGTCCGTTCACGCTGGCGTGCTACATGATCGAAGGAGCCGCGAGCGCGGACTTTGCGACCGTACGCAGAATGATTTACGGCCGCCCCGATCTGCTCGCCCATCTCACCGCGTTGAACGCGCGCGCGGTGACGGCGTATCTCAACGAGCAGATCGCCGCGGGTGTGGATGCGGTGATGCTCTTCGATACGTGGGGCGGTCTCCTTTCGGCGTCCGCCTACAGGCAATTCTCGCTGGCGCCGATGCGCGACGTGTTGGCCGGGCTTGCACCGTCCCTCGACGGCCGGCGCATTCCAGCGATCGTGTTCACCAAAGGAGGCGGCATCTGGCTCGATGAAATCGCCTCCATCGGCGCCGCTGGCGTGGGGCTCGACTGGACGGTCGACATCGCCGCGGCGCGCGCGGCAGTCGGCGCGCGCGTGGCGCTGCAAGGCAATCTCGATCCGCTCGTGCTGTTGACCGATCCTGCGACCGTTGCGCGCGAAGCCTCGGCCATCGTGCAAGCCGCTGGGCCGGCGCCGGGCCACATCTTCAATCTCGGTCATGGCATCGTCCCCGGCACGCCGCCCGACAACGTTGCCGCACTGGTGGAGGCCGTCCATACGACATCGCGCGAAACCCGCGCTGCTGCTTGATTTGCGCGGTACGCCCTAGGGGAAAACGCCGGAAACCCGCGCCAGTGCTCGTTGTACGGGGCCTTGACAAGTCCCGCCAACCACATTCCCCCGAGGCACTTATGCACACGACGGCGGTGTCAAATGCACCGGATCGGGTCGGCTGCGGCCGCACTGGGACGGCTATTACAACCCGTTGAGATTCAAATGCTTTTTTGAATCGGCGCGGGACAGGCGACGTTCTTCCATCGTTCCCGCGTCATAATCGTCCAGCGTGTGCGGTCACTTACGCACAAAGTTATGCACAGTTAGAGTGTCTCTTTTTTGCACTCCTTATGAATGAAGGACTTGGCTGGCAAAGCTGCGGTTGCTCATGAGGACTTGGAACACTACAACTCATTCTTTTATCCACCCGTGGGCGCAGCGACGCGCGCCCAGCGAGCAATGCCGGTCGCTCGCGTAGCGCTTCCGGTCGCCACGGCGACGACGTTCGATTACTGGGTACCGGAAGGTCTCGCGGTTGCGCGTGGAAGTGTCGTTCGCGTAATGCTTGGCACTCGCCGGTTGACCGGCGTCGTTGCGGACGTTGCGCCGACGTCGACGATCGCACGCGAAAAACTGCAACCGATCGTCGATGTCGTCGATGGATTATCCGTTCCTCCGGATGTCATCGATCTCGCGATGTTCGTTGCGTCGTATTACCACGAGCCCGTCGGGCTTGCATTGGCGCTCGCGGTACCGCCGCTTGCGGCGGCGGACGGTGCTCCGCGCACGATCGCATCCGACCTGCGCCTGACGGAAAAAGGGATTGCGGCACTGCCCGGCAAACTCGCGCGATCGCCCGCGGCACGCGCGCTGCTCGATCGGTTCCAGCAAGGCGGCGGCACGCTTCCCGCGACCGCGATCGCGGCGCTGCCGCCGCAATGGAAGCGAACGCTTCGTCGCTGGCGCGATGACGCGTACATCGTCGCCACCGAGGCCGCTGTGCCCGACGCGCAGCGCTCGGCGTATGCATTGAACGATGGCCAATCCGCGGCGGTCGCGGCGATCGCGGCCGCCGACGGCGAATTCGTGCCGTTCGTGTTGCATGGCGTAACCGGCAGCGGCAAGACCGACGTCTACCTGGCGGCGGCGGCGCGCGCCCTCGCGCAGGGTCGCCAGGTGCTGATGCTGGTTCCCGAAATCAACCTGACCCCGCAACTGCTGGCCCGCGTGCGTGCGGCATCGCCCGGGCTGCGCGTCGCGACGCTGCACAGCGGGCTGTCCCGCGGCGAGCGTCATGCCGAGTGGGTGGCCGCCGCGTCGGGGGCGGCGCGACTGGTGCTGGGAACGCGGCTTGCGGTGTTTGCGCCGCTGCCGATGCTGGGTCTCGTCATCGTCGACGAGGAACAGGATGCGTCGTACAAGCAGCAGGACAACGTTCGCTACCACGCGCGCGATGCGGCGATCTGGCGCGCGCAGCGAAGGACGGTTCCGATCGTGCTCGGCAGCGCCACGCCCTCGCTCGAATCGTGGCTGCACGCCCGCGAGCTGCACTATCGGCGCCTCGATCTCCCGCAGCGCGCCGATCCGCGTGCCGCGCTGCCGCCGGTGATCCTCACCGGCAATCGCGCCGCGCGCTCGCTCGACGGAATCGGTGAGACGCTGCGCTCGGCAATAGCGGCGCGACTCGCGCGGCGCGAGCAATCATTGATCTTCGTCAACCGCCGCGGGTTCGCCCCGTCGCTCATTTGCTCCGCGTGCAAGTGGGAAGCCCATTGCCCGCGATGCAGCGCACGCCTCACCACGCACCGCGAGCCGCCGTCATTGCGATGCCATCATTGCGGACATGTCGAGCGCCTGCCGGCCGCATGTCCCACGTGCGGGAACGTCGATCTGCTGCCGCTCGGCTTTGGTACGCAGCGCCTTTCGCGCGCACTGGCCGAGGCATTTCCCACTGCCCGCATCGCGCGCGTCGATCGCGACAGCACGCGGGCGAAAAACGCCTTCGTCAACGTGCGCGAGCAGGTCGCCGCGAATACCCTCGACATTCTGGTCGGCACGCAAATGCTGGCGAAGGGGCACGACTTTCCGCGCCTGACGCTGGTGGGTGTGCTCGGCGCCGACAATGCGCTGTACAGCGCGGACTTCCGGGCGACGGAGCGCCTGGCCACGTTGCTCATGCAGGTGGCGGGGCGCGCGGGAAGGGCGGGGCTGCCGGGCGAAGTCATTGTCCAGACCGACTTCCCCGATCATCCCGTATACGCGGCGCTTGCCACGCACGACTACCCGCGATTCGCCGAAGTGCTGCTGGCCGAACGCCGCGCTGCGCAGTTGCCGCCGTACACGCATGTCGCGCTGCTCGCCGCGGAGGCGCATCACCGCACCGATGTCGATGCGTTTCTCGACCACGCCCACGCCGCGGCAACGGGACTCGTGGACGAGTCGCACGCGGAGGTCACCGTGTTCTCGCCGGTCCCCGCGCTGCTGGCCCGGCGCGCGGGATTCGAGCGCGGGCAGATCGTCGCGCAGAGCGATCGCCGGCCGGCATTGCAGCGTTTCCTTGCGGCATGGCACGACGCGCTGGCGGCGCTGCCGGGCAAGCGCGCGCGATGGTCGCTCGATGTGGATCCGGCCGGCTTCGGATAAAAATATTGCACAAAGAAACGCAGAGACGCAGAGGAATGGGTAATCCGCCTCGCCCGGCGTCCCGGTATCTCGTGTGAGAGTTTGGTCTACTTGACCGGCTATAATCGTTCGCTTTTGCGCATTGCCCTTTTCCTTGACCGATCCGAAGACCGAACTCGAGCGCGCGCTGTCCACGGCGGTGGCCGCCGTGTTGCCTGCGCACGCCGGAGCCTCCGTCGTGCTCGAGCGGCCGAAGCAGGCCGCGCATGGCGACTATGCATCGAACATCGCGCTGGCGCTCGCGAAGCCCGCGCGGCGCAATCCGCGGCAACTTGCGGAAGCGCTGGTGGCTGCGCTGCCTGCGTCGAGCCTCGTCGAGCGCATCGACATCGCCGGTGCCGGTTTCATCAACTTCGTGCTGACGGCGGCGGCGCGGCAGACGATCGTCGCGCGCGTGCTCGCCGAGCGCGATGCATACGGCTTGTCGCATGCGCATCAGGGCGAACGCGTGATGGTGGAATTCGTGTCCGCCAACCCGACCGGTCCGCTGCACGTCGGCCATGGCCGGCAAGCGGCGCTCGGCGACGCGATCGGCAACCTGCTCGCGGCTCAGGGCTACGCGGTGACACGCGAGTTCTACTACAACGACGCGGGCCAGCAGATCCAGAACCTGGCGATCTCGGTGCGCGCGCGCGCGAAGGAATTGCTGGGCGAGCAAACCACATTTCCGGAAGAAGGCTATCACGGCGAATACATTCGCGAGCTGGCGCAGCGCTATTTGACCGAGGTCGGCCACGACCTGTCCGATATCGAAACGATCCGCCGGTTTGCCGTGGCCGAATTGCGCCGCGAGCAGGACCGCGACCTCATGGCATTCGGCGTGAAGTTCGATCAGTATTATCTCGAGAGCTCGCTGTACACCGACGGCCGCGTGGAGGCGACGGTGGCCAAGCTCGTCGCGTCGGGCAAGACCTACGAGCAGGAAGGCGCGCTATGGCTGCGCACGACCGACTACGGCGACGACAAGGACCGCGTGATGCGCAAGTCCGACGGCGCCTATACGTATTTCGTGCCCGACGTCGCCTATCACGTGACCAAGTGGGAGCGCGGCTTCAGGCGCGTGATCAACGTGCAGGGCGGCGACCATCACAGCACGGTGACTCGGGTGCGCGCAGGCCTGCAGGCGATGGAGATGGGAATCCCGAAGGGCTATCCCGATTACGTGCTGCACAAGATGGTGACGGTGATGCGCGGCGGCGAGGAAGTGAAAATCAGCAAGCGCGCCGGCGACTACGTGACCATGCGCGAGCTCGTCGACGAGGCGGGGCGGGACGCGGTCCGCTACTTTCTCGTTTCGCGCAAGGGTGATACCGAATTCGTCTTCGACGTCGATCTTGCGCGCTCGCAGTCCGACGAGAATCCCGTCTACTACGTCCAGTATGCGCACGCGCGCATGTGCTCGGTGCTCCGGCAAGCGGGTATCGAGGTCGCCGCCGCGGCGGGGCTGCTGGCCGACGCGGATCTGTCACCGCTGACGAGTCCTTACGAACAGGCGCTGCTGCGCCGGCTCGCCGATTTTCCCGCGGAACTCGCGGGCGCGGCACGCGATCTCGCGCCGCATCAGATCACGTTCTACCTCAAGGATTTGGCCCAGGAATTCCACAGTTACTATAATGCCGAGCGATTCCTCGTCGATGACGAGCAGACGAGGCGTGCGCGTCTGGCGCTCGCAGTCGCAGCGGGGCAGGTGCTGAAGAACGGTCTTGCCGTACTTTCGATTTCGGCGCCGGAGCAGATGTAGCGGTCCGTCGCAAATGAACGTAGTGCCGGAGTCCCTGCCTAAGAGTCGCAATTGACCCAACCACGTGATCCGATGCCACGCGCCGCCCATTCCCGCCCAGCCCCCGTCGTTGCACGACCGCGCGCATCGCGCCGCACCGGCACGGGTGGAACGCTGCTCGGCGTCTTCATCGGGCTGGTCGTGGGTCTTGGCCTCGCGGCGGGCGTCGCGTATTACCTCATGAAGGCCAACGGCCCGTTTCCCGCGCAGGGCGGAAACAAAGAGGCGCGTGAGATGCCCAAGGTCGCCAAGTCCGACAAGGGTGACGCGACCACCGACAAGCCGAGGTTCGATTTCTACAAGATCCTGCCCGGCGTCGACGAGCCGAAGGTCCAGGCGGACAGCAAGAAGGCGCCCGACCGCGCGGTCATCGAGCAGGCCAAGGAACGCGCAGCGGACAAGGGCTCGGAAAAGTCGGCGGCGAAGACCGGCGACAAGGTATCGGACAAGGTCGCGACCGTGGAAGCGACGCCGGCGACCAGGCCGGCCGAACGCTTCTGGCTGCAGGCGGGCTCGTTCACTGCCGAAGCCGATGCCGAGAACCTGAAGGCGCGCCTCGCATTCGCCGGCTGGCAAGCCAACGTCCAGCAGGGAACGCTGCCGGACAAAGGCATTCGTTATCGGGTCCGATTGGGGCCGTACGACAATACCGATGAATTGAACCGCATCCGCAACGATCTCGCCAAGAACGGCTTTGACGTTGCGGTCATCAAGTTCTGACCGTCCACCCAACACCGCACGCCGTGCGATCGACATCAGGAGCATGCATGAGTAACCGTTCGTTCTTCGCCACCATCCCCTGGGTCGCGCGCATCGCCGCGGCGCTGGGCCTCGCGCTGGCACTGCTTCCCGCTGCGTGGGGACAGAACATGGTGGAAGGCAAGAGCTATGTGCAGCTCAAGGTCCCGCAGAACGTCGAGACCGGCAAGAACATCGAGGTCATCGAATTCTTCTCGTACGGCTGCCCGCATTGCGGCGAGCTCGAGCCGGTGTTGCAGGGGTGGCTCAAGACCAAGCCGGCCGACGTGACGTTCCGCCGCATTCCCGTCATGTTCCAGCCGCGCTGGGAGAACCTCGCCAAGGTGTATTACACGCTCGATGCGCTGGGCGAGGAAGCCAGGCTCTCGCCGGAAGTGTTCGCGGCGATCCACGGCAAGGGCACGCCGTTGTGGAACGAAAAGGACTTCTTCGACTGGGCAGCCAGCAAAGGACTCGACCGCAAGAAGGTCGAGGACCTCTACAACTCGTTCACGATCGTCGGCAAGGTAAATCGCGCGAAGCAGATGGGTCAGGCCTACAACATCCAGTCGGTGCCGACGATGGTCATCGATGGCAAATACGCGACCGGCCCGGAGCGGTTGCAAGGCGGACATGCAACGGTTCCCATCGCGGTCGATGCGCTGATCGCCAAGGCGCGCGCCGAACGACCGAAGTCCTAGATTGTTCCCTTGAAGGTCTTCCTCACCGGCGCGTCGTCAGGCATCGGTGAGGCGTTGGCGCGGCATTACGCCGGCGCCGGTGCGACGCTGGCATTGTTCGCGCGCCGCGAAACCGAGCTCGCTCGTCTGTCGGCGGCGCTGGCGCCGGCGATCGTGGCCACTTACGCCGGCGACGTGCGCGACGCCGCGGCGCTGGCCGGCGCTGCCGCAGATTTCATTGCGCGATTCGGTGCGCCCGACATCGTGATCGCCAATGCCGGTGTGTCGCGGGGCACGGTGACCGACGAACCCGCGGACCTGCCCGCGTTTCGCACGGTATTCGACACCAACGTGCTCGGTATCGTCCACACGTTCTCGCCGTTCATGGCGGCGTTGCGCGGCGCGCGCGCGGGTACGCTGGTGGGAATGGCGAGCGTGGCGGGCTTTCGCGGACTGCCGGGCGCCGGCGCCTATTCGGCGTCGAAGGCCGCCGCGATCGCCTATCTCGAAAGCCTGCGCGTCGAGCTCGTCGGATCCGGCGTTGCCGTGGTGACGATCTGCCCCGGCTTCATCGCAACGCCGATGACGGCCGACAATCCCTACAAGATGCCATTCCTGCTCGCGCCCGACAAGGCGGCGCGATTGATGGCGCGCGCCATCGCGCGGCGCCGGCGTTTTTATGTGCTGCCGTGGCAGATGGCGTGGCTCGGGCGCGCCTTGCGTTGCGTGCCGCGGCCCATCTACGATCGCGTGCTCGCCGGGCGCAAACGCAAGCCCCGGCATTTCGATTGACACGATGCGCGTCAATGTCGACTGGGCGGGTGTCGCGCACGCGCCCGCCGCGTTACCGGTCCGCATCGCCAGCCTCGTTCCGAGCCTGACGGAATTATTGTTCGCGCTGGACCTTGGCGCTTTTGTCGTCGCGCGGACCGGATTCTGCATTCATCCGCGCGAAGCGCGGCGCGTCCCCAAGATCGGCGGCACCAAGGATCCTGACCTCGCACGATTGCGCGAGCTGCGCCCGACGCACCTCATCGTCAACGTCGACGAGAACCGGCGCGAGGTCGTCGACGCCGCGCGTGCGTTTGTTCCGAACATCATCGTGACGCATCCGGGCGATCCCTCCGATAACGCGAGGCTCTATGCGTTGTTCGGATCGATCTTCGGACGCGAACGCGAAGCGGCGCTCCTTGCCCGTGACTTCGCGACGGCCATCGCGGAAGCGGACGTCACGGCGCGCCGGCTGCCGCGCGAGCGCGTGCTCTATGTGATCTGGCGCAAGCCGTGGATGACGGTGTCGCGGGCGACCTACGTCAGCGCGACGCTTGCACGGCTCGGCTGGGACACGCTGCCGGTGCAATCGGAGCTGCGGTATCCGGCGTTGGACGACGATGCACCGCCGTGGCGCGACGCGCAGCGCATCCTGCTGTCGACCGAGCCTTTCGCGTTTACGCGCCGCGATGCGCTGGCGCTTCGCGAGCGCTGGCGCAAGCCCGTGGAGCTGATCGACGGTGAATGGACGTCGTGGTACGGCGTGCGCGCCATCGGCGGCTTGCGGGCGCTCGCGCAACTGCGCGCCACGCTCGCTCCCTGATCGCGGAAAAGCAAAGGCCGCCGGCGACGGCGGCCTTTGCAGCCTTCGAACGAGGCGCGTTACAGCGGGACGCGAATGCCCACCGTGACTCCCCAGCTGTCGCCATCTCCTTTGCCTGTGGTGGCGTTGCCGGAAATGAACCCGGTGACCTTGCCGAAGTCGCGGCTGACGCCGAGATCGAACAGCCACCAGTTGTCGTCCTGCACGAAGCCCGGGACGACGTAGGTTCCAGCGAGCGTGTTCGACGTGGCGGAAACCTGACGCGTATCGTTGTCGAAGTTGTACTCCCACGTGACACGCGCAAACGGCCGGAAGCCGCTCACGTTGCCGGCAACCTGCCAGCCGACGCTCGACCACGTCGCATCGACTTTTTGCTGGCCGTAAGTCAGCGCGGTGCTGTCGCTGCCGTTTTCGCTGAACTGGCGGACCACGATCTTTTCGTAGGTCAATTTTGCGAAAGGACCGTGGTTCCAGTCCTGATACTTGAACCAGTAGCCGCCGAGCAACCGCGCGACATTGTGATAGCCCTTGACGGAGCCGGTCTCGGTGCGCGTCGCCGCGCCGAGCTGGATGCTGCGGTTCGTATCGTAATCGAGCGCGCCCGCGCCCAGCGTCGCGCCGACGTACCACGGGCCTTCGCCGTATCCGGCGTAGAACGTCAGCATCGGCTCGTGCAGCTTGAAGTTGCCGCCGCCGTTGTTGTAGTCGCCCTTGTATTCCGAATAGCCGAACTGCACCCCTGCGAGCAGCTTGTCGGTAACGCGCATATCGCCGCCCACGGACACAGTATTGACGTCTCCGTTGGTGGAAAGGCCGTTGCCGGAAATGTCGGCGTTCGTGTAGTCGTAGACCGCCCACGCCTGGATCTTGTTGGGGGTGCCCGGGGCGTTGATCGCCGACATCATCCGGTTGTCGAGCGCGCGCCAATTGGCGCGCTCCACTTCTTTCGGCGCTTCGCCCAGCGCCGCGATCTGCTGGGGGCCCGTGATCATCGACACCACCGCCTGCGCGAGCAACAGGTCGGCACCGGTGGTCGGGTGCACGCCATCGGCAAAGACGTAAGTGAGCGGGTTGCCACCGGGAATGAGCGTTGACGGCGTGCATTGGATGGAGCTCGGCGTCGCGCAGACCGGCGTCGTCGCATTGACGAATCCGTAAAGCGAGGGACTGGCAATGATTTCGCTCAGCAGCAACGACGTGTTGAACTGAATGACCTGCAGGTTGGCGGTCGCGACCGCCGCGTTGAGCGTGGAATTGAACAGGCCGGAAATCGCCGACAACGCGGCCTGCTGCCCCTGCTGGGCCGCCGCCGGCGTCTTGCCGATATCGGGCAGGTTCTGCAGCACGATGTATTGCGCGCCGGCCGCCCTCAAGCGACCGACCTGCGCAGCGAGGTCCACCGCCGCCTGCGCGACGCCCGCCTGGATCTGCGCTGGCGTGAGCGCAGGATTCGAGGTCAGCGTGAACACGTCGTTGGCGCCGCCTTGAATCTGGTAGAGAGCATTCGGGTCGAGCGGTCCCTTCGAGAGCAGCTGGGAAACTTGCGTTGCGATCGGCACGGCGGCGGCGGTGGGCGGTGTCGGAGGAAAGCCGGGAAGAAGGGTGACGCGCGCGCCGCCGTAGGCATAGTCCGTTCCGCCCTGCGATGATGGGGTCGTGAGATAGCCGTAGGTCTGCCCGACGTACATCGCCGCGGTCAGGCCCGGATTGGTCGTGAACCGCGCACCGTACTGGCCCGCGTCGCTCAAACTGTCGCCGAAGATGTAAGTGTTTGTGAACTGCGCGGACGCGGTGCCGGCAGAAAGGGCAAACGCGAGTGCGCCGGCGACGAGCGTCGGACGGAATCTCCGCATATCAGTTTCTCCTAGGGTGATGGGATTGCGTTGCGACAGCGGGCTCCGCACGCGGCCTTCGCTTCGAGGAAAATTCTAATGCAAAACGGGGGCTTGCGCCCGCCCGTGCGCTCGTCAACGAATGTCCGGTCGGAGGCGTTGTCTTAGCGACCACAAGGGACCGGATACCCATGACCATGTTCTCGCTTCGGATGTTGCGCCGCGCCATCGCGGTCCTGGCCTGCGCGATTGCATCCGCGCTGCCGGCCATCGCGCTCGCGGACGACGATCTGCCCGGCCGTGTCGGCCGCGTCGCCGAATTTGCGGGCGAGCTCTTCCTTGCGCCGCAGGACAAGCCCGACCAATGGATCCCCATCGGGCTCAACTACCCTGTCACGAGCGGCGATAACTTGTGGGCAGGCAGGGAAGGCCGCGCGGAAATCGACTTCGGCGCCGGTCAGTTCCGGTTGGCGGCGGACACCAATCTGCATGTCTCGCGACTCGACGATCGCGAATTTGCACTGTTTGTCGCGCAGGGGCGCGTCAGCGTTCGCGTGCGTGCACTCGAGCCCGGAGAAACGGCCCGCGTCGACACGCCGAACACGCAGGTCGTGCTGACCCGTCCCGGACTGTATCGCATCGATGTCACGAACGATCGCGAGCACACCGAGCTTGCCGTGCGCGAAGGCGAGGCGAACGTTCTGACCGCGGGCGCCGTGCAACAGGTGCTGCCCGGCCAGACCGCGGTCGTCGATGGCGCCGAGCCGCGTTTCGCGAGCGTGCGCAACGGCGTTGGCACCGACGGCTTCGACTCGTGGGCCGCGAGCCGCGATCGCCGCTACGACCGCGCACGCGCGACCAATTACGTTTCGCCGCAGATGGTCGGCGCCGCCGATCTCGACCAGTACGGGACGTGGAGCCAGGTCCCGGAGTACGGCGCGGTCTGGTATCCGTCGGATGTCGGCGCCGATTGGGCGCCGTATCGCAACGGCTATTGGACCGAGGTGGGCGCCTGGGGCCCGACGTGGGTCGACTACGCGCCGTGGGGCTACGCACCGTTTCACTATGGCCGTTGGGCGTACGTGGGCGGGCGTTGGGGTTGGTGTCCCGGCGCATACGTCAGGCGGCCGTTGTGGGCGCCGGCGTTGGTCGGATGGGCTGGCGGCTCTGGCTGGAGCTTGTCGGCGAGCGTCGGCACGCCGGTGTTCGGATGGGTTCCGCTCGCCTGGGGCGAGCCGTATCGGCCATGGTGGGGACGCTGCTCGAGCGGCTGTTGGGACCGTTATAACCGGCCCTATGCCGTGAACGTCGCCCTGCGTAACAATGCGCCGCCAACGCGCTACGTCAACTGGAATGCGCCAGGCGGCATCACCGCGATGTCCGGGTCGGCGCTGGTCATGCGGCAGCCGGTCCAGGCGAACCTGGTCAGGGTCCCGGTTGGCAATGTCGCGAGCGCTCCGGTGCTTGCCGGCGCGCCGCGGGTGCGCAACGAGCCCGGGCACATCCCGATGCGGCGGCCGGGTGATGGCGCCCCGCCACCCGCGTCAACGTTCTATCCAACCAACGCCAGGCCCGGTGGCATCGGCGCACTGCCGAGCGGAACAACCGCGGTCCCGCCTTCGCAAGCCGGGCGTTACGTACGGCAAACCGAGCCGCCAACCGTGCCGCCGCCGTCGTATGCACCATCGACGCGGTCCTCGCCATCACAGGCTGCTCCGTCAACGTACGGCGGCCCTGCCGCGGTCCAGCCTGCGACCCGCGCAGCGCCTCTGTACGCGAATCCCAACTCCATTGGGACCGCCGGCACGCCCGGGGGGTCGGCCCCAGTGGTGCGGAACGACCAACGAACGGACCAGCGGCCATCGAGCCGGCCGGCGCCGCCGATGCCTGCGGCTACGCTGGCTCCCCCGACACAGTCATACGCAGTGCCTCAGGCCAATACGATGGCGCGACCGCAGACGCGCTCGCAACCTGCGCCACCGCAGGCCCAAGCGCAGGGATTGCCGATGCAGCAGCCGCAGCCCATCGTTCGGTCGGCACCGGCTGCCCCTGCTGCGGCACCGGTCCACGTCGCTCCGCCACCGCAGGCAGCGACTTCGCCTCCGAATAATGATGGCGGGAACATGGTCCGCAGGAACGACCGCCAGGCGCCCGGTGCCCCGGCTGCGGATCGGCCGCCAGGGAGGTAACCTTAAGCCGTCGGCAGAAAAAACGCCGGGCGCTTGCCCGGCGTTCTTCATCGCGTGAATCGCGATGGAAGCCAGGGCCTAATTCGCGAGCAGCGCCAACCGGCGGCCGCCATCGACGAGCTTGACGTGCTCGCCCTCGTGGACCGAGGGTTTGCTGGAGTACGTGAAATTGCGCACGGTCCCGTTGTCCATCTTGATCGCAACGGACCAATACGTTTTCTTGTTCCGATTCTTTTCGACCTGGTTGCCAGCGTAAGCGCCGACCCCTGCGCCGGCAATCGTCGCCACCGTGTTGCCCCGGCCGCTGCCGATCTGGTGGCCGAGCACGCCGCCCAGGACGCCGCCCGCCACCATGCCGACGCCGGAGGTCTGGCCCTGCTGCTCGACCAGACGCATCGATTGCACCACGCCACAATCGCCGCAGGGCGCCTGCGCGGCGGCGCCCGCGACCAGTAGACACGCCGCTGCGGCCGCCAGCGACTGTCGAAGCATTCGGTTCATGGTCGTCCTCGCTTAAAAAGAGATGCTGACGCGCGGAGAAGTTTCAGTGTTGCGTTCCTCCCCTGGCGTCTCGTGTGAATTCTACCGTCCTATTTCCCGTCGGCCCGGATGCGCGCGTAACTGCCCGGCGCTGCTTCGATCACCTTCAACTTGCCTTTGCCCGGGACGCGCGCGGGGACCTCGCGCCCGAGGTGCGGTGTCACCCATTGGCGCCAATTCGGCCACCACGAGCCTTCGTGCTGCTTCGCGCTTGCGAACCAGGCATCCGGCGTCGCGGGCAGCTTCTCGTTGGTCCAGAACCCGTATTTGTTCGCGGCCGGCGGATTCACCATGCCCGCGATGTGCCCGGAGCCCGACAGCACGAAGTGCGACTTGCCGTTCATGACCTGGGTGCCGGCATAGGTCGTCTTCCACGGTGCTATGTGATCTTCGATCGCCGATACGAAATAGGACGGCGTGGCGACCTTGGACAGGTCGATCTTCGTGCCCGCCAGCGTGAGCGCATCCGGTTTGGCCAGCAGGTTGTTCATGTACATGTTGCGCAGGTAAAAGCTGTGCATCGCCGCCGGCATCCGGGTCGAGTCGCAGTTCCAGTGCAGGAGGTCGAACGGGAACGGGTCTCGGCCGAGCAGGTAATTGTTGATCACGAACGACCAGATGAGATCGTTGGCGCGCAGCATGTTGAACGTGGTCGCCATTTCGCTGCCTTCGAGGTAGCCGCGCTCGTTCATTTTCTTTTCGAGCGACGCGACCTGCGCCTCGTCGATGAACACTTCTAGCTCGCCGGCGGCCGTGAAGTCGATCAGCGAGGTCATGAACGTCGCGCTGGCGATCCGCTTGTCCTTTTTCGCGGCGAGATGGCCGAGCGTCGCCGCGAGCAGCGTGCCGCCGAGGCAGTAGCCGATGACATTGGCGTCTTCCTCGCCGGTCGCCTTGGCGATCGCGTCGAGCGCCGCCAGCGTGCCCTCGGTCAGGTAATCCTCGAAATTCTTGTGCGCAAGCTTTTCGTCGGGGTTGACCCACGAGACCACGAACACCGTCATCCCCTCGCCGACCGCCCAGCGCAAAAACGAATTCTTCTCGCGCAGGTCGAGGATGTAGTACTTGTTGATCCACGGCGGTACGACCAGCAGCGGGCGCTTCCAGACTTTCTTCGTCGTCGGCTCGTACTGGATCAACTGCATGAGCTCGTTCTGGAACACGACCTTGCCCGGCGTGGTCGCGATATTGACGCCCAGCTCGAACGCCTTGGCGTCGGTCATCGAGATCCGGAGCTGGCCGCCGCCGCGCTCGATGTCGTCGAGCAGGTTGTTGAGACCCTTCACCAGGTTCTGACCGCCCGATGCGACGGTCTCGCGGAACACTTCCGGATTGGTCAGCGCGAAGTTCGACGGCGCCAGCGCGTCGATGTACTGGCGGGTGAAGAAATCGACTTTCTTCTTCGTCTGCTCATCGAGCCCTTCGACGCTGGCCACCTGGTCGTGCATCCAGCGCGCGGTGATGAGGTAGCTTTGCTTGATGTAATCGAACAGGAAATGCTCATGCCAGTCTTCGTGCTTGAAACGCTTGTCGCCCTTGGCGGGCACGGCGACGGGCGTGGCCTGCGCGCCCATGAGGCGCAGCATCGAGCCCTGCCACAGGCTCATGTATTCCCACCACAGGTTCATCTGCGATTCGGCGAGTCGCGCGGGATTGGCGAGCATCTGCGCGGCGAGCTCCATGAACGCCTTGCCCAGTCCCAGCTCGTCGGTAGGGATCGATCCGGTTTTCTTGGCGTTGCGCGCGGCAAAATCGCCGATGGCCTTGGCGCTTTTTTCCGCGGCCGAGGCGAGCGATTCGGCGAGCGTAACGG
>Ga0207648_10000665_pt1 | contig 38523 bp, 34 predicted proteins | sample KBSMisM32_FD_184310 | JGI IMG/M metagenome (GOLD analysis project Ga0207648, IMG submission 184310) | Miscanthus rhizosphere microbial communities from Kellogg Biological Station, Michigan, USA - KBS Miscanthus M3-2 (SPAdes) (version 2) | ecosystem: Host-associated > Plants > Roots >... | reverse complement strand
CGCAGGCCGCACGATGACGCGCCGACGGAGCCGGTCAGCGGGCGGCTGCGCCGCTATGCTGGTCGCTTCATATCGCCGCTGACCGGCTTTTTGCCTAGCCTGCCGGCGTGCAGATGAGCGCGAATTCGGCATGCAGCCGCATCAAGAGGCCCGCGAGCTCGCGCGCCGTGTCCGCTGTCGCACGGGTCGCCGGCGTTCCTGCGCTCAGGCGCAGCGGGATCGCGGCGGCATGAACACAGGGCGCCAGGCCCCCATGCCGACGCGGCGCCTGCTCTTGGGCAGCATCGCCACGCTGTGCGCCGGCATCGCGGCAGGGGCCGATGCCGGGTCCGCCTCGCTGACCGTGAGCGGCGACGTGCGCCGTTCGATGACGGTCGACGCCGACGCGTTGCGCGCCTTCCCGCCAGAGGCGCAGGCGAGCTTCCGGGTGTCGCGCGAAGTCGATGGTCAGGCGCAGCCCGGCTCCACGCTCAAGGGCGTGCGGTTGCTCGCGCTGCTCGAGCAGGCCGGTCTGGCCGAGCGCGACCGTTACGACTGGCGCAAGAGCGTCGTGGTCGCCATCGCGCGCGACGGCTACCGCGCCGCGTTCTCCTGGCCGGAGCTGGCCAACACCCCGGGCGGCGCGCAAGTGATGGTGGCGTACGAGCGCGACGGCGCGCCGCTGTCGGAGCAGGAAGGGCCGCTCGCGCTCCACGCGCCGGGCGACACGCGCACCGGTCCGCGCCACGTGAAGTGGCTGCAGCGCATCGAGGTGCGCGTGCTGCGCGACTAGCCCTGCAGGCGCCGCAGCTCTTCGACCGTGTTGGCGTTGTCGAACGCCGAGGCGTCGTCAAACACCACGGTGGCCGTGCGGTGCAACGCAGTCCAGCGGTCGATCTTGCGCTGGCCGCTTTGCAGATACTTGACCAGGCTTTCGAGCAACTCAGCCTTCAACAGGCAGAACACCGGCTGCGCCATCGCCTGGCCGTTTTCGCGTGTGGCGGCCATCGCGAGGTCGGCGCCTTCGGCCTCGAGCGCGTGCGCCAGGCGCTCGACCAGATCGACTGGAAAGTTGGGCGTGTCGCACGGCACGGTCACGAGGTAGCGTGTTTCGCAGCGCTCGAGCCCCACCAGCATGCCGGCCAGCGGGCCGGGAAAGTCGCCCTGAGCATCCGGCCACACCGGCACGCCCATCGACTCGTAGGCGCCGAGGTTGCGGTTGGCGTTGATCATCGCGTGGCCCACCTGCGGCTGCATGCGCAGCAGCGCGTGCAAGGCGAGTGGTATCCCCTTGTGGTTCTGCAACCCCTTGTCGACGCCGCCCATGCGGCTGCCGCGCCCGCCGGCGAGCACGAGGCCGGTGATGTCTTCGCGCCCGATCGTCATCGGGCCGCCTTCACTGCTCGAGCAGGTCGAAGCCCTGCGTTTCCACGGCGGCGAACTGTCGCGTCATCTCGGCCACCGCGCGCCAGGCGTCCGCGCGCGGATGCGCTTGCACCGTGTCGCACAGCTGGCCCACCCACGGCTGCACATGGACGCGAAAGAAGCGGCGCTGCTGCTCAAGGTTGCACACCGCGACGTCGTCGCCGGCGATCAGGTAGCGCATGGCCTCGAACAAATAGGCCACGTGGTCCTCGGTCTCGGCGCGCGTCTCGTCGCGCGCCAAGCCCAGGCGCTCGAGGTCGCCGCGCAGCAGCGCCAGCGGCTTCTCGTTGAGAAAGCCGCTCAGGTAGTACGAGCCGTAGACGAAGATCTCGGGCTTGCCGACGCCGCCGAACAAGGCGTCGTACTCCTGCGCGGCCGCCTGCGTCGAGGTGTTGCGCATCGCCGCCACCAGCGCCTGCCACGGCGCCTCGAGAAGGCTGCCGGGCTCGGGTGCCTGGGTCACCGCAGACTTGAACTGCCGAAGCAGCGCGTCGTCGGGCGGCGCGATCCACAACTGTGCCAGCAGGCCATACAGCTCGGCGCGCGCCAGTTCCTCCGTGCCACCGGCCGGTGCCAACTGAACAGGCGACGTCGAACTCATGCGCGTCACGACGTTGCAGCAGGCCGCGCGAGCGGCGCGCGCCCACGCGCGCCTCCCCCAGCGAACGCCGCGGATCCGGCTGCGCCGGTCCGCTGGGGTTGCCCCCTCGAGGGGGAGGCGGCCGTCAGGCCGCGGCGGGGGTGGTTCATAAGTCCGTGATGCGCACTTCGTTCGGATTGGTGTGCATGTCGATCACGCGACAGTCACTGCACATCTTCAGGCGGTCTGCCGCTGTGCCCTGGAAGGCGGCGTGCCCGGCGAGCTTGCCGATCATCGCCTCGATCGCGCGCAGTGTGCCAAACGGCTTGCCGCAGCGCATGCAGCGATAGGGCTCGACTTCGTGCAGCACGCGCGGTTCCTTGCGCGCCTTGCCGTCGTCGGCCAGCCACAGGCGCGGCTGCAAGGTGATCGCCTGCTCGGGGCAGGTGTTCGCGCACAAGCCGCATTGCACGCAATTCTTCTCGATGAGGCGAAGCTGCGGCCGATCGGGGTTGTCGAGCAGCGCCCCCTCGGGGCAGGCACCGACGCAAGCGAGGCACATCGTGCAGGTGTCGGTGTTGACCAGCAGGCTGCCGAATGGCGCCCCGGCCGCCGGCAGTGCAATCGCTTCGGCCGGCTGCGGTGCGTGCTTCAGCAGGTGATCGATCACCAACTCGAGCGTTGCGCGCTTGCCCGCCTGCGCGTTGAACCCCGCCACGCTCGACACGCCGATGGCCGGCGCCTCGCGCAACGCGGCGTCGAGCGCCGGCAGGTCGCGCGCATCGCGTGCTTCGATCAGCTTGAAGTGCCGCACGCCAAATCCGAGGCCGCTCAGCAGGGCCTGCGCAAGCGCCATCTGCTCGCCCAGTGCCTGCCGGTACTCGGGCGCTTCTTCGCCGGTCAGCAGCACCCAGACCTGGTTGGCCCCCTGCGCGAACGCGGTGAGCCAGAGGTCGATGCCGACGCTGGCGGTGTGCCACACGCCCACCGGCAGCACGCGTGCCGGAACGCCGTGCACGCTGCGGTCGGTGCGCGCGGCACGGCCGAGCGCGTCGATGCGCTGGCTGCCGGCGCCGTCGCTGTGGATCAGCAGCACCGGGTCGCGACCGCCGGCCTGCTTGAACGCGCGCAGCAAGGCGCGCAGGCGCTGGCCCTGGTCGACCGTGGTGGGGTAGGCGAACGAGATGGCGCCGCTCGGGCACACCGTGCTGCACGCCCCGCAGCCCACGCACAGGTGCGGCTCGACGACGATGCCGCCCGTGGCCTTGGCGCCGCCCACGCCGACGCGCTCGGGCCCACCGCGCACCTTGCCCTGCAGCTTGCCCTTGAGCGACGCATCGCTCGCGATGGCGCGCGCCGAGCAGACGTCGATGCAGGCGGTGCAGCCGATGCGCTCGTTGCGGCTGTGCGCGCAGATCTTCTGGTTGTACTGGAAGAACTTGGGCTTCTCGAACTCGCCCACGGCATCGCGCAGCTCGAGCACCGCCTTGTGCAGCGCCGGCACGTCGCTGGCGACGTGGAAGTAGCCCTGCGGCGGTTGGTGCATCGTGAAAGCCGGCGCAGGCCGCAGGTCGAGCACGAGATCGAACGATTCGCTGTCGATGCGCGGCGCGCGCTCGAAGTCGATTGCGCCGGCAGCGTCGCACACGCGCACGCACTCGCGGTGGTTCTTGCACGCGTCAAGGTCGATCTGGTAGCTGAAGCCGATCGCGTGCTCGGGGCAGGCATCGATGCAGGCGTTGCAGCGCGTGCACAGGTCGAGGTCGATCGGGTTGCTGCTCTCCCACTCGGCCTGGAACGCGCCGAGCCAGCCCGACAGCCGCTTCAAGCGCCCGGCGTGCACCGCCCAGCCGTGGGTTTGCGCGAGTGCGCCGCCCGCGCCGTCGATCAGCAGATTGACGTCGAGCCTGTCGGCGAGCAGCGCAGCCGCCTGCTCGGCCGCATCGGCGTCGCCGATGACCAGGCAACGCCCGCCGGAGCGGTACGACACGTTGGGGACCGGCTGCGCCGCCGGCAGTTGCGCGGCGGCAAGCAGCGCGGCGATCTTCGGCGTCGCGGCCTTCGCGTCGCGCGACCAGCCGCCGGTCTCTCGGATGTTGACGAAGCGGATCGGCCGCTCGTCCAGCGGCGCGGCGCCCTCGGTGTGCTCGTTGAGCTCGGCGAACAGGCGGCGCTCCTGCGTGCACGCCACCACCAGCGCCTCGCCGGTCTCGCCGCTGGCCTTGGCGGCGCGCTGGAACGCGCCGGCCTCGCGGCGGCACAGCAGCGTGTGCAGCTGCTCCAGCCCGTCAGGACTGGCGCCGCTCGTCTGCTGCAGCGCCGTCTTCAGCGCCGCCGCATCCAGCGGCATCGTGTGGTTGCAATCGCAGATCAGCGTCTTCATCGGGTTCAGCGGTCGCAGGGCCGCGCTCGGCGGCATCGACCTCGGCGGACATCGGCGCCGGAGCCGGGGACGTTTGCGCCGCCTCCGGCGCGGGCGGCGGTGTGGCCTCGACCAGCCCCAGGAACGCGGCCTGTGCCATCTTGCGAATCGACGCCAGGGGCAGCGGGTCGGGCTTCGTGTAGTCGTCGATGTAGACGTCGAGGCCGTCCATCACATTGAACTGCGGATCGCCGAAGAGTTTCTTCAGCGCCGCGTTCTTCACGTCGCCCGCGACGCCGGGCGCCACGAAGCGGCTGAAGTCGGACTCGCGCGTCAGCGCCGCCACGTCGGCCAGCGTCGGCGGAACCGGCTTGGACTGCGCGTCGGACGGCGCCATCACGGCGTCCGACGCTGGTTCGGGCGCCACAGCGGTGGCGACGGTCGGCGGCACCGAGGCCGGCGCGGGGGCTGCGGCCGGCGTCTCGGGCGGTGCGGCGACCGGCTCGCCCAGCGTCACGCCCTGGCGCGCCTGCACCTTGCGGCGCGACCAGCGCGACAGGAAGCCGCTGTCTTGCGTGCTGCTCACTGACGATCCTCCGGCGCGCGGAACGACGGCGGGCGGCTGCGTTTCTTCGGCTCGGGCTTGTAATGGGCGTCGGTGTAGGCCTGCAGCCACTCGACCGCCTCGCCGCGCAACGGCACGTTGTCGACCCGCTCCTGCGCGTCGAGCAGGCGGCCAGCCTCGTTGTACGACAGCGTGACGAGCTCGGGCCAGGCGCGCGATGGGTCGGCCTCGTCGACGCGCCACATCACGAACCACACCGGCGCGCCGGAGCTCAGGTTGAGGTAGTAGCCCTCGGCTTCGTCGCGATGCAGCGCCACCTCCAACCCCGGGTGCAAGCGCAATCGGTTTCGTCCGTCGTCGCGCAGCAAGCGCGCCTCGCCGCCGAACAGGCCTTCGTCGGGCACCACGTCGTCGATGCGAAAACGCCACGCTTCCCATTCATTGGGCTGGCATTGCTCTTCGATCAGCACAGCGACGTTCAGGCGGGTTGGCGCATCCATGGGCAACGGGTCAGTCTACCCGTTGAGAGATGTCGATATGCACGGCAGTGCAAAAGCGACACCCTGTCGTGAGCGGTGCGACAAGTTGTCCGTCGTGACACCCGGGCCACCCCCGATTGAAATGGGGGTTTACTCGGACTCCTAATTGCTGAGATTTGCACGCGCGTGCATACGTGCGCGTGTCCGGACACGACCAGTGGGGTGATCATGAAGCCAGCCAACCAACCCGCCATCGAACAAGCCGCGATGCATCGCCGCAAGCTGCTCGGTGCCGCCGGCACCACCGGGGCACTGGCCGCTGCGGCCACGCTCCTGGCCACGCGCGACGACAAGTCCGTCGTGCAGGTCGAGCCCGAAGCCAACACGGCGCCCAAACAAGGCGGGGGCTACCGCGTCACCGACCACGTCATGCGCTACTACCAGACCACCAAGGTCTGACGCACGTCGAGCCGTCCTCGGTTCGCCAAGCGCCCCGTCGCACGCCAAGCAAATTCCAACAGAGGTTCAGCCATGCTGCTCACTCGCAAGTCCGATCACGCCGGTGCGTCGTCATCGAGTCTCGTGCACAGCCTGTCGCGCGGCGTGTCGCGCGCGATCCCCACGCTCGACCGCCGCACGTTCCTGCGCCGCTCGGGCCTCGGGCTGGGTGCCGGCATGGCGACCTCGCAGCTGCTACTGGTGCGCAAGGCCAAGGCGGCCGACGACAAGAAGCACGGCGGCGACCCCAACGCCAAGGTCGAGGTCAAGCGCACGGTGTGCGGGCATTGCTCGGTGGGCTGCGCGATCGACGCGGTGGTCGAGAACGGCGTGTGGGTGCGTCAGGAGCCAGTGTTCGACAGCCCGATCAACCTCGGCGCGCACTGCGCCAAGGGCGCCGCGGTGCGCGAGAACGGCCACGGCGAATACCGCCTGAAGTACCCGATGAAGCTGGTCGACGGCAAGTACAAGCGCATCAGCTGGGACGACGCGCTCAACGAGATCAGCGCCAAGATGCTCGACCTTCGCAAGCAGAGCGGCGTCGATTCGATCTTCATCGTCGGCTCGTCGAAACACAACAACGAGCAGGCGTACCTGCTGCGCAAGTGGATGAGCCTGTGGGGCAGCAACAACTGCGACCACCAGGCGCGCATCTGCCACAGCACCACGGTGGCCGGCGTGGCCAACACCTGGGGCTACGGCGCGATGACCAATTCGTACAACGACATGCAGAACTCAAAGGCTGCGTTGTACATCGGCAGCAATGCCGCCGAGGCGCACCCGGTGTCGATGCTGCACATGCTGCACGCCAAGGAAACCGGCTGCAAGATGATCGTGGCCGACCCGCGCTTCACTCGCACGGCAGCCAAGGCCGACCAATACGTGCGCATCCGCTCGGGCACCGACATCGCGTTCCTGTTCGGTGTGCTGCACCACGTGTTCAAGAACGGCTGGGAAGACAAGAAGTACATCGCCGATCGCGTCTACGGCATGGACAAGGTGCGCGAAGACGTGATGGCCAAGTGGACGCCCGACAAGGTGCAGGAGGTCACCGGCGTCGACGAGGCCACCGTGTTGCAGGTCGCCAGGACGATGGCCGAGAACCGGCCGAGCACGATCGTGTGGTGCATGGGCCAGACCCAGCACACCATCGGCAACGCGATGGTTCGCGCGTCGTGCATCCTGCAGCTGGCGCTCGGCAACATCGGCGTCTCTGGCGGGGGCGCCAACATCTTCCGCGGCCACGACAACGTGCAGGGAGCCACCGATGTCGGCCCCAACCCCGACTCGCTGCCGGGCTACTACGGGCTGGCCGACGGTGCCTTCAAGCATTACGCCGCCGTGTGGGGTGTCGACTTCGACTGGATCAAGAAGCAGTACGCGCCGGGGATGATGAACAAGCCCGGCATGACGGTGTCGCGCTGGATCGATGGCGTGCTCGAGAAGAACGAGCTGATCGACCAGGACAGCAACCTGCGCGCCATGTTCTTCTGGGGCCATGCGCCCAACTCGCAGAGTCGCGGCATCGAGATGAAGCGCGCGATGGACAAGCTCGATCTGCTGGTGGTGATCGATCCGTTCCCGAGCGCCACCGCGGCGATGGCGGCGATGCCCGGCAAGCCCGAAGACCTGAACGCGAACCGCGCCGTGTACCTGCTGCCCGCGTGCACGCAGTTCGAGACCAGCGGCTCGTGCACGGCGTCCAATCGCTCGCTGCAGTGGCGCGAGAAGGTGATCGACCCGCTGTGGGAGAGCCGCTCCGACCACATGATCATGTATCAGCTGGCGCAGAAGCTGGGCTTCGACAAGGAGCTGGTCAAGAACTACAAGATGCAGAAGATCAAGGGCCTGGACGAGCCGGTGCCCGAGGACATCCTGCGCGAGATCAACCGCAGCAACTGGACCATCGGCTACACCGGCCAGAGCCCCGAGCGGCTGAAGGCGCACATGCGCAACATGCACGTCTTCGATGTCAAGACGCTGCGCGCCAAGGGTGGCATCGACAAGGAGACCGGCTACAAGCTCGACGGCGACTACTACGGCCTGCCGTGGCCGTGCTACGGCACGCCCGAGATCAAGCACCCCGGTTCGCCCAACCTGTACATGACCTCGCGCTCGATGATGGACGGCGGTGGCAACTTCCGCGCCAACTTCGGGGTCGAGCGTGACGGCGTCAATCTGCTGGCGGCCGACGGCTCGCACAGCAAGGACTCTGAACTCACGACCGGCTATCCCGAGTTCGACCACCTGCTGTTGAAAAAGCTCGGCTGGTGGAGCGACCTCACAGAGGCCGAAGCGAAGGCCGCCGAGGGCAAGAACTGGAAGACCGACCTGTCCGGCGGCATCCAGCGCGTGGCGATGGCGCACGGCGCGCACCCGTGGGGCAATGCACGCGCGCGGGCCGTGGTGTGGAACTTCCCCGACGGCGTGCCGCAGCACCGCGAGCCGCTGTATTCGACCCGCCCCGACCTGGTGGCCAAGTACCCGACGCACGACGACAAGAAGGCGTTCTGGCGGCTGCCCACGCTGTTCAAGACGGTGCAGGAGCAGAACAAGGACATCGGCAAGACCTTCCCGCTGGTGATGACCAGCGGCCGCCTGGTCGAGTACGAAGGCGGCGGCGAGGAGACGCGATCCAACCCATGGCTGGCCGAACTGCAGCAGGAGATGTTCGTCGAGATCAATCCGAGGGCGGCCAACGACCGCGGCATCCGCGACGGCGACTACGTGTGGGTGAAGACGCCGCCGATGCAGGCGGTGCCCGAGTTCAAGGGCCTGCGCGTGAAGGCGCAGGTGACCGAGCGGGTCGGGCCCGACACGGTGTTCCTGCCATTCCACTTCTCGGGCCGCTGGGGCGGCGCCGACCTTCTGCAGTACTACCCGGAGGGCGCGCACCCCGTGGTGCGCGGCGAGTCGGTCAACGCGGCCACGACGTACGGCTACGACAGCGTGACGATGATGCAAGAGACCAAGACCACGGTGTGCCAGATCGAGAAGGCATGACGTGAACCACCCCCGATGCGCCTTCGGCGCCTCCCCCTCCAGGGGCGCAGCCAGCGGACCGGCAAAGCCCGATCCGCGCCTGCTCTCGACTGCGTTGGTTTGTACTGAGGAGTCCACGTCATGGCCCGAATGAAATTCATCTGCGACGCCGAGCGCTGCATCGAGTGCAACGGCTGCGTCACGGCCTGCAAGGCCGAGCACGACGTGCCGTGGGGCGTCAACCGCCGCCGCGTGGTCACGCTCAACGACGGCCTGCCCGGCGAGCGCAGCGTGTCGGTGGCCTGCATGCACTGCTCCGACGCGCCGTGCATGGCGGTGTGCCCGGTCGACTGCTTCTACCGCACCGACGAAGGCGTGGTGCTGCACGACAAGGATGTCTGCATCGGCTGCGGCTACTGCTCGTACGCCTGCCCGTTCGGCGCGCCGCAGTTCCCGAGCAACGGCACCTTCGGCCTGCGCGGCAAGATGGACAAGTGCACCTTCTGCGCCGGCGGTCCCGAGGCCAACGGCAGCCCGGCCGAGTTCGAGAAATACGGCCGCAACCGCCTGTCCGAAGGCAAGCTGCCGGCGTGCGCCGAGATGTGCTCGACCAAGGCGCTGCTCGGTGGCGACGGCGACGTGGTGGCCGACATCTTCCGCAACCGCGTGCTGGTGCGCGGCAAGGGCAGCGAGGTGTGGGGTTGGGGCACCGCCTATGGCAAGCCCGCCACGGGCGGCCCTCAGCAGCCCAAGCCGGAGGGCAAGAAGTCATGATGCGGACGACGGCCTTGCTGTTGACCTGCGCGGCGCTGACCCTGGTGGCGTGCGGCGAGAAGACTGCCGGCGCGGCGAAGAAGGCCGACGTGCCGGCCTTCCAGGGCTCCACCGGCGTTGGCGCCTACACGGCCAGCGGCTGGAAGCCGGGCGACCAGTCGGCGTGGGATCAGCAGTTGCGCACTCGCGCCCAAGGCCAGAACGAATACAACCGCACGTCCACGCAACCCTGACTCTGACCAGCCAGCCTTCGAGGCCCAAGGAGCAAGCATGCAAAGCCCGTGGCGGCGACTGATCTTCGCGCTGGCGTTCGCGTTCGGCATCGGGGCCGGAGCGCTGGCGCAGACCAGCACCGTGCCCGACGACCCGCCGGGGGGCAAGGCGCCGGCCGGCACGCCGCCCGGGTTCGTGGCACCGGCCGAGCCCAAGCCGGACGACAACAACGCCCAGCGCGCCAAGTCGCAGCCCGGCAACAACGCGCCGTTCTGGCGCGGCGTGCGCGAATCGGGCAACCAGCCGGGCTTCACCACGTTGCCCGACCACGAAGGCGCCACGCTGATCCAGCGCTTCACGCAGTACCCCGGGTCGGACTTCTCGACCGCAGGCGAGGCCTGGCGTCAGGTGCGCAACAAGTGGATCGTGCCGTACGGCGGCGCGCTGTTGTTGATCGTGCTGGTGGCGATCGCGATCTTCTACTGGCGCAAAGGTCCGATCGGGCACAGCGACAACCGCTCCGGCCGCCGCATCGAGCGCTTCACGCCCTTCGAGCGTGCGGCGCACTGGACCAACGCCAGCGCCTTCGTCGTGCTCGCGATCTCCGGCATCGTGATGGCCTTCGGCAAGTACTTCCTGCTGCCGGTGACTGGCGCCACGTTGTTCGGCTGGTTGAGCTATGCCCTGAAGACGGCGCACAACTTCGCCGGGCCGCTGTTCGCGGTGTCGGTGCTGATCGTGTTCATCACCTTCGTCAAGGACAACTTCCCGCGCCCGGAAGATGCCACCTGGCTGAAGAAGGGGGGCGGCATGCTGAGCGGTCAGAACGGACAAGAGCCGCCGTCGCACCGCTTCAACGCCGGCGAGAAGGTGGTCTTCTGGTTCGGGGTGTTCGGGTTCGGCGCCCTGATGGTGGGATCGGGCCTGGTGCTCGACAAGCTGATCCCGGGGATGGCTTACATGCGCGGCGACATGCACATCGCCCACATGATCCATGCCACCGCGGCGGTGCTGATGATGTGCCTGTTCCTCGGTCACATCTACCTCGGCACCATCGGCACGAAGGGCGCCTATCGAGCGATGCGCGACGGCTATGTCGACGAGGGCTGGGCGCACGAGCACCATGCGCTGTGGGCCGAGGACGTCCGCGCGGGCAAGATTCCGGCCAAGCGGTCGTCGTCGCCGCCGCCGGCCGGCATGCAAGCTGCGAAGGAAGGTGCATGAACATGAGGCGCGTCGTTGGAATGATCGTGTTGGGTCTGTGCGCGGGCGCGGCGATGGCAAAGCTGCCGCCGCTGTCCGACGAGGCGAAGGCCAAGGCAGCCGAAGCGGCGGCGAAGACGGCGTACGGTGACAAGGTCGCGGCGTACAAGCTGTGCCAATCGATGGACCATGTGGCCGCCACCTATCTGGCGGAGGCGAAGAAGGCCGGCAAGGACGTGAAGCCGGTCGCCACGCCGGCGTGCGCGGACCCCGGGCCGTTCGCGTACACGCCGCCGTCGGACAAGCCGCTGGAGGCCTCCGGCGCGCATTCGCCGCCTGGCAAGGCGGTCTCGCCGCCCAGCACCAACACCCCCGCGGCTGCGCAGGGTCCAGCCAAGAAGCCCTGAGGGCTGTTCAGTCACGCGCTAAGCTTGCTGCACGCCAGCAAGCGCACTGACATGACCTCGGCCAAGAGCACCCCGCCGCCACGCCTGCCGCTGATGACGCGCGCCGGCTGCGCGCTCACGCGCGAAATCGAGGTGCTCGACGAATACGGCGACCGCCGCACGATCCACATTCCCGACGAGCGGCCGTTGACCTTGTACGTCGACAAGCGCGAACTGGTCACGCTGATGACGCTCGGCGCCGAACCCGAGTTGCTCGCGCTGGGCTACCTGCGCAACCAGCGTCTGGTCACGCACGTCGACGAGGTGCTGTCGATCACCGCCGATTGGGACGTCAACGCGGTGGCGGTGCGCACGCGCGCCGGCGTCGAGGACTTCGAGCGCAAGACGGCGTCGCGCGTGGTCACCACCGGCTGCGGCCAGGGCACCGTGTTCGGCGACATGATGGATGGCCTGCAGTCGGCGCAACTGCCCGACGCGCGCAGCGCGCGCATCAGCCAATCGATGTTGCGCGCCATCCTCGAGGTGATGCGCCAGCAGGACAGCATCCATCGCAAGGCCGGCTCGGTGCACGGCTGCGCGCTGTTCCGTGGCACCGAGAAACTGATGTTCATCGAGGACGTCGGCCGTCACAACGCCATCGACACCATCGCCGGCTGGATGTGGATGAACGGCGTGCAGGGTGCCGACAAGGTGTTCTACACCACCGGTCGTCTGACCAGCGAGATGGTGATGAAGTCGGCGCAGATCGGCGTGCCGATCATCATCAGCCGCAACGGTGTCACCGCGATGGGCCACGAGATGGCCATGCGGCTGGGCATGACGCTGTTCGGCCGCGCGTCGAACCGCCACTTCATCTGCTACACCGGCTTCGAGCGCTTCGATTCCGAGCCCGAGCCGCAACGCGCTCCCGTGCGCGTGGTGGCGGGCTAGTCCGGGAGCGAGCGACCGCAGCGGATGCCGCTTGAATCAAGCGGCATTCGCTGGCTCCGCCAGGCCGCGGGTGTCGCCCCCTCGAGGCGGAGGCGGCCGCACCAGGCCGCGTCGGCAGTCATGCCTTGCAGCTGCGCCACTGCTTGCTGTAGCTCGCGGCCGGCTGCACGACCACGCTGGCGCCGCTCGGCTTGCGCAGGCCGCTGCCGGTCTCGAGCTCGAGCTTCATCGCGTACTTGTCGAAGAACGCGTTGAACATTTCGCCTCCGCGCGTGCCCACGGCGTGCAACTGGTCGCTGGCGGCGTCCCATTCCAGCAGCACGGCGGCCAGCGGCTGCGGCGCCGGGCCGGCGATCACGCGTGCGCCCTGCAGCGGGTCGTAGCGCGAGTTGTCGCCGCAGCAGTGAATCACGTGCGCCGGCTCTGCACCATCGCCGCTGCGCAGGCCGATGAAGCTGATCGCCGGGGTGGGGTACATCAGCTTGTGCGCGCAGATCGCCGAGAACGCGACGATCGACTTGTTCGGCCCCACGCCGCCCGGTGCGGCATAGCGCTGCTTGTCTTCGGCGACCAGCTCGACCGGCTTCACCTCGCGCTCGAAGGCGATCAAAAACACCGGCGACACCGTGTACGGGTAGTTGAAGAGGAAGGCTTCACCCACCTTGAGCTGGCGCGCCAGCCATGGACTGCCGAACTTGTCGACCAGCAGCGAACGCGGGTAACGCTCCACGTTGCCGGCTGCCACCACCGGCAGCGCGGTGGAAGCCACCCAAGCGCCCGCGACGCAGGCGGCCTGACGCATCAGGTCGCGGCGCGCGGAGTCTGAACCTGGCTGCACACGCCGCACGCTACACGAGCGACGGATTCCAGGCAATGCGTGCGGCTGCTGCCGTGCGAGCGCGGCGTCAGACCAGCCCATCGAACAGCCACACGTCCACCGCTTCACCGGCGGCCACCGAGCCTTGCTCGTGGCGCAGCACCAGCAGCGCGTTGGCCTCGCTCATGCTGCGCAGAATGCCGGCGCCCTGCGAGCCGGTGATCTGCACGTCCCACCGTCCATCGGCACTCTGGCGCACGCACGCGCGCTGAAACTCGGTGCGTCCAGGCCGCTTGCGGATGGCCGAGGTGCAGCGTGCCTGCAGCACCGGCAGCGGCTGCGCTGATGCGCCGGCCAGCGTGAGCATGGCATCGCGCGCGAACACGTAGAAGGTGACGAGCGCGGCCACCGGGTTGCCCGGCAGCGCGAACAACCACGCTGTCTTCGACGGCTTGGCCGGGTCGCCTGCGTACAGCGGACCGAACGCGAACGGCCGGCCGGGGCGCATCGCCACCTTCCAGAACGCCACCTCGCCGACCCGCCCGAGCACGTCGCGCGTGTGGTCGGCGTCGCCCGCACTGACGCCGCCGCTGGTGAGCACCGCGTCGGCCTGCTCGATCGCCTGCTGCAGCACAACCCGCAGTGCCTGCGGGTCGTCGCGCACGAGCCCGAGGTCGATCACTTCCATGCCGAGGCGCTGCAGCGCGCCCATCAAGCTGAAGCGATTGCTGTCGTAGACGCAGCCCGGCTGCAGCGGCTGCCCGAGCGGCGTGATCTCGTCGCCGGTGGAGAACACCGCCACGCGCAGCCTGCGCATCACGCTCACCGTGCCGATGCCCAGCGATGCCATCAGCCCGAGGTCGGCCGGCTTCAGCACGCGGCCCGCGCGAATCGCGGGCTTGCCGCGGGCCAGGTCCTCGCCGCGCCGGCGCAGGTTCTCGCCGGCGCGGATCACGCCGGGGTCGATGCGCACTCCCAAGCCGCGCCCGCCGTCGCGGACCTGGCACAGCTCGAACGGCACCACGGTATCGGCTCCGGCGGGCATCATCGCGCCGGTCATGATGCGCACGCACTGCCCGGCCTCGACCGCGCCGGCGTGCGCGGCGCCGGCCATCACGCTGCCCACCGAGCGCAGCGTGATCGCACCGTCACTTTGCAGCGCGGCACCGGCAAACGCGTAGCCATCCATCGCCGAGTTGTCGTGGGCAGGCACGTCGATCGGCGAGATCACGTCGTCGGCCACGACACGGCCCAGTGCCTGCGCGATCGGCACCGTGTCGCGCTCGGCGATGGGCCGCAAGCGCTCGGCGATGGCGGCGCGCGCCTGCGCGACGCTCAGGTTGTTCTCCTGGCCTGCCAGCGGGGAGGGGCCGGGCTCGGACATCGGTGACGTTCAGCGATTTCGCCGCCGCCAGCGTGGGCAGCCTGTCGATTGTGCAGTGGACCGTTCGAACGCTGCGCTGGCGCGCGCGGACATATGCAGGAGCGAGCATATCGCCGGCGCCGACCCAGCCGTCGAAAATCCATGCACCGATGGCGCTGCTGCGCCGCCACCGGGCCACCGCAATGAACTCGATCGCCGACAGCCTGCTCCTGGCTGCGCAGCTCATCACCCGCGCCGACGCCGACCTGTGGCACATCGTCGGCTTGTCGTTGCGCGTCAGCGCCGTCGCGTGCGCGATCGGAGCGGCTGCCGGACTGTGCCTGGGTGCGTGGCTGGCGGTGGCGCGCTTCCCGGGTCATGGCGTGGCTGTGTGGCTGGTCAATTCGCTGCTCGCGCTGCCGTCGGTGGTGGTGGGCTTGCTGGTCTACCTGCTGCTGTCGCGCTCGGGGCCGCTCGGTGAGTTCGGCATCCTGTTCACCCCCACCGCGATGGTGTTCGCGCAAAGCGTGCTGGTCGTCCCGTTGATCGCTGCGCTGTCGCGCCGCCTGGTGCTGGAAGCGCTGCGCGACGGCGGCGATCAGTTGCGCTCGCTGGGTGCCGGTCCATTCCTGAGCGCGCTGCTGATGCTGCTGCACGAGCGCTTCGGGGTGCTCACTGTGCTGCTCACCGCCTTCGGACGTGCGGTGTCCGAGGTGGGCGCCGTGATGGTCGTCGGCGGCAACATCGACGGCTTCACGCGCGTGATGACCACCGCGATCGCGCTCGAGACCAGCAAGGGCGATCTGCCGCTCGCCCTCGGCCTTGGCTTCGTGCTGCTGGCGGTCGTGGGTGCGGTCAACGGCGTCATCCTGCTGATGCAGGGACGCACGGCACTGGAGCGGGAGGCGTATGTGTAGCGCCGTGGTCCCGCTCAGCCCACCGCCCGCGACGAATGCGCTGGCGGCAGGCCGAGGTGTGCCGGCACGGCCGCTGATCGATCTGGAGCGCGTGCACGTGCGCTTCGGCCCCGTGCACGCGCTGCGCGACGTCAGCCTGACACTGCGACGCGGCGACCGGCTCGTGCTCGTGGGTGCCAACGGGTCGGGCAAGACCACGCTGCTGCGCGTGTTGCACGGCCTGGTGCCGCTGGAGGGACGGCGTGCCGTGCATCACCTGATCGAAGGCCGACTGCCGGTCGCGGCGATGCTGTTCCAGCGCCCGTTCCTGCTCAGCTTGTCGGTGCGCTTCAATGTGATGCTCGGGTTGTGGCTGCATCGCGTGCCGCGTGCCGAGCGGGCGGCACGTTGCCAGCGAGCGCTGCGTCGTGTCGGGCTCGACGCGGTCGCGTCGCGCGCCGCGCGCACCCTGTCGGGTGGCCAGCAGCAGCGCCTGGCGCTGGCGCGCGCCTGGGCGCTCGAGCCCGACGTGCTGCTGCTCGACGAGCCGACGGCCAACCTCGACCCCGGCGCCAAGCGCGAAGTCGAGCGGCTGATCGACGCGCTGGCTGACGACGGCGTGACGGTGGTGATGAGCACCCACAACCTCGGCCAGGCCAAGCGGCTCGCCACGCGGGTGGCGTATCTGGAAGCCGGGCGCCTGGTGGTCGACCTGCCGGTGGATCGTTTCTTCAACGACGCGTTGCCCAGCGAGGCCGCGCTGTTCCTCAAAGGAGAGTTGCCGTGGACGTGATGCGCGCCCTTCGACGCCGTGTGGTGCTGCTCGGCGCGCTCGCAGCCGCGATGGCGAGCGCCGCACCACCGGCTTGGTCGCAAGACCGGTTCATCGTGATGGCGTCGACCACGTCGACCGAGCAGTCCGGGCTGTTCGGCCACCTGCTGCCGCTGTTCAAACAGGCCACCGGCGTGGACGTGCGCGTGGTCGCCGTGGGGACCGGTCAGGCCCTCGACATGGCGCGCCGCGGCGATGCCGATGTGGTGTTCGTGCATGACACCGCGGCCGAGGAGAAGTTCGTCGCAGAAGGCTTCTCGGTCAAGCGCTGGCCGGTGATGTACAACGACTTCGTCGTCGTCGGACCGGCGTCCGACCCGGCCAAGATCAAGGGCAACGACATCGCTGCGGCGCTGGCCAGGCTCAACGCCAGCGCGGCGCCGTTCATCTCGCGTGGCGACAAGAGCGGCACGCACGCAGCCGAGCTGCGCCTGTGGCAGGCCGCGGGCATCGACCTCGCCAAAGCCAAGCCGGCCGGCTACAAGGAATGTGGCTGCGGCATGGGGCCGGCGCTCAACATGGGCTCGTCGAGCAATGCCTACGTGCTGAGCGACCGTGGCACCTGGCTGTCGTTCAAGAACCGCGGTGATCTCGCGATCCTCGTCGAGGGCGACAAGCGGCTGTTCAACCAGTACGGTGTGATGGTGGTGAACCCGGCCAAACACCCGCACGTGAAGAGTGCGCTGGCGCAGCAGTTCGCCGACTGGGTGGTATCGGCGGCAGGCCAGCAAGCGATCGCCGACTACAAGATCAACGGCCAGCAGCTGTTCTTCCCGAATGCAGAGCGCTGAGCGACGCCGAAAAGCCGGCCTTCGCAGCGGGACAAGCCAGGCATGGTGCGCGCCGAATGCTGCGATGATGCGGCACTACCTGAAGGCCCTGCCAATGGACCGAGACCCGCATGCCGAGCCGGTGGCCGATGACCTGGCCACCCTGACGCTCGACCTGCTGGTGTCGCAGGCCGGCGCGAGGCGCCATGGTGTCAACCTGATGCTGCTGTTCGGCGACCCCGACGCGTCGCCGCTATCCGGGAGTCCTTAGGTGGCGATGACCAGCGAGTCCATCGTGCATGGCTCGAAGGCAACCCCCCAAGACCTGCCTTCGATCGACCTGCTGCTGCGCGGCGACGCGGCGCGCGCGCTGAAGGCGGCGCACGGTCACACGCTGCTTGCTGCGGAAGCGCGCGCGCTGATCGACGCGCTGCGGGCGCAGGCGCGCGCCGGCACGCTCGCCCGATCGGCGCTCGAGCCGGCAGCGCTCGGCGCCGCGCTGCGGCAGCGGGTGAGGGCCCGCTTGACGCCGCGGCTGCAGCGCGTGCTGAACCTGACCGGCACGGTGATCCACACCAACCTCGGCCGCGCGTTGCTCGCCGAGCCGGCGCTGCATCACCTGCTGGCGACGATGACGGGGCCCAACAACCTGGAGTACGACCTCGAAAGCGGTGGACGCGGCGACCGCGACAGCGTGGTCGAAGAGCTGCTCACGACGTTGACCGGCGCCGAGGCCGCCACCGTTGTCAACAACAACGCCGCCGCGGTGCTGCTGACGATCGCCGCGCTGGCGCACGGCCGCGAGGTGGTGGTCTCGCGCGGCGAGCTGGTGGAGATCGGCGGCGCGTTTCGCATGCCCGACGTGATGGCGGCCGCCGGCGCCACGTTGGTGGAGGTGGGCACCACCAACCGCACGCACCCGCGCGACTACGAGGGCGCGCTCGGCGAGCGCACTGCGCTGCTGATGAAGGTGCACACCAGCAACTACGCGGTGCAGGGCTACACCGCCGCGGTCGACGAGGCGACGCTGGCCGGCATCGCGCACGCGCGTGGCCTGCCGCTGGCCACCGATCTCGGCAGCGGCGCGCTCATCGACCTGGCGGCGCACGGCCTGCCGCACGAGCCGATGCCGCAGGAGATGCTGGCCGCCGGCTGCGACGTGGTCACGTTCTCGGGCGACAAGCTGCTCGGCGGTCCGCAGGCGGGCCTGATCGTCGGCCGCAAGGACGTCATCGCACGCATCCGCAGCTTTCCGATGAAGCGAGCGCTGCGCGTCAGCAAGCTGCCGTTGGCCGCGCTCGAAGCAACGCTGCGGCTGTACCTGCAGCCCGAGACACTGGTGCAGCAGCTGCCGACGCTGCGCCTGCTGACGCGCGCGCCGGCGCAGATCGAGGCACTGGCCCGGCAGCTGCTCTTGGGTGTCCAGCAAGCTGTCGCGCCTCGCTACGCGGTGACCGTCGTCGCGTTGCAGGGGCAGATCGGCTCGGGCTCGCTGCCGATCGACCGCTTGCCGTCCCACGGGCTGGCCATCGAGCCGGTGGAGCCCAAGCGGTCCGGCCGCGCGCTCGAGGCGCTCGCGGCGGCGTTGCGCGCGCTGCCGTTGCCGGTGATCGGCCGCATTGCAGCGGATCGCCTGTTGCTCGACCTGCGCTGCCTCGAGGACCCCGCATTGCTGCAGGGGCAGCTGCCGTCGCTGGCCGAAGCGCTGCGATGACGTGCTGTCGCGTCGGCCGCATCACCCTCCATTCAATCCACCAAGGAGACCGTCATGATCGTTCGCCTATCTCGTCGCTCGCTGCTGAAGGCCGCTGCAGTGGCGACGTCGCTGCCGATGTGGCCTGCGTCCGCGCAAGAGCGGCGTTTCCAACCGCAAGTGGGCGGCTGGCGCACCTTCGAGGTGACGACCACCGTCAACGTGGCCGACGCCACCGGTGCCTGCAAGGTGTGGCTGCCGGTGCCCGACGTCAACACCGACTACCAACAATCGCTCGAGAACACCTGGACCGGCAACGCCAACGCCGCCAAACTGGCGGTCGACGACAAGAGCGGCGTGCGCATGCTGTATGCGGAGTTCGCCGACAACGTGGGCGTCCCCACCCTGTCGCTGACCAGCCGCGTGCGCACGCGCAACCGCGCGGTGGACTGGTCGCGCACCGACGCGCCGGCCGAAGATCCTGCGGTGCTTCGTGCCAACCTGCAGCCCACCGAGCTGATTCCGATCGACGGCATCGTGCGCAAGACGGCGCTCGAGGCCACGCAAGGCGCGAGCAGCGACCTCGACAAAGTGCGCGGCATCTACGACTGGGTGGTCACGCAGGCTCACCGCGAGCCGACCGTGCGCGGCTGCGGCATCGGCGACATCAAGGCGATGCTCGAGACCGGCAACCTGGGTGGCAAGTGCGCCGACCTCAACGCGATCTTCGTCGGGATGTGCCGCTCGGTGGGCATCGCGGCGCGCGACATCTATGGCCTGCGGCTGGCGCCGTCGTCGTTCGGCTACCGCGAGCTCGGTAGCAACCCGACCAACCTGAAGGGTGCGCAGCACTGCCGCGCCGAGGCTTACCTGCGCGGCCACGGATGGGTGGCCATGGACCCGGCCGACGTGCTGAAGGTGATGCGCCAGGAGACGCCCGAGTGGATCAAGGACGTCAAGGACCCGGTGGCCGCGCCGGTGAGCAAGAGCCTGTTCGGTGGCTGGGAAGGCAACTGGGTCGGCTGGAACACCGGACACGACGTCGTCCTGCCAGGCAGCGCGTCGAAGGCCAGGCTGGCGTTCCTGATGTACCCAAACGGCGAGAACGCGCGCGGACGCTTCGACGAGCTCGCGCCCGACAACTTCCGCTACGTGATCAGCTCGCGCGAAATCACGGCCTGACGGAGCGGCCGGCCGCCTCATGATCGTCGGCACAGCCGGTCACATCGACCACGGCAAGTCGACGCTGGTGCGCGCGCTCACCGGCGTCGACACCGATCGCCTGCCGGAGGAGAAGCGGCGCGGCATCAGCATCGAGCTGGGCTACGCCTTCCTCGACGTTCCTGAATCCTCCCAACGCATGGGTTTCATCGACGTGCCCGGCCATGAGCGCCTGGTGCGCACGATGCTGGCCGGCGCCACCGGAATCGACTTGGGCCTGCTGCTGGTGGCCGCCGACGACGGCGTGATGCCGCAGACGCGCGAGCACCTCGCGGTGCTGTCGCTGCTCGGCGTGCCGCGCGGTGCGATCGTGATCACCAAGGCCGACCGTGCCGACGCGGCGCGGCACCAGGCGGTGCGCAGCGACGTGCAGGCGCTGAGCGCCGGCACGCCATGGGCCGGCGCCCCGATGTTCGTCGTGTCGGCGACGACCGGCGATGGCGTGCCGGTGTTGCGGCAGTGGCTGTTCGACCAGGCATCGCGGGCCGTTGCGCGGCGCGACGTGACCTCGGCGTGTGGTTTTCGGCTGGCGATTGATCGCGCGTTCACGCTCGACGGTGTCGGTACCGTCGTCACCGGCACCATCCACGCCGGCGCCGTGCGGGTCGGAGACGAACTCGCGTTGACGCCGTCACCGCAGGCGGTGCGGGTGCGCGTGCGCAGCCTGCACGCGCAGAACCGTGCCGTCGAGCACGCGGTGGCCGGCCAGCGCTGCGCGGTCGCGCTGTCCGGCGTCGCCAAGGACGCGTTCGAGCGCGGCCAGTGGCTGACCACGCCGCAAGTGGCGCTGGCCGGTGATCGCATCGATGTGCAGCTGACGCTGTGGCATGCCGAGACGCAGGCGCTGCGCTCCGGCATGCACGTGCACGTGCACGTCGGCGCCAGCGACACGCCGGGCACGCTGGCGATCCTGCAAGGTGCCGACCCGCTGCCGCCCGGTGCGACCGGGCTGGCGCAGCTGGTGCTGCAGCAGCCGATCGGCGCCTGGCACGGCGACCGCGTGGTGCTGCGCGACGCGTCGGCGTCGCGCACGCTGGCCGGCGGCAGCGTGCTCGATCCGTTCGCGCCGGCGCGCTATCGCCGCACGCCGCAGCGGCTGGCTGCGTTGCAGGCGCACGCGCAGCCGAGCACGTCGGCGCGTCTGAGCGCGCTGCTGGACGCATCGCCGATGGGGCTCGACCTGCAGCGCTGGGCGCGTGCCGAAGGGCAGCGCAACGTCGCGCTGCCCGCGTTGCTGTCGCAGCCGCTGGTGGCCAGCGTCGATGGTCAGCCTGCGTGGGCGCTCGATGCGCTCGCGGCGGACGCCGCGCAGCGCTTGCTGACGGAGGCGCTGGGCACGTATCACGCGGAACAGCCCGAGGAACTCGGCCCCGACGCGGCGCGCCTGCGCCGGCTCGCGCTGCCGAAGATGCCCGAGCCGATGTGGCGCGCGGTCTTGGCACGCACGCTCGCGCAAGGCGTCGTTCGCCAGCGCGGCGCGTTCGTGCACCTGCCCGAGCACGGCGTCAAGCTGTCGGCCAGCGAGGAGCGCATCGCGCAAAAGGTGGCCACGCTGCTGGCGGCTTCCGGCTTCGAAGGCCGCTGGGTGCGCGACCTGGCACGCGACACGCGCGAGAGCGAGGCGCTGATGCGCACCGCGCTGTCGCGGCTCGCGCAGCGCGGCGAGCTGCACCAGGTGGTGAAGGATCTGTTCTACCCGCCGCGCGCGATCCGGCAGCTCGCGTCCATTGCGCGCGAGATCGGCGCGTTGAACGGCGCCGAGATCAGTGCGGCGAGATTCCGCGACGCCACGCAGCTTGGCCGCAAGCGCGCGATCCAGGTGCTGGAGTACTTCGATCGCGTCGGCCTGCTGCGCCGCGCCGGCGACGTGCACAAGCTGCGCACCGACAGCGACGTGTTCAAGGAACCGGCATGAGCGTCGCGCTCGTCGACACCCCAAGTTTCGGAGAGGAAACGATCCTGGTGGATCGGCCGGGCTTCAAACCCGGTGGGTGGCGCCATGCGCTGCTGGGTGGGTTCGACTCCCATTCCTCTCCGCCAGATGCATTCGCTCGGCTGCCAGAGCGCATTCGCAAAGGATATCGAGTCATTGCAGCGCGTGATCGCCATGTGCGCGTTTCTTGACCGCTGCAATGGTCCGTCGCAAAGGGATCCGCTAGCATGCTTTGAGCCTTGCGCGTCCCTCAATCGCACCCTTCCACCATGACCCCGCCCACCGCCGTGCCTGTGGCCACCGTCGAGCAGCTGCGCGGCCGCCTGCGCCGCAAGAGTCAACTCAAAGGTCGGCAACCCGATCACGAGGCGGTCGAGCAAGTGCGCGCGCTGATCGGCGAGGGTCCGCATCGACGCGACCTGCTGATCGAGAAGCTGCATCGGCTCAACGACAGCTACCGTGCCTTGTTCGATCGCCACTTGGTCGCACTGGCCAGCGAAATGAAGCTGCCGATGGCCGAGGTGTACGAGGTCGCCACCTTCTATCACCACTTCGACATCGTGCGCGGCGACGAACAGCCCGCGCAGCTGACGGTGCGGGTGTGCGACGGGCTGTCGTGCGAGATGGCCGGTGCGCGCACGTTGCTGGAGCGCTTGCCGCAGCTGCTCGGCACCGAGGTGCGCGTGGTGGCAGCGCCGTGCGTGGGCCGTTGCGAACAGGCGCCGGTCGCGGTGGTCGGGCAGGCACCGGTGGTGAACGCCAGGTCGGCCGACGTGCAGACCGCCGCGATGCGCTCGCCGCGGCATCCGATGCCGCACGACGATGGCGCATTCGACGCCGCCGCGGCGGGCCCGTCGGCGATCACCGCGTCGCCCGACGAGATCGCGCCGGCCTACGTGGGCTACGACGCGTATCGGACGCGCGGCGGCTATCGGCTCGCGGCCGCAGTCGCGGCCGGCGGCAAGAGTGCCGACGAGGTCCTGAAGGCAATGACCGATTCGGGCCTGCGTGGTTTGGGCGGCGCGGGCTTTCCCGCCGGACGCAAGTGGGGCATCGTGCGCCAGACGCCGGCGCCGCGGCTGATGGCCGTGAACATCGACGAGGGCGAGCCCGGGACGTTCAAGGACCGCACGTATCTCGAGCGCGATCCGCATCGCTTCCTCGAAGGGCTGCTGATCGCCGCCGTCGTGGTCGGGACCGAGAGCTGCTACGTCTACCTGCGAGACGAATACCACGGCTGTCGCGCCATCCTCGAGCGCGAGCTGGCGCGCCTGCAGGCCGACCCGCCGTGCGCGCTGCCCCGCATCGAGCTGCGGCGCGGTGCCGGCGCCTACATCTGCGGTGAAGAGTCCGCGATGATCGAGAGCATCGAAGGCAAGCGCGGCGAGCCGCGCATGCGCCCGCCCTACATCGCGCAGGTCGGCCTGTTCGGCCGGCCGACCTTGGAGCACAACTTCGAGACGCTGTACTGGGTGCGCGACATCGTCGAGCGCGGACCGGCGTGGTTCTCGGGCTTCGGACGCCATGGTCGAAAGGGCCTGCGCTCCTTCAGCGTCAGCGGCCGCGTGCGCGAGCCGGGCGTCAAGCTGGCACCGGCGGGCATCACCTTGAAGGAACTGGTCGACGAGTACTGCGGCGGCATGCTGCCGGGGCACGACCTGTATGGCTACCTGCCCGGCGGCGCGTCGGGTGGCATCTTGCCTGCCAGCATGGCCGACCTCCCGCTCGACTTCGACACGCTGCAGCCGCACGGCTGCTTCATCGGCTCGGCCGCGGTGATCGTGCTCGGCCAACACGATCGGGCGCGCGACGCGGCGCTGAACATGATGAAGTTCTTCGAGCACGAGAGCTGCGGCCAGTGCACGCCGTGCCGCGTCGGCACCGGCAAGGCCGCCACCCTGATGGCGGCCGAGCATTGGGACCACGCGACGCTCGAGGACCTGAACCAGGTGATGATCGACGCGTCGATCTGCGGCCTGGGGCAGGCCGCACCGAATCCGGTGCGCTGTGTGCAGAAGTATTTCCCGCATGAGGTGGCTTGAATGAACGCACCCGACCGGCTGCTGCAAGCCACACAGACGATCTCGTTCGAGCTCGACGGCCGCGCCGTCCGGGCCGCCGAAGGCGAGACCCTCCTCGAGGTCGCCGATCGAGAGGGCGTGACGATTCCGCGGCTGTGCCACACGCCGGGCTACCGGCCCGATGGCAACTGCCGCTCGTGCATGGTCGAGATCGACGGCGAGCGCGTGCTCGCGCCGAGCTGCTGCCGCACGCCCACCGCCGGCATGAAGGTGCGCGCCACCAGCGAGCGTGCCCGCAAGAGCCAGAAGATGGTGCTCGAGATGCTGCTGTCGGACATGCCTGCGCAGGGCCACAAGTGGATCGGCGACGACGCCACACGTCAGCATGGCGAGCTGAGCGACTGGTCATCGCGCATGGGCGTCAGCGTGCGGCCGGAGCTGGCGACGATCGCTCGCCGTCAGCCGCAGGCCGACGTGTCGCATCCCGCGATGGCGGTGAACCTCGACGCCTGCATCCAGTGCAACCGCTGCGTGCGAGCTTGCCGCGAAGAGCAGGTGAACGACGTGATCGGCTACGCCTATCGCGGCCACGACAGCGCGATCGTGTTCGACCTGCACGACCCGATGGGCGAGAGCACCTGCGTGGCCTGCGGCGAGTGCGTGCAGGCGTGCCCGACCGGGGCTTTGATGCCGAAGTCGCACATCGGTGCGCAGACGGTCGACCGCGCGGTCGACTCGGTGTGCCCGTTCTGCGGTGTCGGCTGCCTCATCACCTACAACGTGAAGGACGAGCGCATCGTCAGCGTCGATGGGCGTGACGGCCCGGCGAACCACAACCGCCTGTGCGTCAAGGGCCGGTTCGGTTTCGACTACGCCCACCATCCGCACCGCCTGACCAAGCCGCTGATCCGCAAGCCCGGCGTTCCGAAGAACCCGGATGCGGTCGATGCCAACCCGGTGAACTGGCGCGACGTGTTCCGCGAAGCCACCTGGGACGAGGCGCTCGACCTCGCCGCCGGCCAATTGAAAGCCCTGCGCGACACCCACGGCCTGAAAGCGCTCGCGGGCTTCGGCTCGGCCAAGGGCAGCAACGAAGAGGCGTACCTGTTCCAGAAGCTGGTGCGCATCGGCTTCGGCAGCAACAACGTCGACCACTGCACGCGGCTATGCCATGCCTCCAGCGTGGCCGCGCTGCTCGAGGGCGTGGGTTCCGGCGCGGTCAGCAACCAGGTCAACGACGTGGAGCATGCCGACCTGATTCTGGTGATCGGCTCCAACCCCACCACCAATCACCCGGTGGCCGCCACCTGGATGAAGAACGCGGCCAAGCGCGGCACGAAGATCGTGCTGGCCGACCCGCGCGTCACCGAGATCGGCCGCCACGCCTGGCGCACGCTGCAGTTCCGCGCCGACACCGACGTGGCGCTGCTCAACGCGATGATCCACACGGTGATCGACGAGGGCCTGGTCAATCAGGCGTTCGTCAAGGCGCGCGTCAACGACTTCGAGGCGCTGAAAGCCAACGTCAAGGGCTACAGCGCCGAGGCGATGGCGCCGATCTGCGGCATCCCGGCCCAGACCATCCGCGAGGTGGCGCGCGAGTTCGCCACCTGCAAGGCGGCCATGATCCTGTGGGGCATGGGCATCAGCCAGCACGTGCACGGCACCGACAACGCGCGCTGCCTGATCTCGCTGGTCTCGATCACCGGCCAGATCGGCAAGCCCGGTAGCGGGCTGCACCCGCTGCGTGGCCAGAACAACGTGCAAGGTGCCAGCGACGCAGGGCTGATCCCGATGATGTTCCCGAACTACCAGCGCGTGGCGAACAGCGACGCCCACGCCTGGTTCGAGCGCTTCTGGCACACCAAGCTCGACGACAAGCCGGGCTACACCGTGGTCGAGATCATGCACAAGGCGCTCGCGCCCGACACCGACCCGCACAAGGTGTGGGGCATGTACATCATGGGCGAGAACCCGGCGATGAGCGACCCGGACCTCAACCACGCGCGCCACGCGCTGGCGACGTTGCAGCACTTGGTGGTGCAGGACATCTTCATGACCGAGACCGCCTGGCTGGCCGACGTGGTGCTGCCGGCCAGCGCGTGGCCCGAGAAGACCGGCACGGTGACCAACACCGACCGCATGGTCCAGATGGGTCGGCGCGCGCTCAATCCCCCGGGCGACGCGAAGCAAGACCTGTGGATCATCCAGCAGATCGCTCAGCGCATGGGCGTGGCGTGGCGCTACGAGGGCGACGAGTCCGGTGTCGCTGCGGTGTACGAAGAGATGCGCCAGGCGATGCACGGCGCGATCGCCGGCGTGAGCTGGGAGCGCGTCGAGCGCGAATCGAGCGTGACCTACCCCTGTCTGACCGACGACGACCCGGGCCAGCCGATCGTGTTCGTCGACGACTTCCCCACGCCCGATGGCCGCGTGACGCTGGTGCCGGCCGACATCATCCCGGCCAACGAACGGCCCGATCGAGACTACCCGTACGTGCTGATTACCGGACGCCAGCTGGAACACTGGCACACCGGCAGCATGACGCGCCGCGCCAGCGTGCTGGACGCGATCGAACCGATTGCAACCGCGTCGCTGCACGGCGCCGATCTGCGCCGGCTCGGGATCCAGCCGGGTGACGTGATCACCGTGGCCTCGCGGCGTGGCAGCGTGGCGCTGGGCGTGCGGCGCGACGATGGCACGCCGCCGGGCGCCGTGTTCATCCCGTTCGCGTACTACGAGGCGGCCGCCAACCTGCTGACCAACCCGGCGCTCGATCCGTTCGGCAAGATCCCCGAGTTCAAGTACTGCGCGGTCGCCGTCACACCGGGGGGCACGCCGGCCTCCACGGTCGGCTATGGGCGCAACGACGTGGCGGCCGAGCCGGCCTGAGCGGCCGCGTTGCCGGCCGCCGAGCGTTGATCGGGATCGTCAAACGCCGAGCGCGGCCCGCAGCTCGCGGCCGCTCATCGGCTGCGGCCGGCTGGGCCAGGCGCGCACCAGCTCGCTGATGCGCTCGTTCACCGGCGCCGTGGTGCCGTGGTCGCGCGCCAGCCGCACCACCTCGCCGCACAGCGCGTCGATCTCGGTGGGGCGACGCTGCATCAGGTCGAGTGCCATGCTGGTTCGCGCCTTCGCATCCATGCGCAGCATCCGAAACGCGAGCAGGCGAAAGATCGCGGTCGGCAGGCGCAGCGCGGCGGGCAGCGCGGGCGGCGGCAACGGCGTGAGCTTGGCGGGTTGAATGCCGGCCGCGTGCAACGCGGTCAGTGCCTCGTCGATCAGTGCCGCCATGCAGATGCGATGGTCGCGCTCCAGCAGCTGCGCGCGCAACGGCAGGCCCGACAACGCATTGACCGGATTGTTCAGATTGAGCAGCAGCTTGCCCCACTGCAGCGGTGCCAGGTCGGCGTGCAGCTCGAGCGGCAGCCCGGCGGCGGCAAACGCGGGCTGCCAGGCGCGCAACAGCGGGTGGTCTTGCGCCGCCAGGCGGCCGCTGGTGGCACGGTGGTAGCGCCCCGGCCCGAGCTCGACCACGTTGAACTGCACCATGCCGGGCAGCACGGTGAGCTGCGGCGCGTGCGAACGCGCCTGCGCCGCGTTGGAGATGCCGTTTTGCATCGACACCACCACCGTGTGCGCCGGCAGTGCGCGCGCCAGGTCGGCCGCCGCGTCGGCGGTGGCGCCGCTCTTCACGCACAACAGCGCCAGCGAGGGCGACCGCGCGGCGTCTTCGAGCGGCGACGTGGCCCACGTCAGCGCGCCGGCGGGCACCGTGCGGCGGCCGCCGTCGAGGTCGGTCAACGCGAGGCCGTGCGCGCGCAACGTGTCGACGCTGCGTTGCCGTCCGATGAACGTGACCGGCGCGCCGGCGGCGGCGAGGCAGCCGCCGATCCAGCAACCCACAGCGCCCGCGCCCATCACGAGCACGGTGCCTGGGGTCGTGAGCGTCATCGCGCGGCGGGTGCTGCGAGGTCGCGCAGGTGCGTTGGCCCGACGCGGCGTTCGATCTCGGCGAGCATGTCGTGGCCCCAGCCGAGCGCGAACAGCCACTCGCCCACCACGAACATGGGGCCGACCAGCAGCCCGACGATGTCGTCGACGAACGCCGGCTTGCGGCCTTCGTAGTAGTGGCCGATGAACTGGATGATCCAGCCGAGCACGAAGAACCCGATGCCCCACGCCAGCCATGGCACCAGCGGCACCCCGGCAAACGGATGCGCCAGCCAGATCAGCAGCGCATTGACGACGCTGGTGGCCACGCCGAGCACCAGGTTGCCGCGCGTCAGGTACCACGCGGTGGACAGAATCCAGACGGTCCACGCCAGCGTGAAGCCGCCGATGCTGGCGCGCGCCAGCAGGATGCCGAGCGCAAACACGATCAGCGGGATGCCGACGAAGTGGGTGACGATGTTGCGCTTGTCGCGGTGGTACTGCGCGTACTGCGACATCAGGTCCACAGCGGGGCGAAAGGGCGTGGCGGCCATGGCAATCCTCCGGCGTGGGCCGCTGCCGGCCCAGGCAGGGCCCGATTGTGCCTCGGGAGCGGCCGACATGGGCAAGCCCTGCCCGCGCGCCGTGCCAGAACACCGCCGCAGCGCAGCGCGTGGCGTGGCACAGGGGTCACGACGCGGTTGCATAGAATCGCGCTCCCTTTCGAGCGAGCCGGCCATGAGCATCAAGAGCGACCGATGGATCCGCCGCATGGCGACCGAGCACGCCATGATCGAGCCGTTCGAGGCCGGGCAGGTGCGTCACGCTGCCGACGGCCACCGCATCGTCAGCTATGGCACGTCGAGCTACGGCTACGACATCCGTTGCGCGCGTGAATTCAAGGTGTTCACCAACATCTTCAGCACCGTGGTCGACCCGAAGAACTTCGACGAGAGGAGCTTCGTCGACATCGAAGCCGACGTGTGCGTGATCCCGCCCAACAGCTTTGCGCTGGCGCGCACGATGGAGTACTTCCGCATCCCGCGCAACGTGCTGACGATCTGCCTGGGCAAGAGCACCTATGCGCGCTGCGGCATCATCGTCAACGTGACGCCGTTCGAACCCGAATGGGAGGGCTACGTGACGCTGGAGTTCTCCAACACCACGCCGCTGCCCGCCAAGATCTACGCCGGCGAGGGCTGCGCGCAGGTGCTGTTCTTCGAGAGCGACGAGGTCTGCGAGACCAGCTACAAAGACCGCGGCGGCAAATACCAAGGGCAGCGCGGCGTCACGTTGCCCAAGGCTTAGCGGCACGCGCCGGCGTCCTCGCGCACGAGTTCAGTTCTGCCCCTCGGTGCTCGGCGAGGCCGCACCAGGCCCGCAGCGCGGCATCATCCGCAGCAACGAGCGGCAGGCCCGGCCCTTGCCCGGCTGCAATGGATCTACCGGCGCCCTGGCAGGGTCAAAGGTCACCCCGGTGACCCCCAACGCCGTTTCGTGCACGATGGCAGTCCACCCCGCTCGAGGAGCCGGCGATGAAGTGGGAAGGCAACCGCGAGAGCGACAACGTCGAGGACCGGCGCGACGAAGGCCCGACGATGGGCGGCGGAGGCTTCAGCTTCGGCGGCGGCCGCGGCATCGGCCTGGGCACCATCGTGATCGCGCTGGTGGCCGGCTGGGCGCTCGGCATCAACCCGTTGACGCTGCTTGGCGTCCTGAGCGGCGGCGGCTCCGAGCCGGCGCCGGTGACGCAGGGACCGGCGCACCGACCGCCGGCGGACGACAAGATGGCGGCCTTTGTCTCGACAGTCCTCGCGGACACCGAGGACGTGTGGCGCGCGCAGTTCAAGGCCCAGGGCAGCACGTACCGCGAGCCCAGGCTGGTGCTGTTTCGCGGCGCCACGCCGACCGCTTGCGGCACCGGCCAGACGGCCATGGGGCCGTTCTACTGTCCCGGCGACCAGAAGGTCTACATCGACCTCGCTTTCTACGAAACGATGAAGACGCGCCTGGGCGCGCCGGGCGACTTCGCGCAGGCCTACGTGATCGCGCACGAAGTCGGTCACCACGTGCAGGCGCTGCTCGGCATCACCGACAAGGTCGATGCGATGCGGCAGCGCAGCAGCCGCGAGCAGTCCAACGCGCTGTCGGTGCGGCTGGAACTGCAGGCCGATTGCCTGGCCGGTGTGTGGGCCAACAATGCGCAGCGCACGCGCCAGATCCTCGAACAGGGCGACGTCGAAGAGGCGCTCAATGCGGCCACGCAGATCGGCGACGACACGCTGCAGCGTCGCTCGCAAGGCACCGTCGTGCCCGAGAGCTTCACGCACGGCACCAGCGCGCAGCGCGTGGGCTGGTTCAAGCGCGGGATGGGCAGTGGCAACCTGCGCGACTGCAACACCTTCGAGAGCGCGCGACTGTAGCGGCCCGCGGCATCAGTCAGGGCTAGCGCCGCGGCCGGTTCGGCGGCACGGTGAGACGTCCGCCGCCTCCGCGCTGCGGTGGCACCGGCGGGTTGACGTTCTTCAGCTGGGCTGCATCGAACAGTGCCGTGCGATCGTTCGCTTGGCCGCTGGCCATCGCATTGGCCAGCCAGCGCGTGGCCTGCGGCGCGCTGACGCTGGTGCCGTGCATCGCGACGCATGAGCCGCTGCGGGTGCCGGCGGCCAGCACGCCGGGCTGCGCCGGCGCATCCTCGCTCGGAAACAGCGCGTCGGGTCCGTCGTCGCTTGGCAGGCCGCGCCCCGGCGGGTGCACCACCGGTCCGCCAGACGAGTACGCCGCGGTGGCGCCGTCGCTGGCCCGAAAGCCGCCCACCACCAAGGTCTGGCGACCGGTGGCGATCGCGTTGAGCGAGGCCGCGCGCCGCACGTAGCTGGCGGGCGCATCGGTTTCGAGCGCGCGCCCGCCGGCGTCGTAGCGCACGTCGTCCGGATCGTCGAAGTACGACTGACGGCCGCGCTGCGGATAGCCCGGCGCCGTGTCGCCGCGCTGGATCCATGCGTGGATCGACGCCAGGTCGATCGAGCCCGTGTTGTGCACCGTGATGCGCCACAGCCCGGGAGGGGCCACGGACTTGGTGCCCGTGGGGTCCGCAGTCGGCGCGATGAACAGTTGCAGCATCGAGTGGGCCCCCGTGTCCTCGGGCAGGTAGTACTGGGCGCGGGCAAACACCAGACCCTGGTTGTTGAAGAGCGCCTGAGCCGTGCCGCCGTTGAACGCGACGGTCGTGCTGGTGTCGGGCGCCTCGATCGTCACGCTCACGATGTCGCCCGCGCCACCGGGGAGCCAGATCTGCAAGCTGCTTTCGGTCCAGTCGTCGGGCAGCACACGCCACGCCAGCTGCCGCGACTTGCTGGCTGGCAGCGCGAACTGGGCGTGACAACGCGACAGAAAGTTGTTGCCGGCGGGCAGCACGACGCGAAAGCCCGGCCGCGTGGGGTGCCCCTGCGCGTTCACCGGATTGCAGCCGCTGATCAACTCATCGAGCGCGCGCTCCAGTGCGCTGGAGCCATCGTGCGGGCCGGCAGTCATGCCGTAGCTCACGTTGACCACCAGCGGCAGCTGCCCGCTGCCAGCATCACCGGCGATCTGGCCGGCCCGCGCGATCGTGTACAGCAACCCGTTGTAGATCTGCGGCGCCAGCGTCGCGGACGACGTGTCTTCGACGGTGGCCACCGGCAGCTGCACCGCGACGATCGGCCGCTCGTCGGCCGGCGGGCGCTGCATCGAGCGGCACGCCAGGTCCAGCACATGGGTGCCGTGCGCGGCGCGCGCGGCCAGAGACTTGTGCCCGGGCTGGGCGTGGTCCAGGTCGCCGCTGCGGCGGTAGACCTCATCCTCGTCGACCAGCGATCCATGCCGGCTGTCGCCCATCAGCTTGTCGATGCCGGCATTCGGGTCGCGCTTGGTCACTTCGTGGCCGTAGTTCCAGCCGCCCCACGCCGTGGACGGTTGATCCTGATTCCAGAGGTATTCGATGCGCGTGGTGCCGTCGCGACTCAGGAAGCGCTCGTGCGCAAACGCAATGCCATCGTCGATCACTGCCACGACCACGCGTGGCGTGCTGAGGAAGCTGGCCACCGACGCCACCGGCATGGCGGTGCCGGATGAAGGCGCCGTGGCACGCCCGAGCTCGAAGCCGCGGATCCGCTCGCCCGGATTCTTGCCCGCGTAGACATCGTCGAGAAACTTGCGCGTGGCCAACAGCGCGATGAAATGCGTGGGCCGGGTCACGCGCGCGGGCAACGCGATGTAGACGTCGGGCACGCGCAGCTGTGCAGCCCAGGCCGGTTCGGGGCTGGCCTGCAGGGTCTGCACGAGCTGCGCGAACGCCTGCGCGGTGTTGTCCTTGCCGTCGCGCAGCTCGATCAGCACGGGCAGCCACGTCGCGCCGCCGTAGTAGGTGAAGTCGGTGCTGCGAGCCCAGTCGAAGTACGGGCTCGCGAGCAGGCCATCGGCCCGATCGTCGAGGGTGACCTCGCGCCACAGGCTCATGGCCACTCCGCGACCGCTTGCTCCCACAGCCACTTCAGCGGCACCGACGGCGTGGCGGCTGCCGTGGCTGCAATCCGGCTCGTGTAGCCGTCGGTCGCGGCCTTGCGCTGGTAGGTGTTCGGATCGAACAGCTGACGCCAATCGAAATCGAGCCCTGACGGATAGGCCGTGCCGTCGAATGTCCACGACTCGTAGGTGTTGACTCCCGCCACGCCGGCGCGATGCACCAGGTATTCGCCGAGGGTCAGGCCCAGCAACTGTCCGGCCGCGCTGTCGACCGGGAAATGCAACCCGGCGATGGTGCGGTTGATCGCGATGCGCGCCGCCTGGCGCATCAGCTGCTCGAGCCAGCTGAAGTCTTTCGTGTTGTCGGCTGTCTTGAGCAACCGCCACAGCACGTGCGCGACGATGCTGGCCTCGGTCGAGTGCCCGCTCGGCAGGCTGCCGTGGCCCGGTGTCAGGACCAGTGGCTGCACCTGCGGCGACATCTCGACCGCGCGCCGACACGCGAGCGCGTGCTTGAAGCGCATCTCGGCATGGTTGGCCAGCCGCAGTGCCGTCCACAGCAATTCGAGCGTCCACTTGTGGCGCTCGGGGTGCAGATTGGCGATCGCGCTCCAGTACGCGATCGGCGGCGTGAGTTGCGACAGGATTTCGCTGCAGCGTTCGGCGCGCAGATCGGCCCAGCTGGCGACGATGTTGAGCTGCGCGATCCAGAACGCCGCCGTCTTCGGCGGACGGATCATCTTGACGATGCTTTGCTTGCCCGCGACCCCGGGCTCGATGTCGTACAGCGTGTAGCCGGCGCCCTCCTTGTCGAAATGCAGGCGCGAGAACAGGCTGAAGTCGATCAGCGAGGCGCGCACCCAGGGCTCCCAGCGCCCCAGGTTGTCGCGGTCTTCTTCATCGAGTTGCGCTGGAAAGCCGGTCGGTGGCACCCACGCGCCGACGATGCCGTCGCGGTTCTGCGCCAGCGCCTCGTTGCTGTAGCCCGGCACGCCGCCGAAGCCGCCGGCACCACCGAAGCCGCCGAAGCCTCCGAATCCGCCGAAACCCCCGAACCCGCCAAAGCCACCGAAACCTCCGAAACCACCTTGCAGACTCATGGCCCCTCCTGCCGTGTGTGCTGGTGCGTCTGGTCGACGATCCTCGCGTTGCTCCCCGCTCAGTTCGGCACACCGGCGCTGCGCAATGCCTGTGCGCACAGCTGCCCGATCGGATACGCCCCGCTGGGCGAGCGCGCCAGCCATTCACTGACGCGCAGATTGGGCTCGACTTTCATCAGCTCTGCGACCGTCGCGCGCGCGTCGCCGTGGCGTCCGAGCTGCCATTGCGAGATCGCGAGCATGCGGAAGGTCGACGAGTGCATGCGGTTGGCGCGCAGCGAACGCTGCGTCAGTTCGATGGCCCGCTCGTAGCGTCCGGCGGCCAGTTCGGCGCCGCCGGCCAGCGCGTCGTAGAAATAGCGGTGCAGATCGAGCGGCGACAGCCGCAGCGCGCGCTGTGAACACTTCACCGCCTGCTTGCCGTCGCCCTGGAACGCATGCAGCATGCCCTTGAGCAGCCACGCCAGCGAGTCGTTCGGGTTCACGCGCAGCGCGAGGTCGTAGCGGTCCTGCGCGACGTCGAGGCGCTTGAGCAGGTTGGTGTGCACGAAGCCGTCGATCGCCAGCGCCAGCGAGCAGTGCGAGTCGTTGTCGAGCGCGCGCTTGCCGCAGTCGAGCGCGGCGCGCGTGTCGGCGGCGACGTCGCCGGACCAGCTTTGCCACACGTTCAGCACGTGCCACTTGGCGAGCCACGCCTGCGGGATCGCGTGGTGCGGCGCGCGCTGCGCGACCACCTGCAGCATCTCGCGCGCGCGCGCAAAGTCGTGGCGCGACAACCGGTGCATCAGCACGATGCCGCCCACCAGCAGCGTGCACGTCTCCAGCGAATGCAGCGACTGCGACCGCGTGCGCTCCAGCTCGCGCGACACGATCGCCAGGCTTGCTTCCGCGACGATGCGATCGATCAACGGATCCTGGCCCTCGATCAGGCCGGCGACGTTGCCCTTGAGGTCTTTGGCCCACACCACGTGGGCGGTGCGGGTGTCGGCCAGTTCCACGGCGAGGATCAGCGCTCCGCCGCTGACCCGATAGGCACCGGACAGCACGTAGGTGGCCTTCAGGTGCGTCCGGATGTCGGCCAGCGTGGCCCCGCGTGCGCGAAACGCGGTTGTCGACAAGCGCGACACCACGTTGAGCTCGGCCGAGCGCGACAGCGAGGCAATCACCTCTTCGGCCAGGATCTCGCCCAGCGGCTCGTGGCCGGCACCATGCTCGGTGAACGGAATCACCGCAATCGTCGGCCGCAGGCCATCGCCCGCGGTGTCAGGCTCGGCCGTGGCGTCGCTGTCGGAGTCGGACGTCGGCGGCGCGACGCGGTAGGCGCGCACCGGCTGCTCGATGTCGGCCAGCCGATGCTCGCCGAGGTCCTCGAGGTCGGCATCCAGCGCCGACGTCAGCTCCGCGCACACCGCGGACGATGCGACGATGTCGCCGGGCCGCGCGATCTCGCACAGGCCGGTGGCCACTGCCGCATCGACGGCGTCGGGCGCCACGCCGTCGGGCGAGTGCCCCGTCTGCACGCCGATGCGCGGACGCAGCGTGGGCTCGGCCCAGCCGCTGGGTGCGCACGCGCGCTGGATCGCGAACGCGGCCTGCAACGCTGGGCGTGCCGTCGCGAAATCGATCAGCAGCCCGTTGTCGCGGCGCTCGATCACGCGACCGCCGCTGCTCGGCTGCACGGTGCTCGCGAAGTAGTCCTGCAGGCTTTGCAGCGGCGAGATCGCCTGCGGGTCGCTGCGCTCGAGCGCCGAGGGCAGGTCGATCGCCAGCAGCGTGCGCGCGCTGTCCGCCGCGACGTCGACGCCGGTGTCCGGGGGCAAGCTGTCGATCTCGACGCGAAAGATCCGCACCGGCCGCGTGATGTTCTTCAGTTCGCGCTCGCCCAAATCGGTCAGCGCGACGGCGATGCGGCGGTGCACGTGCGCGCGCACCGCGTCGGTGACGATGATCTCGCCCGGCGCGGCGGCCTGGTGGATGCGCGCCGCGACGTTGACGCCGTCGCCGATCAAGCGGCCCTCGTCGACCAGGATGTCGCTGACGTTGATGCCGATGCGCAGGGTGAGCGCCGCGCTGCCGGCAGGCCGCACGGCGGCCGGTTGGCGCTGCAGATCGACCGCCCAGCTCACCGCCGCGACGGCACTGGGAAATTCCACGAGCACGCCGTCACCGGCGAGGTCGACCAGGCGTCCGCCGTGCTCGCGGATCTTCGGCTCGATCCAGCGCGTGCGCAGCGCGTTCCACGCGCGCAGCGCCGCCATCTCGTCGGCCTCCACGAGCCGCGACCAGCCCGCCACGTCGGCAAAGGCCACCGCGGCGAGGCGACGGGTGATGCCGGTCATGCGCCGGACGACGGGAGCGAACGCACACGAAGGACCATGGTGTCCCCCAACAGAGCCAGGTTCGGTGTACGGATTCATGCGCACTCTAGCTCAGTGTGCGCGTGGCGCGGCCGACGGTCATCCTCAATACTGCGATGACGCCGCGGCAGGCGTCCCCACAAGTTGGGACGCAGCACGCGGGAACGGTCGCTATCGGACGCTGGCTACGCCGGAAACGTCCCCGGCAGCAGAATGCTCCGATCCACCTGATCGATGCGCACCCGCCCGCAGAACGCCATCGTCAGGTCGAGCTCGCGCTGGATGATCTGCAGCGCCTGGGTCACGCCGGCCTGGCCGAGCGCGCCCAGGCCGTAGAGCATGGCGCGGCCGATGTAGGTGCCCTTGGCCCCGAGCGCCAGCGCCTTCAGCACGTCCTGCCCGCTGCGGACGCCGCCGTCCATGTGCACTTCGATTCTCGAGCCGACGTCGGCCGCGATCGCAGGCAGCGCCTCGATGCTCGACTGCGCGCCGTCGAGCTGGCGCCCGCCGTGGTTGCTGACGATCAGCGCATCGGCGCCCGAGTTCAGCGCCAGCCGGGCATCCTCGACATCCTGGATGCCTTTGAGGATCAGCTTGCCGCCCCAACGGCGCTTGACCCACTCGACATCGTCCCAATCGAGGCTCGGATCGAACTGTCCGGCAGTCCATTCGCCGAGGCTGCTCATGTCCGACACGCCTTTCACGTGGCCGACGATGTTGCCGAACTGGCGCCGCCGGGTGCCCATCATCCCGAGGCACCAGCGCGGCTTGGTGAGCAGGTTGATCAGGTTGGCCAGCGTCGGCTTGGGCGGCGCCGACAGGCCGTTCTTCAGGTCTTTGTGGCGCTGGCCGAGGATCTGCAGGTCCAGCGTCAGCACCAGCGCGCCGCACTTGGCCGCCTTGGCGCGGTCGATCAAGCGCTCGATGAATTCGCGGTCGCGCATCACGTAGAGCTGAAACCAGAACGGCCTGGTGGTGTTCGCCGCGATGTCCTCGATCGAGCAGATGCTCATCGTCGACAGCGTGAACGGAATGCCGAAGGCCTCGGCCGCGCGCGCCGCGAGGATCTCGCCGTCGGCGTGCTGCATGCCGGTCAGTCCGGTGGGCGCGATCGCCACCGGCATCGCCACGTCGACGCCGATCATGCGGGACGCGGTGCTGCGCTGGTCGATGTCCACCGCCACGCGCTGGCGCAGCTTGATCTTCGCGAAGTCGCGCTCGTTGGCGCGGTAGGTGCCCTCGGTCCACGAGCCGGAGTCGGCGTAGTCGTAGAACATGCGCGGCACGCGCCGCTGCGCCAGTACGCGCAGGTCTTCGATGTTGGTGATCACGGGCATCGAGCGTCTCCTCCGTCGGCGATGCTACCCGTCGTGGCGGCTTGCGACGGCAGGGTTCACTCGCTGGAGAACAGTCCGGGTTCGTCGCCCGTGGCGGGGTCGGCCGCCGCCGGCAGGTCGCGCGAGCGCACCAGGGCGGCGGCGCGCACGCCGAGCAAACGGATGCGCCGCGCCAGGTCCACCCGCTTCAGGCACTGGCCGGCGGCGTGGCGGATGGCCTGCGCGTCGTCCACCGGATGCAGCAGCGTGATGTCGCGCGTGACCGTCTTGAAGTCGTCGAAGCGCAGCTTGATGCCGATCGTGCGGCCGGCGTAGCCCTTGCGTTGCAGGTCGTGCGCCACTTGCTCCACCAGCTCGGTGAACACCCGGGACAGCTCCGGCCGGTCGCGCTTGGCGTGCAGGTCGCGGTCGAAGGTGGTCTCGCGGCTCATCGACACCGGCTCGCTCAGCGTCACCACCGCGCGCTCGTCCCGCCCGTGCGCGGCCTCGTGCAGCCAGTGGCCGTAACTGCGGCCGAAGTGATCGACCAGGAAGGCGAGGTCGCGCTCGGCGAGATCGCCGATGCGGGTGATGCCGAACCCTGCCAGCTTGAGGGCTGCCTTCGGGCCGATGCCGTTGATGCGACGCACCGGCAGCGGCCAGATCTGCCCCGGCACGTCATCGTGCGTGATCAGGGTCAGGCCGTCGGGCTTGTCGAGGTCGGAGGCGATCTTCGACAGCAGCTTGTTGGGGGTCAGGCCGATCGAGCAGGTGAGGCCGGTGGCGCGCCGCACCGTGTTCTTGATCTCGAGCGCCAGCGCTCGCACGCCGCCGAAGCGGTCGTGGCCCACCGCGTCCTGCGCGCCGGGCAGGTCGGTGAGGTCGATGTAGATCTCGTCGATGCCGCGGTCTTCGATGCACGGCGCCACCTCCCCCACCGCGGCCTTGAAGCGGCGCGAGAAGCGCTTGTACTCGTCGTGGTCCACCGGCAGCAGCACGGCCTGCGGCGCCAGCAGGGCCGCCTTCATCAGCCCCATCCCCGAGCGGACGCCGAAGTCGCGCGCCGGGTAGGTGGCGGTGGTGATCACGCCGCGGCCCTTGTAGCCGGCCAGCGTCGAGAACTCGCGGCTGCCGTCGGCGCGCGCGCGGGGTTGGTGGCGTCGGCCCCCGCCGATCACCACCGGCTGTCCGGCCAGCTCGGGATAGCGCAGCAGTTCCACCGACGCGTAGAAGGCGTCCATGTCGAGGTGGGCGATCCAGCGGCGCGCGGCACACATGGCAGCGATTGTCGGCTTCGGTCGCCGCATGACGCATCCGGTAGCCAATCCGGCGGGATGAGCCAGCCGCGTCGGACCGTACACGGGATGTGCG
>Ga0207648_10000663_pt1 | contig 38545 bp, 45 predicted proteins | sample KBSMisM32_FD_184310 | JGI IMG/M metagenome (GOLD analysis project Ga0207648, IMG submission 184310) | Miscanthus rhizosphere microbial communities from Kellogg Biological Station, Michigan, USA - KBS Miscanthus M3-2 (SPAdes) (version 2) | ecosystem: Host-associated > Plants > Roots >... | reverse complement strand
GCGCTTCGTACTCCGCCGCAGCTCGGCCTCGACCTCGCCCGGAATCGGCGGCATGCGGGGCTCGAGGGATTCGTCGGGACGGCGTAGCTCTTCACTCATGGCATGTCCCCCTGGAACGCGTAGAGCGCCATTGGATCAAGTCCAGGCGGAAACGAATAGTGGCCCTTGGTCCCACCGGGCCCCGCCCCTCAGCCGATAAAGCGCCTTAGCAGCGAGTAGAGAAGCCAGATCTGCGTGAGCCACGGGGGCAGGACGCGCGGGACGAGCCCGGCCAGGGCGCCGGCAGCGAGCGTGGCGACGATCGGGTGCGCCCGGACCGTGCTCAGAACGCGGTCGAGCGCTCCAGCCTTCTCGGTAAGCGAAATGGCGGCGACGGCGAGCGCGTCCCGCTGTATCGAGCATTGCGCCACCAGCCCGATGCGGCGCCGCGCCAGCTCGCGGGCGCCGAAGATCACGGCTTGATCGCCTCGTAGTCGCGCCGCAGCTCGGCGAGCGTCGCGCCGAAAGCGCGGCGCTTGGCGCGGGCGAATTTCATCACGGCGAAGCCGAGCAGCGCGGCGGCCAGGATGAACGCTCCCGCGACGATCGCGGCCACGAGCAGACGGTATTCCGGCGCCACGGCGACCACGACGGCAAACGCGGCGAAGGCGATGCCCAGGATGCCGAGAATCAGCGCGGCGAGGCCACCGATCAGCAGCGTGGCGATTCGCGCCAGCTCCTCGCGCAGCTCGACGCTGAAGAGCTCGAAGCGGGTCTGCCCAAGCGATATGAGATCGGCGAGCATGCTGCGCGCCGATTCGAGCACGCTCTCGCTCATTTGCGCGCGAGCAGGAGGCCGACGACCAGGCCTACCGCCGCCGCGATGCCGACGGCGGCGAGCGGGTGGTCGCGCACCTGCGCCTCGAGCTGGAATCCCGCGTCTTCCATGCGGGCGCGCGCCTTGCGGAGCGCCTCCTCGGCGCGCCCGCGCAGCTCCTGCAACCGCTCGGCGTCCTGGCCCGAGGCGGCTTTCAAAAGCTCCTCAGCGGCGGCCACGACTTCGCGGTAATCGTCCATCAGCTTGTCGCCGGCGGCGTCCATGGGAACTCTCCTTTCAATTGATCCACCCATAATGCTTCGAAAAAGGGGGCAGTGCTAGGAAAAAGCAATGCTCCGCTGGTCGATGCCGAAGACGTCGGCGAGCCAGTCGATCATCAGCTCCTGGCCGAGCGTGGGGTTGTCGTGCTGGCAATGCTCGGCGCCGGTCTCCTCCTCGCTGGTGAGACGCAGCGTGACCTTCACGCCATTCGCTTTCGCGTGCTCGTAGACGGTCTTCGAATTCTCAACGCCCAGGACATCGTGGCCGCCGTGCAGCACGAGGTAAGGGCAGCGCATCTCGCCGAGCACGCCCTCGAGCTTGAAGGGGCGCGCCTTCTCGATCGCCTCGGCCATGCTCTTCGCGCCGAACACCCACTTCATGTGGTTGGCGAGCGCGTGGCCTTCGCCGCGGTCGCGGAAGCGCTGCTCGACGTCCCAGATCGCGCCGTGCGAGATGCACGCCGCGAGGCGGTGCTCCTTCGACCCTGCGCGCGCTGAATAGTAGCCGCCCAAGCTTGAACCGCTCACGGCGATCCGGCTTCCATCCACATCCGGCCTCTTCACCAGAAAGTCGATGCAACGGCCAACCGGCACTTCATAGTCGTAGCGAGTAGGAATCCCATGCCGTCGCAGCGTCCCGCCCTGCCCCGGGCCGTCGACCATCAGCACCGCGATGCCGCGCTGGACGGCCCCGTGGCCGGTCATGAACCAGAGCTCGTCCTTGAACGAATCGAGGCCGCCGAATGAAATCAAGACCGGGTTTTTCGCCTGTCCCTTCGGCTTGATGAAATAGGCGGGCATCGACACGCCTTTTTCATATGGGATCTCGACCACCTCGCCCCCGATATAGCGCAGCCACTTGCGGCTTGCGCGCTCGCACTTGTCGAAGGTGGCGAGCCGGCGCGGATCGTCGGGAAGCAGCCAGAACTCCGCCGAGCGGTAATAGTCGGCCGCGCGCAGCCAGCAGTTCATCGCGGTGCGGATGTGCCCTTTCTCTTCCTCCTCATCGCCGCGGCGGTCGTTTCTCTCCGCCACCCGCAGCCACTCTTCGTGCCAGCTGTCGTCGTCGCCTTGTTTCATGCGGCTTGCCGCCTGGAACACTTCGCTCACCGCGCCGCCGCCTTCCTGCGTCTCGCCCAGCGCGCGGCGGAACTGGTAGGACCAGAAGAAGTGCTGCGGCCAATGGTGCCAGCCGAACGGTTCGTATTTCATTGGGGTTGAAACCCGATGTCTTTCACCAGCTTTCCATACTTGTCGTAATCGCTCTTCAGCACCTGCGCGAAAAATTCCGGCGGCTCGGTACGGATGATGAGGCCGGCGGCCTCGAGCTTCTCGGCGACCTCGGGGATGCGCATGGCGCTGTTGATGGCCTCGTTCAGCTTGAGGACGATCTCGCGCGGCGTCTTCGCCGGCGCGGCGTAGCCGAACCAGCCGCCCGAGTCGTATCCCGGCACGTCTTCCGAAGCCGCCGGCGTATCGGGCCAGAGCGACGGCCGCGTCTTGTTGGTGGTCGCGAGGATGCGCAGACGGCCGGACTTGATGTGCGGCGTCATGCCGGTAATGCCGTCGATGCCCGCCTGCACCTGCCCGCCGATGATGTCGGTGGCGATCGCCGCGCTGCCCTTGTACGGGACGTGCGTGTAGGTGAAGCCCGCCATCGTGCGCAGGTGCTCGAACGCGAGGTGCGGGAAGCCGCCTTCGCCGTTGGTCGCGACGGTGAGCTTGCCGGGATTCGCCTTCGCGTAGCGCACCATCTCGCCGATCGTCTTGAACGGCGCGTCGGGGTTGGCGACGATCGCGAGGTAGTTGAAGGTCGTCACCGAGATCGGCGCGAAGTCCTTCAGCGGGTCGTAGGGAATGTTCTTCGAGGTGTGCGGCAGCACGACCATGTTGCCGCCCTGCACGCAGGCGATGGTGTACCCGTCGGCCGGCTGCTTCGCTACGTAGTCGAGCCCGAGCATGCCGCTCGCGCCGGGACGGTTCTCGACGATCACCTGCTGCCCGAGGCGCTCCGACATCCTCGGCGCGATGAGGCGCGACATGATGTCGGTGGTGTTTCCCGGCGGGAACGGGATGATGATGCGGATCGGCCTCGACGGGTATGGGGAAGATGCGGGCTGCGCCTGCGCGAGCGCGGCGAACAGCAATCCCAAAATGGTGACTGTCACCATTTTTGCGAGCGATAACGAGAGCGGTTTCACGCGTGCGTCCCCTATTTCCGATTCTGCGCGAGCGCCGAGTCCAGCCATCCCAGAATGGTCTCGGTCACCTTCGTTCTCAGCACGGGTTTCCTCCTCTCGGGAATGATGGGCAGCAGCAGGTAAGGCTTCCTGTCGAAATGCAGCGTCACCTTGCCGCCGAAGACCGCAGGCGGCCGGTCGGTCTCGTCGTCGTGGGTGAAGGGCCCGCAGCCCTTCATCGGGTGCTTCATGTTCGAGAGCGTGGCCGCGGCGTCGTCGTGCTCGTAGTCGCGGCCGCGGATGCTGAGCGCGATGCGATAGCCGGCGGGCACGACGATGCAGGTGGGCCAGATCTCGATGTCCAGCTCCACTACCGTCCCCGGCGTGAGTTTCTGCAGTTCGTCGTGCGTGTGCCAGGGCCGGTACGGCAGCGAGAGGCCGGGATCGAGCTTGCGGTGCGAGGCGCGCAGCCACCCCTGCGCCACCGGCGTCTTCGGATCGAGCGCGCCCTGGAACAGCACTTCCTTTCCACCCGGCTCGAACACGCGCAGCACGACGAAGAGGTCCGCGTCGGCCGTCTCGGAGGACACGAAGAGCTTCAGCGCCGACGGTCCGGTGATCTCGGTCTCCGCGCGCGCGATCATCGAGAAGGTCACGCCGTCGCCCTTGGGGTCGTAGGTGATGTCTTCCGCCGCGCTCGGCTCCTCGCGGGTCAAAATCTGGCTTTTCGGATCGAGATAGAACCGCGTCCACTGCGTGCGGGCGAGCGGCCACTCGCTCTCGGAGCGCTGCTCGAACCTCTCTCCCGGGCGGCGCACGTTGAGGAGCACGCGCGGCTGCTTGTCCCAGCCGTTCTTCTCGCCTTTCAGGAAGTAGCCGAAGAACTTCTTCTGCAGACCGACGCCGTAGCCGGTGTAGAAAGGGGCCCAGTGCGAGCCGCCGTGGACTTCCAGCCACTTATCCTTTGACGAAGAGCGGGTAAATCCTTCGAAGTTGCCGCGCGTGTGGAGTCCCTGTCCGCCCCAGTTCGCTGCGGTGAGCAGAGGCACCTCGACTTTGGAAAGGTCCGGCGAGCGCTCGCGGTAGTACTCGTCGAAGAGCTCGCGCGAGAGGAAGGACTGCCACATGTTCTCGCGATTCCTCTCCAGTTCTTCCAAAGGCAGGGTTTCGGGCCCGCACACCAGCTCCCCGGTCACGCGGCTCTTCGCGCCGCGCTCGCCCTGCCCGTGCTGCACCGTCTTCACCTGCATGTCCTGCCAGTTCTTGCGGAAGCTGCAGATGATGCCGCCGTGGCGCGCGCTCTCGCGGTAGGCGTCGTTCCAGCCCTCCCAGACGCAGATCGCGGCGAGATGCGGGGGCTTCGCCGCCGCGGCGCGCCACTGGTTGCTCGCGTAGTACGAGATGCCGTTCATGCCCACTTTCCCGCTGCACCAGGGCTGCGCGGCGGCCCATTCGATGCACTGGTAGATGTCGCGCGTCTCGCGCGAGTTGTTGTGGCAGAGCTGGCCGGGCGAGCGGCCGGCGCCGCGCGAGTCGACCCGGATCACTGCGTAGCCGTCGGGCACCCACTTCTCGGGATCGACCACCTCCCAGTTCTGGTAGCGGTTCGAAGAGCCGGCCAGCGCGTCGGGGTTCTCGCGCGCCATGATTTCCCATGCCGTCTTGTACCCGTCCTGGAAGGCGAGGCCCTTGCCGTAGGGCCCGTAGCTCAGGAGGGCGGGAAATCTGCCTTCGCCGTCCGGGCGGAAGACGTCGGCGCGCAGCACGAGGCCGTCGTCCACCCGGATCGGGACGTCCCATTCGATCTTCATGAAGTTATTCTAGTTGGAGCAGCTCGATCAGCGTCGGGCCGTATCGCTCGAGCTTGCGCATGCCGATGCCTGGAATGGCCGACAAGGCATCGAGGTCGCGCGGCCGCGCCGCGGCGATCGCGGCGAGCGTCGCATCGTGGAACACGACGTACGGCGGCACCGACTGGCTGCGCGCCTGCGCGGTACGCCACGCCTTGAGCCGCTCGAATACTTCCGGATTGACGGCGGATCCGATGTGAGCCTTGGCCGGCCTGGACCGCGACTTGCGCCCGCTAGCGCGGCGCATCTCCACGCGCTGCTCGCCCTTGAGGACCGGGCGGCTCGCCTGCGTCAGGCGCAGAGCGCCGTAGGAGTCGTGGTCCGGGCGCGCATAGCCGAGCGCCACGAGCTGGCGGAACACGCTGCGCCAGGTCGGCTCGTCCAGGTCCGCGCCGATGCCGAACACGCCGAGCTCGGCGTGATTCCACTGCTCGACGCGGTCGGTGGCCTTGCCGCGCAGCACATCGATGAGGTGCACGGCGCCGAAGCGCTGGCCGGTGCGGTAGATGCACGAGAGCGCCTTGCGCGCGGCGTCGGTCGCATCCCAGGTCTGCGGCGGATCGAGACAGGTATCGCAGTTCCCGCAGGGTGGGCCTTCCTCGCCAAAGTAGTGCAGCAGCCGCACGCGCCTGCAGCCGGCGCTCTCGCAGAAGCCGAGCAGCGCATCGAGCTTCGCGAAGGACACGCGCCGGAACTCCTCACTGCCCTCGGACTGCTCGAGCATGCGGCGCAGGTTCACGAGATCGCCCAGGCCGTAGGTCATCCACGCATCCGCCGGCTCGCCGTCGCGACCGGCACGGCCGGTTTCCTGGTAGTACGCCTCGATGCTCTTCGGCAGATCGAGGTGCGCGACGAAGCGCACGTCGGGTTTGTCGATGCCCATGCCGAAGGCGATCGTGGCGACGATGACCTGGCCCTCCTCGCGCTGGAACCGCTCCTGGTTTGCGGCGCGCGCCGCCGGGTCCATCCCCGCGTGGTAGGGCAGCGCGGCGATGCCTTCCCCCGCGAGCCAGGCGGCCGTTTCGTCGACCTTCTTGCGCGACAGGCAGTAGACGATGCCCGCTTCCCCCGGATGCTGCTCGCGGATGAAGCGCAGCACCTGGGCGCGCGCATCGAGCTTCTCGACGACCGTGTAGCGGATGTTGGGTCGGTCGAAGCTGGAGATGAAAAGGCGCGCGCCCTCCAGCGCGAGCCCGCGCACGATCTCGGCGCGGGTATGCGGATCCGCGGTGGCTGTGAGCGCGATGCGCGGCACGTCCGGGAAGCGCTCGTGCAGCACCGAGAGCTGCAGGTACTCCGGCCGGAAGTCGTGGCCCCATTGCGACACGCAGTGCGCCTCGTCGATCGCGAAGAGCGCGAGCCTCGATCCTTCGAGAAGATTCAGCGTGCGCGGCATCAGCAGCCGTTCGGGCGCTACGTAGAGCAGGTCGAGCTCACCATTGGAAAAATCTTTTTCGATGAGCTGGGCTGCGCGCGCTTCCAGCGTCGAATTCAGGAACGCCGCGCGCACGCCGAGCTGGCGCAGCGCCGCCACCTGGTCCTGCATCAGCGCGATGAGCGGCGACACCACGATCGCGGTGCCCTCGCGCAGCAGCGCCGGCAGCTGGTAGCACAGCGACTTGCCTCCGCCCGTGGGCATCAGCACCAGCGCGTCGCCGCCCGCGGCGACGCGCAGCACGATCTCCTCCTGCGCCCCGCGCCAGCCGGCGTGGCCGAAGACGCTTTTCAGGAGGTCGAGGGCCCGGCCCGTCAACGCTCGGGCCGATCCTGCATGGAGCCCCGCATTTCACCCAATTGCGCCGAGAGCGAGTTCTCGATTTCGCTGAGCCGGGTGTCGAGATGGGCGCGCAGCTCGGTAAAGCGCGACGCCTCGGCCTGGTCGGCGAGCTCGCGGCTCGCCTGCAGCTCCTTCTCGCGACGGCGCCACTCGAAGATCACCGTGGTCTGCAGGTAGACCACGTAGAGCAGAAACAAGGCGGTGAGGATTCCCAGCAGGGCAAGCATGATGAGGCCGAGCGGCGCCTGGACGTGGGCCACGCCGAAGGACAGCGTGGTGGGCGCGACGAAGGCGCTCCAGTTCAGCACGGCGAAGATCACGACCAGCGCAAGGACGACGAGCAGGGCGACTGTGCGAAGAGGCATGGGCGCACCATAATTACCACAGCTGCCCCAACCCATGGAGAAATGAAATGAACCCTGCACTCGCCGCCGGAGCCGCCGCTCTCTACGCCCTCGCCTTCGCGTCAGCCGCCTCCGCCCAGAGCGGCAACAACCTCGAGATCATCCACCATCCGAACTACGACAAGAGCGTCTTCATGCCGTTCTCGCCCGCGATCAAGGTGAAGAGCGGCAAGATCCTGTGGCTCGCGGGCGGCACGGCGCTGCCGGTCTACCACGACCACCCGCACAAGCGCGAGCAGGTCCTCCAGTACCTCGGCAACGACCTCGAGGCCCAGATCCGGCGCACCATGGACGGCATCATGGAGACGCTGAAGGCCGCCAACGCCTCGCCCAAGGACGTGGTCCACGTCTTCATCTTCCGCACCCGGCCGCGCACCGGCGACATCGGGCGCTCGAGCGCGGTGGTCAATTCCTACTTCGCGCCCTTCAACCACAAGCCGGCCACCACCAACATGGCCGTGCTCGAGCTGGGCGAGCCCGAGCAGCTGGTCGAGATCCAGGTGGTCGCGGTGGTTGACAACTAAGAGGGTTCTACTCGCCTTCCCAATAGCCGACCTGCGAATCCGAGCGGTTGACGTAGCGGATCGAATCGGAGAGCACCCCGATCTTGCCGGAGTCGGGGTACTCGCAGACCTCGGGGTACTGCATCGTGCTGACGGCGAGGTATTTCAGCTCGTCGGCGCCGGTGTTGACGATCTGGTGCGCGAGCTCCGGCCCGCCCGGGGGGCAGGCAATGAAGTCGCCGGCACGGACCGGGAAGGTCTCCGCGCCGATGCGCACCTCGCCGCGGCCCTGGAGGATGTAGAACATCTCCTCGTTCGAGCGGTGGTTGTGGAACGGATAGGCGCGCTTTCCCGGCGGCACGGCGGTCAGGTTGTAGCCGAGCTTCTTCGCGCCGATCTGCCGGCCGATCTGGCCGGTGCGCGCGTCGAAGCGCTCTGCCGCGGCGCCCTGCGGCGCGAACTGAGGCGGACGCGGCTCCAACGCCACGTCGGCGATATTGATGATGTGCTTGTTCATTGAATTTCGAGGAGCCCCTTTACGGGGCTAATGGCCTGTGTACATCCCGAAGAAAGACCGTGAGATCGGTGGTCGGCGGACGCGCCGGAACCTCGTACATCATCTGCGCGACGAAGCCGCGGTGGTAGCTCGTATGGTTGACCAGGTGCTGCAGCATCTCGCCGCGGGTCATGGCGCCTTCGCCGCCGCCGACGAACGTGAATTTCACTTTCTCACCTAACGCCGCGTCGGCGATTCGATCGCTCCAATCGATGTACCAGTGGTCGAGGTCCTCCTGCGCGCGCCACAGCTCGGCGAGCGGCGGATGGTCCGGCGTGTTGCGCGCGCTGTAGGCGTGGCTGCGGCCTTCCAGGTGCGCCTGGAAGATGCGGTCGATCACGTAGTTGTGGTTCAGCGTGTGCACCATGTTCCGGAACACGCTGCGCCGCGGCTTCACCGCCTCGCCTTCCGGCAGCGCCGCCACCGCGGCGAAGATGAACTCGTTCGCCCACGCGTTGTAGCGCGTGAGCGTCCGGGCATCACTTCGCTGCACGCTAGAAACCTATGGTGAGTCCGACGTTGAGGACCGGATAGTACTTCGCGTTCTTCAGCTTGTCCTCGAGCTGCGCCTGCTGCGAGGCGACCTGGCTCTGGAGCGAGCTGCACTGCCCCGCCGAGAGCGAGCCGCAGTTGGCGGTGAGCGAGGCTTGAGGCGAGCCCTGGAACATCACGCCCAGGTCGGCGTAGAAATTGACGCCCGCTCCCGACACACGTCCGTAGCCGATGCCGAGGTACGGCGCCGCACTGTTGCCCGGCTTCACCGTGCCGCTGATGCTGCCGCCGTTCACCTGGTCGCTCTGCACGTCGAACTTATTCTGGTTGAAGATGAAGCCCCCGGTGAAGCGGAAGAGCGGCCCGAGCGGGGCGAAATCGAGGAAGGTGTTGAGGTTCGAGAGCTTGAGCTTGCCGTGGTAGGTGATGTTGGTGTCGACGTCGTGGTCCACGCTGCCGCCCGAGTATCCGAGCCGGGCGCTCAGCGTCGGCGCGAGGTCCCACGCGACGTCGGCGCCGAGGCCGGTCGTGCCGATGCGCGCCCCGATGCCCGCCGCCTGCGCCGACCCGGCCGCGGCGAGGGCAAGTCCCGCCACTGTGAATTTGAGCGTTCTCATGGGGACTCCACTAGGTTGAGATAACCGGACTGTACCGACCGGCGCAGGGGGCTTCCATGGCCCAGTTGGCATTTAGCAACGAAAACGGTTCTAAGCACTACAAAATGAAGCTCACCGCGCCCAGCGACGCGAGCTCCATCGCATCCAGGATCGCCTCGCGTCCCGCGATCTTGAGCCGTCCGTCCTCCTTGCGCAGGAGATAGCGGTAGCGGCCGACATACTGCCGCGCGTCGTCGTTGCTGCGATAGCGGTAGACGGCGAAATTCGCCTCCACGCGCAGCGGCTGCCGTTCCACGATTCTCACGTTGGTAATCAACCGGCGGGTACGCGACGGCGGAAACTCGGCGTGCGCGTTGCGGTCCTTCAGGCGCGCGACGCGCGAGCGGATCCGGGCGATGTCGTCGGCGATGGTAAAGAGCGTGCCGCCCGGATCGGACTCGGGCCGGTCGTTGGACGGCACGCGGTAGTAAGCGTCGGCGGTGAGCAGCGCGAGCCACTCGTCGAGCTTCCAGGCGTCGAGGAGCGCGGCTTCCTCGTACAGGAAGGCCTCGACCTCTTGCCGTGTCATCGGGACATCAGGTTGTCCCATTGGATCCAGAACGCACGCAAGTGGAGCTCGTCGGTGTTGAGCTGCTCGCCCTCTTTGGCCATGCCGCGGCTCATCGGCGACCAGGGCACCTCGCGGTAGGCGGCGAGGCCCTGCTGCACGGATTCGAGCGCGGCGATGTCGTCGGGCGTGGCGAAGCCGCCGGGCCCGTAGAAGGTGAGGAAGCTGTCGAGCCGCACCGCGCGCGCGGTGGCGCTCTCCTCCTTCGGTCCGAGGGCCCAGGCGGTCACGCGCATGCGGTCGGCGGAGAGCGGCTGGAAGGTCCGGATGGTCACCGAAGAGCCGTCGGCGAGGACCAGGTTCGGGAACACGATCAGGTTGCGGTTGGTGTCGGCCACTCGCGCGGCGCGCGCTTCGCCCAGGCGCGCGACGAGCTCGGCGCGGATCTTCTCGAGCTCGGGCTTCGCCGCCTCGCCGTAGATGGGGATCCAGCGCGCCACCGGCCGGCCGCGGAAATTGACGTTGTCGGTCGTGGCGTGCCCGTTGCCGAGATCCTTGCCCACGCCGTGCGCCGGCAGCATGTGCCCCTTCTCGGGCCGCTTCATCTCGACGCCCGAGTTCTTGAGGTAGTCGAGCCAGGTGGAATGGGTGCTGAGGAGGTGATAGTCGTCGAAGCTGTTCTCGACCAGGAGCTTCCAGTTCGCACGGATGTCGTATTCCTGCGTGCCCTGGATGACCTGCATCTCGCCCGAGGGTGACTGGTCGATCACCAGGTCGATGTACTCCTTCGCGTTGCCGAGGTATTCGTCGAGCGAAACCGCATCGGCATCGAAATTCAGGAACACGAAGCCGCGATACGCATCTACTTTGGGAGGTTGTTTCAAGGAAAACTGCTTCTTGTCAAAGCCAGGCGGGTAGGCCGACTGCCCCGGCACCGCATAGAGGCCGCCGTCGCGGTCGTAGGTCCAGCCGTGATAGAAGCAGGTGTAGCGCTCGGCGTTCCCTTCGCGGCTGCGGCACACGAGCGAGCCGCGATGCCGGCAGGTATTCAGGAACACGCGGACCTGGTTCTCGCCGTTTCTGCAGAAGATCAGCGGCCGGCCGGCGACGAGCCGCGTCTTGAAATCGCCGGGGGCGGCAAGCTCCGACTCGTGCCCGACGTAGATCCAGCAGCGGTCGAAAATGCGCCGCTGCTCGAGATCGTGGATCGCGGGGTCCACCAGCGCCGCGCGGTTCACCTCGAAGCGAAATGCCTGCGGCTCGTTGACGACCAGGCGCATGGAACGCCTCATTATAATGAGCACGCCATGAGAACCCTTTGGCTGGCGCTCGCCGCGCTCTGTTTTTCGCTATCCACGCTCGCCCAGGACTTTCCCAGCCGCCCGGTGCATGTCATCGTGCCCTATACGCCGGGCACCGGCGCCGACATCCTCGCGCGCCTCCTCGGGCCGAAGCTCGGCGAGCGCTGGAAGGTCGCCGTGGTCGCCGAGAACAAGCCCGGCGCCACCGGCAACATCGGCGCCGAGTTCGTCGCCAAGGCGGAGCCCGACGGTCACACCCTGCTCTTCGTCGCGACCTCTTTCGGCACCACGCCGGCGCTGCAGAAGGCCCTGCCGTACGACCCGGTGAAGAGCTTCGAGCCGGTGGCCCTGATCGCAACCAGCGGGCTGGTGGTCGTGGTGAATCCGAAGGTACCGGCGCGCTCGATGAAGGATCTGATCGCGCTCACGAAGCGCCAGCCCGGCCAGATGCACTACTCATCGCCGGGCAACGGCGGGCCGCAACATCTCGCCATGGAGCTGATCAAGCTCGAGACCGGCATGAGCATCGTGCACGTGCCGTACAAGGCGGCCGCGGGCGCGCTCACCGACGTCGTGGGGGGGCATATCGAGGCCACGATCGCTGCGGTGCAGACCGCGCACCCGCACGTCCAGGCAGGCAGGCTGCGCGCGCTCGCCGTCATGAGCGATGAGCGCTCTCCAGCCTATCCCGACGTTCCGACGATGAAGGAGCAGGGCCTGCCCGACCTCGAGGTCGAGACCTGGTACGGCTCTTTCGTGCCCGCGGGCACGCCGGAAGCAGTGATCCGCGAGATCAACGCCGGCATCAATGCCGCGCTCAAGGACACGCAGGTGCGCGAGGCGATCGAGAAGCAGGGCATGACGCCCGTCGGTGGGGCGCCGCAGCGCCTCGGCAACCTGGTGAAGAGCGAGCTGCCGCGCTGGAACCGGGTGGTCAAGGAAGCCGGAATCAAGGCCGACTGAGAGGGAAACGATTACGGAACAGCTCGAAGATCTGGTTGCCGCCTACCGCATCCTCGCGGCGCACGGCGTGATCGACGCCTATGGACACGTCAGCTTGCGCTCGCCGCGCAATCCGCAGCGCTATTACCTTGCGCGCTCCGTCGCCCCTGAATTGGTGGAAGAGAGAGATCTGATCGAGTACGACCTCGACAGCCGTCCGCTCGACCCCGAAGTTGGCAAACCGGGCCGCGAGTCGGTGAACGAGCGCTTCATCCACGGCGAGATCTACCGCGCCCGCCCCGAGGTGATGTGCGTGGTGCACAACCACTCGCCCTCCGTCATTCCGTTCAGCGTCACGGGCGTGCCGATGCGCGCGCTCTACCACATGGCTTCCTTCATCGGCGAGGGCCTGCCGAACTTCGAGATCAGGGACGTGCGCAAGGGCACCGATCTCCTGGTGAAGGACGCGGTTCTGGGCAAGGCGCTTGCGGTGACCCTGGCGAAGAAGCCCGCCGCGCTGATGCGCGGCCACGGCTCGGTGGTAGTCGGCGAGAACCTGCCGCGCGCGGTCGGGCGCAGCGTCTATCTGGAGCAGAGCGCGCGCATGCAAATGCAGGCGATGGCGCTCGCCGGCGCAAGCGGCAGCATCACTTATTTGGACGACGCCGAAGTGCACGCTTCGGTCGCGCGCCAGGACTACTACCGCGCCTGGCCCCTCTGGCGCGCCAAGGCTTTGCAGCGTTCATGAATCGAGACCTCTGCGCGCTTACAGCGTGCGAGTTGTTGGAAGGCTTCCGCACCCAGACCCTCTCGCCGGTCGAGGTCACCAAGGCGGTCCTCGCCCGGATCGAAGCGCTCAATCCGCGGCTGAACGCCTTCAATCTGGTCTCGGACCAGGCGCTCGACGAGGCCAAGGCCTCCGAGACGCGCTGGTCGAGCGGCCAGCCTAAGGGCCTGCTCGACGGCGTGCCGGTGTCGATCAAGGACATCATCCTGACGCGCGGCTGGCCGACGCTGCGGGGCTCGAAGACGGTGAGCCCGAAGGGCCCGTGGAACGAGGACGCGCCCGCGACCGCGCGGCTGCGCGAGCACGGCGCGGTGCTCATCGGCAAGACCACCACGCCCGAGTTCGGCTGGAAAGGCGTGACCGACAGCCCGCTCACCGGGATCACGCGCAACCCGTGGAATCCGGACAAGACGCCAGGCGGCTCCTCGGGCGGCGCCGCGGTCGCGGTGGCCTGCGGCATGGGCGCGCTCGCGGTGGGCACCGACGGCGGCGGCTCGATCCGGATTCCGTCGAGCTTCACCGGGATCTTCGGCATCAAGCCTTCGTTCGGCCGCGTGCCCGCCTGGCCGCTCTCGCCCTTCGGCACGGTGGCGCACCTCGGCCCGATGACCCGCAGCGTGACCGACGCCGCGCTCATGCTGAGCGTGATGTCGCTGCCCGACGCGCGCGACTGGCACGCCCTGCCCTACGAGCCGCGCGACTACCGCGCCGGGCTCGAGGACGGCGTCCGCGACCTGCGCATCGCGTACTCGTCGAACCTGGGCTACGCCGACGTCGATCCCGAGGTCGCCGGCATCGTGCGCGGCGCGATCGGCGTCTTCGCCGAGCTCGGCGCACGCGTGGACGAGCGGCATCCGGGATTCGAGAACGCCGGCCCGATCTTCCAGACGCACTGGTTCTCGGGCGCCGCGGCGCTGATCCGCACGGTGAAGGACACGAAGCCGGTCGACCCGGGCCTCCTCGAGGTCGCGGCGCAGGGCGAGAAAATCACCGCCGCCGAGCTGATGGACGCGCAGATGAAGCGCGGCGCGCTCGGCACGCACATGAATCTCTTCCACCGCGACTACGACCTCCTCGTCACGCCGGCGCTCGCGGTCGCCGCCTTCGACGTCGGCCAGGAGACGCCGGTCAAGGGACGCTGGACCGAGTGGACGCCCTTCACCTACCCGTTCAACCTCACCGGGCAGCCCGCGGCGGCGATTCCCTGCGGGTTCACGAAGGCGGGCCTGCCCGTCGGACTGCAGATCGTCGGGCCGCGCTTCGCCGACGCCCTCGTCCTGCGCGCCGCGCGCGCCTTCGAGACCGCCCGGCCCGTCAAACTGCCCGATCTTTCGTAGGAGACGAACATGAAGATTGGCGTTCTTGGATCAGGTGATGTAGCGAAGGCGCTGGCCGCCGGCTTTCTCAAGCATGGCCATGAGACCACGATGGGCACGCGCGATCGCGCGAAGCTCTCGGAATGGGCGGCGACTCAGAATCCGCGCGCCAGGATCGGCAGCTTTGCCGAGGCCGCCGCCTTCGGCGAAGTCGTCGTCCTGGCGGTGAAAGGCTCCGCTGCAGCGGATGCGCTGCGTGCGGCCGGCGGCGGAAATCTGGCCGGCAAGCCCGTCATCGACGCAACGAACCCCATCGCCGATGCGCCGCCAAGCGACGGCGTGCTCAAGTTCTTCACCAATCTCGACGAATCCCTGATGGAGCGGCTGCAGCGCGAGTTCGGGAACGCGCGTTTCGTAAAGGCCTTCAACTCGGTAGGCAGCGCGCGCATGGTCAATCCGCAGTTCGCCGGCGGCAAGCCGACCATGTTCATCTGCGGGAACGACGAGGCGGCCAAGAAGACGGTCGGCCGCCTGCTGGAACAGTTCGGCTGGGAGGCGGCCGACATGGGCAAGGTCCAGGGCGCCCGCGCCATCGAGCCTCTGTGCATGTTGTGGTGCATCCCCGGTTTTCTGCGCAATGAGTGGACCCATGCTTTCAAGCTGCTCAGGTGAAGCCAGCCGCGGGAGCTTGCTCGTCTCGCACCTTAGGCTTGCGCGACTCGCGCCTTAGTAATAGCGTTCCGCTCCAGGAGGACAACAACAATCGCCATGCCGGACAACGAGGCGGCCAGAATCGCGGCCGCCGCGCGGCGCTTTCTGAGCCTCTTCTCGCTCAACGACGCGGCGAAGATCGCTGCCTGCTACACCGACGACGCCGAGATCCTCGCCACCAACAGGATTCCGATCCGTGGCCGCGCCGCGATCGAATCCGTGTTCAAGTTCACCAACCGCCCCGGACATACGCTCGAGTTCCAGACCGCGGAGCTCGATGTCCAGGGGAACACCGCGATCGAGATAGGCGCCTACGTGCGCAGGCAGAGGGACGGCTCGACCTTCAATCGCGGGCGCTACATCGTGATCTGGAAGCGCGTCGGCGACGAGTGGAAGATCCACCGCGACATGTTCGCGAGCCAGCCGGGCGTCGGGTTGGGGCGCCCGACATGAGCTGGGTCACGGCCAATAATCTGGCGGGCTTGCGTCGCCGCAAGGTTGAGGTGCAGCCATGAAAATCGACGGCGGCTGCCACTGCGGGGATCTAGGCTCGGTGAAGAAGGTCCCGCGCCAGCCCTAGCCAGCCGCCCGCGGCCAGGGCGAAGGCCTGGCACGCCGCTACGGTGCAAATCCAGGCGGAGCAAACCACAGCGTTGAATTCGCCGACCACCTGCGCCGCGCCCGTGACCGCCTTCTTCGAGCGTACGCGCACGATGAGAAGCGTGCCGTCGTAGCGCTGCGCAAGCTCGCCCGGGAAAAAGCGCTCGATGCCGCCCGAATCGTTTCCGAGGAATCTCTGGTACGCAGCCGGCACGTTGCGGTAGGGACAGACCGGGTACCTGATCTCCTCGTACATGGCGCTACCGTAGCGCCGGAGGCATTAATTCACTGGCGCGCCGGTCCGCGCACGGGTGGTCCAACCTGCCAAGTCACCTGCGCACGACGAGCCGATCTCTGCGGCTTCGGCGGGCGTCGCGTAGTTCGAATGAATCTCCCGGCGGCCGTTTGTCAGCCCCGGCGAGCGCCTTTTGTGTCTTCCGCGCACGTTTGTTTCATGTGTTTCACTTGATCCCGCTGTCCTGCCGCGCCCTCTAAGGCATTGGACAATCAGCGAAAAGAAACATCGGGTTCTAGAACTGAAACGCTTGGCGTGATCCCGCATGATAGAAAAATCACAAAAACCAAGGGGAATAAGTCATGCGTGCTCTTACCACCTCACTGCTCTTGCTTGCATTCAGCGCGCGCCTCGCATTCGCTGCCGACGATCCGCTCGCAAGCCGCGCGCAGGTCGAGCAGCTCGCGGCAAACCTGGCCGCGGAGCTCTCGCGACTATGCCCGCCGGCGCAGCCGGGAGACCAGGCCGCATTCGATCGGTGCCGTCATGCGCTGTGGGAGGACTCGACGCTCAGGCGCAGCCTCACGCCGATCGTGCTCTGGGGTCGCGTCAAGGACAGCGATCCCGACGCACGCCTCAAGGAGACGAACCTCACGCAGTTTGCGCCCGACGTCCTCACCGGCATGTACGTGCCGCTCTTCATGTTCAACGGCAAGCACGTGGTCGAGTACCTGCCTGCAGAACAACTTTTCCGTGTCACGCTGGAAACCGCGTTTCGCAACCGGCTCCCGCCAGGACAGTTCCCCTACCCGTTCTGGCACGAAGACGCCAAGTGGACCGCCTATCAGGGCGCCAACGCAGTACTGCTGTGGATCGATCCCAAGACGGTGAAGGTGAAAGTCGGGCAGTACACCAACCGCGCTCCGAACAAGCCGATCGTTTCCAGCGAGTTCGTTCGCGCGCCGAAGTTCGACGGCAAGTGGATGTGGACCGACGCCGACGGCCACGAGCAGCCGCAGGCTACGCTGTTCGACGGCTTGTTCCGGCCCGACAATCCGTACGCCGCGAAGCTCGATGTCGCCTATAAGGATTTCGCGCTCAAGCTGCGGGACGGCCAGTGCCTCGACTGCCACGTGCCGAACAACCCGGAGAAGATGAAGAAGCTGGTGCTGCTGCAGTCGCCCGCCCATGCCGCAGCCGAGATCACGCGCGTAATGGAGGCGGTGCGCAAGGACAAGATGCCGCTCGACCAGACCGGCATCGAGGCGCCGCTCGACGAGCCGATCAAGAAGGCGCTGCTCCAGGAGGGCGCCGCCTTCGAAGCGCTGGTCAAGGCCGCGAAGGCCTGGGAGAAAGACCGCGGCAAGTCCATGGGCAGCGTCCCGGGCGCGCCGGCGAAGAAGCCGTGACCCGCTTGGGGTTAGAACCCGGATTTCTCTTATCCGTTTGTCCGAAGCGTCAAAGACCGTGAACTAGCGGGCTTCCGCTCTCCCCTGAGGTCCGGCAGTATCGCCGGCGAACTTCAGGGGAGCCTGTAATGAACAACAAGATCAGCGTCCGGCTGGCGTCCGCGGTCCTTGCCTGCGCGCTCGCGGCAGTCGCGTACGGCACGGCCGCTCAGCAGTACGGCACAGCCGCCCAGCAACAAGGCACGGCAGCTCAGCAAAAGAAGAAGGCACGAGCGCCCAAGGACCCTGTCGTCAAGGAGCGGCTCGTCTTTGCAGTGAACGAGGGCGCAACCACCTCCGTCACGCACGTGGAGCTGCTCCAGCGCTACGCCCCGCTCGCGAACGCGATGGAGACTGCCCTGCGCCGGCCCGTCAAGGTCGAGGTGTACCCCGATACCGGGCGGTTCCGCTCGGAGCTCGAGCGTCAGCGGCGCTTCGATCTCGTGTTCGGCAAGACCGTGAACCTGCTGGCGGGCATGGTCCGCGACAAGAAGTATGAGGCGATCGTCAAGACCAAGACGCCCTACGTCGCCGGCTTCATCACCATGAAGGACAGTCCCATCAAGAACCCCGCCGACATGCGCGGCAAGGTGGTGATGATGCCCGAGCGCGTGTTCACCACCAAGCTGGGCGAGGCCAAGCTGCGCGACCTCGGCTTCAAGGAAAACGAGGTCACCGTCCGCTACACCAGGTTCCAGGAGGCCGTCGCGAGCTCGGTGGAAAACGGCTCCGCCGACATCGGCGTGGTGAATCCGACCGTGAAGCAGGAATGGCTGAAGAAGGGAAACCCCGTCCTGCTGGAAGCGAAGGCGGTGCCGAACTGGTCGATCATCGCCTCGTCGACGCTCACGCCGGCCGAGATCAACCGCCTGCGCAACGCCTTGATCGCCCTGAAGGATTCCGAGCACGGAAGCGAAGTGCTCAAGAACATCAGCGTGCCGGAGTTCGTCGCCGCGACCAACGCCGAGTACGTCGAGCTGCTCAAGTACATCGGCGAGTGACGCCGGGGCGCTAGAGCGCCGGTTTCTGTCCCGGCGGGGCGTAGTTGGACGGGACCTCGCCGCTCAGCGCTTCCAGGAACGACACGATCTCGGCAACGCTCGTGTCTTCCAGCTCGCGACCGAGCTGGACGTACGCCATGACGCGCACCGCGCTGTCCAGCCGGTCCACCGAGCCGTCGTGGAAGTACGGCGCGGTCTTCGCCACGTTGCGCAGCATCGGCACGCGGAACACGTAGCGGTCTTCCTCTTTTTTGGTGATCGCGAAGCGGCCCTGATCGACCTTCTTCGAGCCGGTCACGAGCCAGTAGTCCTTCGCCGGGCCGAATTTCTGCAGCGTCGTGCCGCCCAGGTTGGGCCCGTTATGGCAGTGGGCGCAACCCATCGTGATGAAGGTGCGCAGGCCGGTCTTCTGCTGCTCCGTGAGCGCGCCGTCGTCGCCGGCCAGGAAGCGATCGAAGGGCGCCGGCGTGGTGAGGGTCGCCTGGTAGGCGGCGAGCGCGCGGCCGTAGTTCTTCGCCGACACGGGCTCCGCGTCCTGCGGATACGCCGCGCTGAACGCCGGCGCGTACTTGAGCTCGTTCATTTTCGCGACCGCCGCTTCCTTCGAGGGGAAGCCCATCGAGCCGTTGAGCGAGCCTTCGGCCTGATCGGCGGCGCTCTTTCGGTCCCCTAGCCAGCGCAGCGCGGGCTGGGCGGTGGCATTGAATACGGTCGGCGAATGGCGCGAGGTCAGCGCGGCGCGCGCGTCGGGCGAGAAGGGCCGCCGGTCCGCGCCCCAGTCGCGCGCGGTATGGCAGCTCGCGCACGCGGTCTTGCCGTCGAGCGAAAGCCGCGGATCCCAGAACAGCGCCCTGCCGAGCTCGGCTTCGGGCGACCCTGCCGTCGTGCTCGCCTTGATCTCGCCGAACAGCGCCGCGGCTTGGCGCCGCAGCGGCTCGTCCGCTCTTGCGCCGGCAGCGACGCCGAGCGCGGCAATCAATACGGTGAGCGCGGAAATATTCATCGGCGCCACGATACGCGAGCCCGCGCCCGCAGGATGGTCACAGTGCGCACCCGCGTGGGGGCAGCGCTGTCAAATTCCGTTCGCTGCCAATGACCGTTCGCTGTCAATTTCCGTATGACTCGCTAGCGTCCCGGAGGGGCGTAATTGGAAGGGATGGCGCCGGTCAACGCTTCAAGAAACCACACGATCTCGGCGACGGTCGGGCCGTCCAGCTCGCGGCCGAGCTGTACGCTCGCCATGATGCGCACCGCACGATCCAGGCGTTCCACCGAGCCGTCGTGGAAGTACGGCGCGGTCTTCGCGACATTGCGCAGCATCGGCACGCGGAACACGTAGCGGTCTTCCTCTTTCCTGGTGATCGAGAAGCGGCCCTGATCGATTTTCTGCGAGCCGGTCTCGAGCCAGTAGTCCTTCGCCAGCCCGAATTTCTGCAGCGTCGTGCCGCCGAGGTTGCGCCCGCTATGGCAGAGGGCGCAGCCCACCGCGATGAAGGCGCGCAAGCCGGCCTTCTGGCGCTCAGAGAGGGCGCCGTCATCGCCCGCGAGGAAGCGGTCAAACGCCGCCGGGGTGACGAGCGTCGCCTCGTAGGCCTGGAGCGCCAGCCCGTAGTTGCGGGTCGACAACGGCTCCGGGTCACGGGGGAACACGGCGCGGAACTGCTCCGCGTAGCCGAGCTCGCGGAGCTTGGCGAGTGCAGCCTCGCGCGAGGCAAAGCCGAGCGACCCGGTCAGCGAGCCTTCGGCCTGGTCGGCGGCGTCCTTGCGGTCTGCAAGCCAGCGCGTCATGGGCTGGCTCGTCGCGTTGAACACCGTAGGCGAATGGCGCGAGGTCAGCTCGCCGCGCGCGTCGGGCGAAAAAGGCCGCCGATCCGCGCCCCAGTCCCGGGCGAGATGGCAGCTGGCGCACGCCGTCTTGCCGTCGAGCGACACGCGCGTGTCCCAGAAGAGCGCCCGGCCGAGCTCGGATTGCGGGGATGCCACCGCCGTGCCCGCCTTGATCTCTCCGAACAACAGCTCGGCTTCGCGCCTCAACGGCTCGTCCGCGCTTGCAGCCACGACGGCAACCGCCGCCACGACGCCCGCTGCGGCTATGCTCCGCTTCATGGTTTCTCCCCTCCCGCCTAATGCTACGAACAATGCTACGAACGAGCCGTTTCAGTGGTGTATCCACTTTGTTTCCGGGGATGAAACATCGGCGGTGCTGGATCGCGCGATCGGCGCAGAAGCGAAAGCGCTCTTCGTCGCCGGTCACGGCGCGGGGAGCGACATGAACCATCGCAGCGTGCTCAAGCTTTCAGAAGTCTTGCGCGGGCGGGGCTTCGACGTGGTGCGGTTCAACTTCCTCTACCGGGAGAAAGGCGGCCGCGCGCCCGACCGCATGCCCAAGCTTCAGACGTGCATGAAATCGGTAGTGGAGGCTTGCCGGCGGTTCACGGGGTCAGGGAAGAAGCTCATCATCGGCGGCCGCTCGATGGGCGGAAGGGTCGCCTCGATGCTCGCCGCCGAGGGCTTCGCCTGCGACGGGCTGCTACTCCTCGCCTACCCGCTGCACCCTGCCGGGCAGCCCGAGAAGCTGCGCGACGCGCACCTGCCGAAGATCAAGGTTCCGGTGCTCTGCATCAACGGCACGCGCGACTCGCTCTGTGACCGGATACTCATGGAGCGCGCCCTTGGATCCGTGAAGACGCGCTGGGACATGAGGTGGCTCGAGGGAAAGGACCATTCCTTTCCCGTCAGCGACGAGATCGGCGAGCTTGCGGAGCGCTGGCTAGGAGCATTTGAGAAGTGAGCTCCTCAATCGAGCCGCATCTGAGCGACTTCGATCACTTGCTTCCACTTCGCCGTTTCGCTCCGGATGAATCCGGCCAGCTCGGCCGGCGTGCCGGGAGCGGGCTCGGCGCCCTGCGCGAGCAGCATTTCGCGCGTCGCGGGACTGTTCAGAATCTCGACTGCGTCGCGATGCACCTTCCGGATGATCGCTTCCGGCGTGCGTGCGGGCGCAAGCAGCGCAATCCAGTACTGGGATTCCAGCTCCGGCATTCCCAGCTCCAGCACGCTTGGCACGTCGGGTGCGCCGGAGAAGCGCTCTTCGCTGGTGATGGCGTAGGCCTTCACCTTCCCCGCCTTCAGGTGTGGCAACGCGACGGGCACGAGCATGAAACCCGCGCTGACCTCGCCGGCGAGCAGTGCAATCATCGATGCCGCGGAGCCCTTGTAGTGAACGGACGCCAGGTTGGCGCCGACGAGCTGCTTGAAATGCTCGTTCGCGACGTGCGGCACGGTTGCCGGACCGGCATCACCGAAATGCACCGGCTGCCGCTGGTGACGGACATAGTCGATGAATTCGCGCAGGTCAGCGGCGCGAACGGAAGGATGGGCAACGAGGAGCATTGGCGCCTTCGTTACCAGGGTGATGGGCGCCAGGTCTCGCGAAGGCTCGTACGGCAGGCTCTTGTTCAGCGTGGGCGCCGCGGCAAGCGCCGTACGGTCGGACACCAGCAAGGTATAGCCGTCCGGCGCCGCCTGTGCCGCAACTGCGGTGCCTATGGTCATGCCTGCGCCGGCCCGGTTTTCGACGAATGCCGGCTGCTTCCAGCGCGCGCTTAGTTGCACGGCGAGGTGGCGCGCCACGATGTCGATGAAGTTGCCGGCCGTGCCGGTCACGATGCGGACCGGCTTGGCCGGCCACTCCTGAGCCTGCGCCGAAGCGACGAGGTTCAAGCTCACCGCCACCGCGATCGCCATGCTGCGAATGCCTGTCATGTCGCCTCCTCCGGGAACTAGCGCGCCGGATGTTGACAGTGGGCGAAGTTGCCTGCAAGGATGCGCAATTCACCAAGCGTTAACTATCGATTAACTCATGGAGCTGCGCGACATCGAGTATTTCGGCGTGATCGCCGAGCACGGGAACATGCGCCGGGCTGCCGAGGCGCTCGGGCTCTCGCCGCCCGCGCTGAGCAAGAGCCTGCGCCGGCTCGAGACGTCCATGGAGGCGCGGCTCGCGCAGCGCACGGGCAAGGGCGTTCGCCTTACGCCGATGGGTGAGGCGCTCGCGGCGCAAGCCCTGCGCCTGCGCCTGACCCTCCAGGACATCACGCGCGAAGCGTCGGACCTCAACCATGGCCGCTCCGGACATTTGCGCATCGGCGCGGGTCCCACCGATTGCGAATGGCTGCCCGCAGCATGCACACGCCTGTTGGCGGAGGCGCCCAAGCTTCGCATCGACATCACCATCAGCGATAACGACGAGCTGGTGCCGCTGATCCTCGATGGCAAGCTCGACCTCGCCCTCAACACCCTTCCACCGCAGCTTGAGGAAGGCGTCGAGCACATTCATGTTCTGGACGATCAATACGTCGCTTTCGCCAGCGCCCACCATCCATTCACGCGCCGGCGCCGGCTTGCGCTTACCGATCTGGTTACGCAGGACTGGACCTCGTCGACGGCCGACTATCGACCGAAACAGCTCCTGTTGCGAGTGTTCTCGGAGCGCGGCCTGCCCGCGCCGCGCTTCGTGTTGCAGACCCGGTCGGTGCGACTGCGGCTGCAGATCATCTCGGCCTCGGCCCTGCTCGGCTTCGGCACGAAGCGAATGGTTGAAAAGGCGGCCGCTCCCCTTGGACTGAAGGTGTTGCGCGTAAAGGAGCTGGCGCTGCCCAGAACGATGGGCGTGATGTACCGCAAGGGCGCCTATCTGCCGCCGGCGGCCACGCGCCTCATCCAGCTGATCAAGGCGGCCGTTCGATAAGCGGGCTCGACTGCCCGCGCCCTATTTCCCGCCGGCACCGATGCTAGAATTTTCCCGATAACGCGTCGTGAACAACGCCCGGGGAGCCACCGATATGGAGACCATTTCATGACGCAAACCCTCATCCGCGTGAAGATCGCCCCGAAAGGCATGGGGCTGAACGACTTCGTGGCTCTCGAAGAAGGCTATTTCAGGGACGAGGGCCTGGAGGTCGAGTTCGACTGGAAGATTTTCCGCGGGACGCAGTCGAGCTGGAAAGGCAAGGACTACTTCCAGCGGCCGCAGGACCAGCCCTACGCCAAAGGCGAGGGCGAGCCCGTGATCCAGGGCGCGTGCGAGTGGGGCACGATCTGCAACGCAGCCGCCGGCATGGGCCGCGTCGTCGCCGACGCCTACGGAGAATCGCCCTGGGCGATCTACGTGCGGCCCGATTCGCCGATCGAGCGGCCCGAGCAGCTCAAGGACGTGCCGGTCGCCGTCGGCCTGCGCGCCGGCAGCCATTTCAACGTGCCCTACCGGCTGGAGAAATTCCTGCCGATCGAGCACATCAAGACGGTGAACGTCGGCGGCTTCGGTGCCCGCCTGAAGGCGCTGCTCGAGCGCGAGGTCGACGCCGCCAGCCTGCTGCCGCCGCAGATCGACATGGCCGAGGAGCTCGGCCTGCGCAAGATCATCTCCAACACCTTCCGCACCATCTGGTGGGCTCCGGCGAGCATGCCGGCGGCGGCGGTGCAGGGCTATCTGCGCGCGCTCGGCCGCGCCGAAAAGGCGCTGCAGGGCGACCTGAAGAAGTACCTCCCGCTGTGGAAGCACTCGATCCCGACGGAGTTCGAGGACCGCAAATGGGACTTCGACCGGTTCACCCGCGGCGAGCGCTTCGTCCACGCGCCGTTCCCGCGCGAGGAGTTCGACGAGATCTTCAGGCAGGTCGAGCGCTGGGGGCTCGATCAGTACGCCAAGGAACGCGTCTACGGGAACCTGGTCTATTCGGCCGGTTCCTGAGACGTGTTCGAGGCCGGGACGCTCGAGGTCTCGGGCTGCAGCGTCACGCTGAAGCGCGGTGGCGCCGGCAGGCCCCTTCTCTATCTCCACGGCGCCGGCGGAGCGCCCGCGATCCAGCCGTTCATGGAGGCGCTGGCGCGAGAGTTCGACGTGCTCGTCCCGGAGCACCCGGGCTTCGGCGCGTCGGAGGAGCCCGAGTGGCTCGACAACATCCACGATCTCGCCTATTTCTATCTCGACTTCATGGAGCGCCTCGACCTGCGCGATGCGATCGTCGTGGGCAGCTCGATCGGCGGCTGGGTCGCTCTCGAGATCGCGGTGAGGAACGCAGCGCGCATCCGGGCGCTGTCGCTGGTAGCGCCTGCGGGCATACACGTGGCGGGCCTCGCGAAAGGCGATGTCTTCCTCTGGCCGCCGGAGAAGAGGGTGCGCGAGCTCTACTTCGATCAAGGCATCGCCGAGCGCGTCCTCGCTCTGCCCCCTGCTCCGCAGGACACGGTGGATAAGAACCTGTACACGCTCGCGCGCCTCGCCTGGGAGCCGCGCTTCTACGACCCGCACCTGTCGAAGTGGCTGCACCGGATCAAGGTCCCGCTCCAGATCGTCTGGGGAGAAGGCGACCGGCTCCTCGCGCCGGGTTACGCCGCGGAATACAAGAAGCTGATTCCGCACGCGCGCGTGGACATCGTGCCGCAATGCGGCCACCTTCCGCAGAGCGAAAAGCCGGACGCGTACTTGCGGCTGTTCCGCGAATTCGCCTCCGCCGTATGAAGCGCGCGCGGCCATGAACGTCCTGCTGTTTCATCTCATGCCTTATGCCGATCTGGACCTCGGCGCAGCTAAAGACTACGCGACGGTGTGGACGCACCTGCCCAACCGCTTCTACGATCCGAAGAAGGGCCACGCGCTCTACAACCGTTACCTCGACGAGCTCGAATACGGCGAGCAGCTCGGCTTCGACGGCCTGTGCGTGAACGAGCACCACCAGACCGCGTACGGCATGATGCCTTCGCCCATCGTCACCGCCGCCGCGCTCGCGCGGCGCACGTCGAAGGCGAAGATCGCGATCCTCGGCAGCGCGCTGCCGCTGCGAACCCACCCGCTGACGGTGGCCGAGGAGCACGCCATGATCGACAACGTCACGGGCGGGCGGCTGATCTCCGGCTTCGTGCGCGGCATCGGCGCGGAATACCACACCTTCGGCGTGAACCCGACCTTCTCGCACGAGCGCTTCCACGAGGCGCACGACCTGATCGTGCGCGCCTGGACCGAGCCGGGCCCCTTCGAGTTCAAGAGCAAGCATTACCACTTCCTGTACGTGAACGTCTGGCCGCGGCCCTACCAGCAGCCGCACCCGCCGATCTGGATCCCCTCGCAGGGCAGCCGCGAGACCATCGAGTTCGCCGCGCACCCCGCGCACAAGTACACCTACCTCCAGACCTTCAGCCCGATCAAGGCCGTGGCGCGCTACCTGCAGATGTACCGCGACGTCGCCGCGGGCTTCGGCTACGAGTCCAGCCCGGGCCAGCTCGGCTGGTCGGTCCCGGTCTACGTCGGCGAGAGCGACGCCTCGGCCATCGAGGAAGCCCGCCCGCACTTCGAGATCTTCCGCAATACCTTCGTGCGCATGCCGTTCGAGATGCTTCTGCCGCCCGGCTACACCTCGCGCGAATCGATGAAAGGCATCGCTGCGGCGAAGGCCCAGCTAACGAGCTACATAGACGTGAAGCAGGCGATGGAGCTGGGCATGTTCGTCTGCGGCAGCGCGCGCACGGTGTGCGAGACGCTCACGGCCTACGCCAAGCAGCTCGGCTTCGGCCAGCTCCTCACCATGCTGCAGTTCGGCACGCTGCCCGCGGAGCTGACCCGCCGCAGCATGGAGCGCTTCGCCCGGGACGTGATGCCCGAGTTGAAGCGGCTTGAATGACGCGGTCGCCCCGCTAACGCTGGACCTTCACTCCCTGCATGAGCTCGGCGAGCTTCTGCATGTCGTGCTCCAGCAGCTCGTGGAGCTCGGCCGGCGTGCAGCCGTCGGGCTCGGCGCCGTCGGCGGAGATGCGCTCCACGAAGTCGCGCCGCCTGATGGTCCGCTGCACGGCCTGGTGCACCGTCTTCACGACGCTGGCGGGCGTGTTCGCCGGCGCCAGCATCCCAAAGTAGCCGACCATCTCGAATCCCGGGACGCCGGCTTCCGACACCGTCGGATAGTCCGGCACGACGCTCGAGCGCTTGAGCGAGGTGACGGCGAGCGCCTTCAGTTTCCCGCTCTTCGCGTGGTGGAGCGACGACACCATGCTCGCGAACATCAGGTCCACCTGCCCGGCGAGGACGTCGGCGAGCGCGGGACCCGCGCCGCGATAGACGATGTGGGTCATCTCGATTCCCGCAGTGCGCTTCAGCAGCTCACCGGAGAGGTGCGCCGTGCTGCCATTTCCGCTCGACGCATAGTTGAGCTTCCCGGGATTCGCCCTGGCATAGGCGATCAGCTCGCCGACCGAGCTGACGGGCAGCGACGGGCGCACGACGAGCAGGAACGGCGCCGAGGCGACATTCGTGATCGGCGCGAAATCGCGCAGCGGATCGTAGGCGCCGTTCTTCTCCAGCACGGCATTCGACGTAAAGCTCGAGGAAGCGAGGAACAGCGTATAGCCGTCGGGCGGGCTCTTCGCCACGATGCCGGCGCCGATGCTGCCGGCCGCGCCGGGGCGGTTGTCGACGACGACCGGCTGGCCGAGCTCCTCGCTCAATCCGGGCACGAGCGTGCGCGCCATGATGTCGGTGGCGCCGCCGGGCGCGAGGCCGACGATGAGGCGTACGGGTTTCGACGGGTAGGGTTGTGCAAGCGCCCAAGGTGAAAGAAGCGGCGAAACCAGGGCAACGAGCAATGCGAACGCGCGAAACACGTCCGATGTATACCTCACTAGAATGGGCCATGGCGCGAAACGGCTACAGGATTTTCGACTCCGACACCCACGTCGGTCCCTACATGGATGTGCTCGAGCGCTATCTCTCGGGCGACGAAAAGGCGAAGCTCGCCGGCTGGGAGCAGTTCAAGTCGAAGAGCAAGGGCCACACCGTCTATACGAAGGGCCAGCGGCGCTACCTGCGCAAGCTCGGCACCGCCCAGGCCGACACCGACAAGGGCGGCTACATGGCGGGATTCACCGGCGCGAAGCGCGTGCGCGAGCCCTCCGAGCGCGGCGATGACGATCCGGCCGAGCGCATCAAGGATCTCGACTTCGAGGGCGTCGACGTCAACCTGACGCTGCCCTCGGGCTGGTTCGGCACCTGGACCGCGGGCGAAGACGCCGCACTCGAGATGGCGATGTATCGCGCATACCACCGCTGGATGAACGACTACTGCGGCGCGTATCCCGATCGGCTCGGCGGCATCGTCCTCGTCGGCACGCGCGATGTGCAGGCCGGCCTCGAGGAAATCGAACGCTGGGGCAAGTCGCGCTGGGCCTGGGCCGTCATGGCGTACGCGCCTTATGGCGTACCGCTCGATCATCCGAGCCTCGAGCCGGTGTGGGCGGCGGCGCAGGATCACGATCTCGCGGTCGTGCTGCACACGTTCACCGTGATGCCGCCGTACGCGCCCGGCGGCCTCGACACCTGGGAGAACCTCTGGCTGCAGCGCTCGGCGGCGCATCCGTGGTGCGGCATGCGCAACATGGCGGCGCTGATCGGCGCGGGCGTCATGGACCGCTACCCGCGGCTGCGCGTGGCGACGCTCGAGGCCGGGCACGGCTGGCTTCCCTTCTGGATGAGCCGCATCGACGAGCATGCGGAAACCATCGCCGCCGCCCTGCCCGCGCTGAAGGCGCGGCCGAGCGACTATGTCCGCGGCGGCCGCTATTTCCAGAGCATCGAAATTCCCGAGGGCGAGAAGCTCACCAACGCGGTGATCGACCTCGTCGGCGAGGACGTGCTGATGTACGCCTCCGATTACCCTCACGGCGAGAGCCACTTCCCGAAATCGGTGGAGAAGGTGCTCGCCTGGGACATGCCGCAGCAGCGCAAGCGCAAGCTCTTCTGGGACAACGCGGTGCGGCTCTACGCGCGCTGTGGCCTCCGCTAGCAATCCGAAAGCGAAGCGCCTGCGCGAGCTTCTCGCGCGCAAGGATCGCGTGCTCACGGTGCTGCATCCGCCGACCGCGGCGCTCGCGCGCATCATGGAACAGGCGGGCTGCGAGGCGGGCTTCGTCGGCACCTCCGCCGTCGTCGGCGGATATACGGGATTGGCCGACGTCGGCACGGCGACGATGAGCGAATGCGTGCAGATCGGGCAATGGATCGCGGGCGCCGTGAATTTTCCGGTGATCCTCGACGGCGATACCGGCCACGGCGGCATCATGGCGGTGCGGCGCCTGGTGCGCGAATGCATCGAGGCGGGGCTCGCCGGCGTGCGCATCGACGACCAGCCGATCGAAGGCAAGCGCCGCACCCAATCGGCCGGCGTGCAGGTCGTGCCGCTAGAGCAGGCCATCGCGCGCTATCGGGCGGCGGTCGACATGCGCAACGAGATCGACCCGTCGTTCGTGGTCATGGCGCAGTGCTACGCGCGCGACGCGACCAACGGCGGCCTGGAAGCGTGCCTCGAGCGCCTGCGCGCGTACGAGCGCGACGGCGGCGTCGACTGGGTGCAGCTCGAGTCGCCGCACAGCGAGGACGAGATCCGCCGCGCGCGCGCCGCGGTCAAGGGCACGCTCTCCTTCATGCGCGGCAAGCTGCCGCGCTATCTCTCGCTCGAGGAGCATCTCGCGCTCGGCGTCAACGTCGCCTGGTATCCGGGCTTCACGCACCACGTGATCTGGGCCGCGCTGTGGGACTTCATGCGCGACTTTCAGAAGCGCGGCGTTCAGGCGTGGGAAGACTTCCGGGCCGCGCACGAGCACACGCCCTATCCCATCCCCGACGTGCCGCCCGACGGCGAGGGCGGCGAGAAGCAGCGGGAGCTCGAGCAGCGCTATTTCAAGGGCAAGGGCTAGGAGAGAGCGAGCCCCTTGATCGGAATAGCGCCTTTTTCACACGCCCGCCAGAAACTGCCCCAATGGCGGGTGTACTCGTCGATGCACCACAGCATCATTTGCTGCAGTTCGACCGTCTTGCAGTTGTCGAGCACCACCTTGAACGCAGTCTCGCTGTGGTCCTCGTCACCTTCGATGTGCACGATCCACGATTCCTGGTCCTCGTCCTTCACGCCGTAGTGCTCGCGCAGGCCGTCGCTGATGAGGCGGCACATCTCCGGCGCGTGCGACTCGCTCGCGATGCCCGAGTTGCCGAGCGCGATCACCACCGGCATCTCGCGCGCCACCTTGAAGCGGTAGTCGACCATGTCCTTCAGCCAGCGCGGACGGTCGAAGTCCTCGACCTCCTGCTCCGACCAGCCGGTGAAGCGCGTGGCGAAATCCATCGCAAGCGCGTCGTGCCCCTTGCTGCCGCAGCGCAGCTCCGTGTCTTCGTCGATCAGCGTGTCCATGATGCGCCGGCGGATGCGGCGGTCGTCGCAGCGCGAGTGGATGGTCGAGAGCACTTGCGGCGTTACCTTGGTGAAGTGATAGAACGCCACGCCGAGAAAGCCGATCTGCTCGCGCGTGGCCGCGCCGGTGCGGACGGCTTTCAGGAACGGGTAGTCCGCGTGCCGCTTGCCATCGAGGCGCGAGACCATGGCCTTGAGAAAATCGGGGCGCGACATTGCCTCAGGCTGAACTTGCGTGAGTGCCATTGGGCATCTCTCCTTTGCGGGAAACGTCGAGCTTCGCTAGCTCGGCTTCGACCAGCTGTACGAGCGACGGCACGTCGCTCAAACCGATAGCTGTGAACCAGGAATTACTCGGTGCGAGGCGCGCGTTCGGCCCCTTGTTGCACAGGCCAAGGCACTTGATCGTCTGGAAGTCGACGTCGATCCTGCGTTCAAGGAGCGCGGCCTCGAGCCGCTCGCGGATCTCGAGCGAGCCGCGCCGCCCGCAGCTCGGCATGAATTCCTCGGCTCGCACGTTGACGCAGAGCGTAAGCGTGGGTCGGGCCGCGAAGCCCTCCGGCCAGGGTCGGAGCCGCATTTTCATTCGACGGGCTTCATTCGACCCGCGCGCCGGACTCCCGGATGGCGCGTCCCCATTTGGCCACCTCGGACTCGATGAACGCGCCGAACTCCTGCGGCGTCGAGCTGATCGCCTCCACGCCTAGCGTCACCATCTGCTTCTGGTAGGCGGCGTCGTGCGCCGCCTTCACCAACTCGCTGTTCAACCGCCCGACGATCGGCACCGGCGTTGCAGCCGGCACGAAGAGGCCGGTCCAAGACGTGATCTCAAAACCGGGCACGCCCGCCTCGATCATCGTCGGCACTTCGGGCAGCGACGGCCAGCGCTGGGCGGTCGTCACCGCGAGCGCTCGTACCTTGCCCGAGCGGATCGCCGACAGCGCGCCGGTCGCCGTCTCGATCATCATCGATACCTGCCCGCTCAGCACGTCGGGCATCGCCGTGCCGCCGCCCTTGTAGGGGACGTGCAGGATGTCGACGCCGGTCGCCGACTTGAGGAGCACGCCGGAAAGATGCGACGCCGAGCCGCTGCCCGCCGAAGCGAAGGTCAGCTGGCCCGGATGCGCTCTTGCCAGCGCGATCAGCTCCGCCACGGTCTTGGCCGGCACCCCAGCGTTCAGGAGCAGCACGTTCGGCAGCGTGTGCAACGACGACACCGGCGCGAGGTCCTTCACCGGGTCGAAGGCGAGATTCTTGTAGAGCGCGGGGCCGATGCCGTTGGTGCCGATGGTGCCGAAGAGCAGCGTATAGCCGTCGGCAGGCGCCTTGGCCACGAACTCGAGCGCGATCATGCCGCCCGCGCCCGCGCGGTTCTCCACGACCACCGGCTCGCCGACCTGCTCGCCGAGCTGCTTCGCCACGCCGCGCGCGAGGACGTCCGACGATCCGCCCGCCGAGAACGGCACGATGAGCCGCAGCGGCTTGGCCGGATAGCTCTGCGCGCGCGCCGTCGGTACGGCGAGCGCAAGCGATGCCAAGAGAATCATGCAAGCTCGCAGGGCGCTGGAAAGCATCAGGCTCGATACTAATATGGCAGCCTTCCCGATGGACTAGCGCAGGTAGCGCCCGAAGAACGTCTCGACCTGCTTGATGCTGTCCTCGCGGGCCCTCGCGTCGCCACCGATCGTCGCGCCACGTCCCTGCCGCGCCTCCGGCACGAGCGTCACCGGCGCGTACGAGTCGAAGCTGTGATACGCGCCTGGATAGACGAGGAGGCTGACGGGCTGGCCCTGCGCGCGGGTTCGCTGGGCCAGACGTTCGCACGGCAGCGCCGGCGTCCAGTCGTCGCGCTCGCCGATCAAGATGAGCAGCGGGGCAGCCGTGTGATACGTGGGAATCCACGAGCCGGCCGAGCACTCGGGGTAGTACGCGATCGCGGCGGCAAAACCATGCTCTGCGCCCGCGCCGGCTCGCGCGCGCGCGGCCACGTCCTGGTCGAGCGCCGCCAGGACCGTCCAGCCGCCGTGCGAGAAGCCGATCGCACCGATGCGCTCGGGCACCACATCGGGCCGTGCTTCGAGCAACCGCAGCGCGGTGTACGCGTCGCCGGCGCGCGTGAGCGCGGGCACGAGGCCGCCGTTGCCGCAGACGCCGTTGGGGTAGCCGCGTTCGGAGAAGCTGTCAGGAATGGCGACGACGTAGCCCAAGCGAACGAGACGGCGCGTCCAATCGTCCACGTGGCGCGCACCCCGCACCACACCGCCGCAGCCGTGCAGCCACACTACCGCGGGAAACGGGCCAGCCCCGTCGGGCCGTACGATCCGGACGCTGATCGGCGAAGCCGGCTGGCCGGGGGAGGACGGCGCGCGAACGGCCTCCCCGGCGGCGCATCCGGCCACCAAGATGGCGAGCACGAAGTAGACGCCGCCGCGCGTCGTTGCGTGTATCACTGACGCGCCAGGAACGCGACGAGCCGAGGTTGTACCTCCGCCGGAACGTCATCGATGACCGCTCGCTCGACGCTGAGAAACCGCGCGTTGAGCCAGATCACCTTCGTCGGACGGCTGATCTCGATCTCAACGTTGCTCGAACCGCGGAAGGTCGGCGCGTCCGGTTTGATCTCCAGCTCGACCGCGTAATGCACCGGCCGGACGCCTTCCGGCGTGCGCAGCTTGGGCGCCTGGATTTCCTGCGCGTGCGCACCCGGCAGGCACACGATGGCCGACGAGAGCGCGACGCCTACCAGGCCGGCTCTTCCGATCATTGCCCTATGCAACCAGCGCTACGCGCCGTTGATCTTCAGCAGCCTCGCCGCCGTGCCGCCCAGGATGTTGACGCGGTCGGCGTCGGTCAGCTCGGGCGTCTTGAGGATATGGTCGACCGTGTTCTTGTCCCAGGGGAACGGGAAGTCGGTGCCTAACACGAGCTGCGACGTCCCCACCTGCGCTGCGAGATGGCGCAGCGCCTCGGGCGTGAACACCAGCGCGTCGAAGTAGAGCTGCTTCAGGTACTCGGTGGGCTTCTTCTTGAGCGGCACCGCGGCGCAGCGGTCGGGGAAGGTGAGGCAGATGTGGTCCGAGCGCGGCGCGTAGGAAGGCAGATACCCGCCGCCGTGCGCGGCGCAGATCTTGAGGCCGGGGAAGCGGTCGAGCGTGCCCTCGAAGATGAGGTGCGACAGCGCGAGCGTGGTCTCGAGCGGGTTGCCGATGGTGTTCTCGAGGCCACCGTTGCCCTGGAGGCGGCTCTTCAGCTCGGCGGTGCCGATCGGGTGGATGAACACGAGCACGCCGAGCTCCTCGGCCTTCTTCCAGAACGGATGGAACTTCGGGTCCGAGAGCTCCATTCCGGCGACGCTGCCGCCGACGCCCGCGCCGCGCAGGCCGAGCTTCTTCACCGCGTGCTCGAGCTGCTGCGCGGCGAGATCGGGGTGCTGCAGCGCCACCGAGGCGAGCGCGACGAAGCGGTCGGGCTGCTTGGCGACGATCTCGGCGAGCTTGTTGTTCTGCACCTCGATCAGCTTCTCGGCGACGTCGCGGTTTGCGGTGTACCAGTAGGCGTTGATGGTGAGCGCCTCCATGTCGATGCCCTGCTCGTCCATCGCCTTGATGCGGTCCTGCATCGTGGTCGTGAGCAGCTGTGGCCCGAACTTCAGGCCCATCAGCTCCATCGCCTCCGGGAAGCCGACGTGCGCGTGCACGTCGATGGTCTTCACGCGCTTGCCGTTTACCACCACCTGGCGGCGGCGCTGCGTTTGCGCGTTCGCAAGTGGTGCTAAGGAACACCCCGTGAAAAACAAACCAGCCGTAACGGCTGTCTGGCCAAGAAAATCCCTGCGTGTGGTCATCGGTCCTCCTCCTAGCTTGCGTTCCGTCAGTGCTGCCCCAGCAGCGCGTGCAGGATCTTCGCAAAGTCGGTGTTGTCGTGATAGCCGCGGAAGCGCTCGGCGCCGGGGCCGAGCGCGCCGACCACCACCGGCTCGGTGGTATGCCCCGAGGTTCCCCAGTACACGCCGGTCTGGCGCGACACCATGCGCCCGAGGCCGTTTTGTACCGGGTAGCTGAAGTTTCGCTCGAGGACCTGGTTCTTGAGGATCGAGTCGCGCAGGTCCGGGTCGAGCTTGAAGCCCGGGAAGTGCGCGGCGAGCAGCTTGTCGAGCGCCTCGGCCGAGGGCTTCTTGCCGAGGCTCTCGAGCGCCTTGTCGAACGACATGCTGATGCCGTTCAGGAGCTTCAGGTGGCTGTCGCCCGCGTAGAAGCGGTTCTTGCTCGAAGTGCTGGTCAGGTCCTTGAGCGCATAGGTGACGCTCAGGCCGCCGGTCTCGTGATCGCCGGTGACGATGATCAGCGTATCGGGCGAGCGGCGCTGGAACTCGAGCGCCACCTGCAAGGCCTCGTCGAAGGCCCACAGGTCGCGCATCAGCGCCGCGGCGTCGTTGCGATGGCCCGCGGTGTCGGGGTTCTCGTTTTCGATGAAGAGGAAGAACCCCTGCGGGCTGTTCGGCGCGAGCGCTTGAAGCGAGGCGCGCATCATGTCGGCGAAGGATGGCTGGTCGGCGGGGCGGTCGATGGCGTAGTCCATCGCGTCGTCTGAAAAAAGGCCGAGCAGGCGCGCGCTGCTCGCGGCCTTCAGCTCCTGCGCGTTGCGCACGAGCGCATAGCCCTTGGCACGGAACGCCTCGAGGTGCTTCGGCGTGAACTTGTCGGCGCCGCCGCCGAGCAGCACGTCGGGCTCCAGCGCGAGGTACTGGTCGACGATGGTGCCGGATTCGCCCCGGTTGCGCGCATGGACCGAGAACGCGGCGGGCGAAGCGTCGTAGACCTCGGCGGTGGTCACCAGTCCGATGCGCTTGCCGTGAGCCCTGGCGACTTCGACGGCGGTGCGCACGGGCTTGCCGTCGGGCCCCACGCCGATGGCGCCGACGGTCGTCTTCACGCCCGTGGACATGGCCGAGCCGGCCGCGGCCGAATCGGTGGCAAACGCCTCGTGAGCATGCGTGGTGAGGATGCCGAGGCTGCCCTTATTGAACACAACGTCGGTGACCGCGAAGTCGGCATTGCGCAGCGCCCGGCTCGAATAGCGCCCGAACTCCCACTGCGTGGCCGCCACGCCGTCGGCGTAGAGGACGATGATGTTCTTCGGCTGCTGCGCAATCGCCGCGAGCGCCCAGAGCGCGAGCAACAGACCTGCGAAGAGCGATCGGCTCCTCGATAACATGGACCCCTCCACCTAGCCTCCTCAGGACAGAACCGGCAAGATACAGCGATGGCGATGACTTTGAAACCGATCCGGCGAATCGTCACCGGCAACGACGCGCAGGGACGCTCCCGCGTGCTCTTCGACGGCCCGGCGCCGAACGTGAATCCAAGTGCGGTCGCCGCGAGCGCGGCCATGACCGACCTCTGGGTCTGGGACCGCTGTCCGGCCCCGATTTCCGGCGAGCGCGACGACGGCAACCTGCCCTTCAACTTCGAGCCGCCGCACCAGGGCGGGCACCTCCGCATCGTGCAGTCGGCAGGAAAGCCGCCCGGCTACGACCCGGCGGCCGACAAGAGCGCCGTGCCCCTGCACGCGCCGCGCCAGCGTCCCGGCGGCACGTGGGACAAGGGCGGCCAGAACGCCTTCAGCTCGCCGGTGCACCAGTCCGAGACGGTCGACTACGGCATCCTGCTCGAAGGCGAGCGCGTCCTGCTCCTCGACGACGGCGAGCACGTCATGCGGCCCGGCGACGTGGTGGTGCAGCTCGGCAACTGGCACGGCTGGACCAACCCGCGCGGGGAAAGCCTCATGGCGTTCATCATGATGGGCGCGGACCCCAAAGGAAAATGAGGCCTGAGTGAAGCCGGTACGAAGGCTCGTCACCGTCGACGACCCGAACGGCCGCTCGCGCGCCCTCGCCGATGGACCCGCGCCCGCGGTGCACACCGACCCGGCGCGGCCCGGCTACTCGTCTACGCTCATCTGGTACACCGACCGCACGCCCGCGCGGATCGACACCGCGCCGCTGCACGCGCGTTACCGCGAGATCCCGCCGCCCGGCGGCTCGTTGTGCCGGGTGGTTTGCTTTCCACCCGAAGAAACCAATTACCGCCTCCCTCTGCTGCGCACCGGCACGTTGGACTTCTGCCTGGTGCTCGAAGGCGAGATCACGCTCGCGCTCGACCTCGAGGAAGTGCAGCTCAAGGCGGGCGACACGGTCGTGCTGCGCGGCGGGCGCCACTCGTGGCGCAACCGCTCGGGAAAACCCTGCGTCGTCGCGATGTCGTCTCATGACGCAGAAGGTTGAGACCGACCGCGCCGCGCCCGGCCTTGCCCGGCTGATCGCGAGGGAGTCGCAGCTCGAGCGCATCCACGAGGGCATGAGCTTCGGCGAAGGGCCGGTGTGGAACCGGCGCGACGGCAGCTTCTGGTGGGTCGACATCGTCGGCGACACGATCTGGCGGCGCCCGCGCGGCGGGAGCGCCGAAGTGTTCATGCGGCCCTCGACGCACGCGAACGGCCTCACCTTCGACCGCGAGGGCCGGCTCCTCGTCGCCGGCTGGGCCTCGCGCTCGGTGTGGCGCATCGAGCCCGACGGCCGCCGCTACACGCTCGCCTCGGAGTTCGGCGGCAGGAAGATCAACAGCCCGAACGACATAGTCGTCCAGTCGAACGGCGCGATCTGGTTCACCGATTCGCCGGGCGCGCTGTACAACCCCGGGATGGAGGCCGAGGATCTCCAGCAGTACCTCGACTTCCAGGGCGTGTTCCGGATCGGACCGGAAGGCTCGCTCACCGCGCCGATCCGCGACACGGTCTATCCCAACGGGCTCGCCTTCACGCCGGACGAGAAAACGCTGTACGTGAACGACTCGCGGCTGAACGAGATTCGCGCCTACGACATGCGCGCCGACGGCACCTGCGGGCCGATGCGGCTCTTCCACAAGCTCGAAGGCACCGAGCCCGGCATCGCCGACGGCATGAAGGTCGACCGCGAAGGCAACGTCTATTGCACCGGCCCCGCCGGCGTCCACGTCATCGGCCCGGACGGAAAGCTCCTCGGCCGGCTCCTCATCCCCGACCACTGCACCAACATGGCGTTCGGCGACGACGACTGGCGCTCGCTCTACATCACGACCTACCATGCGCTCTACCGCCTGCGCGTCGGCGTGCCCGGCGTGGAGGTCTGGTAGCGATGGCGTGGCGCTTCGAGCGCGTCGCCGGCCCGTTCGAAGGGCCGGCGGCCGGCCTAGCCTGGGACGGCGCCGGCATGCTCTTCAGCATCCTCTCGCAGGGCCCGCGCGCCGGCGAAGGCCGCATCCTGCGCTTCGATCCGAAACTCGGCGAAACGAGCGTCTTCCGCCCGTTCACCAACCGCACCAGCGGCATCGCCTTCGGCCGCGACGGCGCGCTCTACGGCGCCCAGGAGCTCTCGCGCCGCATCGTGCGCTTCGACCCCGACGGATCCGCCTCGCTCCTCGCGACGCACGTGGACGGGCGCATGCACAACCTCCCGACCAGCCTCGCCCTCGATTCCCGCGGCCGCGTCTGGTTCTGCGACTCGAAGAGCCCCTTGCGCACGTCGGGGCCGCTCATCTACCCGCAGGGCGAGCTCGAATCTGTGCTTCTGTTAAGCCGTCGTCCCCGCGAAGGCGGGGACCCCATTTGGCTTTTACACCGCCTCACCTCCGACCTCGACACCCCGCGCGCCCTCGCCCTCTCCCCCGACGAGCGCACCCTCTACCTCGCCGATCGCCAGGGCCTGCACGCCTTCACCATCCGCGACGACGCGCTCGACGCCCGCCGCCGATTGTCCGAGCACGCCCTCACCGGCCTGAACGTCCGGCACGACGGTTGCATCCTCGCGTGCGCCGGCGCCTCGCTCCTCCTGCTCGAGACGTCCGGCGCGGTGCGCGAAACCTGGCCCTTCCCGGGCGGCGAATCGGTGAACTCGGCTTTCGGCGGCCCGGATCTTTACGTCACGACGACGGCAGGCGAACTCTGGAAAGGTCGGCCATGAGAATCTCGTTTCTCCTATTGAGCTTCTTCTTCGGCTTCGCGCACGCGCAAACCGACTATCCGACGAAGCCGATCCACTTCATCGTCGGCCCGGGGCCCGACTCCCTCGCGCGGCTCTTCGGCCAGAAGATGAGCGAGGCCTGGGGCCAGCCGGTGATCGTCGACCAGCGCGGCGGAGGCGGCGGCACCATCTCGGCCGAAGCGGTCGCCAAGGGGACGCCCGACGGCTACTGGCTCCTCCTCACCACCGGCACCCACGCGATCAACGCCTCCGTCTACAAGACGAGCTACGACCTGCGCGACTTCGCGCCCGTGACCCTCCTCGGCGCGACCCCGTTCGTGCTCGCCGTGCACCCTTCAGTGCCGGTGAAGTCCGTCGCCGAGCTCATCAAGCTCGCCAAGGCGCAGCCCGGCAAGCTGAACTACGGCTCCGGCGGCAGCGGCACCCCGCCGCACCTCGCCACCGAGCTCTTCAAGCAGATGGCCGGCGTGAACATGGTGCACGTCCCGTACAAGACCATTCCCGCCGCGATCACCGACCTCCTCGCGGGCCAGATCCAGGTCATGTTCACCGTCGGGCCGGCCGGCCTCCCGCACGTCAAGGCCGGCCGCATCCGCGGCCTCGCCGTCTCCACCGCCAAGCGCTCCACCTTCGCACCCGACCTTCCCACCGTCGCCGAATCCGGCCTCCCCGGCTTCAACGTCTTCGGCTGGAACGGCGTCCTCGCCACCGCCGGCACCCCGCGCCCCGTCATCGAGAAGCTGCACTCGCTCTTCATCACCGCCATGAAGGACCCCGAGACCCGCAAACGCATGGCCGACTTCGGCTTCGAGCCGATCGGCAACACCCCCGAGGAATTCGGCGCCTTCGTCAAGGAAGACATCGCCCGCTGGGCGAAGCTCGTCAAGGAGACCGGCGCGAAGGTCGAGTAGGCGGCGTTCGGTGTGCCGCGGTGAGCGGTCGTCGACTGC
>Ga0207648_10000662_pt1 | contig 38576 bp, 35 predicted proteins | sample KBSMisM32_FD_184310 | JGI IMG/M metagenome (GOLD analysis project Ga0207648, IMG submission 184310) | Miscanthus rhizosphere microbial communities from Kellogg Biological Station, Michigan, USA - KBS Miscanthus M3-2 (SPAdes) (version 2) | ecosystem: Host-associated > Plants > Roots >... | reverse complement strand
CGGGATGTGGCCGCCGCGGGTCTCTGCGCCGAGGCGCCAGCCGTTGTACGCGGCGAGAGGGCGGACATCGACGATCGTGAGGGACGGATCGTCCAGCCGATCCCTGAGCTCCACGGTATCGATGGTCCTGGTGGTCGTGGTCACGGACGTTTCCTCGCTGAGTGGATGGTGGGGCCGTAGAAACAAAAAGACCCCTGCCACCTCGGCAGGGGTTCGGGGGTCTTGGCCGGCGTGCGGCCTAACCGGGAAGACGCACGCCTAGAGACACCACCTGCCCTGCTCGGCAGCGGCATGACACATGCAGTGGTGGTGCGCCTGGTGACGGGTCATCTCGGCGCATTCTCCCCTACCGCCGGCGCGATGACAAGCGAGGGCCCTTGGCGATGTCCTTAGGACGTCACCGGGGCGATGGCGTCGCGCGAGATGCCCCGGCGGAGACGTGACGGCGATAGCGGTACGCACGCCACCACCTCGACGGCCGCGACGACGACGAGGATCCACTCACTCGCCGCGAAGTTTCCCGTGATATCGCGCGCGGCTCCAAGGACCACCGGGCCGAACGAGGAGAGGACATACCCGCCGAGCAGCATCATCGCCGCGACCGACCCGACCCGCGCCGGATCGTCCGCGACGTCGAGCGGCAGGGTCAACACCAGCGGGAAGATGGCTCCGAGCGACAGGCCGAGGATGGTGACCCAGAAGAACGCGAGATCCGGGGCCGAGGCCACACCGGCCAGGCCGACCACGGAGGTCGCCGCCGAAGCGATGAGTTGTCGCCTGCGCGAGCCGCCGATACGGTCGGCAACGAGTGGCACGCCGATCGTGGTCAGCAGCCCGATGCCGTTGAACAGGGCGATCAATGCGCCCGCCTGCGCCGGGTCCCAGCCGCGCTCGACGAAGACGTTCGGCAGCCACGACACGATGCCGTAGAACAGCACCGACTGGAGTCCGAAGACGACGATGAGGAGCCAGGCCGTCCCATCGCGCAAGGGCAACCGCCGCGCGTGCCGGGCACCGGGCCGACCGCCGAGCCCGACGAGCACGATCCAGGCCGCGATCGAGCCGATCGACGCGAGTGAGATGATCAGGAGGGCGCGCCGCCAGTCCTCGCCGACCGCGAGCGGCACCGCCAGACCCGATGCCAAAGTCGACCCGGCGACGATCCCGCCCGCGTAGGCCCCGGTCCCCATCGCGGGGCGCGTCGGCAACCGCCGCGAGACGATCATCGACGGGATGGCTCCAGCGGAGCCGATCCCGATCCCGATCCCCAGTGTCGTCGCCAGGACCAGCGGGACACCGGGCGAGAAGGCGCGCACGAGCCCGAACCCGACGATCGTGCTCAGACACAGGACGAAGGCGCGCCCAGCCCCGAATCTTGCTGCCAGTCTCGGCCCCACGGGCGCGAAAAGACCCATACATAGGACCGGGATGGTCGTGAGCAGACCCGCTACGCCGGCGGGCAGGCCCAGGTCTTCGCGGATGAACGGCAGCAGCGGTCCGATCGCCAGGATCTGTGGCCGCATCGCAAGCGACGCGACGAATAGCCCCACGACGACGGCCACCGGCACGGCAGCGCTCGCGGCTGCACCCGGGCGGGCGTCGACCGTCACTGGTTCGGACACCAGCGCACTCTAGCCGCTGACCGGCCCCGTGAAGACGGGTCGATCAGCGGTCGGTCGGTGACGTCCTCGTCTCGACCAGATGGGTCGGTGCGCTGTGGACCGCCGGGATGCTGCCGAGGCGACCGGCCTGGTAGTCCGACACGGCCTGCATCACTTCCTCGCGCGTATTCATGACGAACGGGCCGAGCCACGCCACGGGCTCGTGGATCGGACGCCCACCCAGGACCAGGACGTCCATCGTCGGGCTGCGGCTCTCCTGGTGGCTGGCCGCAGACAGCGTGATCGCATCGCCGGCCCCGAGGACCGCGAGCTGACCCGTGCCCACGGGACTGCCCTTGCCGTCGGAGCCGATCGCTCCATCGCCATTCATCACGTAGACGAGCGCGTTGTAGTCGATCCGCCAGGGCAGTGTGAGCTGCGCGCCACGGCTGAGCGTCGCGTGGACGAGGGTCATCGGGCTGTAGGTCGATCCTGGCCCCGCGTGGCCTGCGACGTCACCGGCGATCACGCGAACGAGTGCGCCGCCGTCCGGCGACGAGACGAGGGACACCTCGCTCGCGCGGATGTCCTGGTAGCGCGGTGGCGCCCACTTCTGTGCGGCCGGCAGGTTCACCCAGAGCTGGAAGCCGTGGAACAGGCCGCCACTCCGAACCAGCGCCTCCGGCGGCTTCTCGATGTGCAGGATCCCGGACCCTGCCGTCATCCATTGCGTGTCGCCGTTGGTGATGACGCCGCCGCCGCCGTTCGAGTCGCTGTGCTCGAAGACCCCGTCGATCATGTATGTCACGGTCTCGAACCCGCGATGCGGGTGCCACGGCGTGCCTTTCGCCTCGCCTGGGGCGTACTCGACCTCACCCATCTGGTCGAGATGGATGAACGGGTCGAGGTCCTCGAGCGCGACGCCCGCGAAGGCCCGGCGGACCGGGAACCCCTCCCCTTCGAACCCGTGCGGGGCTGTCGTCACCGATCGGACGGTGCGCTCTCGGGCGATGGCCGGATCCGGCGTCGGGATCCGGAGGAGGATGGCGATGTCATCGGGGACGATGGCGGGCATGTGATCGAAACTCCTTGGTGCTTCGTCCACAGTATGCGACGATGGTTGCGTCGTCAACTATAGGCGTCCACCTAGACTCCACCGGATGGAGCCCGAGCGCGAACGCGAGTCACACGTCCGACCGGCCACGCCCGACGAAGCGGCTGACCCACGGGGTATGCATCTCGCCAACCGCGCGGCATGGGACGAGGCTGCCGAACGGTACGAAGGCTGGTTCGACGAGTCGGTCGCGCTGATCCGCGGCGGAGGGTCGAACCTCTTCCCTGTCGAGGCCGCGCTGATCGGCGATCTGCACGGCCGCTGCCGGCGCGCCATCCATCTTCAGTGTGCGGGCGGCCGCGACACGCTCTCGCTGTGGAACCTCGGAGCCGAGGAGGTGGTGGGCGTCGACTTCAGTCCACGGATGCTCGAGCTCGCTCGCCGTTTGAGCGACGCGGTCGCCGCACCGGCGCGCTGGATCGAGGCGGACGTGCTCGATGCGCCGGCTGAGCTCGACGGCACGGGCGATCTCCTCTACACAGGGCGTGGCGCGTTGATCTGGCTCCAGGATCTCGATGCCTGGGCGGCTGTGGTTCGGCGCCTGCTGACGAACGATGGGCGGTTCGTCCTGTTCGACGGGCACCCGGTCGAGTGGCTGTTCGATGTCGACGGCGACGGCCGATGGATCGCCACCGACTACGACTACTTCGCAGGGCCGGAGGCGTCCAAGGGCTGGGCTCCCGAGTACATCGAGAGCCTGTCGGTCTCCGACGAGGAGCAATCCTGGAAGTTCGCGCGCGCATGGACGCTCGGTGAGGTCGTCACCGCGCTGCTGCGGGCCGGGCTGGCGGTCCAGGAGGTGGCGGAGCATCCCGTCGATTGGTGGGGTGGCCACCGCGACGTCAGGCCGGAGGAGCGCGGACGCATCCCGCTCTCGTTCTCGATCGTCGCGACGCGCGGCCGCTGAGCCGCCGTGCATCGATGGTTGAGTCCCCGCTAAGGGTCGGCGCCTAGTCTCCGCCCCTCCGACGGCGATCCCGCCTCGCACGCCGGGAGACGGAGGATCGTCGATGATCGGTGTGCGTGTGCTCCTCGTGAGCACCGTTGCCCTCGTCCTCCTGGGTGCACCGGCGTCGGTCGCGGCCGCCGGGCCGGCACCGAGCGAGGCATGCGTCCCGGGCACCGTCTGGGAGGACCCCGCGAGTGGGGTCAAATACCTCTGCGTGTATGACGAGGTCTACGGCGGACCTCGCTGGGTGCTGATGTCCGACGGCCAGCGCGGCACCTCCGGCATGCCGTATCGCTCGAGCGTCGACGGGTGCCTCCAGCTTGCGGTCGGCATGAGCGCCGTATCCGGCGGCGGGGCCGACGCGGTCGCCCGGTCATACCGCTGGCCGTGCACGAGCGGGTACCGGGTCGGCCAGCCAGCCGGTGAGCTGCGCAGCCGGGTGATCCTGCAGCGGTACGGCACGAGCGGGTGGGCGACCTGTCGCGATACCGGCTATCTCTACAACACAGCAGCCGCCTTCGGGTGGGTCGCCAGTGTCGACATGGGGACGGCTGCCGATTGCGGCAGCGGGTCGTATCGCGCGATCGGGTACGGGGCGTTCTATCAGAGCGGCGGCTGGCGCGGCGGTGGGTACACGACCCCGGTCGCCTGGCTCCCGTGAGGGCCGCCTACGCGGCGCTCATCCTCGGGATCGTCGGCGGCCTCTGGCTGGCGAGCCGGGTTCTCTCGGCCGACGTGGCGCCGGCATCGACCACGGTCGCGGGAACCCTGGCCCTGGATGTCGACGGTATCGATCTTGATAAGCGGCGGTCCGAGGCCGTCGCGCTGCTCGTCGCCCGATGCATGAACGCGCGTGGTCTCGCGTGGCAACCGTGGATCGAGACTGCGCCGAGCGTGCCCGACGCGGAGCTCGAACCGGTCGCGTGGGCCGAACGCTGGGGCTTCGGCGTGTCGACGACGCTGGGACGGCGCATCAGCCCGCCCGCTGATCGGAACCTGACTGCCGTGGATGCGATGCCGGCTGATATGCAGGCGCGCTACCGCGACGCCCTGTACGGCACCGCCGCCGGCGACCCTGGCTGTCAACGGTCGGCGAACGACACCGTCTACGGCCTCCGCGAGCGGTTCCTCGCGCCGCTTCGACATGCGTTTGCTGATCTCGATGCGGGGATCGCGGCGGATCCGCGAGCTATCCAGGCCGTCGACGCGTGGCGCCTGTGTGTCGCCCCTATCGCCGGTCCCGACAGGCCCGAACGGCGGACGTTGGCTCAGCAGCTGATCGCGCGGTTCCAAGCTCGCGTTGACGCGATCGGGACTACGCCGACAGGCATGGCGGGGCAGCTCGCATTGCAGACCGATGAGCGTCGCGTCGCAGCGACCCTCGCGCGCTGTGAGGCACGGTTCGCAGAGTCGCGGGCAAGCGTGGCCGCGCCATTCGAGGCAGCGTTCGTGACGCGACACCGCGAGGAGCTGACGCGGATCGGGACGGCGATCCGGGACGCCGAGGCGGCACTTCCGACGATGCCGCCGTGACGCGGAGTCAGGCGGTCGCCGGACGATCCACCGAGACCCACGCTCGATCGAGCGCGAGATGGATCACGGTCGAGCGATCCTCAGCCAGGGCCTGCCGAAGCGCCGGCTCGAAGTCGGCGTCGCGCTCGACGTGCACACCGCGGGCACCGAGGCCTCGGGCAACGGCTGCGAAATCGATCGGCCCGAGCTCTGTTCCAACGCCCTCGCCGCTCCCCCGCCGCTCCTGCCACATGCGGATCGTTCCGTACCGCTCGTTGTCGAAGACGAGAACGATGATCTTCGCGCCCTCGCGGGTCGCGGTCTCGAGCTCGGCCATCGTCATCGCCATGCCGCCGTCACCCACGAGCGCGACGACCGGGCGATCGCGATGCACGAGCGCCGCCGCGATCGCCGCAGGGACCGCGTAGCCCATCGCACCGGATGTCGGACCGATGAACGTGCCCGGTCGGCGGAACCGGAAGCCGCGGCCTGCCCAGCCGGCGAAGTTGCCGGCATCGGTCGTGAGGATCCCGTCATCCGGGAGCACTTCTCGAAGCGTGGTGATGACCCGTCCCGGATGGACGCCCGGACCGGTCCAGGAATCGGCGCCGGCATCGACGGTCGAGGCGGCCTCCCAAGCGGCCCGATCGTCCTGGTTGTTGGCTTGCCGCCGGCTCACCTTTTCGGCGTCGAGAACGGCCCGGCCGATGAGCCGCTCGTTCGCGGCCCGCAGGAACGTGCGAGCGTCAGCCGTGACCGTCACATCGGGGTCACGTGGGCCGAATGGGCGATGCGGCTCGATGTCGACCCAGGCCCACGGCGTTGACGCGCCGGGGACCGTGTCCTCCCACGACGTCGGTTCGTTCAGCCGGCTGCCGATCACGAGCATCGCGTCGGCCGCGAGCAACCGCTCGCGGACGCTCGGCGCGGCGCCGAGACCTGCCATACCGAGGTACAGCGGGTGGTCGTTCGAGACCACGTCGGCCCGCCGCCAGCCGGCGACGATCGGCACCTGGAGCAGCTCGGCGAAGCGCAGCAGATCGGTCGACGTCCGTGCCCGCAGGACGCCGCCGCCTGCGAGGATCACCGGTCGCTCAGCCGATGCCAGTAGTTCGATCACGGTCCGGATGTCGGCATCCGACGGGCGCCCGGGGGCCGATCGTTCGGCCGCGATACGGGCATCGTCGGGAACGATCTCGTCAAGCAGATCCTCCGGGAACGACAGCACGACGGGACCAGGACGTCCGCTCGAGACCTGACGGACGGCTTCGCCCATGATCGCGGCCGCCTCGGCCGCTTCCGTCGGTTCGGCTGCCCACTTGGCGAGCCCGCCGATCGTCGCGACCTGGTCGATCTCCTGGAACGCCTCATGACCGCGATGCAGACGCTCCACCTGGCCGACCAGCGCGAACATCGGCGAGGAGTCCTGGCGTGCCGTGTGGATGCCGATCGCCAGATTGGCAGCGCCGACGGCGCGCGTTCCGAGGCAGGCCGCCGGCCGGCCGGTCAGGTTGCCGTGCGCCTCGGCCATGAAGGCCGCGCCGCCCTCGTGGCGTGTTGCGATGACGCGGATCCCGACGTCTCGTAGTCCGTCGAGCAGCCCCAGGAACGACTCACCGGGGACGGTGAACGCGTAACGGACACCCGCTGCGCGCAGCGCGTCCGCCACCAGCCGTCCGACGGTGCGCGGACCAGCCGGTTCGGGGACCGGTTCCGGTTCCTCGGTCGGTTCGTCGGCGATCTCATCGGCGCCATCGTCGGCGGGAGCGGCGACATCTTCGGCAGGCGGCGCCGACTCGACGGTCTCGACCGGTTCGCCGGTGTCGGCCGAGACGGCAGTCGCGTCGTCAGGTTCGGCGACCTCCTCGGCAGGTGCCACCTCGTCCACGGACCCCGCGGTCTCGTCGATCATCAGAACGCGAGCGGATACGCCACTGTCGAAAGCACCATCCCGACGATGATCACGAGCGCGACGATCATCATCACGATCCTGGCGAACCTGGCTCCTGGCAATCCGTCGGCCCTCAGCGGTAGTTCTGGAATTGGAGCGGGACGGGCTCGTCGAGCTCGCGCAGGCGCGTGATGACCTTCTGCAGCTCGTCCTTGCTCTTCCCTGATACTCGCACGGCATCGCCCTGGATCTGCGACTTGACCTTCGGGAACTCGTCCCGGATCAGCTTCGTGATCCGCTTGGCGACGTCGTCGGTCAGCCCGCGTCGGAGCTTGATCTCCTGGCGGACCTTGTTGCCACCAGAGGGCTCGACCTTTCCCCAGTCGAAGATCTTGAGCGAGAGGTCGCGGCGGATCGCCTTCGACTCGATAAGGTCCTTCACCGCGGCGGCGCGATAGTCGTCGTCCGTGACGAGAAGAAGGTCGGTCTTGTTCTGCGTGAGATCGACCGTCACGCCTTTGAAGTCGTAGCGCTGCGAGACTTCGCGCCGGACCTGGTCCAGCGCGTTCCGCAGCTCCTGCTCATCAAAATCGCTCACGACGTCGAACGAGACATCGCCCGCCATGCATCTCCTCCTGTGTCAGCCGGTGACGGTCGACTCCTGTCGGTGCCACCACTCGCGGAACCGGGCGATCCGCCCGTCGTCCGCGATCTCCATCGTCAAGAACCCGGCGAGCCGGACTCGGGCGCGATCCGAGCGCCGGACATAGCTCGCGTGCCAGGCGGCAAGGACGGTCGGCGCCACGACCCAGTGGCGCTCGACGGTGAACTCGACGTCCTGCTGTCGCTCGGCCGCCTCGAGCAGGTACGCACGGAGCGCATTGTGCCCGACCATCGGGTTCGCGAACGGATCCTCGAAGTATTCGACGTCGTCCGTGAAGAGATCCGTCCACGCATCGCCATCGAAGGATTGCCACGCGCGACGGTACCGCTCCAGTACATCAGATGCGGCGGCATGGTCCAACGTCATCGCGGTGCGGCCTCCGTCTCCAATCGTTCGAGCAGTCCCGTCGCGATCCGGTAGCTGTGCCCGCCACCCATCACGAGGACGACGTCACCAGCGCGGACCTGTCCTGCCAGCCACTCAGTCGTCGCATCGACGGAGCCCGGTGCCGCGACCGGGATGTCCGAGCGGACCCTCGAGACCGCATCCGCGAGACCCGCGGCCGAGGCGATCGTCGTGTCCGGATCCCGGCCGGCCCAGATGTCGGCGATGACGACCGCGTCGGCGGTCGCGAGCGACGCCGCGAACTCGGGGATGAGCGCGGCCGTTCGATGGTACGTCAGCGGCTCGTAGACCGCCCATACGCGGCGACCCGGCTCGCGCTGGCGGACAGCCTCGATCGTGGCGCGGATGGCCGTCGGGTGGTGACCGTAGTCGTCGTACACGACGACACCAGTGGACTCGCCCTTGCGTTCGAGCCGTCGGCCGACACCGGGAAAGGTCTCCAGGCCCCGCACGATGTCCGCGGCCGGGAGGCCGAGAGCAAGGGCGGCGCCGGCCACACCGAGCGCGTTCGCGGCGTTGTGTCGGCCAGCCGTCGGCAGCCGGATGGTGACGGAGTCTTCGTCGAGCCCGCGCACAGCGAGGATCGTTCCTGTGGGTTCAGCAGCCACGATCTTCGCCCGCACCTCAGGCACGATCGCGCCGGGTCCCTCCAGACCGACCGTCAGGACGGCCTGGCCGCGAAGGGCGCGCCCCCTCATGACCGTTGCCGCCCCGGCATCCCCAACATTCGCCACGATCGTCCCCGCGCCGGCCAACCAGGTCGTGAAGGCTTCACGCACCGCGGTCTCATCCGCGAACACGTCGGGATGATCCCATTCGACACTCGTCAGCACGGCGATCGCGGGTCGATAGGCATCGAAGTTACCGGCGTACTCGTCTGCCTCGACCACGAATGCGTCCCCGTTCCCGATACGAGCCGTTGCTGGCACACCACCGGTCGACGCGGCCGGCAGCAACGCTCCCACGAACGCCGACGGGTCCAGGCCCGCCTCGACGAGGACATGCACCAGCCATCCGGCGGTCGTGCTCTTGCCATGCGTGCCGGCGATCGCGACGAGCGTCCGCCCGACAGCCGCGTCCGCGATGACCTGCTGCCAGGGTTCGACAGGGATGCCCATGTCGCGCGCTGTACGAAGCTCCGGGTGGTCCGGGTCGACCGCGGTGAGTGCCTTCGTCACGGCGAGACGATCCGGTCTCGGCGCAGCGGTCACATGGGACGGGTCATGCACACTCGCGACGACGATCCCGGCGGCGTCGAGCGCGGCGGTATACGGCGACGCGCCGCCGGCGTCGCAGCCGGACACGACCGCTCCGGCTGCTGAAGCAAGGAGGGCGGCTGCGCTCGCACCGGCGCCGCCAGCGCCGACGACATGGATGCGCTCGCCAGCACGGATCGTACGAGCATCACGAGCCGGGGCGAGACCCGCCCCGATGGCAGCGGCGTCGCGCGTCACGCGGCGGGTTCGGCGATACGTTCGAGCAGCAGCTCCAGGGCGGCTGCTGCGCTCAAGCGCTTGTTGCCCGTGCGATCGCTGTCCCACACGAACCGGCGTACGTCATCACCGGAGCTGTCGGCGACGGCCACGTACGTCAGGCCGACCGGTTTCGCGGCCGTGCCTCCGTCGGGCCCTGCCACCCCGGTGACGGCGACCGCCACGTCGACGCCGAGCCGGCCGCGCGCGCCCTCGGCCATGGCCTTGGCGACCTGCGCCGAGACTGCCCCGTGCGCCTCGAGCACCCCGCCGGGCACATCGGCGAGCGCGGTCTTGATGTCGTTCGAGTAGGTCACGACCGCGCCGAGGAAGTAATCACTCGACCCAGGGATCTCGGTGATCAGGTGAGCGATGAGACCGCCCGTACATGACTCGGCCGTGCCGAGACGGGTTCCTCGGGTCCGGCATGCATCGCCGACGCGCCGCGACAACGCCAGCAGGTCCGCGTCGCTCGGCGGCTCCACGATCCGACTCGCCGCTACCGGCGCTGGGTCATGACCGGTTGATCGGGCGGCGCGAACAGCCACGTCTCAGGGGTGCCGCTCTTCCCGAGCGAGCCCAGCGGCACGCCGTTGAGCGTGAACTTGGTCACACCGGAGGACCCGGTCCGGACCTCGATCGACTCCTTGCCGGTGAACGTGAGGGTCTTGCCATCGCCGAGCACCTTGCCCGCGGCGCCCGTCTTCGGGTCGAGCTTGCCGTCGACCCACACCTTGAGCCACGCCCGCCCGCCATCGATCGAGATCACGAGGTTGACGCCCTTGAAAGCCACCGTCACGGCGCGCGCGAGCGACGTCGTCTTGCCCTCCGGGCTCGATGCGGTGGTGGTGATCTTCCATTTCCCCGTGGTCAGCTCGAGCGGCGCATTGAACGTGCCGTCCTCGTCGACCTTGACGCTCACCGGCGCGGGCTTGGCGGGTGGCGGAGGCGTCGGGCCCTTGCCGCCGGTCGTAGCGGGCCCCAGGTACTCGGCGGTCACGACGACCGTGCCGGCATTCGTCGTCCGCCCCTGGATCGGGATCGCTCCGTTCTCGAATGTGGCACCGTCGGCGGGCTGATCGACGGTCAGCGTCGGGGCCTCGATGACACGGAACGGGACGGTGATCACACGCTCGACCGGCGCTTCCGCCTGTTTGCCGGTCTCGGGGTCCGTCGCCGTGATGCGGAAGTGGTTCTCGCCACGACGCAGGTCGACCTTGAGCTCCCACTGCCCTTCCGAGTCGGCGTTCGTTCGCGACTCGACGTCAGCGGTCTTCACGGTCACCGAACCGGCTGGGATCGTCGTGCCTTCGAGCAGGTAGGAGGTCGTGTCTTCATCGACATCGAGGACCGCGACCGCCGGATTGGTGACTGCGATCGTGGGCGGATTCGAGAAGCGCAGGAGCTGGAAGCCGAGCCAGACCATGAAGCCGATCACGAGCGCCACCAACAGCGCGAAGACGATGAGGCTCGGTGAGAACGTCAGACCGCGGCGCGGTGCGGCGATCGGACGCGGGACGGCGATGACCGCCTGCGGCTCGGGGGGCGCGCCGCGCTCACGACGCCACTGCAGCAGGACCTCGTCGGGGTCGAGCCCTAGGTAGAGCGCGTAGTTGCGCAGGAATCCCTTCGTGTAGACGGCACCCGGCAGCTCGCGGTAGTCGCCCCGCTCCAGAGCAGCCAAGTAGCGGGCCCGGATCTTCGTGTCGCGCTCCGCGCGATAGAGATCGACGCCCTTGCGTTCACGCGCGGCCAGGAGGCGTTCGGGCAGGCCGGGTGCGACGTCGCCGGCCGGTGCGCGCGTATCGCGCTCCGACCCAGCCGCGCGCCGGACCTGATCCCTCGTCGTCACTAGGCAGTCCCGTCCTGCTCGTGCTGCTCGGGTCGGTGCCGGCCACCAGGCGCCGCGCCGCCCGAGCGACCGTTTCAGGTCACAGGATACCGCAGCCCCTCGGCCGACCGGCCAGTGGCACTTTCGGGCCGGGTCAGTACCTAGATTCAGTTCCCGGGATCGTCGATATCGTCCTGGGTGCGGAACCAGTTGTCCGGGCCGTAGATCTGGCGCGGCGTAGCCGGGTTACGCGGGTCCTGCGGGCCGATGATCCCGTACCGCTCGAGCTCGTCCATCACGCGGCTCGCACGGGCGAAGCCGAGCTTGAGCTTGGTCTGCAGCATCGAGGTGCTGGCGCGCTGGCTGCTGGTCACAAGCTCCGCTGCGGGGATCGTCATCTCGTCGACGCCGAGCTTCCGTAGCCAGGCGAATTGGCCGCCGTCGCCGCCCGACCCACCGTCCTCGGGATCGGCAAAGGCCAGGATGCCCTCGTCGTAGTAGGTCCGCCCGTCGGTCTGGTCGAGCCAGTGCTTGGTGATGGAGCTCACCTCACGGTCGCTCACGAACACGCCTTGCATGCGGACGGGCCGCGGCAGGTCGACGGGCTGATAGAGCATGTCGCCGCGCCCGATGAGGTCCTCCGCGCCGGGGGCGTCGAGCACGGTGCGGGAGTCGACCATCGACGCCATCGCGAACGCGATGCGCGACGGGACGTTGGCCTTGATGAGGCCCGTGACGACGTTGACCGACGGGCGCTGTGTGGCGAGCACCAGGTGGATGCCGACCGCTCGCGCCTTCTGGGCGATCTTGACGACCGGATCCTCGACCTTCCGGCCCTCGCGCATGATCAGGTCGGCCAGCTCATCGATGATCAGCACGATGTAGGGCATGCGCTCGGCGGTCTCCTCGTCATCGCCGCTGCCATTCTCTGCCGCTTCGGGACGGTCGTTGAACGCGGCGATGTTGCGGACGCCGTGGGCGGCGAGCAGCTTGTAGCGCTCCTCCATCTCGCGGACCGCCCAGTTGAGGACCGCCTTCGCCTCGCCGGGCTCGACGATCACGTGCTGAAGGAGATGCGGCAGCCCGTTGTACGGCGCCAGCTCGACCCGCTTAAGGTCCACGAGGATGAGCCGGACCTCGTCGGGCCGGGCGCGCATCAGCAGGCTCGTGATGAGCGCGTTGACGCAGACGCTCTTACCCGAGCCGGTCGCTCCGGCGACCAGCAGGTGGGGCATCTTGGCGAGATCGACCGCGTAGGCCTTGCCAGACACATCGCGCCCCAAGGCGAAGGTCAGCGGGCTCGTGGCGCCCAGCATCGCGCTCTCGTCGATGAGCGGCTTGAAGCCGACCACCTCGCTGACCGAGTTCGGGATCTCGATGCCGACGACATCCTTGCCCGGGATCGGAGCCTCGATGCGGATCGACCGGGCCGCCAATGCCATCGCGAGGTCATCCGCGAGGGCCTCGATGCGCGACACCTTGACGTGGTGCTCGGGTCGGACCTCGTATTGGGTGACCACGGGGCCGGAGTTGACGGCGACGACCTTGGCCGGGATCGAGAAGCTGAGCAGCTTCTCCTCGATCCGCCGCTTGTTCGATTCGTGGTCGACGCCTGCACCGACGCGCCCCGCGACCCGTGGTTCGAGCAGGTCGACCGATGGCAGCGTCCAGGCGATCGCATTGAGCGACTCGAGGGCGGTCGGGGCCGCGATGGCTGTCGCGACACGACTCGTGCCGCTGCCGACGCCGCTGCCGTTCCCGTTCTCGGGCGAGCGGCTCAGTCGTGCCGGCGCCCCAGAGGTGCCGCCATCGAGGGGACCCGTCCAGACCGTCTGGCTGACCGGAGACTGGTTCGAGAGCGGCGCAGGCTCATCGAGGATGCTCCGGGCGACCGCTATCTCGTCGGCCGTAGCCATCGGTACGGCCACTGGTGGCTTGGCGGCGGCCGCAGCCGCAGCCTTAGCAGCACGGGAAGCAGGCGGAGGAGCCGGCTTCTGCGGACGCGCCTCGTTCGCGCGCCGCATCGAATCGGCCGTCGTCGAGCCGACCCAGCGTGCAGCGCCCGTGAATGGCGCGATAAGGTCCCGCAGCTGGAGGTTGAACGCGAGCATCAACCCCAGACCGGCGATCGCCGCGAGCAGCACGAACGTGCCGGGTCCGGTGAGTAGCGGCTGGAGCGTCCCGGCGAGGAACCGCCCGATGCGGCCGCCGCCCCGCTCTGTATCGAACAGCTCGACCTTGAGGACCTCGAACGCCCCGAGCGCCGCGATATAGGCGATCCCAAGACCGGCGATCGTCATCCCCCAGCCCGAACCAGGAGCTCGGCCCGGGCCGCCGGCGACGTACCACCCGCCGCCGAGCAGCAGGAACGGGAGCAGCCAGCGGCCGGTCTCGAACCACGGCGCGATCGAGTCGCGCCACCAATCGGTCAAGGCGCCCTGCCCGGGCAGGATCAACGCGATGAGCGTGATCGCGCCCAGCGCCATCATCGCGGTCCCGACGATCGAACGAACGACCTCCGGCGTGAAGATACGGGCCAGGTCGCGCTGGAATCGCGCGGTCGTCGACCGACCGCGCGGCGCTCGGCTCCCGGACCTGGAGCTCGGCCGTCGTGCCTTCGCCACGCTCAGACCTCGACCACGACGGGGAACACGAGCGGGCGTCGCTTGGTCTGCTCGTACAGGAAGGTCGAGACCGCGTCCTTGATCTGGGTCTTCAGGAGTCCGATCTCGCTGATGTGGTCACCCGGCGTGTCGACCGCGGCGATCACCCGATCGATGGCCTCCTCGATGCGCGGGTCCTGCTCGTTCATGTGGACGAAGCCGCGCGTCACGATCTCGGGTCGTCCGACGACAGAACCGGTCTGCTTGTCGACCGTCACCACGATCATGAAGATGCCGTCGTTCGCGAGCGAACGACGATCGCGCAGCACGACCTCCCCGACGTCACCGACCGACAGCCCGTCGACGAACACGTAGCCGGCCGTGACCGGACTACCGCGCCTTGCCGATCCATCGGCGAACAGCTCGATCGGCGTGCCGTTCTCGATGATGAAGACGTTGGCCGGATCGACGCCGGTCTCGATCGCGAGACGACCGTGCTGGACCTGCATGCGGAACTCGCCATGGATCGGGATGAAATGCTTCGGCTTGGTGAGGCCGAGCATGAGCTTCAGCTCTTCCTGGCTGGCGTGTCCGGAGACGTGGGCGCGCTTGATCGTGTGGTAGTAGACGTTCGCGCCGGCCTTGAACAGGTTGTCGATCGTCCGCGAGACGTATTCCTCGTTCCCGGGGATCGGGCTGGCACTGACGATGACCGTGTCGCCGGGCTGGATCTCGACGAAGCGGTGGTCACGGTTGGCCATTCGCGCGAGGCCGGCCATCGGCTCGCCCTGGGCACCGGTCGTGGCGATGACGAGCTTGCCGTCCTCGTAGTCCTTGATCCGGTCCTTCGAGATGATTCGCGACGGCTCATATGTCAGGTAGCCGAGCTCGGTCGCGATGCGGAAGTTCTGCTCCATCGAGCGGCCGATGACCGAGACATCCCGGTTCATGTCGGCAGCTGCATCGAGGACCTGCTGGATCCGCGCGATGTTGCTGGCGAACGTGGCGACGATCACCCGGCCGTCGAGCGGCTCCATGATCTCGCGGAACGCCTCGCCGACCGTCCGCTCCGACGGCGTGTAGCCGGGGTTCTCCGCGCGGGTCGAGTCGGACAGGAGGCACGCCACGCCCTCGGCCCCGAGCCTGGCCAGGATCGCGAAATCCGAGAGCTTCCCGTCGACCGGCGTGTGGTCGAACTTGAAGTCGCCCGTGTGGACGACCGTTCCGGCTGGCGTTTTGAGCGCGATCCCCATCGCGTCGGGGATCGAGTGGCCGACGCGGAACGGGATGACGTGGAACGGGCCGATGTCGAGCTCGTCGCCCGGGTCCAGTGCGTGCATCGGGTTGTCGTGGAGCTTGTGCTCCTTGACCTTGACGCTCAGGAGGCCGCGCGCGAGCGTGCTCGCGTAGATCGGCACGCCCGGGAACTCGGGCAGCACGTAGGGCAGCGCGCCCACGTGGTCCTCATGCGCATGGGTGATGAGGAACGCGCGGACCTTGTCACGGCGTTCCTTGAGATAGGTGACATCGGGGATGACGAGGTCGATGCCGAACATCTCCTCGTCGGGGAACATCAGTCCGCAGTCGATGACGACGATGTCGTCGCCGTACTCGAAGACGTACATGTTCTTGCCGATCTCCCCCACCCCGCCGAGCGGGATGATGCGGAGCGGCGTGTCCGGGCTTTCGATCATGGGTACCTGTTTGCTGTGATTCAGAAGATCGTGAGTTGGTCGGTCGGATCAGCGTCAGGATCGACGATGGCCGGGCCGATGGGTGAGGTCGCGGCGGTCGCCGCAGAGGCTGCCAACGCCGCCTCTTGACGGGCAAGGCGAGCCTCGCGTCGTCGTTCACGCGATCCGAGCAGTACCGTCGGGATCCGGGCGACGTCCTCGTAGCTCTCGCGCTCGATAGACGGCGTGCGGAGGGCCGCCGCCGGGTGGTACATCGCGAAGATCGTGGCGTCGTGCGCGCCCGTCGACGGATCGACCGGACCGGTCGTGCCATGGGCCTGTGAGATGCGTGCGCCGGGCATGAACCGCCCCATCGAGTGCCTTCCCAGGGTCACGATGACGGCCGGATCGAGGACTTCGAGCTGGCGGTGCAGGTACGGGGCGCAGGCGGCGACCTCATCGGGCTCGGGGTCACGGTTGCCGGGCGGCCGGCACTTGACGATGTTGGTGATGAAGACGTCGTCCCGCGTCCAGCCGATGTGACCGAGCAGGTTGACGAGCAGGCCGCCCGCGCGGCCGACGAACGGCCGACCCTCGAGATCCTCGTTCTGGCCCGGGCCCTCGCCGATGAAGACGACTTCTGTCGACGGATCGCCCTCGCCCGGGACGGCCTTCGTCCTCGTCTGGTGGAGCCGGCAGCGGGTGCAATCGCGCACTTCGGTCGCGATCGCCTCGAGCGCCGAACGGCGCTCGGCGTCGGTCACGCGGGGGATCCGGCCGCGTCCCGGGTCGCGGCGGCTCTGACCCACCCGCGTCCGACGAGGATCTCCGCGAGCTCGACGGCGTTGGTCGCGGCACCCTTGCGCAGGTTGTCGCTCACGACCCAGAACGCGAGGCCTCGACCGCCCTCGATCGACGGGTCCTGGCGGACGCGCCCCACGAACACCTCGTCGCTCCCGGCCGCCGTCGTGGCGAGCGGATACGTCGATGTCGACGGATCGTCCTGGACCACGACACCGGGCACGGCCGCAAAGAGCGTGCGGGCTCGTTCGGGCGTGATCGGATCGACGGTCTCGACGTGGACGGCCTCGGAGTGCGCCACGAAGACCGGGATCCGGACCGCCGTGCTGGAGATCCGAAGATCAGGCAGGTGGAGGATCTTCCGGCTCTCGGTGACGACCTTCCACTCCTCTTTCGTGTAGCCGTTGTCGAGGAAGACGTCGACCTGCGGAAGGGCGTTGAACGCGACCTGGTGCGGGTAGACGCTCGCGGTCAGTGGGCGCTGCTCCACCCACGCCTCGACCTGGTCCTGCAGCTCCCGTGTGGCCTTGCCGCCCGTGCCGGACACCGCCTGGTACGTATCGACGACGACCCGCTCCAGCCCGACCCCGTCGCGCAGGGCCATGAGCAGCGGGACGAGCTGCATCGTCGAGCAGTTCGGGTTGGCGATGATCCCCTCGTGCCACGCGAGGTCGTCGGGGTTCACCTGGCTCACGACGAGCGGGACCGCCGGGTCCATCCGCCACGCACTCGAGTTGTCGATGACGGTGGCGCCACGCTTGGCGGCCTCGGGCGCGAGCGCGGTGGATGTGTCACCGCCGGCGCTGAACAGCGCGATGTCGACACCATCGAACGCCTCGGGTGTCGCCTCGCGGACCGTGTGCACGGTTCCCGCGACATCGATCTCCGTCCCCGCGCTGCGCTTGCTCGCGAGGAGCCGCAGCTCGGTGTACGGGAAGGCCCGCTCGACAAGCGCGCGCGTCATCGTCCGGCCGACCAGGCCGGTCGCGCCGACGACGGCGACGGTGAGGGGCTTGGCGATCACGTTGGGCATGGCTCCGCTGTGGTCTTGATCAGGTCGGGCACGGCGGGAGTATAGCAGTGGGCCCTTGCGCGACCCTGTTCGCTCGGAGGCGCCGAACGATGTGACGGCGACCTGCAAGGATGTCGAGTCGGCGTGCGTCTTCTCCTTCGAGAGACGTCCTTCGACGTCCGTGATCGATCGGAGTGGTGGTGGCGTTCCGCTCCCAACTGGACGATTTCGCAGCGCTCTATGAGCGTACGTACCCGGGCCTGTTCCGCACGGTCCTGGGCATCTGCGGTGACGCTGCGATGGCGGCGGACGTGACTCAGGACGCCTACGCCCAGGCATACCGCCAGCGCTCGTCGTTCCGCGGCGACGTCCCGGTCGACGCGTGGCTGCACCGGATCGCGGTCAATGCGGCGTTGACCGGGCTTCGGCGGCGCAAGGTCCGCTGGACGGAGCCGCTGGACCCGGTGCGGCACGAGCAGCCGGGACGCGCCTCCGACGCGTCCGCGGCGATCGATCTCGAGAGCGCGCTCGCGCGTCTCGAGCCACGTCAGCGGGCCGCGGTCGTGCTCCGCTACTACCACGACATCGACTACGCGACGATCGCGTCGATCCTGGGTACGAGCACGGGGAACGTCGGATCGATGCTCACCAGATCACTGGAGCGGCTGCGGCGCGATCTGGGCGAGGCGCCCACAGCGGTCGGGAGCCTCACCACGACCGCGAAGGAGGCCACTCGTGGCCGTTGACGACCGCCTCGAGGCCCGGGTCGCCGGTGCGCTGCACGCGTATCTCGACCCCGCGGTCGGGCCGCATCCGCGCTGGAACGACTCGCCGGCCGCCGAGATCGTCCGAACGGGTCCGCCCGTCGTGCGCGTCGCGCGACGCTCCGACCGGACCATGCTCCTCGTCGCGGCGGTGCTGGGCACCCTCCTGATCGTCGGCGGCCTCGTCGCTGGCGGCGCGCTGTTGCGTCGTCCGACGCCGACACCGAGCCCGAGCCCGAGTCTGCGCGCCGTCGTGCCGCCCCCGACGACGACGCCTTCACCGAACGCAAGCGAGCCGACCGCTGCGCCGTCGTCGAGCCCGAAAGCCTGCGTGACCCACTGGTCGTATGAGGGGACCGCGTCACCCAAGGGACTGGCCGACGGCGTCCGCATCGACGAGTTCTCCGGGCAAGGAACCCTCTTCATGGCCTTCGGTCATCCGATCGACACGGTCCGCCGCATCGAGCTCGCGCCGACCGAACCGCCGTTCGTGAACAGCGCTGGCAAGACCGTCACGGTGCGCGGAAACGCCTTCTACAAGCTGACGATCCAGGGCTTGCACCGGGCAACGCAGGTGAACGACAACATCGGACGCCATACCGTCGGTCCGTACCGAGACACCGTCGCGTCGCCGATCGCCGCGATGCGCAGAGTCCGTGCGCCGCGGCTTTCGTCGCCACTGGACGATCCAGGCCCCGGTTCGACCGAGATCTGGATCATCGGGCTCGAGCGACCAGAGTGTCTCAACGTGACGACGCGGGGCGGCTTCGGGTACAGCGGTGAACCTGGCGACGATGCCGTCCTCGTGAGCTGGGACCTGCCCTAGGCGACGGGACGGCTGGGGTGGCACATACGACGAGACCCGGCGGCAAGCCGGGTCTCGTGCGTGTATGTCAGGAAACCGAGCCGGCCCCGCCGGCCCGGGACTACTCGGCTCCGCTGCCGACCGTCTCCTTGGCGAGATGGCGCTGCATCGCGGCCTTGCGTGACAAGTTGACCCGGCCCTGGCGGTCGATCTCCGTCACGACGACCATCACCTCGTCGCCGACGGACACGACGTCCTCGACGGTGGGCACGTGGTAGTCGGCGAGCTCGCCGATGCGGACGAGGCCCTCCTTGCCCGGCAGGATCTCGACGAAGGCGCCAAAGCCCATGATCCGGGTGACCTTGCCGAGGTACAGGGCACCGATCTCGACCTCGCGCGTCAGGCTCTCGATCCACTGGATCGCCTTGCGCGAGTTCTCGCCGGACACCGCCGCGATCTCGACGGTCCCGTCGTCCTCGACGTTGATCTCGGTCTGGGTCTCCTCCTGGATCTTGCGGATCATGGAGCCGCCCTTGCCGATGATCTCGCGGATCTTCTCGGGGTTGATCTTGATCGTGATGATGCGCGGCGCGAAGTCGCTCATCTCCACGCGTGCCTCAGGCAACACTTCGGTCATCTTGTCGAGGATGAACAGCCGTGCGTCGAGGGCCTGCTTGAGGCCATCACGGATGATCGACTCGTTGATGCCCTGGACCTTGATGTCCATCTGCAGGGCGGTGATGCCGTCCCGCGTGCCGGTGACCTTGAAGTCCATGTCACCGAAGGCATCCTCCTTGCCGAGGATGTCGGTGAGGACCGAGTACCGGCCATCCGGCTCCGACATGAGGCCCATCGCCGCGCCGGCGACTGCGGCCTTGATCGGCACACCGGCGTCCATGAGCGCAAGCGTCGAGCCACAGGTCGATGCCATCGACGTGGAGCCGTTCGACGTCACGCACTCGCTGACGAGGCGGATGACGTACGGGAACTCCTCCTGATCGGGAAGCACGGGCACGAGCGCCCGCTCCGCCAGGTTGCCGTGGCCGATCTCACGTCGCCCGGGACCACGCATCGGCTTGTTCTCACCGGTGCTGTAGGGCGGCATGTTGTAGTGATGGAGATAGCGCTTCTCGGTGATCGGGCTGATCGTGTCGATGCGCTGGACGTCCGAGGACGAGCCGAGCGTCGCGATCGTCAGCGCCTGTGTGTCACCACGGGTGAACAGCCCGGATCCATGAGCGCGCGGGATCAGCCCGACGTCGACCGAGATCGGCCGGATATCGGTGACGCCCCGGCCGTCCATCCGGATGCCCTCGTCGAGGACGAGCTTACGGACCGTCTTCTTGTGGATGAGCCCGAACAGGCCCTTGCTGACACGGGCGTTCCGGCGCGCGGTCTCGAGCAGACCCTTGGCGTCGCCGCCCGAGCGGTTCGCTCGGATGGAGTCGCCGATCTGTGACTTGAGGGTCTCGATCCGGCTCGGCAGGTCGTTCGCGAACCACAGCAACAGCGCAGCGGTCGCCTCGGCGTCCGGCAGCGCCCGGTGGTTCTGGCTGAGGTCGATCCCGAAGAAGGCCGACAGGCCATCGAGCTTGTACTGGCCGATCTCGGGATAGCCGTCGCGAGCCAGGACGAGTGTGTCGATGTAGCGACCGGGCTCGAGCTTGGCCGACGGCAGGGCAGCCTCGAGGAAGCCGAGGTCGAAGCCGACGTTGTGCCCGACGACGATCGCGTCACCGATGTGATCGAGCGCCTGCTGGACGGCTTCCGCCGGTGACGGGGCGCCCGCCACATCAGCGTCTGTCAGGCCGTGCATCTGGTTGCCGACGATCGGGCGGCCCGGGTTCACGAGCGTCGACCAGCGATCGCTGATCGCACCGTCGCGGACCTTGACGACCGCGACCTCGAGGAGGTCGCCCAGGGCGGCATCCGTGCCCGTCGTCTCGACGTCGATGACGGCGAACTCGCGCCCATCCTTGGCGGCCGCGACGAAGTCAAGGACCGATCCGGCCGATGGCTCGATATACGGGATGCGCTTCGCCTTGCCGACGGCCTTCTGGAGCTCCTCCTGAAGGTCGATCAGCGGCTGGATCGCCCGATGGCCGAACAGGATCGCCTCGGCCATGACGTCCTCAGGCAGGAGCTTCGCTCCAGCCTCGACCATCATGATCGCGTCGCGCGTGCCGGAGACGATGAGGTCGAGCTCCGAGCGCTCGAGGTCGCTGTAGGTCGGGTTGATGACGAACTCGCCGTCGATCCGGCCGACGCGGACCGCGCCGATCGGGCCGAGGAACGGGATCTCGCTGATCGTCAGCGCCGCGGACGCGGCGACGGTCCCGATGACGTCCGGGTCGTTCTCCTGATCCGTCGAGAGGACCGTGATGACCAGCTGGACGTCGTCCTTGTAGCCGTCGGGGAACAGCGGGCGGATCGGGCGGTCGGTCAGACGCGCCGCCAGGATCGCCGCCTCGGACGGCCGCGCCTCGCGCTTGATGAACCCGCCCGGGATCTTGCCCGCGGCGTACATCCGCTCCTCGAAGTCGACCGTGAGCGGGAAGAAGTCGAGCCCGGGACGGGGATCCGACCGGTTCGCGGTCCCGAGCACCATGGTGTCACCGAAACGGACGGTGACGGAGCCGCCCGCGAGTCGGGCGAGCTTGCCGGTTTCGATGGTCAGCGTGCGACCACCGAACTGCGTCTCGAAGATCTGAGACAAGAGTGACCTTCCTCCTTGCCGTGGAGGAGGCGACGACCCGTGGGCGGGTCAGCCTGCTGCGCTGCTGGTGCCGGGTGTGCAAGGGCGACCTGACGGGAGCCCAGGATCGTCGGGGGCGGAGCCCGCGACGTGATGCGGCGCTAGCGGCGGAGTCCGAGCCGTCCGATGACGGTCCGGTAGCGCGCGCTGTCCTTCTTCATGAGATACGCGAGAAGGCGGCGGCGCTGGCCGACGAGCTTGAGGAGGCCGCGGCGCGAATGGTTGTCCTTCGGGAAACGACGGAGATGCTCCGTAAGGTCCGTGATCCGCTCCGTCAAGAGCGCGACCTGGACCTCCGGCGAACCGGTATCGCCTTCCTTTGTGGCGTACCCGGTGATGATCTCCTGCTTCTGTTCCCGCGCGAGCGGCACTCGGTCCTCCGACACGAACTGTGTTCTATTCCTACCTGTATGACCGGCGGATGTTAGCAGAGCGGCCCTGAACGCGCCATCGTGGGGCGAGTGGCCGGTATGCTCCCCGGGATGCCGCGACTCACCAAGATCTACACGAAGACCGGCGACGAGGGCCTGACCGGGCTCGGTGGTGGACGGCGCGTCCCGAAGGATTCTGCGCGGGTCCGAGCGTACGGGACGGTCGACGAATTGAATTCGGCGATCGGCGTCGCGCTCGCGCTCGGCCTGTCCGGACGACTGACGTCGGAGCTCGCGACGATCCAGAACGAGCTCTTCGACCTGGGTTCGGACCTGTGCTGGCCCAGCGACGACGAGCGGCGCGAGCGGATCCCGACCGTCCAGCCGAAGCATGTCACGAAGCTCGAGCAGCTGATCGACGAGCTGAACGGGATCGTCGGTCCACTGCAGAACTTCCTGCTGCCCGGCGGCTCGCCGGGTGCCGCCCAGCTGCACGTCGCCCGAACGATCTGCCGCCGGGCCGAACGGGAGACGATCACCCTGTCGCGCGACGAGACGATCGGGGAACTGGTCCTCCCCTACCTCAACCGACTTTCGGACGCGCTGTTCGTGATGGCGCGCTACGAGAACCACGAGCGCGGCGTCGACGAGCCGCTCTGGCAACCAGGTCTCTAGGCGCTCGGCTTAGGACGCGACTCGGTCTGGCCAGCAGAACTCGGCGTCGACGAGCGCATCCCCGGGTCGAGCCGTGTCCGGCTCGAAGGGCACCCGGAACGTGAAGGCGGCGGGCGTCGGGCCGTCGCGGCGCGATCGCTCAAGGCGCTCGAGGGCCTCCTCGATCGACGGGATGTGACCCGCGGGCACCCACCACAGGACCAGGTGCGCCTCGCTGAGCCGTTCGAACCAGGAGCGTCGGTCGCGCAGGACCTGCACGTGCGCACTCGTGTATGTGAACGCCCGCAACGCCTCGATCGAGCGCCAGACGCTCAGGTTGATCAGGAACAGGTCGTCGTCCGTCGGCCGGATGTCGGTCGCGTTCCCAGCCTCGGTCTGCAGTCGCCAGACGAGCCCTGGATCGGCGTCCGCGAGCGCGTTGATGGGATCGAGCTGCGCCCGGAACCCTTCGATCAAGGGCGAATCGAGGGGGGCAAGCATCCGTCCCACGTTCAGTTGCGCGAGATGCCACACGCGCTCGCTCACGAGAGGAACTCCAATCGGACGACACCGTCGGGGGCACCCTCTGCAAGCGTGATGTCCCCGTCCTCGACGGTGGCGATGGCCGGCCGACCGTCGACACGCACGGTGTACAAGCCGCTCGGGGGCATCGCCATCGGCCAGTCGAACGAAAGGTGGCCCTCGTGCGACTGACCCTGGAGCGTGACGGGCCGCCCCAGCAGGCGCTCCGCGCCGGAGAGATCCCCGCTCCCGATCGCACGACGGATGTCGCTGCTCCGAACGGCCGCACCGTCGATCTCGAGAGGGTCGACCACGACGAGATCGAAGCCCTCACGCTCCCCGAGGTCCCTGACCGCCTCGGGCGTGCCGCCGCGCTCGTAGCCGAACGCTGCATCGGGCGTCATGAGCAGCCCGGTGAGGTCCGTCCCGCCACGGATCGTCGCGAGGAAGTCGTCGTACGTCGTATGCCGGACCGCGTCATCGAAGTGCTGGACCACCGTGACGTCGACGCCGGCATCCGCCAGGCGAGCGAGGCGTTCGTCGGGGTCGAGCAGGAGCGGCGGGGCGGAGCCCGTCAGGACCTCGTCCGGATGGTGGTCGAATGTGATGACGCATGGGTGCGCATCACGGGTGAGCGCCTCTCGGACGAGATGATCGAGCAGGTAGATGTGTCCTTGGTGGAGCCCATCGAACACACCGATCACCGCGAAGATCGGGCCGTGCTCGGGGCGCAGCCGATCGACGCCGGGGACGACGTCCATCACGTGCCGACCGACACCGGTCGTTCGCCGGCACTGATCAGGACCTTGTCCGGTGCGAGGCGACCACCGCCTGCGGGGACCGCGATCGCGACCAGTCGCCCGGTCCGATCGACGAGGCGATAGTGATCGCCCTGGCCGGGGATCCCCGCCGCGGGTCGGATGTACTGACCTTTGGCGACCGCGTCCACTTCCGGCTCATCGAGCTCGACGCTCGCAAACCGCTCCAACCCGGCGTCGACCGGACGTAGGAGCGGCACGAGCCCTTGAGGCCCATCCGCGGTCGCGGACCGGATGGCGTCGAGCGACGCGGCCCCATCCTCGCCGAACGAACCGGCCGCAGTCCGGCGCAGCGCTCCGAGGTACGCGGCGTTCCCGACTGCCGTACCGAGATCGCGCGCCAGGGCGCGGACGTATGTGCCAGCCGAACAGGCGACATCGACCACAGCGATCGGTCGCTCCGGCTCGCTGTCGTCCCACGACACGAGCGAGAGCGATTCGATGGTCACCTCGCGCTCCTTGAGCTCGACCGACTCGCCGGCCCGCGCCATCGCGTACGCGCGACGGCCACCGACCTTGATCGCCGAATAGGCCGGTGGCCGCTGGCGGATCGTGCCGGTGAACCCCGGCAGTCCAGCCTCGATGGTCTCGCGCGTCGGCGCGGGCCCGTCGGGAACGGTCAGCTCTCCCTCGAGGTCATCGGTCGTCGAGGACGCGCCGAAACAGATCGTCGCGCGATACGCCTTGCGATCGCCGAGGTGGAACTCCACCACACGGGTGGCGCGGCCGAGGAAGACCGGCAGAACGCCGGACGCGAACGGATCGAGCGTGCCGCCGTGCCCGACCCGCTTCGTTGCCGCCAGGCGACGCACGAGACCGACGATGTCATGGGAGGTTGGCCCGATCGGCTTGTCGACGACGAGGATGCCGTCGAGGCCCGGGCCGAGTGATGAACGCGCCACGTCAGCGCGTGACGGCCGCTGCGGCCTTGCGCGCCTCGACGAGCACCGCGTCGCGTGCCTTGTCGACGGGGAGCGACACGGTCGCACCGGCCGCCCGGGCATGCCCTCCCCCGCCGAACAGGCCCGTAAGGACGGTCGCATCGACGCCGCCTGGCTTGGTCCGGACGCTGATCCGGGTCGTGTCACCGGCCTCCTTGAACAGGATCGCCACCTCGGCGACGTCGGCCTGGGCCAGCAGATCGATGATGCCCTCGCTCTGTGGTGGCGTGGTCCCGGTCGCCTCGAGGTCCGCGTCGAGGAGCGTCGAGGCGACGACGCGCCCGCCGTCGTACGACTCGAGCCGGTCCAGGACCCGACCGAAGAGCCGGAGTTGCTCGGCCGGCTTCGAGCGGTAGAGCCGCCGCGAGATGTCCGATAGCGGCGCACCGGCCTCGACGAGCGCGGCAGAAACGGCCAGGGTCCGTGGAGTCGCGTTCGGGTGAGCGAACGTCGCCGTATCCATCACGATGCCGGCCATCAGCGCCGCCGCGAGCGATGGCTCAGACGCCAGCGGGATGCCGAGGCAGGCCGCCAGCAGCGTGACCATCTCGCAGGTCGCGGCCGCGTGCGGCTCGATCCAATCGGCAACGCCGATCGCGTCATTGGACGCGTGGTGATCGATGACCACCCGCGGCAGCCGCTCGAACAGGTCCCGATGGCGGACCCCGACCTCGCCGATCCGGTCCGGGGTGGCGCAATCGGACAGCACGAGGAGGTCGTACACCGCGTCGGGGTCCAGGTCCGTTCGGAATCGCTCGACCCCATCGATGAACGCGTACAGCGGCGGAACCGGGTCCGTGCAGACAGGATCGGCGGTACCCCCGAACCGTTCGACGAGCCGCACGACACCGAGCGTGGCACCGATCGTGTCCGCATCCGGGTTCTCGTGCGAGACGGCCAGGACACGCCGCGCCCCACGGAGCCGCTCGACGACGACGTCCGGCACAGCGGCCAGATAGGGCGACAGATCCACGGTCATCGGGACGAGCGCTTGGTCTTGGCAGTGTTCGCGGAGCGATGCCGCCCTCGCCGTCGGCGCGGCTTCGGCGGGACCACCGCGGAAGGTGGCTCATCGGACGCGTCGCCCTCGTGGCCGACCCGCGCCACGGGCGTGGGCAAGGTCTCGCCTGCGGGCAACTCCATGCTGGGCTCGGCGCGGCCCGACTCGAGCTCATCGAGCAGGTGGAGGACGCGCGTGCCCCGCTCGGCCGTGTCGTCGAGCTCGACGTGCAGGTCGGGGATCCGCTTCAGCCGCAGCGTCTTGCCGAGCTCATGACGGACGAACGGCATCGCCCGACCGAGGGCGGTGATCGTGGCGCTCCGCTCGCCGGGCTGTCCGATGACGCTGACCCACACCTTGGCATGGCGCAGATCGGGCGTCGTTTCGACCTTCGTGATCGTGGCGAACCCGATCCGCGGATCCGCCACGTCTCGACTCACGATCGCGCCGATCTCCTGGCGCAGCAGCTCGTCGATGCGGTCAGTGCGTTGGGTCACCCGACATCAGGCGGTGATTGCGGCGCGTGACACCATCTGCGTGCTGTAGCACTCGATCACATCACCCTCCTCGATGTCGTGGAAGGAGGCAAGACCGATGCCGCACTCGTAGTTCGTCTGGACCTCGCGAACGTCATCGCGGAAGCGCCGCAGCGACTCGATCCGGTCGGTCGCGATCACGCGGCCACCACGCCAGATCCGGGCGTTCGCCCGGACGATCCGGCCGTCGGTGACGTAGGAACCGGCGATGACCGTGTTCTTGCCGACACGGATGACCTGGCGTACCTCCGCCCGGCCTTCGACGACCTCCACTTCCTCTGGCTCGAGCAGACCCTTGAGGGCCGCATCGATGTCGTCGGTCAGCTTGTAGATGATGTCGTAGAGGCGGACGTCGACCCCCTCATCCTCGGCAGCTCGCCGGGCGGTGTCGGTGATCGACGTGTTGAACCCGACGACGATCGCGTTCGACGCGGTCGCCAGCATGATGTCGTTGTCGGTGATGTCGCCGGCCGCTTCGAGCAGGACGTTGATCCGAACCTCGTCCTGGTCGAGCTGCTCGAGGGCGTGGGTGATGGCACCCAACGATCCCGACACGTCTGCCTTGAGGATGATCCGCAGCTCCTTGGCCTGACCGGCCTGGATCTGCCGATAGAGGTCCTCGAGCGTGGCCCGGCCGCTGCCATCGCCGCCCTTCGCGGCGACCTGCGCCTTGCGCGCATCGACGGCGACGCGCGCGGCCTTGTCGTCGGCGACGACGCGAAGGATGTCGCCTGCCTCGGGGACTTCCGAGAGGCCGAGGACGACGACGGCGCTGGCCGGTCCGGCCTGCTTCACGCGCTTGCCGCGGTCGTTTTCCATGGCCCGGACGCGACCGAAGGTCTCGCCCACAACGATGATGTCGCCGACGTTGAGCGTGCCCGTCTGGATGAGGGCGGTCGCGACGGCACCACGGGCCTTGTCGAGCTGCGCCTCGACGATCGTGCCGATCGCCGGACGATCCGGGTTCGCCTTGAGCTCCTGGAGGTCGGCGACGAGCAGCACCATCTCGATGAGCTCGTCGAGCCCCTGGCCGCTCTTGGCTGACACCGCGACCAGCGGCACATCGCCGCCGTACTCCTCGATCACCACGCCGGCTTCGGTGAGCTCGGTCTTGACCCGGGTCGGGTCGGCATCGGGCTTGTCGATCTTGTTGAGCGCGATGATCAGCGGGACCTTGGCGGCCTTCGCGTGGCTGATCGCCTCGAGCGTCTGCGGCATCACGCCGTCATCGGCAGCGACCACGATGATCGCGATGTCCGTGACGCGCGCGCCGCGGGCACGCATGGCCGTGAACGCCTCGTGGCCCGGTGTGTCCAGGAACACGACGCGCTTCCCGTCGTGGTCGATCTCCGATGCACCGATGTGCTGGGTGATGCCACCACGCTCGCCGGCAGCGACCTCGGTCGAACGGAGCGCGTCGAGCAGGCTGGTCTTGCCGTGGTCGACGTGGCCCATGACCGTGACGATCGGGGCGCGCGGTTCGAGCTTCTTGGGATCGTCCTCCTCGAAGAGGACCTCCTTCGCCGCCTCCGGCGCTGCGCCGTCACTGTCGGTCTCGGGGCCGGTGCCGTTGGTCGAGGCTGCGACGGTCTCTGCCACCTCGTAGCCGAGCTCCGAGGCGACAAGCGACGCGGTGTCACGGTCGATGAGCTGGTTGATCGTCGCGAAGATGCCGCTCTTGATCAGTTCGCGGATGACGTCCGCGACGTTGACCGAGAGCAGATCGGCAAGCTCCTTGACGGTGATCGTGCCGGGCAGCTCGATCGCACCGCGCTCACGCGGATCGATCGTCTGCACTGACGACGCGTTCTGGTCGGGTCGACGCGGTGGCTTGCGGGGCCCGCGCCGGCCGCGGGTGCCGCTCCTACTCCTTGCCACGGGCTCCTCCTTGGGTGGTATGCGTGGGGATCGCTCCGGCACCGGCCTCCGCGAGGAACGCTGCTGGGAGCTGGGTCTCGAGCGCCCGGCTCAGGGCGCCCTTGGTGATAGCGATGGATAGGCAGTCGGTGTCGTGACAGACATATGCGCCTCGCCCGGCGAGGCGTCCCGTCGGGTCGAACACGACCTCACCCGTCGGGGTGCGGACGATACGCCGCAGGTCGCGTTTGGCACGCGATGTGCGACATGCGACGCACGTCCGGGTCGGGACCCGGCGCACGGCCAGCGGTCGCGTCGGGGTGGATGCCCCGGCTACGTCGCCACCTCCTCGGTGGGCGCCGCTTCGGGGGCGTTCGCGGCTTCGGCCGTTCCGTCCGATGCCCCCTGGTCATCGGCCTTGTCGGCTGCCGCCTTCTTCGTCGTTCGCTTGGGCTTTGCCGCGGCTTCGGTCCCGTCGGCTGACGCCTCGGCCGTCGCGTCGGCCACCACGGCGACCGCTGCGGACTTCTTGGTCGTTCGCTTGGGCTTCGTCGCGGCTTCCGTCCCGTCCGCGGACGCCTTGGCCTTCGCGTCGCCCGCCTCGGCGGCCGCGGCGGCCTTCTTGGTGGTCCGCTTGGGCTTGGCCGGGGCGGCGACCGCCTCCTCGGTCTGGGCTGCAGCAGCCTGCGCCGGGGCCTCCTCGGCCTTGGCCGGGGTTTCCGCCTCACCCTCAAGCTGGTCGGTCGCCGCCTTGGCCTCGGCGACGGACACGTCGCTTCGGATATCGATCCGCCAGCCGGTCAGGCGCGCGGCCAACCGGGCGTTCTGGCCTTCGCGGCCGATCGCCAGCGACAGCATCCGCTCCGGGACGGTGACCGAGGCGATCCGCTTCTCCTCGTCGATATCGACCGAGAGCACCTGGGCAGGGCTGAGGGCGTTCGCGACGAACACGGCCGGATCGTCGTTCCACGGGATGACGTCGATCTTCTCGCCGGCCAGTTCCGCGACGACGGCCTGGACACGCGCGCCGCGCTGACCGACGGTCGCACCGACCGGGTCGAGCCCATCCTGGCGCGAGCTGACGGCAACCTTCGAGCGGCTGCCCGCTTCCCGGGCGATCGCCTTGATCTCGACGGTCCCGCTGTGGATCTCGGGCACCTCGAGCTCGAAGAGTCGACGCAGGAAGCCCTTGTGGGTGCGGCTCACGAAGATCTGCGGACCGCGGACCGAGCGCCGGACCTCGAGCACGAACGCCTTCACGTTCTGCCCGATGCGGTAGTGCTCGAGGGCACTCTGCTCGGTGGTGGCGAGGATCGCCTCGGTGTTCTTGCCGACGTCGAGGATGATCGCGCGCGGCTCGACCCGGTTGACGGTGCCGGTGATGAGCTCCCCCTCGCGGCTCGCGAACTGGTCGAAGACCTGGTCGCGCTCGACCTCGCGGATGCGCTGCAGGACGATCTGCTTGGCCGTCTGCGCGCCGATCCGGCCGAACACGTCGCCGTCGAGCTGCTCCGTCTCGACGAGGTCGCCGGGCTTGGCGCTCTCGTCGAACTTGCGGGCATCTTCGACGACGATCTGCGTCAGCTCGTCCTCGATCTCCTCGACGACGAGCCGGGCGCGAAAGACCCGGATTCGGCCGGACTCCGCGTCGATGCGGACGTGGATGTCCTCGTCGCCCGCGACGCGGCGATAGGCGGACTGGATGCCGTCCTCCACCGCTCCGATGAGCTGTTCACGAGAGACTTGCTTCTCGGCGTTGAGCTGAAGGAGGGCGCCAACGAAGTCTCGACTCACGATCGCCTCCTTCTTCCGCCACAACCAAGCAACGACCGGTCCGAAAAAAAACGTGGGGGTCACCCACGTCACGGAGCGGCCGTTCAGTTGTGTGGAGTATATACCCGGAGGGGTGGACGCTCAAACAGGAGCCGGGAACCGCCGGGCGACGTAGTCCTCCAGGATGTCGATGAATTCCTGCACGAGACCGTCGCCCCGGAGCGTCCGGTCGAGGCGACCGTCGATGAAGACGGGCGCGACCGGCTCCTCGAACGTGCCGGGCAGGCTGATCCCGATATCGGCGTGCTTCGACTCGCCCGGGCCGTTCACGACGCAACCCATGACGGCCACGCGAAGGTCCTCGGCGCCGGGGTGCGTCTCGCGCCATTCCGGCATCTTGTCCTTCAGGTAGCCCTGGATCTGCTGGGCCATCTCCTGGAAGAAGGTCGAGGTGGTCCTGCCACACCCGGGGCATGCCGACACCTGGGGCAGGAACGAGCGCAGCCCCATCGATTGGAGGACCTGCTGGGCGACCTCGACCTCGCGTTCGCGTGGAGCACCCGGCTCCGGGGTCAGCGAGACCCGGATCGTGTCGCCGATCCCCTCGTTGAGGAGGATCGCCAGGCCGGCGGTAGAGGCGACGATGCCTTTGTCACCCATGCCGGCCTCCGTCAGGCCGAGGTGGAGCGGGTAGTCACAGCGCGCCCCAAGCAGGCGATAGACATCGACGAGGTCACGGACCCCGCTGACCTTCGCGCTGATGATGATCCGGTCGTGCCCGAGCCCGGTCTCCTCGGCGAGCTCCGCCGAGCGCAGCGCCGATTCGAGCATCGCGTCGATCATCACGTCCCGGGAGTCGCGAGGCTCGGGGGACGCCGCGTTCGCGTCCATCAGCTCGGTCAGGATCGCCTGGTCGAGCGAGCCCCAATTCACGCCGATCCGGACCGGCTTCCCGTTGTCGATGGCGACCTTGACGATCGTCGCGAAATGCTCGTCGTGCCGCTTCGCCCCAACGTTCCCCGGGTTGATGCGGTACTTCGCGAGTGCCGCGGCCATCTCCGGGTACTCGACCAGCAGCTTGTGCCCGTTGTAGTGGAAGTCGCCGATGATCGGCACGTCGACGCCCAGGCCACGGACCTTCCGCACCATCTCGGGCACGGCGGCGGCCGCCTCTTCGGTATTCACGGTGACCCGGACGAGCTCGGAGCCCGCGTGTGCCAGCCGGGCGACCTGGATCGCCGTCGCGTCGGGGTCTGCGGTGTCCGTGTTCGTCATCGACTGGACGACGACCGGATGGTCCGAGCCCACCGGAACGCCGTCGACGTCGACGGTCGCCGTCTGTCGACGGGCGATGCCGGAGGTGGCGAGCGTCATGGCGGGGGCAACGTTCCGCCGTTCAGGAGCCTGACGACATCGAATCCGGACACCCAGATCAGGAACGTGAAGAGGAAGACGAAGCCGACCAAATAGGTCATCTGCTCGGCCCGGAGGCTGATGCGCGAGCCGAAGATCCGCTTGAGCGTGATCATCAGCATCCGGCCACCGTCGAGCGGCGGGAACGGCAGGATGTTCACGACCGCGAGGTTCGCCGACAGGATGCCAGCGATGAAGAGGGTGAAGATGGGACCGGTCCTGAAGAAGTAGTCGCCGATCGTCACGGCGATACCGATCGGGCCCGCCGCCCCTTCTGGCGCAGCGGTCGGATTGGTGACGAGCCCGCCGAAGAGCGAAGCGAGCCCACCGACGATGATGCCCATCGCCGCGACGGTCTGGTCCCAACCGAACTTGATCGCTGTCCCGAGGTCATTCGACGTCGTGGCGCCGTCGTACGCGGTTTGGATGTCAACGATACCCAGGGCTCCGTGATCCGCGTCGATCTGTGAGCGATCGCGAAGCGTCGTCGTCACTTCACGCGTTGCGCCGTCAGCACCATGCACGGTCAGCGTCACGGACTGGCCCGCGTTCGCGCGCAAGACTTCCACCATGCTGGGTTGGATGAAGAACTGGAACCGCTGACCATTGACAGCCACGATCGTGTCGCCCGGCGTGAGGCCCGCCGCGGCCGCCGGGGAGCCTTCCTGGACCTCCGCGAACTTGGCGCCCACCTGCGGTGACGCGAGCCAGACGATGCCGGTGAAGATCACGAACGCGAGCAGGATGTTCATGACGACGCCCGACACGAGGATGCCGAGCCGGACGGGCAGGCTCTTCGAGGAGAAGGCGCGCGGGTCGGTCGCCTTGTCGCCGTCCTCCCCTTCGAGCTTCACGAAGCCGCCGATCGGCAGCCAGTTCAGCGTGTAGAGCGTCTCGCCCTTCGAGCGCATGACCTTGGCACGGGGCGGGAACCCGATGCCGAACTCGAGGACGCGCACGCCCGCCACACGCGCCGCGACGAAGTGGCCGAGCTCGTGGATCACGACGAGCGTACCGAGGATGAGGAAGAACAGGAATACCGTGACGATCGGCTGGATGATGTTCATCAGGCGATCCCACCGATGGATCCGTTCGCGTAGGTCGCGCGCACGTCCGCGTCGAGCGCGATCAGCGCATCGATGTCCGGCTCACCGCTGCCGGATCCGAACCGCTCGACCGCATCCTCCAGGAGACGCGGGATCCCGAGGAAGTCGAGCGAACCTGCGAGAAAGCGCTCGACGGCGACGTCATCAGCGGCGATGAGCGCAGCCGATGCCCACGGACCGGCGATGCCCGCCTCTCGGGCGATCCGCAACGCCGGGAAGCGCTCGGTGTCCGGGCGGCGGAAATCCAGCCGACCGGTCGAGATCAGGTCGGGTGCCGCGGCCGGTGAGGAGCGTCGATCGGGATAGGTCATGGCGTACTGGATCGGGAGTCGCATATCCGGGGTGCCCATCTGGGCCTTGAGGGAGCCGTCGACGAAGCGGACGGCCGAGTGGACGACGCTCTGCGGATGGATCACCACCTCGATGGCGTCGTACTCGACATCGTACAGCCAGTGGGCCTCGATGACCTCCAGCCCCTTATTCGCGAGGGTCGCCGAGTCGATCGTGATCTTGGCGCCCATCGACCAGGTCGGGTGCTTGAGCGCCTCATCGGCTGTCACGAGCGCGAGCTGATCCCTGGCGACATCGAGGAACGGCCCGCCGGATGCGGTCAGGATCAACGCGTCGACGGTCGCCATGGATTCACCGACAAGGCACTGCCACAGCGCCGAGTGTTCGGAATCGATCGGCCGAAGCCAGGCGAGCGGGCTCGCGTACGCGTCGTCCGGGCGCTTCTCGCCGACCGCCGCCGCCGAGCGGCGCGCCTCAGGCATCACGAGGTGGCCGCCGGCGACCAGCGTCTCCTTGTTCGCCGTCGCGACGACCTTGCCGGCCTGGAGCGCAGCGACCACTGGGCGCAAGCTCACGATCCCGCCCGTCGCGACGACCACGAGATCGACGTCGTCACGTGTCGCCACGTCGACGAGATCGGCCTCGGATGGCGCGAGCAGCGCGACCTCCGCGCTTAGCCGCTCGGCCTGCTCCTGAAGCAGCGCCCCGTTGGATCGCGTCGCCAGCGCGACGACATGGAACAGCTCCGGGTGGGCGGCGAGCACCTCGACCGCCTGTCCACCGATCGAGCCCGCCGCGCCGAGGAGGGCCACGCCGCGCCGGGCGTCGCCGGGATCAGGCGATGAGAGCGACGACATAGAGCGTGACGACAGGCGCGGCGAACAGGAACGAGTCGACCCGGTCGAGCATCCCGCCGTGACCGGGGATCAGATTCCCGGAGTCCTTGGTGTTCGCGGCGCGCTTGAGCATGGACTCCGCGAGGTCACCGGCCTGGGCGGACAGGGCAGCGAGCGGGCCCAGGACGAGGGCGTGGACCGGTGCTTGCCCGAGACCGATGAGCATGAGCGCGGCGACCACGGTCGTAGCGATGACGCCACCCACAAGACCCGCGTACGTCTTCGACGGCGAGATGTGCGTGAGGAACTTCTCCCGGCCGAACTGGCGACCGACGAGATAGGCGCCGGTGTCGTACGACCACACGGCAAGGATCAGCAGCACGATCCAACCGCGTTCGGGTCCGAGCACCTCGAGCGGTGCTCCGGCGGGGAGTGGCGCACCGGCGTGACCGAGGCGGATCACGAACGCGAGCAGGCTCACGTACAACGCTCCGAACACCGTTGCCATCCAGGTGCCCAGCCCGTCGCGTGGGTCCTGGCGTGTGAACGACGCGACCGCGGTGAGGACGACGCCGATCGCGATCAGGAGGAGACCGCTGCCCTCGAGGACGTCAGGAAAGGCAGCGTCGAGGACGACCGTCAGCGCGAGCACGGTGCCCAGCGCGGCCAGGGCGGGCTGACCGGCGGTCTTGAGGAGTGCGAACACCTCGCGGGCCGCGACGACCATGATCAGCGCGATGGCGAGCGAGATCGCGAGGCCGCCGACGGCGATGACGACGAGCAGCACCGGGACGAGGATCGCCGCGCTCGTCGCGCGCTGTCGCACCCTCCCCTACCGCCCGAAACGACGATGGCGGCGGGCGAACTCGAGCAGCGCCTGGTCGAAGGCCGCCGGCCCGAAGTCGGGCCATAGGGCGTCGCAGAAGTAGAGCTCCGCGTACGCCGACTGCCAGATCAGGAAGTTCGAGATGCGCTGCTCCCCGCCGGTCCGGATCAGCAGGTCGGGATCGGGCAGGCCCGCGGTGTACAGCGCGGCGCCGATGGTGGACTCGTCGATCGAGCCGGGGGTCGTGCCGGCGGCGACGAGGCGTCGGACGGCATCGACCAGCTCGGTGCGTCCGGCGTAGTTGAACGCCACGTTGAGGATCAGCCGGTCACCACGTGCCGTGGCGTCGAGGGCCTCACCGATCGAGCGGCGCGTCTCCTCCGGCAGTTCATCGAGCCGCCCGATCAACCGGATCTGGACACCCTGTGCACGGAGCTCTTCGGTCTCGCTGCGGATCGCCGCTTCGAGCAGACCGAATAGGCCGATCACCTCGTCGTCCGATCGGGCCCAGTTCTCGCGACTGAATGCGTACAGGGTCATGACCGGGACGCCGCGACGGACCGCGTGCTTCAGGATCTCGCGGATGGCCTCGACGCCGGCGGCGTGGCCCTCGATCTCCGGCTTGTCGTGCTGGCGAGCCCAGCGCCGGTTGCCGTCCATGATGATCGCCACGTGCCGGGGAAGGTCCTCGGCCGGGAGGAACGGGTCGTCCTCGACCGGTTCGTGCGCGATCGGCGGTGCGTCGGTCGGTCGGGCCAGGGGTGCGCGGGCCACTTAGACCTCGAGGACCTCCTGCTCCTTCGCCGCGCCACGGCGGTCGACCTCGCCGATGTGGCGGTCGGTGGTCTTCTGGAGGGTCTCAGCCTGACGATGCGAGTCGTCGGTCCCGATCGTCCCGTCGCGCTCCTCGCGCTTGAGATGGTCGTTCGCATCGCGACGGATGTTGCGGATCTCCACGCGCGCTTCCTCCATGCGCTTGTGGACGACCCGGACCAGGTCCTTGCGACGCTCCTCGGTCAGGGGCGGGATGTTGAGGCGGACCACCGCACCATCGACGTTCGGGACGAGCCCGATGTCGCTCTTGGTGATCGCCTTCTCGATCGCGCCGAGGACGCTGCGGTCCCAAGGCTGGATCACGATCTGGTGCGGCTCGGGGACGCTGATCCCGGCGAGCTGGTTGAGCGGCGTCTGCGTGCCGTAGTAGTCCACGAGGATGCGCTCGACCAGAGCCGTCGATGCACGGCCCGTGCGGACCGCCTGGAAGTCGCGCTCCATCGCCTCGACGGCACGGGTCATCTTCTGATCGGCGTCGGTGAGGGTCTCTGTGCTCATGCGGACGAACCTCCGCTCGAGATGAGCGTCCCGACCGGCTCCCCGGTCGCGACCTTCGTGATGTTGTCGGGCTGGTTGAGGTCGAACACGATGATCGGGAGCTCGTTCTCCATGCACAGGCTCACCGCTGCCGCGTCCATCACCTTGAGCTGATCGCGCAGCAGGTCGGCGTAGTCGAGGCGAGCGTAGCGCTGGGCGCCGTCGTTCGTCATCGGGTCCTTGTCGTAGACACCGTCGACCTTGGTCGCCTTGAGCAGGACCTCGGCGTTGATCTCGACCGCGCGAAGGGCGGCGGCCGTGTCGGTCGTGAAGTACGGGTTGCCCGTGCCGGCCACGAAGATCGCGACGCGGCCCTTCTCGAGATGGCGGATGGCCCGTCGGCGGATGTATGGCTCCGCGACCTCGTTCATGGCGATCGCCGTCATGACACGCGTCGGGACACCGACCGTCTCCAGCGCATCCTGCAACGCAGGGCCGTTCATGACGGTCGCGAGCATCCCGATGTAGTCGCCGGTCGCGCGGTCCATGCCACGTGCGGCCGCGGCCAGTCCTCGGAAGATGTTCCCGCCGCCTACGACGATGCCGACCTCCACGCCACGATCGGTCACGTGCTTGACCTGATCGGCGATGAAGGAGCAGAACGCAGGATCGACGCCGTACGGGCGGTCGCCAAGGAGCGCCTCGCCGGACAGCTTGAGCAGGATCCGCCGATACGTGACCGGCCGATCCTTGGCGACCGCAGCGGTCGCGGTGTCGCTCACAGCTCCTCCCCGAGCGCGTAGCGGGTGAAACGCCGAACGACGATGTTCTCGCCGATCGTCGCGATGCGGTCGGTGATCAGCGCAGCGACCGTGCGATCCTCGTCCCGGAACGGCTGGTCGAGCAGGCACACCTGGGCATACCACTTGTCGAGCTGCCCGGTGATGATCTGCTCGCGGATGTTCTCAGGCTTGCGTTGGGTCGCCTCGTCCGCGAGCAACTCGGCCTTCTTGGCGTCGAGGTCGGCCGCAGGGATCGAGCTGCGATCAACGTACAGCGGGGCCAGGCCCGCGACCTGGACCGCGAGATCCTTCACGAGCCGCTGGAACTCGTCCGTGCGAGCGACGAAGTCGGTCTCGCAGTTGACCTCGATGAGCACGCCGACGCGTCCGCCGGTGTGGATGTAGCTCGAGACCAGGCCTTCACGAGCCTCGCGGCTCGACTTCTTGGCCGCTGCGGCCAATCCGCGCTCACGCAGGATCGTCGTCGCCTTCTCGAGGTCGCCGCCGGCCTCCGTGAGGGCCTTCTTGCAGTCCATGAACCCGGCGCCGGTGCGGTCGCGCAGTTCCTTGACCAGCTCCGCCGAGATGTCCGCCATGAGTGGGTGTGCTCCTGTTCCTGTTCGCTGGGCGGGCGCGTCAGGCGCCCGAGGATGGTCTGTCGTTCGTGTGTCCGGCGGTCGAAAGGCCGACCGCCGCGAGCTCAGCTGGGGTTGTCGGCCTCGGCCTTCTCAGCAGCCTCGCGCGCAAGCTCCGCCGCGATCTCTTCCGGAGTCGCTTCGGCCGCCGCCTCAGCGGCCTCCGCGACCGCGGCCTCCGCACGGGCGACGCGGTCGCCAGGCAACAGGTCGTCGTCGTCCGCGTCGGGCTCGAAGGTCAGGGCGCCGCCACCGGCAAGAGCTGCGACGAGCTCGTCGCTCGCGCCGGTCGCGTCGTCGTCACCGTCCGCCATGGCCGCAGGCTCGATGATCTCGGGCTCGCTGGCCGCACGGGTCGATCGCTCCTGGGCGCCCTCGATCGCCGCTTCGGCGACGAGCGTGCACAGCAATCGGATCGCGCGGATCGCGTCGTCGTTGGCGGGGATGATGAAGTCGAGCTCGTCGGGGTCGACGTTCGTGTCGCCGGTGCCGACCACCGGGATCTCGAGCTTGTTCGCCTCGGTCACCGCGATCCGCTCGCGGTGTGGGTCGATCACGAAGATCGCGCCCGGTAGGCGCTTCATCTTGCGCATCCCACCGACCGTGCCCTGGAGCTTGATCATCTCCTCGGTCAGCTTGGCCGCTTCCTTCTTGGTCATGCGCTCGAAGTCGCCCGCCGCCTGCCGCGCCTCGAGCTGCTCGAGCAGGCCGATGCGCTTCTTGATCGTCGTGAAGTTCGTGAGCATGCCGCCGAGCCAGCGCTTGTTGACGTAGGGCTGGTTGGCGCGGGTCGCCTCGGACAGGATCGGCTCCTGAGCCTGCTTCTTGGTCCCCACGAACAGGACCTGATCACCGCGTGCCACGGTCTCGCGGACAGCATCGAGCGCGACCTCGAGACGCTGGACGGTCTGCGCCAGGTCGATGATGTGGATCCCGTTGCGCTCCGCGAAGATGTACGGGCGCATCTTTGGGTTCCAGCGGCGGGTCTGATGGCCGAAATGGACTCCGGCCTCGAGCAGCTGCCGCATGGAGACGGACGGCATGATGGGCGA
>Ga0207648_10000660_pt1 | contig 38626 bp, 32 predicted proteins | sample KBSMisM32_FD_184310 | JGI IMG/M metagenome (GOLD analysis project Ga0207648, IMG submission 184310) | Miscanthus rhizosphere microbial communities from Kellogg Biological Station, Michigan, USA - KBS Miscanthus M3-2 (SPAdes) (version 2) | ecosystem: Host-associated > Plants > Roots >... | reverse complement strand
AGATCCGGATCAGACGACTGGACGCCACAGTGCCCCTCCCGACGTACGCCACGGCGGAATCCGCCGGGTTCGACCTGTCCGCGTCGGCCGAAGTGACCGTCGCGCCGCGCCAGATTGCCCTGATCCCTACCGGCCTCGTCATCGAGGTGCCGCCGGGATACTTTCTAGGTATTTTCGCCCGAAGCAGCACGCCGCTCAAGCGCGGCCTCATGGTGGCGAACGGAGTTGGCGTGATCGACCCCGATTATGCCGGGCCGAACGACGAGGTGCGAATCCAGGTGCTGAACATTTCGACGTCCGACGTCACGATCAAGCCTGGGGATCGGCTCGCCCAGGGTATCGTGCTCCCGGCGCCGCGGGTGACCTGGGAGGAAGCCACGAACCTGCGGCAGGAGACGCGAGGTGGATTCGGTTCCACGGGCGGATAGCCCGCCCAGGCGCATCCTGCACCTCGACATGGACGCGTTCTACGCGTCGGTCGAGCAGCGGGACCGCCCCGAGTTGCGCGGCCGCCCGGTGGCGGTCGGCGGCCGGCCCGAAGGGCGCGGGGTCGTCGCCGCGGCCAGCTACGAGGCGCGCCAGTTCGGCGTGCGGTCCGCCATCCCGATGGCGCGGGCGGTGCGCCTTTGCCCCGAGCTGGTCATCGTCCGTCCGGACTTCACGAAGTACAAGGCGGTATCGGACGCGGTGTTCGCCCTTTTCCGCTCGGTCACCCCGCTCGTGGAGCCGCTCTCGCTCGACGAGGCGTATCTCGACGTCACCGAAAACGCCTGGGGCGAAACGCTCGGGATGACCGTCGCCCGCCGGCTCAAGACCGAGATCCGCGCGCTCACCGGCCTGACCGCGTCGGCGGGAGTCGCGCCCAACAAGTTCCTCGCCAAGATCGCCTCGGGGTGGCAGAAGCCGGATGGGCTCACGGTCATCGCGCCGGAGCGGGTCGAGCACTTCCTGCGTGGGTTGGACGTCGACGCGCTCTGGGGCGTGGGACCGGTGACGGCGGAGAAGCTCCGCGCTCACGGCATCACGCGACTGGTGGACGTGAGGACCGCCGACCCGGCGCGTCTCCGTGCCACCGTCGGCTCGCTGGCCGACTGGCTCACGCAGCTCGCGCACGGGCTCGACGACCGGGCGGTGGTCTCCGAACGCACGCCCAAGTCGTCGGGGAGCGAGACGACCTTCGCGTCGGACCTCACCGACATCAACGAAATGCGCCAGGAGGTAGCCGAAATGGCGCGCGACGCCGCCGCGTGGCTGCTCAGGCGCGAGCTGTGCGCACGCACCGTCACCCTCAAGCTGCGTTACAGCGACTTCACCACCATTACGCGCAGTCAGACGGACATCCCGACGCAGAACGGCGATCAGATCGAACGGCGGGCGGTGGAACTGCTCGACCGCACGGAAGCGGCCTCGCGGCCGGTGCGCCTGCTGGGTGTGAGCGTCCACAACTTCGTCGACGCCACGCGGATCAACGACCTGCCCGACGGATGGCTGCCGTTCGAGGAGTAGGGCGGGGCTTCAGCCCCGCCAGCGATACAATTGGCTTCATGCTGAAGGGGACGCGCGAGGCGGTGCTGCGGAAGGTGCAGCCGATCTCGATTCACGGGCAGCTCTCGTACGACGTCCACTACGAGTTTGCCGACGAACCCGACAGCCCGCATGTGGCGCGTGTGGGCCCCGAGGCCATGGAGGGCGGCCTGCAGGCCGGCGATCACGCGATGCTCGATTTCCTGGTCGGCGTCGTCACAGCTATTCGACGCGCGCCCGCGTCACCTCGATCCTCGTAACCGGCGTTTCGCCGTTCACCGGCTGCGCCTCGATCTTCTCCACCACGTCCAGCCCGGCGATCACGCGGCCAAACGCCGTGTATTTCCCGTCGAGCGCTGGCGTCCGCGCCAGCACGATGAAGAACGAGCTGGTCGCGCTGGCCGGATCGTCGCCGCGCGCCATCGACAGCGTCCCGCGATCGTGCGGCGTGTCGTTGAACTCGGGCTGCAGCGTGCGGATGTAGGTTTCCTGCTTGTCGTCGGGCGGCTCCCGGCGTGTCGGCATGAAGCCGCCCTGAATCACGAAGCCTTTCACGATGCGGTGGAACGCGGTGCCGTCGTAGACGCCCGCCTGCGCGAGACGAAGGAACTGCCGCACGTGGGTCGGCGCCCGATCCGGGAAGAACTCCAGCGTGATGGCGCCGAGCGCGGTCTCGAGCACGACGTGCTTCGCTGCCATCTCCGCCGCCGTCGCCGACACGAACGGCTCCGGCACCGGCGGCGGCGTGTCGCGGATGGTGACGCGCCGGATCTCGATGCGCTCCTTCGGCACCTGGCCGTCGGCCGGCACCGTGGAGATCTTCTGCGCCACCGTCATGCCCTCGGCCACGCGGGCGAACACCGTGTACTGCCCGTCGAGCGCCGGCTGATCGCTGACGCTGATGAAGAACTGGGAGCCGGCGCTGTCGCGCCTCCCCGGCACGAGCACCGCCGACACCGCGCCGCGCGTGTGCTTCTCGGCGTTGGCCTCGAAGCGGAGCGCGTTGAGGCCGCCCGTCCCGTAGCGCGCGGCCTGGGCGGGATCCTTCGACAGCGGATCACCGCCCTGGATGATTCCCATCGTAATCACGCGATGGAACGTCGTGCCGTTGTAGGCGCCTTCCCGCGCGCGCGTGATGAAGTGCGCCACGTGGTTCGGCGCCGCGTCGGCCAGCAGGTCGAACACCATGGTGCCGAGGCTGGTCTCGACCACCGCCTGCTTGTTCTGAAGCTCGGAGGCGGGAAGGGTGGACACAAAGAATGGATCGGCCGGTGCGGCCGCCCGCGCCCCCGCCCCACGCGCCCCGCCGGCACGTCCACCCGCGCCTCGCGCCTGAGCTGATGCGTTCGAGGTCACGCACACGATGAGGAACAGCGTCCAGAGGAGTCTCGACACGGGATTGGCGCTGAGATTATAGGGGGAGGCTTTCACAACGGCGCAGGGGCCGTTATAGTCCTGACCGTGGGCGAAGCCCTGACGATCCGGGCCACCGGGGCCACGACGCAGACCTACGAGGAGTACTACCACCTCAACCAGTCTCCCTTTTCGCTCGCCCCCGACCCGCACTTCCTCTACCTCAGCGAATCCCACGACGACGCCATCCGGCAGCTGCTCGACGCTGCACGACGGAACGAAGGGGTGATCGTGCTCACCGGCGACGTGGGCACCGGCAAGACGACGATTGCCCGCGCCCTCCTGACGCGCCTCGACAAGACCTCGTTCGCCTCGCTGATCCTCAACCCGTTTCTGTCGGTGGACGAGCTCCTCCGGGAGATCCTGCTCGACTTCGGGGTCATCTCGCGCGACGACATCCGCAGCGGCCGCGCCATCTCGGCGTCGCGGCACGACCTCACCAGCACGCTGCACGACTTCCTGCTGTCGCTGCACCCGATCGGCGCGCACGGCGTGCTGATCATCGACGAAGCGCAGCACCTCCCCGCCGACGTCCTGGAACAGATCCGCGTCATCTCGACCGTCGAGACCAACACCACGCGGCTGCTGCAGGTCATCCTCATCGGCCAGCCGTCGCTGCTCGAGGCGCTCGCACACGACGAGATGCGCCAGCTCGACTCACGGGTGTCGGTGCGGGCCTCGCTCAAGCCGCTCGGCCGAAGCGACGTGGAGGCGTACGTCTCGCACCGGCTCTCGGTGGCGGGCAACAGCGGCGGCGTGCGCTTCGACAGCAGCGCCATCGACGCCGTGACCTCACTCTCCGGGGGCCTGCCACGGCTCATCAACCTGCTGTGCGATCGCGCGCTGATGGCGGGGGCCCAGGCAGACTCGGAAACGATCGACGCGGCGACCGTGCACCAGGCCGGTGAGGTGCTGGGGATGACCGCGCCCGAAGCTCCGGTGCGCGTGAGCCGGCGGCCGTGGCATCGCTCGCTCTGGATCGTCGCGGCGCTGCTCGTGCTGCTCCTCGGCGGGCTGCGCGTGGCCGCGACGCAGCGCGTCGATCCGCCGGCGCCCCCCGCCGCGCCGCCGCCCGCACCGCGCGCCGCCGCAATCCAGCCGCGCCCGCTGCCCGATCCGAGCGAGTATCCGCCCGATCCGCCGGTGCAGCGTCCGGTCGTGCTACCGACCTTTGGCCCGCAGTGACTGCCTGAGCGCCTTGGCGCCGATGCGCCCGCGGCGCTTCTGTTCGAGCTGCGCGCGCTGATCCTGCTGCTTCGCGAGGTGCGCCAGCTCGTCCTGCAGGGCCAGGTAGCTGGCCAGCCGCTCTGGCGGCAGCTCCCCTGCGTCCACGGCCCCCTTCACGGCGCAGCCCGGCTCGATCCGATGGCGGCAGTCGCCGAACCGGCAGCCCGGTGCGTAGCGCTCGACGTCCTCGAAGGTCTGCTCCACCGCATCGCCGACGTCCCAGAGCTGGAGCTCGCGCATGCCCGGCGTGTCGATCAGCAGACCGCCGCCCGGCACCGGCACCAGCTCCCGGTGGGTCGTGGTGTGACGCCCCTTCGAGTCGGCCTCGCGCACGGCGCGCGTCTTCTGGACGTCGGCGCCCACCAGACGGTTGACGATGGTGCTCTTGCCCACCCCCGACGAGCCCAGGAGCGCGCACGTCCGCCCCGCCGCCACATAGGCGCGAACCGCCTCGATCCCTTCCCCGCTCCGCGGGTTGAGGACGTGCACGGCCCGATCACCGGCCACCGCGGCGACCTCGGTGGCCAGGGCCGCGACGCCGTCACAGAGATCCGGTTTGGTGAGCAGCACCACGGGCGCGGCGCCGCTGTCGTGCGCCAGCAGCAGGTAGCGCTCGAGACGCCGCGGGCTGAAGTCCGCGTCGAGCGCCATCACCAGAAACACCACGTCGACGTTGGCCGCCACCACCTGCTCGTCGGTGACGCCGCCGGCGACCTTGCGCGAGAAGCGGCTCCGCCGCGGCAGCACGTGAACGATGGAGGCGCGATCCGCATCGGCACGTCTCCGCGCCACGACCCAGTCGCCCACCGCCGGCAGCTCGCCGCGGCTGACCGCATGGTGCTTGAGGCGTCCCGAGGCGGCCGCCTCGATCTCGCCGCCGTCCACGTACAGGCGATAGAGGTGGTTGAACTCGACGGCGACACGCGCCGGCTCGTGGCCGCCGCGCGTCGCCCACGGCTCAAAAGCGGCCGCCCTCTCCTCATCCCACCCGAGATCCTCGAGACGCACGCCGTCAGCTTACAATTCGCGGGATGAGGCTGTCGCTGGCGGCGGGCAGTGTCGCCCTCGTGGGGCTGGCGGTGCTCGGCGCCGCGGGGCCGGCCTACCGGCTCGGCGTTCCGCTCGGCAGCGCGTTTTCGATCGTGCGCTGGGGCGCGTACGTCGCGCTGGGCGGCGCGGCGCTGTCGCTGGCCGCCGTGCTCTGGTCCCGCCGGAAGGGTCGCACCGGCCCGGCGGTGGTGGCGGGCCTCGGCGTGGTCGCCGGCGTCCTCACGGCGGCGGTTGCCTACGGATGGTTGCGCCAGGCGCAGGGCGCACCTCCGCTCCACGACGTCACGACCGACCTCGAGAACCCGCCCGCCTTCGAGGCGCTCGCCGCCAAACGCCCCAGCGACAGCAACTCGCTGACGCGCTCGCGCGAGGTGGACCAGCTGCAACGGCAGCACTATGCCGATCTGATGCCGCTCACCGTGTCGCAGCCGCCACGTCTCGTCTTCGATCGCGCGCGGCTCGTGGCCGAGAACCAGGGCTGGGCCATCGTCTCGAGCGATCCGGACAATGGCCGCCTCGAGGCCACCGACACCACGTGGTGGTTCGGTTTCACCGACGACATCGTGGTACGGGCGACCCCGTGGGGCGCTGCGACCCGCGTGGACGTCCGCTCGGTGTCGCGCTACGGCCTGACCGACACCGGCACCAACGCCCGGCGGATCCGCCGTTTCCTCGCCGCGATCCAGGCGCCGTGACTCGCGAAAGTCACACCGTCCCGCTGGGTCCGCGCCAGGAGACGACCGCCACGGTGTACCGCGCGGCGTCGCCGGACGGACGACTGCTGGTGCTCGCCCACGGCGCCGGGGCCGGCCAGCAACACCCCTTCATGACCGCGTTCGCTTCGCTCCTTGCGTCGCGCGGTATCGACGTCGTGACCTTCGACTTCAGCTACATCCACGAGCGGCGCAAGGTGCCAGACCGTGCGCCGGTGCTCGAAGCCTGCTTCGGGAGCGTCATCGACTGGGCCGTCTCCCGCGACGAGTTCGAGGCGCGGCGGCTCTTCGTCGGCGGCAAGTCGATGGGCGGCCGGATGGCGACACACCTGGCCGCGGCCGGCTTCGTGGCGCGGGCCGGCGCCGGCCCCGCCCTGAGCGGAATCGTGGCGCTCGGGTACCCGCTGCATCCGCCCGGCAAACCGGAGCAGCTCCGCACCGCGCACTTCGGGTCCATCCGCGCGCCGTGGCTGATCGCCCAGGGCAGCCGCGACACCTTCGGCACGCCCGACGAACTGCGCCTGGCCGTTGCGGGAATGACGGCGGCCGTCACACTCCACGTGGTCGAAGGCGGCGATCACTCGTTCGCGGTGGCCCGCACGCCCCGCGACGCCGTGCTCGCGGCAGTGGCCGATGTGGTGGTGCGCTGGGCTGACTCTTCGAATCTGTAGGCGGTTCCGAGTCGCCCGACATTCTTGTCCGCCTTCCACGCCCCGCGGCTCGCCGGCTGAATCACCGCAAGGTGTTCACGGCGTGTCAGATCGCCCGCAGCGGTTGGAATGCAGGAATGGGAACGCGCTTTGCTGAGCTGGCTCGCGACGCGCCCGCACGAAGTGGCGCCACGGAGTGCCATGCCCAACGTCGCCGCGCCCGCGCACGAGCTCCAGATCCTCATCGACGCACTCCACTCGAAGTACCGGGCGAACGACGCCGGACAGGTCGCGACCTACATTCCCGAACTCGGCAAAGCCAACCCTGATCACTTCGGCATCTGCCTGATCACCACGGACGGCCGGGTGTTCGAGGCCGGCGACTGCGACACCCCGTTCACCATCCAGTCGATCTCCAAGCCGTTCGCCTTCGGCCTCGCCGTGGAGGAGATGGGGGCCGACGAAGTGCTGCAGCGCGTGAGCGTCGAACCGAGCGGCGACTCGTTCAACTCCATCCAGCTGCAGACCGGGTCGAACCGGCCGTTCAACCCGATGATCAACACTGGCGCCATCACCGTGAGCGCACTCCTCCACGCGACGCACGGAGCGGGCACATTCGACCATCTGCTCGAGCGGTTCAGCGCGATTGCCGGACGGCAGCTCGCCGTCGACGAGGACGTCTACCAGTCCGAACGCCGCACCGGCCACCGCAACCGGGCGATCGCGCACCTCCTCCTGAACTTCGGCGTGGTCCACGAGGAAATCGAAGCGGCGCTCGACGTCTACTTCAGGCAGTGCTCCATCCTGGTGACCGCGCGGGATCTGGCCATGATGAGCGCCACGCTCTCGAACATGGGCCGCAATCCCATGACCGGCGACAGCGCCTTCTCCATCCGCCACGTCAAGGACATCCTCTCGATCATGTTCACGTGCGGGATGTACGACTATTCGGGACAGTGGGCCTACCGCGTCGGCGTGCCCGCCAAGAGCGGCGTCGCCGGCGGCGTGATTGCCGTGGTCAACCGCCAGCTCGGAATCGGGACCTACTCGCCCCGGCTCGACCAGTACGGCAACAGCGTGCGCGGCATCGAGGTGTGCGTCGACCTGGCGTCGCGCCTCGGCCTGCACGTCTTCGACTGCCTGAACATGGGCTCGAGTTTCCTGGACGCCGTGCTCAACCCGACGTCCTGACCCGAAGGCGCCTCACTCCGGCGTTTGTTGCCTGAGGTGCACCGGCTTGCTCTTCGCCCGGACGCGAAGGTTGATCGCCTCGACGAAAAGCGAAAAGCCCATCGCGAAGTAGATGTAGCCCTTGGGAATGTGCTGGCCCCAGCCTTCGCCGATGAGCGACACGCCGATGAGGATCAGGAAGCTCAGGGCGAGCATTTTCACCGTCGGATGCTGCTCCACGAACCTGCTCACGGCCCGCGCCGACAGCATCATCACCGCGACCGCAATGACGACGGCGGCAATCATCACCGCCACGTGATCGGCCATGCCGACGGCCGTGATCACCGAATCGAGCGAGAACACGATGTCGAGCAGGAGGATCTGCACGATCACGCCAGCCAACGACACGACGCGGCCCGTAGCGCCCGATTCTTCGTCGCCCTCCAGCTTCAGGTGGATTTCGTGGGTGCTCTTCGCGATCAGGAACAGCCCGCCGACGATCAGAATCAGATCCCGGCCGCTGATGCCGCGGTCCAACAGGTGAAACAGCGGCTCCGTGAGCCCCATCACCCAGGTGATCGAGAGCAGCAGCGCGATGCGGATGAACATCGCCAGGAACATGCCCACCTTGCGGGCTGTTTCGCGCTTGCCTGGCGGCAGCTTGCTGGAAAGGATCGAGATGAAGACGACGTTGTCGATGCCGAGGACGATCTCGAGCGCCGTCAGCGTGAGCAGCGCCACCCAGCCGTCGGCGGTCGACGTCCAGCCGAAGGCGCTGTCCCAGGTCATCGGGATCAGGCGGGTGCGGACACGGTCCGCTCGGGAGCGTCCGCGAGCGCGCCCCAGGTTTCCGGGTCCTGCCAGAGCAGCGTCGAGAGATAGAGCGCCACGTCGTCCTTGGGGAACTGGCTGGCAATCGCGGCGGCGCCCTTGCGGAGCGCCTCGGGCGCCGGCGCCTTCACCTCGTCGTCCGCGATCATCCCGTTCTCGTGCGCAATGCCGACGGCGTCGAGGAACGCGCCCATCATCGACCGCTGATGCGCCAGGTGGTACGCCACCAGCAGCCGCGCCGCCACCAGCTCCGACACCACGGGAAACGACGCCAGGTGGCGCGCCCGTTTGTCGGCCGGCATCGTGATCACGCTCTTCGCGCGGAACTTGATCTTCTGCGCGATGAGCGCCACCGCTTCAGCCTGCTCGAGGCCCGCCTCCTGCTCGTTCCAGAACGCTTCGGCGGCCTGCAGCCGGCGATCGGGCGGCAACGACTTCCACAACTGCGAAGGGCGGGCGATGGCGGGCGCGTCGGTCATGGTTGTTCGATACGTTAACATAGCGCCCATGCCAACTCTGACGGTGGAAGGCTACGCACCAGTAGCCGTGGACGACGGAATGCGGCTTGTCAATGCGATTGAGCAGCGCGCCGGCGTGGATATCCTGCACGCGTGCGGGGGCAATGCCCGCTGCACGACCTGCCGGATCGAATTCGTGAGCGGCGAGCCCGGCCGCATGACGCAGGCTGAGCAGGCCAAGCTTGCGGAGAAGGGGCTGTCAGGAGTGCGGCTGTCGTGTCAGATCGAGTGCGATCACGACATGAGCGTGCGGGTCATCAATCATCTGGCAGGCAGCGGCCGGCCGGATCCTGGCAAAACGCCCGAACCCACCATCCAGCCGCCTCCGGTGTGGATCTGAAACGGAAAAGGCGGACCTGAAGGTCCGCCTCTACGTCCGAACGTGTTTTCGTAGGGGCGGACCTTCAGGTCCGCCCGACCATCGTCAGTCGATCGACAGCTTCCGCAGCAGTGCGAAGTCCGACAGCATCTTGCCGGCGCCGAGCACGACCGACGAGAGCGGATCCTCGGCCACCGACACCGGCAGGCCGGTCTCGCGCCGCAGGCGATCGTCGAGGCGCTGCAGGAGCGCGCCGCCGCCGCTGAGCACGATGCCGCGGTCGTAGACGTCCGCCGACAGTTCCGGCGGAATGCGCTCGAGACCGTCGCGCACGGCCTGCACGATCATGCGGACCGGTTCCGCGAGCGCCTCGCGAATCTGACCGTCGTTGAGGATGACGGTGGTCGGCTTGCCTTCGAGTACGTGGCGCCCCTTGACCTCCATCTCCTTGTCTTCGGTGAGCGGTGCCGCGGATCCGAGCTCCATCTTGATCCGCTCGGCCGTGCGCTCGCCGATCAGGAGGTCGTGCTCCTTCTTGACGTAGTTGATGATCGCCTCGTCCATCGCGTTGCCCGCAATGCGGACCGAGCGGCTGTAGACGATGCCGGCAAGCGAGATCACCGCGATGTCGGTGGTGCCGCCGCCGATGTCCACGATCATGCTGCCCGACGCTTCGGTGATCGGCAGGCCGGCGCCGATGGCGGCCGCCATGCCCTCTTCGATCAGATGCACTTCGCTGGCCTTGGCGCGGTAGGCGCTCTCTTTGACGGCGCGGCGTTCGACCTGCGTGATTTCCGACGGCACGCCGATGATGACGCGCGGCCGCACGAAGCTCTTGCGCTTGTGCGCCTTCTTGATGAAATAGCCGAGCATCTTCTCGGCCGCGTCGAAGTCGGCGATCACACCGTCACGCATCGGGCGGATGGCGGTAATGCTTCCGGGCGTTCGCCCCAGCATCTCCTTCGCCTCGCTGCCCACGGCTTCAATCTGATCGTTGACGTTGTTGACCGCGACGATGGAGGGCTCGTTGAGCACGATGCCTTGACCGCGGGCAAACACACAGGTGTTGGCGGTCCCGAGATCAATCGCCAAATCGTTAGAGAAGAAAGACATCGCGCCGAGCAGCACGCCGACCTCCTAAGAGTGCAAAGGGTTGCAAGTATACGGTGCCACCACCTCAGCAAGTCTCGTTCCGGCGTAAATTCGGTGCACGACGGGCAACGAACCTTGGGAACTGCACGAGTCTGCACGAGGCTGCACAGCACACTTGGGTCGACCATCGAAAGTCTAGCGACAGACTCGTGATCGACTGACGCTTTTGATATCGGATGAGCGACGGCGGACCGGCACCCCTGACGCCCGCCCGGAGGGCGGGCAATTGAGCACTGCCGAGCGAGGCGGAGCCTCGCTCCTTATCCGTCGATCTTTTTGGGACGCATGTTCGACGCGAGGATGCGCTTGCGGAGCCTGATGGTCTTCGGCGTGACCTCGACGAGCTCGTCGTCGTTGATGAACTCGATGGCCTGCTCGAGGCTGAGTTTGCGGGGCGGAATGAGGCGAATCGCTTCGTCGGCGCTCGACGCGCGCATGTTGGTCTGTTTCTTTTCCTTGGTGACGTTCACGTCCATGTCGGCGGTCCGCGCGTTCTCGCCGATGAGCATCCCCTCGTAGACCTGCGTGCCTGCCTCGATCAGGATCTCGCCGCGCTCCTGCAGGTTGAAGATCGCGTAGGCGGTGGCCACGCCGGAGCGGTCGGCCACCAGCGCGCCGGTCGGACGCGCAGGAATGGCGCCATGCCACGGCTCCCAGCCGGCGAACAGGTGGTTCATGATGCCGGTGCCGCGAGTCTCGGTGAGGAACTGCGAGCGGAACCCGATGAGGCCACGCGCCGGAATCCGGAACTCGAGCCGCACGCGGCCGCTGCCGTGATTCACCATCTTGGTCGGCACGCCGCGCCGCGTGCCCGCCTGGGCGATGACGACGCCCTGAAATTCCTCCGGCACGTCGATGACCAGGTCCTCGACAGGCTCCATCCGGACCCCGTCGATCTCTTTGGTCACGATCTCGGGCCGTGACACCTGCAGCTCGAACCCTTCCCGGCGCATCATCTCGATGAGGATCGACAGCTGCAGTTCGCCGCGGCCGACGACCTTCATCTGCTCGGGCGTGTCGGTATCCTCGACCCGAATCGACACGTTGCCAAGCAGCTCCTTCTCCAGCCGATCGCGCAGGTTCCGCGACGTCACGTATTGACCGTCCCGGCCGGCAACCGGCGAGGTGTTGACGCCGAAGATCATCGACACCGTGGGCTCGTCGACCGCGATCGGCGGAATGACCAGCCGGTTCTCCTGGTCGGCGATCGTCTCGCCGATGGTAATGTCCTCGATCCCCGCCAGGCAGATCACGTCACCGGCCGCAGCCTGGTCGATCTCGATCCGCTTCAGGCCGTCGAACGAGAAGAGCTTGGTGACCTTGGTGTTCTGGAACGAGCCATCGAGCTTGCACACCGTCACCGGGTCGTTGAGCTTCACCGTGCCGTTGAAGATGCGGCCGATGGCGATGCGTCCGAGGTAGTCGCTCGAATCCAGGTTCGCCACGAGCATCTGCAGCGGCGCCGCCGGATCGCCCTTGGGCGGCGGCACATGTTCGACGATGGCGTCGAAGAGCGGCCGCAGGTCCTCGCCGCGAACGCCGGCTTCGGCCGACGCCACACCGTCGCGCGCGTTCGTGTAGAGCACCGGGAACTCGATCTGATCCTCGTTGGCGTCGAGATCGATGAACAGGTCGAAGACCTCGTTCAGCACTTCCTGGGGCCGGGCATCCGGCCGATCGATCTTGTTCAGCACGACGATGGGCGGCAGCCCGCGCTCGAGCGCCTTGCGCAGGACGAAGCGCGTCTGCGGGAGCGGGCCCTCGGAGGCGTCCACGAGCAGCATGATGCCGTCGACCATCGACAGCGTCCGCTCCACTTCGCCGCCGAAGTCGGCGTGGCCGGGCGTGTCCACGATGTTGATCAGGATGTCGTGGTAGTGCACGGCCGTGTTCTTGGCCATGATGGTGATGCCCCGCTCGCGCTCGAGATCGATGTTGTCCATGACACGGTCGGCCACCTGCTGATTGGCGCGGTAGACGCCGCCCTGGCGCAGCAGCGCGTCCACGAGCGTCGTCTTGCCGTGATCGACGTGGGCGACGATGGCGAGGTTGCGCCGCAGCGGGTTGGCAATCTGCGACGGCTTTTTGTGCAAGGACATCTCCCCAGTATACCTAGCGAGGCTACGCGCGGGCGGTTTGCCTGCCTGTTACACTGGCCACGGCACCATGCACGCGCGGATCGCGCTCGTCTTCGCGGTCGTCTTGCTCGAAACCTTCCCGCAGGCACAGGGGCCGGCGCCAGCTCAGGTCAACGTGCGCGGTGGGCCGGCTCAGCCCGGGAGCGTACTCGAAATCACCGTCCGCGCCGGCGAGGGGCTGTCCGATCCGAAGGGAACCGCCTTCAGGCGCCCGCTCGTCTTCCTGCCCGGCCCCGAACCGCGCACGTGGCGAACGCTCGTCGGCATCGACGTGGCGACGCCGCCGGGACCCGGCAGTTTCCGGATCCACCTCGCGACGCCCACCGGGCGGGAGCTCACCAACACGGGCACCATCGACGTGGTCTCACGCGCCTTTGTCACCCGGCGCCTGACCGTCGCCAACCAGTTCGTCGACCCGTCGCCCGCCGAGCTCGAGCGGATCCGAAGCGAGGCGGCCCGGCTCGAAACCATTTTCGGGACCGTGACGGCGGCCGACCGGCTCGACTCGTTCGTGCCGCCGCTGCCCGGCGTTCCCGGCAGCAACTTCGGGACGCGCAGCATCTTCAACGGCGAGCCGCGCGCGCCGCATGCGGGCACGGACTTCCGCGGCCCCACGGGCACGCCAATTCCCGCGCCCGCCGCGGGGCGCGTCGTCCTCGCCGAGGATCTGTTCTTCACCGGACAAACCGTCGTCATCGATCACGGCGCCGGGGTCTACTCGCTGCTCGCCCATCTCTCGCGGATCGACGTCACGCCCGGCCAAGCCGTGGCGCGCGGCGTCGTCGTGGGGCTGCTCGGCGCGACGGGCCGCGTGACCGGCCCCCACCTGCATTGGACGGTGCGGCTCAATGGGGCGCGCGTGGACCCGCTGCGCCTGGTGGCGCTGCTCGCCCCGGCACAATCCGGCAAGTAGGGGACTCCCTTCACCTACTCCGGTCGAGTAATATCAATCCTGGAGGTTCCGTTCGCGATGCCACTCTACGAGTACGCGTGCCAGGCCTGCGATCACAAGTTCGAGACGCTGGTTCGCGGTGGCGAACTTCCCGAATGCCCGTCGTGCCACGGCACGCACCTGGAGAAGAAGCAGTCGACCTTCGCGGGACGGATCAGCAGCGGGTCGCCGCTGACGGAAATCCCGAGCGGCGGCGGCTGCGGCCACTGCGGCGATCCGCGCGGCCCCGGCTCTTGCTCGATGAACTAGTTCACAGCCGCTGGATCCTTCCGGCTGCGAACTAGTTCACTCTGCTCTCTTGGCGCGCTTCGCGCGCCGGTCAGTCGCAGGTCGCGCCGGTCGGCTTGAGCGACGTGAGCGTGATCTTCGAGTCCGCGGGATCCGTGTAGACCAGCCCGCGCGCTTCCATCTTCTGCCCCACGTGCGACGCGGGGCTGAACGGCACCACGCTGAGCAGCTGGAACGTCCGCGTGCCGAGAGGCCGCGACGCGGCGCTCTGAAGCGCCTGCGGCGAGGGGGCGTCCTCGCGGGTGGAGAGCGGTTCCGCCGTGCGCGTCAGCCGCCAACTGTTGCCGTTGCCTTGGACCAGACACCCCACGGTCTGGACCAACGAGAAGTTCTGCACCGCCGCCTGCTGCCCCTTCTTCAGGATCTGCGCGCTCGCCAGGTCGTCGCCGCCCACGGCGAGCTCGTTCGCGCCAGCGGGAAACCCGTTGGTCTGGAGGATGTAGGTGACGACGTCCAGCTTCGCCTTGTCGTCGAGCACGGTGCCAAAGTTGGGCGGCATCGTGTCGCGGATCTTGAGGAAGAGCCGATCGACCGGCTCCCCGCCCCAGCTCTGGTAGAAGCGATCGCCGGTGAGCGCGGGGCCCGTGACGCCGGTGAGGTCGCCGCCGTGGCAGCGGAGACACGCCGTAGTGAACGTCTCCTTGCCGCGGGCCGCTTGCGCCGCCGTGAAGATGCCCTGCCAGATGCGCGGCTCGCCGGCCGGCGCCGCCGGCGCCTGCGCGCCCAGCACCGCCGCACACGCGGCCGCGAGCACGACCCCTGCGGTGAGTGTCGTTCGCATGAACAGCTCCAGAGTATATGCTGCGACGATGTTCAGACTCGTCGCCCTCTTCGCCGTGGTGCTCTCCGCTGCCGCGTGCGGCTCGTCCACGCCGACTTCCGCGCCTCCCGCCTCACCCGCCGCTCCGCCAGCCCCGTGGGCGGTAACCATCGCGCCCGCCACAGTCGGGGCCGCCGCCGGCTCGATGGCACCGCAGATCACCCGGCACCCCGGCGGGCTGGTCGTGAGCTGGCTCGAGACCGGCAGCACCGGAACCACCACACTGAGGTTCGCGGAGCGGACGGCCGCCGGATGGTCGCGCGCACAGACCGTGGCGTCGGGCGCCGACTGGTTCGTGAGCTGGGCCGACGTGCCGTCGGTGTCGCGCCTCACGGACGGCACACTCGTCGCGCAGTGGCTGAAGAACGTCGACCCCTCGATCGAAGCCTACGACATGTTGCTCTCGACCTCGCACGACAACGGCCGCACGTGGACCACGCCCTTCTCGCCTCACCACGACAAGACGCGGACCGAGCACGGCTTCGCGTCGCTCTTTGCCTGGCCGGACGCCGCGCAACCCGGATTCGGCGTGATGTGGCTCGACGGCCGCGACCAGGAGCTCAACACCAAGGATCCGCAGGGCGGCGCGATGGCGCTCTACTACGCGCGCTACGACCGCTCCGGCAAGCAGCTGGCTGAAGCGGCGGTGAACGATCGCGTGTGCGAGTGCTGCTCGACGGGCGTCGCGCTCACGAGCGAGGGGCCGGTGGCGGCATTCCGCGATCGCGGCGCCACGGAGGTGCGCGACATTCACGTCTCTCGCTTCACCGGAGGCGCTTGGAGCGCGCCCGTCGCGGTACACGCCGACAACTGGACGATCGACTCGTGCCCGGTCAACGGGCCGGCGATTGCCGCCGAGGGCACCACGGTGGCGGTGGCGTGGTTCACGATGAAGGGCGAGGAGGGCCATGCCTATGCCGCGTTCTCACGCGACGCCGGCCGCAGCTTCGGCGAGCCGATCCGCCTCGATGACGCCACGTCGGTCGGACATGTCGGGATAGAGATGCTGCCGGGCGGCGCCGCCGCGGCCAGCTGGGTGGAGTTTGCCGGCGGGCGGGCGCACCTGCGCGTCCGGCGCGTGGAGCCGTCCGGGTCGCGCTCGTCGGCCGTCGAGATCGCAGGTGCCGGCGCCGGGCACGTGGGCGGCCACCCTCGCATCGCGCGGAACGGCAACGAGCTCGTGGTGGCCTGGACCGAGAGTCAGTCCGAAGGCGACGAGGGCCCGGGCCAGCAGATCCACGTCGCCACGGCAACGCTGCCGTGAGGCCGGTCTGAAGACCGGCAGCCACGAACGCTCGCGCGAGGTCGGCGGTCGTTGTCCTCTGGCCTGAGTCGAAATTGAGGCCGGTCTAGAGACCGGCAGCCACGTACAACAAAAAGAGCGGCTGCGCCTTTCGACGCAGCCGCTCTGAACTTCTCGACGTCGACTGAGTTAGTCGACCGTTTCGCCGGGCTTCTTGCCCCAGCCGAAACCATCCTTCGGGCGGTGCAGGGTGACCATGCGCACGCGGTGGTCGGCGGGGTTGCGCCCCGGGGAGCCGCTGATGATCACGTGGTCGCCGGGCTTCAGGGTCTCTCTGGTAACACCCTGTCCGCCGAGCTGGCCAGCGCCGCCCCATTCCACGGCGTAGCGCACCATGTTGCCGTCCTTCTCCTTCACCATCACGTGCACGAAGGAGTGCGGGTTGCGGAACAGGAACTGTACCAGTTCGCCTTCGATGGTGACGGTCTGGTCCTCCAGGTACGTCGCCGCGAAGGAGTGATGGGCATACGCGCGGCTGCCGACGAGAGCCGCCGTCGCGACGAGCAGAACAACCAGAAGACGCCTCATAGTGGTTCCTCCTGACAGAACCTCAGCCTGACTTTCAAGATGGTAGCCGAACTCTCACAGTTCCGGTCCTGAAGATCCCCTGAATTCTTTGTCAGAAACCGTCCGGCAGCGGCGGAATCATAACCCAATCCTGGCCAAATATCGCTTATTCGCGCCCACGGGCTTCGGCAATGTACGTATCGACCTGTTCCTCCAGCAGGTCCAGCGGCAGCCTGCCGTTTCGCAGAACCGCCTGGTGAAACGCCTTGATGTCGAAACGGCCGCCGAGGGCCTTCTGCGCCCGCTCGCGGAGCTCGAGAATCTTCAACTGCCCCAGCTTGTAGGCCAGCGCCTGGCCAGGCCGGGCGATATACCTATCCACCTCTGCCAACGACTGGCTCGGGACGTGTGACGAGAAGTACTCGCGCGCACGTTCCCGCGTCCATCCCATCGAGTGGATTCCGGTGTCGACGACCAGCCGTACGGCACGGAAGTACTCGCTCGCCAGGCGTCCGAACCGCGTGGCGGGGTCGCGATAGACACCGAGCTCCGGCCCCAGGCTCTCGGCATAGAGCGCCCACCCCTCGCCGAACGCCGCCGCGTTGAACGCGCGCTGGAACGGCGGCACACCGGGCATCTCGCGCGCCAGCGCCGACTGCAGATGATGTCCAGGCACGGACTCGTGCAGCACCAGCGCTTCGATCGTGTACTTGGTCTGGTCGCGCGGCCGGTACGTGTTCATGTTGAACCACGCCTGCCGCGACCCGTCGGCGGTGCCGACGCTGTAGTTGGACGCCGTGGACGCCTCGCGATCCGCAGGAATCGGCCGCACGCCCACTTTCATCCGCGGGAGCGTCGAGAACAGCCGCGGCAGCGCCGGTTGCACGCTTGCCAGCACGTCTTCGGCATACGCCAGCATCTCGTCCTGGCTCTCGAAGTGCATGCCCGGCCGGTCCGCCAGCTCGCGCTCGAACGCCTGCACTGTCCCGGTGAACCCGTAGTCGCGCGCAATCGCCTGCATCTCGACTTCGAGGCGCGCCACCTCCTTCAGACCCAGCTGATGGATCTGCTCGGGCGTCATCGTCGTGGTGGTGTAGTGCTTGATCAAGCGCGCGTAGGCTTCGCGCCCGTTGGGCACCGATCCCAGGCCGGCCTGCGTGCGCGCGCGCGGCCGATACGTGCCGCGCAGGTAGGTCTCGAGCCGCCCCCACGCCGTCTGGAAGCCGCGGGTGTAGGCGTCGATCGCGGCGGCGCGCAAACGCCGCTGGGCCGACGGGGGGACTGCGTCCGGAAAATGTTGAAACGCCGCGAGCAGCGGCGACTCGAGCGGCGGCACGCCCCGCTGCGCCGCCAGCTGGTCGAGCATGAGATCTACGACGATGGCCGGCTGCGTCAGCCCGGCGTCGACGCTCTCCTGGATCTGACCGATCGCCTGGTCGACGTAGTCCGGAAGCGCCAGCAGCCGCGCCACGATGTTCTCGTAGTCGAGCCGGGTGTCCGCCGGCATCTGATCGATGACGTTGAACACGCGGTTGTGCAGGCCGTCGGCCTGCGAGACCAGCTCGATGGCGGGAAGATACGGCTCGGACTCGATCTGATCGCGAATGTCGGCCTCGAGCAGGTACGCGCTCAGCCGCATCGCGGGCGTCAGCGTCCCGGGCGAGAACCACATCGCCCGCTGCAGGTCCTCGCGCAGGTCGTACTGGTCCTTGTCACGTGCCGCCTTCGACCGGTCCGTCCAGCGGGCGTTGTGCTCGCGCCGCCCCGCTTGCGTCGCGAGCTCCGGGCGATGCGCGATCTTCCACTCCCAGTACTCGTCGAAGATCTGCAGGATCGACTGCGACGACGGCCCCGAAAATCGCTCAGGCCCCTGCGCACGCGGCGTCGCCGTCGCCAGGAGCAGCGCGGCCGCGAGCGCAATCGAAAAGATCACCCGACCCATGGGGACAATTATTCCATCGGCAGCCGGTATGCGATCAGCTCTCCTGGGAATCCAGGTCCGCTGATGGCGACCACGATGTACTGCTTCCCGTCGAGCAGGTAGGTCATCGGCGAGCCGCTCTGGGGCGCCGGCATGTAGACGGTCCCCGCGTCCTTGCCGGTCGCCTTGTCGTAGGCGCGCAGCCACGCGCCTCGGCGGCCGTCCGGCATCGTAATCACCGGTCCACCTTCGCCGGCGATGAGCAGCGTCTTGGTCACCAGCGTGCCGAGACGCCCCTGACGCCCGGTCCGCGGCACCGTCACGCCCTTGAGCGCCGGGTGGTTGCGGATGTTGTCCGGCGTCTCGCCGTGCGCGACCTGCCATTTCATCGTGCCGGTCTTCAGGTCGATGGCAGTGATCCGCCCGTACGGCGGCTTCACCAGCGGCAGCCCTTGCACCGTCAGCGTCACCGGCGGTGCCTTCGCGTTCTGCGGATTCGACGCCTGACCACGGATGTAGCGCATGTCCGACTGCTCACCGCCCGGGATGAGACCCAGGTCGGAGATGCCGGTGTTCGTGAAGATGTAGAAGGTCCCTGTCTCCGGATCGAACGAACCGCCCTGCCAGTTGGCGCCACCGGTCACGTTCGGCAGCATCAGCGTGGCGAGCGGGCCGTCCCACTGGCTCACTACCGGCGGCGTGAAGATCGGCCCCAGCTTGAAGCGCGACGCCAGCTTCTGCCCCTCGGCCTTCAGCGCCGGCGTGAAGTCGATCAGATCGTCGAGGCTCACGCCCTGGCGCTCGTAGGCCGGCGGCTTGGTGACGAAGAGCTGCGTCGGGTTGGCGATCTCACCCGGCACGTTCGAGGCTTCGACCTTGCGCTCATCGAGCGGCCAGATCGGCTCGCCGGTGACGCGGTCGAATACGTACAACCACCCTTGCTTGGTCGGCTGCATGATGATCTTGCGCATCCGGCCGTCGATCGTCACGTCGCCCAGGATGCCGGCGCACGGCAGATCCCAGTCCCAGATGCCGTGCTTGATGAACTGGTAGTGCCACTTGCGCTTGCCCGTCTTGATGTCGAGCGCCACCAGGCTCTCGCCAAAGAGGCCCGAGCCGGGACGATGCCCTCCGTAGTAGTCGCCGGTCGGCATCTCCACCGGCAGGTACAGGAGCCCGAGCTCTTCGTCGGCGCTCATCTGCGCCCACACGCCCGTGTTGCCGGTGTACTCCTCGGAGCCCTGCTGCCACGTATCGAAGCCGAACTCGCCGGACCGCGGGATGGTGTGGAAGATCCACAGGCGCTTGCCGGTGCGAATGTCGTAGCCGCGCACGTAGCCCTTGTCGTTGCGCTTGCTGACCGGCCGGCTGCCCTCGGTGTGCGCCGCGCCGATGATGATCGTGTCCTTCACCACGAGCGGCGCCGCATGCAGGCCGATGTCCCCGGTGATCGGGTCCATGTCCTGGTCGTCTTCGAGCTTCAGATCGACGATGCCGCCCTTGCCGAAATTGGCTACCCGCGCGCCGGTCTTGGCGTCGAGCGCCACCAGCTGGTAGCCGATGGTCACGTAGAGGATCCGCTCCACGCGGCCGTCGGTCCAGTACGAGAGCCCACGGCCAGACAGTTTCCGCGGCGCTTCTTCCGCGCGCTTGCCTTCGGCTTCGCGGTGCACCCACAAGGTCTCGCCGGTCTTGGCGTCGATGGCCACCACGGCGCGTCTCGATCCGGCGGTGGAATAGAGGACGCCGCCGGCCATGAGCGGCGTGGACTGGAAGTTGAACTCCGGCGACGGCCCCAGGTTGTCGGTCTTGAAGCGCCAGGCCACTTCGAGTGAGTTGAAGTTGGCCGCCGTGATCTGATCGAGAGGGGCGTAGCGCGTGCTCGCGAGATCGCTGCCGTACGTGCGCCACTCCCCCTTCGGCGGCGCCTGCTGCGCGAAGGACGACGTGCCCAGCACGCCGGCGACGAGTCCGGATGCGACGAGCTTGGCGAGCGACCCGGAGGCTGTTCTGCTGCTCAACGCGGCCATACCACCCCTTGATCTTTGGCGGCCACCGGGCGCAGCCCCTTGTAAACGAAGCGCTGCACCCGCTTCCCTTCGTAGGTTTCCGTCGTGTAGAGGTTGCCCTTCGAATCGACGGCAATGCTGTGCGGCGCGTAGAACTGCCCCGGCTGCCGTCCGCCGTCGCCGAAGTTGGTCAGCTCTTCGAGCGTGTCGCGCTTCAGGATGCGAATCTTCATGTTCCGCCCGTCGGCCAGGAAGATGTAGGTCTGCTGCGGGTCCTTCGAGAAGGCGATGTCCCAGACCGAGCCTTCACCCAGGCTCTTCTTGGCGATGAACGCTTCCTTGAGGAACTTGCCGGCGGGCGTGAACACCTGGATACGGTCGTTGACGCGGTCGCAGACGTACAGCAGGCGATCCACCGACAGCTCGGCGCAGTGCACGGGGTTGCGGAACTGCGGCGCCGGCGGCGCGTCGGGGTTGTAGGGACCCAGGTTGGTGTCGTCCGGCTTGTTGCCGTAGGCGCCCCAGTAGCGCTTGAACGCGCCGGTGTCGGCATTCAGCACCACCACGCGCTTGTTCAAGTAGCCGTCCGAGATGAAGGCTTCGTTCTCCTTCGGGTCCACGAAGATCTTCGCCACGCGGCCGAAGCTGGTGTTGTCGTTGCTGTTGCCGCCGAACTTCGACACGCCCTCTTTGTCCGCCGGCACCGCGCGCGCGTTGGCCTTGCCGACCTGCAGCAGGAACTTGCCGCTCTTGGTGAACTTCAGCAGCTGCGCGTCACCCTCGCCGTTGCCGCCGATCCAGACGTTGCCTTTGTAGTCCACGGTGATGCCGTGGTTCGACGAGGGCCATTCGTAGCCCTGCCCCGGCCCACCCCAGTGATTCAGGAGGTTCCCCGCCTGATCGAACTCGAGGACCGGCGGCGCCCCGGCGCAGCATTCACCGGTCGGCGGCTTCAACTCGAGCCCCTTTTCGTTGTTCCCGAGCGTCGCGGAGCTGCGATGGATGATCCAGATGTGATCGCTCTCGTCCACCGAGACGCCAATCGTCGAGCCCAGCACCCAGTGGTTCGGCAGCGGCTTGGGCCACAGCGGATCCACTTCGAAGGCAGGCGCCTGCGCCGCGTTGCGTGCCTGCGCCGCCACGTCGCGTGACAGGTAGAGATACGCCGCGCCAAGCCCGGCGAACATCACGAGAAAAGCCACCGCGGTGATTGCGTTTCGATTCATCGCACGCTCTCCGTTGCTTCACGTACGTAACCGCGACGGTCGATGACCCGGCGCACACCCCAGGCGCCGGCCGCCGCCGCGAGAACAATCGCCAGCCACATCGCGACGGCCATCAGGGCGGCCGCCGAGGGAACCGGCCAGGGATACTGCCACCACACCGCGCCGCGCTCGAGCAGCCAGTCCCAGCCCGTGTGCGCGGCGACCGCCGACACCACGATCGCGCCCACGCGCGGTGACGAGAGGCGGCGAAACGCCAGGGTCACCGCCGTCGCGGCGCTCACGATCACCACGACCTGCGCGATCTCGACGCCCACGTTGAAGGCCAGGAGCGACGTCAGGAGATGCGCGCCGGCGAACTGGAGCTGCTCACGCAGCGCGAACGAGAACCCGAAGCCGTGCACCAGCCCGAATGCGGTCGTCGCCGCCCAGCGGCGCGCCACGGCGCGCCCTCCGGCCGCCTCGATGTCGCGGCCGGCGACGCTGTCGAAGATGTTCTCGAGCGCCATCCAGACGATCGACGCCGCGATCAGCGTCTCCACGAGCGGTGGAAACCAGCCACCCGACGGCGCCAGGCCATAGGCCGACGCCACGAGCGTGGTGGCGTGCGCCAGCGTGAAGGAGGTCACCACGAGGACCAGGGTGCGCACCCTCCGCAGCGGAATCGCGATGCACAGGAGGAACAGCAGGTGGTCCGGCCCCGTGAACACATGGCCGATGCCCGCGCGCAGAAACGACAACGCCGCCTGATACCAACGCGGATCGAGCTGGACCTCGCCCGGGTCGCCGTGCCACTCGAAGGCGCGGACGGTGCCGTCCGCGGTGACCAGGCGCAGCACCGTCGTGACGCGCTGGCCGAGCCGGCGGACGTCGGCGCGCCACGCGAGACGCCCGCCGGGATGGTCGAGCGGGTACTCGATGCGCGCGTCGAGCACCCCCTGCTCCCACATCACCTGCATGGCGGGGTCGAGCGGCGGGCTGTCGATCCGCGCCCGCGCGGTCTCGAAGCTCTCGAAGGCCCGATCCGACGGCAACGAGAAGCGGAGGCCCTCGAGCCGCCCCGGCGGGAGCGCCCGGCCGTCCTGCAGCACCTCGATGCCCTGCACGAGCCAGATGGTGGCCGCGTGGCGCAGCGCCGGATCTACGCGCGTCAGGTCTACGAAGCCGCCCGCGCGCGCCGGCACGTCCACGTCGCGCATCGCGGTGAGCGGCACCCGCATGAGGACGGACAGGCTCGCTCCGCTGGGATGGAGAAACGCCTGCACCACGACGTCGTCGGGGACGTCGTGCGCGAAGGCCGAGCTGCTGAGGACCACGGCCGCGGCTATCGCCGCGAAAATGCGCACTGGGGAACTCTCCGAAAAGCGAGCGGATTATAGCCCGCAGCCGAGTCCCGCTAACCCCGAACCGTGCGGCCGAGCGGCTAGACTGACGGGAGGACGATGACGACCTCGCTCACGCTGGTGCGCGTGTTCGACCGGACCTGGGCCGCCTGGCTGCGCGGCGTGAATACCTGCAGAACGGCCCCGACACGCGGGGCCGTCCACAGGCTGCGCATCGACGCCCGCCGGTTGCAGGCGCTCATCGGGGTACTGACGTCCGCCACCGGGGCGCCGCCCAAGGCCCTCCGGCGCCTGGCCAAGGTGGCCGCCGAGCCGTTGGAGGCGCTGGCGCCGCTGCGCGACGATCAGGTGCAGCGCCGGCGCGTCGGCCGGGCCGAGGGCACGCGCGGCATTGAGACGCTGCTCCAGCACGTCCGCACGCGGGAATCGCGCCACCGGAAACGCGCGCACCGGGCTTTGGCGCGCATCGACCGCACGCACGCGGAGGAGGTGGCCCGTCGAGTGCGCAAGGGCGTGGTGCGCCGGCAAGGCGCGCCGACGCCCGGCGAGCGGACGCTGCTGCTGCTGACGGCCGTGGACGTCGCCGCGACCGATCTGCGCAGCCGGCTCGCCCGGCTCGACGTCAACGCCCCCCGCTCGCTGCACAAGCTCCGGATCGCGCTCAAGCACTTCCGCTACATCACGGAGATTGCCGAGGAAGTCTCGCCGAGCGTCCATGTCGCATCGCAGCCGACCCTGCGCTCGCTCCAGCGCCGGCTGGGGCAGGTGCACGACGACGACGTCCTGCTCGAGCGCCTCGATCGCTTCGCCGGCCGCGAGCGCCGGCACCGCGACGACGTCCGCGCGTTCAAGGCGACGATCGAGTCGGAGCGCGCCGGCCTCCTGCGCGGCCTCTCGCGCTCACTCCCGGCGTTGCGCCACGCGCTCACCGATCTCGCCGCGCGTGCGTCGAGCGGCGCCGCCGCCCGCGCGTTGTAGCGCATCGCGTACTCACCACACCGCGCGCTAACGCCGCGTGCACCGAATCGGGACACCGCTCGTGGCCGAACCGTGCCGTTGCACAACAAAAAGTGCAAACCCATCCATTCCCCGGCTCCATTTTCCGCGCCGCCCTTTCACCATCGCAGCGCATGGAGCAGAACTCCGACTTTCACGCCCGCGCGATTGACGACGATCCGCGTCTCCTCGAACTCAGTTACGGCCTTCGTTATCAGGTCTACTGCCTCGAACGGCAGTTCCTCGATGCCGCCGCCCATCCGGACGGGCGGGAGACCGACGAATTCGACGAGTCCTCGGTGCACCTGGGCGTCGTCGACTCGTACGGCGGTCTGGCGGCGACGGCACGTCTCATCCGGGTGAATCGACGCGGATTTCCGATGTTCCGGTACTGCTCCTTCTTCCCCGAGGTGCAGACGCTCGATTCGCCGCAGGTGGTGCCGGTCGAAGTCTCACGCGTCGCGATCAGCCGCCATTACCCTCGGCCGCGCCGCCGCACCGAACCCTTCTTCACCCTGGTGAAGGCCATGGTGCAGGGCGCCAGGCGGGCCGGCGCGACGCATCTGATGGGCGCCACCGACGCGGCCCTCCATCGGTGGCTCGTGCACTTCGGACTCCCCTATCGCATCTCCGGACCGTCGGTGGACTACTACGGGCCGGTCGCACCCTGCATCATGAGCCTCTCCGAGCTCGACGAGATCATCACCAGCGGCCGCTTTCCGGCGCTCGAAAGCTTTGGCGTGGGCTGGGATCCCTGTTTGTGGCCCGGATACGCGGAGCGCGCCGGGCTCGCCGCGTGCTGACGGCCTCCGTTCTCCACGCCTCGGCCACGGACGACACCGTCGCGGAGAGGCTGCTCGGCGAGTTCCGCCGGGCCGCCGAGCAGGTGCCCGCCTACGGGATGCTGCTGGCGGAATCCGGGGTCCGGCCGATCGACGTGCGCGACGTCTGGGCGTTCTCGACGTTGTGCCCGGTGCTCTCCAAGGTCAACACGTTCGACCGCTTCCCTCTCCCGCAGTTGTGCGCCGGCGGCGCCCTCTCCGACGTCGGCGAGGTGCTCACCAGTTCCGGTCACGGCGGCCGCTTCTCGTTCGGGGTGATCAGCCGGGCCGAAGCCGCCGGGAGTGCCGTGTTCGTGGACGCCGCGCTCGACGCCGCGTTTGCGGTGAAGTCCAGGACCACGCTGGCGATCAACTGTCTGCCGATGGGCGTCGGCATCTCGTCGGATTGCATGACGGTCGCCACCACGAGCGTGCGCGAGGACATGGCGGTCGCGCTCGTCAAGACCTTCGGCGGCGGCTACGACCAGATCGTCCTGATCGGCGACCCCTTGTTCATGAAGCGGCTCGCCGATCACGCCGCCGAGCAGGCGCTCGACTGGTCGCAGTACCGCGTCAACGCGGTCATCGGCGAGGAGGTCTTCGGCGAGCACTTTCGGAGCTACATCGGGCAGTGTCTGGGCACGACCCGGATTCTGTCGTCGTTCGGCGTCGCCGAGCTCGGCCTGCATCTGTGCTACGAGACCGCCGGGACGCTGGCGGTGGCCCGCGCCGCGGCGGGCAACCCGGCTCTGGCTGGCGATCTCTTCGGCACCACGCCGGGCGAGTGGCCGCCGATGGTGCTCACCTACGACTCGCAGCGGACGTTCATCGAAATCCTCGACCCCGACCCTCGGGGGTACGGCCGCCTGACGATCTCGATGCTCGATCCGAGCCGCCAGGTCCCGCTGCTGCGCTATCAGACCGGCGACGTCGCCCGTTTTCTGGATCGCGATCAGGTGACCGCCAGTCTTCGCGCGCACGGCGTGGGCGCGGGCGAGTTGCCGCCGGCGCTGCTCGCCCTGCGCGGGCGCACCCGCGAGGCGCTCCCCAATGGCGCTCAGGTCGGCGTGTACAAAGACGCGCTCTATGCGAATCCTGAGCTCGCCCGTCGCTTCACCGGCGCCACGCGGCTCGTCTTCTCCCGCGGACGGTTCACGATGCACGTCCAGCTGATTCGCGGTCAGAAGCCGGCGGCGGCCGTCGAGCGCGGCCTGCTCCGGGAACTAGCGGGAGATGTCCGGCCGTCGCGTCTGGTCCTCTGGCCGTATGAGCAGTTCCCGTTCGGGATGGGGCTCGACTACGAGCGGAAGTTCTCGTACTACGTGCCCGGAGAGCCCGATCGGTAGGTCATGACAGGCAGAACCGGGCGGTTCTGTCGGGCCCTTCAAGGTCTGTCCCGGGCAGGTCGATGAGCAAGGGGTGCGCGCGCGCATTTCCCCTCTCGTCCCACTCGCGATCGCCTCGCTGGCGCTCGTGCTGCTGGGCCGTACTGCCGTCGCGCAGGACGTAACCGAGCCCGCGCTCAAGGCCGCCTTCATCTACAACTTCGCCCGCTTCACCACCTGGCCGGCCGATGCGCCGCCCGGTGACAGCTTCGTCATCTGCGTGCTGAACGACACCGCCGTGGCCGAGGCGCTGCAGCACGCGGTCGCCGGCCGCTCGCTTACCGAGCGCCCGGTGTCGGTCACCTCCGTCGCGCCGTCGGCCTCGAAGAAGGCCTGTCGCGTTCTTTACCTGGCGGGACTGCCGGTGGCTCGCGCCGCCGAAGTCGTCGCCGAGCTCCACGAATCGCCCGTCCTCACGATCAGCAACATCGACGGGTTTGCGTCGGCGGGAGGCATGACGCAGTTCTTCTTCGAGCACGGTCAGCTTCGTTTCCGTATCCATCTCGAATCCGCCAAGCGCGCCGGGCTGCAGATCAGCTCCCGGCTGCTCATCATGGCGAGGCCCCAATGACTGCTCCCTTCTCTTTCGCACGTGCGGCGTGCGCTGTGGCGTGCGCGGTCGTGCTGCCGGTGACGGCGGCGGCGCAGTCGCTCACGGACCTCAGCCTCGAAGATCTGATGCAGATCGACGCCGGACAGGTGTTCGGCGCCTCGGAGCGCCTCCAGCCCGCCATCGAGGCGCCGGCCTCGGTGTCGTTCATCACCGCGCAGGAGATCTCCCGTTACGGCTACCGGACGCTCGCCGACGTGCTGCGCGCGGTGCGCGGCGTCTACGTCACCAACGATCGCAACTTCAGCTTCGTCGGCATCCGGGGGTTCGGCAAGCCGGGCGACTACAACAGCCGCATCCTGCTGCTGATCAACGGCCACCGCGTCAACGACAACATCTTCGGCCAGGCCGAGATCGGCGCCGAGTTCGGCCTCGACCCGGCGATGTTCGAACGGGTCGAGATCATCCGCGGTCCGGCCTCGTCGCTCTACGGCGACAGCGCGTTCTTCGCGGTGGTCAACGTCATCACCCGGTCGGGCGCGGCGCTCGCGGGCACGTCGGTGACCGTCGAAACCGGGACGCTCGGCACGCGGCTCGTCCGGTCGAGCACCGGTCAGCGGCTGCCAAACGGGTTCGACCTGGCGATTTCCGGAACCTATGAGCACAGCGACGGCGTGAGCCGGCTGTTCTTCCCCGCGTACAACACACCGGAGACCAACAACGGCATCGCCGAAGGGCTCGACGCCGAAGGCACGAAGCAGTTCTACGGCCGCGTGAGCAAGGGCGGCCTGACCATCACCACGATGTATGGCGCGCGGCGCCGGGCTGTCCCGACCGCATCGTCAGGGACGCAGTTCAACGAGCAGTTCTTCCACGAGGAAACGACCGACCGCCACGGGCTGTTCGACGTCGACTACGGCCGGTCCTTCGGTGAGACGCGCCTGACCGTGCGCGGGTCGTACGACCGCTTCTCCTACGCGGGCTCCTACCCGATGATCGTGGAATCCGACGGGACGCCGACCATGGTCGGCGAGACCCAGGGCCTCGGCGCGCGGTGGAGCGCCACCACCGGCGTGACCCGTACCTTCCGCGGCCGGCACACGCTGCGGGCCGGGGCGGAGTTCATCGACAACCTGCACCAGGATCAGCGCGCCACCTTCGTCGGCGTCCCCGATCCGTTCTTCGACCTGCCGCACTCGTCGACGCAGCAGGCGCTCTACGTGCAGAACGAGACCAAGGTGACGTCGTGGCTCATCGCCAACGGCGGCCTCCGCTACGACCGCTACGAGCAGTTCGACCGCGTCACGCCGCGGGCCGCCCTCATCGTGCTGCCGTCGTCCGCGCAGTCGTTCAAGTACCTGTATGGCGGCGCCTTCCGCGCACCGAATTTCTTCGAGCAGAACGACTTCTACTTCGGCGACCGGGTTCACGCGCTGCGGCCGGAGGCGATCGACACCCACGAGTTCGTGTGGGAGCGCTACTTCAACGACCGGCTGCGCACCGCCGTGTCCAGCTACTGGTACAAGGCCGACCGGCTGATCACGCCGGCGCTCGACGACACCGCCTTCCTGGGAGCGACGTGGGTCAACCAGGGGCAGGTGCGAGCCAAGGGATTGGAAGTCGAGGCCCAGGTGCGGTTGCGGGGCGAATCCCGCGCGCTCGTGAGCTACGCGATTCAGCGCGCCGCCGATCATGAAACCGGTGACGAACTGCCGAACTCGCCGCGGCACATGGCCAAGGCGCGCGTCAGCCTGCCCGGACCGATCGGCCGCTCGTTCGTCTCGTTGGAAGCGCAGTATTTGAGCAGCCGCGCGACCATCCCGCATCCGGATCCGGGCAACGGCGAAGTGTTCACCGGCTCGGTGGGCGCGGCGGCGACCCTCAACGTCACGCTGGTCCAACCGATCGGCCGCGCCTGGGAACTCTCGGGCGGTGTCCGGAACCTGTTCGACACGAAGTACGCCGACCCGGTGTCCGACCAGCACGTCCAAGAGGCCGTCGAGCAGAACGGCCGCACGGCCCGGATCGGGCTGACGTGGAAGTTCCAGGCGAAGTAGCGTGACCAAGGGCCTCGCCCAGTGGTTCCGGCGGCTGCCGGTCCGCCGCAAGCTGACGGCGACCATCCTGAGCACGAGCGCCGCGACCCTGATCACCGGGTGCGTCGTCTTCGCTGCCTACGATTACATCGACGCCCGTTCGCGCCTGGTCCGCGACGTGACGCTGCTCGCCGACATGCTCGGCACCAACAGCATCGCGCCGCTCACCTTCAACGACGCCACCGCCGCCGCCGAAACGCTGCGTGCCACGGCGGTCAACGAGCACATCGAGAGCGCCCGGCTCTACATGCCGAACGGCGCGCTGCTGGCCAGCTACGCCCGCGGCGCGAGCACTCCCGAACCAGACCCGGTCAGCGAGCTGGGCGGGCACACGGATGCGGCCGTCTTCGAGGGCAACCGGCTCCATGTGGTCCGGCCGATCGTGCTCGACCGCGGCGTCATCGGCACGATCTCGGTGAAATCGGACACCAGCGAAATCGCGGCACGCGAGCAGCGGTTCATCGCCATCGTCGGCGGTACGGTGTTCGGCGCCTTCTGGATCGCGCTCTTCCTCTCGCGGGCCACCGCGCGCCTCATCTTTCGCCCGATCGAGCCGCTCATCGACGTCACGCGCGTGGTACGCGACAGCGGCCGCTATGACGTGCGCGCCGCGTCGGGCGACGCCGACGAGATCGGCGAGCTGATCGAGCAGTTCAACGCCATGCTGGCCGGGATCGAGAAGCGCGACCAGCAGCTCCTGCAGCAGCAGGAGGGGCTGGAACGCACGGTCAGCGCCCGCACCGCCGAGCTCCAGGCGAACAACATCGAACTGATCCAGATGCGCGATCAGGCGATGGAGGGCAACCGCGCCAAGAGCGAGTTCCTGGCCAACATGAGCCACGAGATCCGCACGCCGATGAACGGCATCCTCGGCATGACGCAGCTCGTGCTCGACAGCGACCTCACCGTGGATCAGCGCGACAGCCTGGCCACCGTGAAGACCTCGGCCGAGAGCCTGCTCTCCATCCTGAACGACATCCTCGACTTCTCGAAGATCGAGTCGCGGAAGCTCGACGTCGAAGCGGCGCCCTTCCTGCTGCGCGAGGCGATCGACGCCGCGGTCAAGCCCTTCAGCCTGCAGGCTCACCAGAAAGGGCTCGAGCTGATCTGCAACGTCGCGCCCGACGTACCCTTGGGCGTCGTCGGCGACCGCACGCGCATTCAGCAGGTGCTGACCAACCTCGTGGGCAACGCCTTGAAGTTCACCGACGCCGGCCACGTGCTGGTGTCGGTCACCGAGACCGCGCGAACGCCGACCACCAGCCACCTGCAGTTCAGCATCAGCGACACCGGCATCGGCATCCCGGCCGAGAAGCACGGGGCAATCTTCGAGGCGTTCCGGCAGGCGGACGGGTCGACGACGCGGCAGTTCGGCGGCACCGGGCTGGGCCTTACGATCTCGTCCACGCTCGTGACGCTCATGGGCGGGCGGATCTGGGTGGAGAGCGAGAAGGGCGCGGGCAGCACGTTCTACTTCACGCTCGGCCTTCCCGTGACCACGATCCCGGCCGCCGCCACCGCCGCACCGGCGAGCGCGGCCACGCCGCCGCTCCCCGTTCGCCCCGCCGCCCCGGCGGCCCCGGCGCAGACCACCACCGGCGGGGTCAGCCAACGCATCCTCCTGGTCGAGGACAACATCATCAATCAGCGGGTGGCTACAGCCATGCTGACCAAGCGCGGGCATCAGGTGACGCTGGCGCAGGACGGCGCCGAGGCGGTGGCGCGGCTCGAACACGACACCTTCGACCTGGTGCTCATGGACCTGCAGATGCCCGGCATGAGCGGACTCGACGCCACCGCCGTCATCCGCCAGCGCGAGCAGACGACCGGCGGTCACGTGCGCATCATCGCCATGACGGCTCGTGCGATGGCCAGCGACCGCGAGCAGTGCCTCGCGGCCGGCATGGACGGCTACCTGTCGAAGCCGATTGACCGCACCCTGCTCTTCGAGGCGGTCGAGGCGACCGTTCCGGTCACCGCGCCCGCCTCCCGCCGCCTTTAGCCTTTAGCCTTTGGCCCAGAGGCTAGAGGCCAAAGGCAGCGGAACTAGGACCCGAAGGCTTCTAGTTCCGCTTGAGGTGCTCCGTCGAGCGCTCGTTCTCGTTGCAGATGAACTCGATCATCTCCTGATCGACCATCAGGCGGTGGTTGACGCGCACCGTGAACGGCCTGGTGTACGCCTTCGCGTCGTCGATGGTGATGTCGATCTGGAGCGAGCCGAAAGTCGGGCGCCGGAAGCGCTCGGTCATCTTGAGCGCGTCGGTGTAGGGGCTGCCGTTCACGTCGAGCCAGCCGGCGCGCTCTTCCCCGTTGAAGTTCGTCGTCTCGACCACCAGCGTGTCGTTCCCCTCGTACCAGCCGCGCGAGTAGCCGAACCACCAGGGCGTCGGGTCGTTGGTGGGCGCCGGGCGGCCGTCCATGTAGATGTAGCGCAGCCCGTAGTTCGACTCGTAGGTGATGAGCATCAGGTTCTTCGTCTGCACGATCTGCCGCGGCTGCGGATGGTTGTGGTACTGCATCAGCCCGATCGGCAGGCACCACACGTCCGGGTTGTCCTTCATATTGTCGGCCATCCGCTTCTTCTTCAATTCCGCGGCCCAAGGCTGAAGCGGCAGTGGGTAGCCGCGCCCGGCGACTTCGCCGAACGTCGAGTTCGCGATGGCGTTCGGATCCACGGGCGGCGGTGGCTGCTGCGCCGCGCCGGCGCCGGCACCGCGGCCCCGCCCGCCTCCGCCGCCACCAAACGAGAGATTCCAGATCCCCGAGAAATCCACCTTTCCGTCCGGCGTACGCGGCGCGGGCCCGTCGAGGACTGGCTTGCCGTCGGCTGTTCGCGGCACACCCGGCGTGGGATACGACGGCCACTGCGCCCCGATCCCGGACGACATGACCATGACGGCAGCTAGTACAACGGCAATGCTGGCTCCCCAACTCCTCACGCCTGACCTCCCCTGAAAGCTCCACAGTGTCCCGGAACTCCAGCAGAAGCGCAAGCAACCGACCGGCGTGCCCCTTGCATCGTCGAACCCAGCATGGCGACCACAGCAGCTCCCGCGCCGCGCCGCCCGCGAGGACGCCCGCGCGCCAGCGAATCGCTCATCGATTGGCAGGATCCCGACCGTAACGCGCGCATCCTGGATTGGCGCCAGCGGGCGCACGAGTTCGGCCTGCTGCCTGTGTCCGACGCCGACGGCACCGCGACCACCGCCGAGTCGGACGAGCCTCATGCCCCTGAACAGCTGCTGCACGACGAGGAGCCGGAAGCGTTCGACGACCAGGCGGTGGACGAGGACGAAGAAGAGGAAGACTCGGAGGAGGACGCAACGGCCGAGGCTGACGTCTCCAGTTCAGCGGCGCCCGAAGCAGCTGACGCCGACCTCGTTCGCACCTACCTCTCGAACATCGCCCGCCGAAAGCTCCTGACCGGCAAGGACGAGCAACTCATCGGCGCCCGCATCGAGACGGCCCGCGGGGAGCTGCTGGTGGAAATGGCCGCCATCCCCTGTGCGCTGCAGACGTTGATCTCGCTTGCCGACGGCGTCGACGCCGGGTCCACTCCCGCAGCGGAGCTGATCCTCATGCCCGACGGCGGCGAGCTGCTCCCCGAGAAGATCCAGCCGGTGCTCGCCACGTTCGCGAAAGTACGGCGCTGCCAGCGTGCCGGCAACGTCGAACGCTGCGGCGTGCTGCTGAGCGGACTGCCGATCCGCCCCTCGGTACTCGACGACCTCTTCATGGAACTGCGGCGGATGGACGAGGCCTTCGCGGCCATCGAGGGGCGCAGCGCCGAGGCCGATCGCGCGCGACAGGCGCTCGAACAGCAGGTCGGGCTCGCGCGCCGCGAGTTCCGGCAGCGGTTCGCGCGCGTGCAGAATCGCGAGGAGGCGGTGACCGACGCCAAGCGTCACCTGATCGAGCCGAACCTCCGCCTCGTCGTGTCCATTGCCAAGCGGTATCTCGGCCGCGGCTTGACGCTGCTCGACCTCATTCAGGAGGGCAACATCGGGCTGATGAAGGCCGTGGACCGCTTCCAGTACCGGCGCGGCTTCAAGTTCTCGACCTACGCCACCTGGTGGATCCGCCAATCCGTCGGCCGCGCGGTGGCCGACTACGGGCGGACGATCCGGCTGCCGGTGCACGCGATCGAAATGCTCAACAAAGTGACCGGCGCGCGCCGCGACCTGGCGACGAAACTCGGGCGCGACCCGCGTCCCGAGGAGGTCGCCCTGCGGCTCGGCATGGGGGTCGACAAGCTGCAGATGCTGCTCGACGCCGCGCGCATCCCCACGTCACTCGACGCGCCGATCGGCGAAGAAGAAGAGAGCACGCTCCGCACGGTGCTGCACGACGCCAACGCGCCCTCCCCGGAAGAGGAGGCGATCCGCGGCCAGATGGCCGAGGAAGTCGAGCGCGCCATGGCCCCGCTCAGCGAGCGGGAGCGTGAGGTGCTAAGGCTGCGCTACGGCCTCGGGACCGAGCGCGAGATGACCTTGGAGGAGATCGGCCGCCGCCTCTCCGTGACACGGGAGCGCGTCCGGCAGATCGAGCAGGCCGCCGTGCGGAAGATGCGCGCGGCGAGGAGTGCCGCATAGCGGCAGACCTCCCGCCGTAGAGGCGAACCTTTAGGTTCGCCGCGAACCTACTTCTTCGCCATCAGCGCCTCGATGGCCGCCGCCGTCTCGGGGAACCCTTCGCCCGCTGCTTGACGCACGCCGGCCACGCCGACGCCCTTCGCGAGATCGAGCGGCGTCCGGCCGGCCGCATCCTTGGCCTGCAGGTCCGCGCCGTGCTCCACGAGGAACTTCACGAACGGCGTATAGCCGCGCTGCGCGGCGCCATGCAGCGCCGTCTGGTCCGGCACCGCGTTGGCGGTCGGCACCTGGCTCGGACGCGCGCGCAGGACGAGGTTATAGGACGCCGCCTGCGACGCGCCGTTCGGTCCGGCGTTGCCGCGCTCGATCAGCATCCGGGCGTTGATGTCGGCGCCGGCGTCGAGCAGCAGTTGCATCGTCGCGAGCACCCCTTCGTTGGTGCGGTTGCGGCCGCGCGTCACGCGCGTGCCGAAATCCACGCCGGCCGCCGCCATGAGCGGCGTCACGCCTTCCTTGCTCGGCAAGTCGACGAGCGCCTTGTGCTCGAGTAACAGCTTGACGAACGGCGCGTCGCCGGCGCGGGCTGCCCGCAGCAGCGGCGAGGCCCCCTGCGCCAGGATGGCATCGCCGCCCCGATCCTGCGGCACGTCGCGATACGGCGGACGCCGCTTCAGCCGCAGGTTCGGATTGGCGCCCTTCTCGAGCAGCATCCGGCCGACGTCGAGCGCGGTCACCGAGTCCTCGCTCGGGATGACGGCCATCGCGCCGTTTCCCTTCAGCGGCAGCGTGCTGACGTCGGCCGCCATGTAGATCGGCGACCGGCCGTAGAGATCCCACTTGTCCACGTCGGCCCCGCCCCGGATCAGTTCGGCGGCCGCCTCGAAGTGGAGGTTCATGATCGCCATCACGAGCGGCGTAATCCGTTCGGGGTCTTCGGAATCGAGGTCCGCGCCGGCCGCGATCAGATGGCGGATGCAGTCCACGCACCCCTCGCGGGCGGCGTAGAGGAGCGGGGTGAACCCGCCCTTGTTCATGTCCTTCGGCCGCGGCTCGGTGATGACCTTGCGCTCCCACTGCCGCACCACGCCGTGGGCGTTCAAATCGGCGCCCTTCGAGGCCAGCAGCTTCACCATGTCGCCCTGGCCCTGGGCCGCGGCCCACATCAGCGCCGACTGCCCGCCGAACGATTCGGTGGCGTTGATGTCGGCGCCCGCTTCGAGCAGACGCCGGGCGGCCTCGACCTTGCCGCTCCGGGCGACCGCCATCAGCGGGGTTTCCCCTTCGGGGTTCCGCGTGTTGGGGTCGGCGCCGGCCTTGACCAGCGCGTCGATCACCTTCTCGGAGCCGATGATGGCGGCTTCGGTGATCGCGCTCGTCCCGAACTGGTTCTTCGCGGCGACGTTCGCCTTGGCGTTGATGAGCGCCCGCACCAGCTCGAGATCGTCGTTGGACGCCGCCCACATGATCGCGGTCGTCCCGTCCGGTCCGGGTGCGTTGGGATTCGCGCCTCTGGCCAGGAGCCGGAGCGCCGCCGCGCGGTCGCCGCGTTCGGCGGCGGCCACCAGTGAATCGGCCTGGCCGGCCGCGTTCGCGGCCGCGGCTGAGAGCAGAATCGCGAGAACGGGCCACCTCAAGGTGGCCCCTACGAAGAATGTTGGGCGCATCCTAGACCTCCGACAGGATGCCGCCGCTGTCGCCCAGCTTCTCCACCGGGATGTTGTTGCGGTCGAACAGCGTGACGAGCAGGTCCGAGAAGCGCGAATCCTGCGGGTACTTCAGGTGCTGGCCGCCTTTGATCTTCCCGTTCGCGTGTCCGAGGATGGCCGCCGGCAGCGGATCGTTGTTGTGCCGGTCGCTGTTGCTCATGTTGCTGCCGAAGAGGATCGTCGAGTGATCCAGCACCGTGCCGGTGCCTTCTTTCGACTTCGCCAGGCGGTCCACGAACTTCGCGAACACGTCGGTGTGGTAGGTCTGGATCTGCACCAGCTTGTTCAACTTCTCCGCCGCGTTGCCATGGTGCGAGAGCGGGTGGAACGCCTCGGCGATGTTCAAGTTGGTGTAGGTCCGCATGCTGGCTTCGCGGTCCATCGAGAAGGTGATGACGCGCGTGATGTCGGCCTGGAACGCCAGCGCCATCAGGTCGAACATCAGCTTGAAGTGGTCGGTGATCTCGTTCGGCACGCCGACGGGGGCGTCGGGAATGTCGAGCCGCGACATGTCCGCCTTCTCCGCCATCTGCACGCGCCGCTCGATCTCACGGACGGAATCGAGGTAGTCGCTCACCACCACGCGGTCCTGGACGCCAAGGCTCGACTGCAGCCGTGCCGCCTGCGCCTTCACGCGATCGAGGATGCTGCCGGTCTCGTGCAGAATCGCCGCCCGCTCCTTCTCGGTGTCGCCCTGCCCGAACAGCTTCTGGAACACCGCGCGCGGATTGCCTTCCTGCGGCAGCGACTGCGTCGGCGTGCGCCACGCCACCCGCGCGCCGCCGAGCGCGGTCGTCAGCTCGAGCGACGGCAGCCGCGTGTCCTGGCCGATGTGCCGGGCGGCGAGCTGGTCGGCGCTGACGCCCGAGTCGGGGCCCGCGACGCCGTGGTCCCACGGCTTCACGCACGTGAGCCACGTCATCTCGATGTAGCCGTGCGGCTCCGGCGTCTCGCCCGGCTTGTTGCGCAGCCCGGAGACGATCGTGAGGTGATCGCGCAGCGGCTCGAGCGGCGACAGGATCGGCGACATCTCGAAGCCCTTGCCGGTCTGCGGCGGCGACCAGCGGTCCATCACGGCGCCGTGCGGGAAGCCGACGAAGGCGAACCGCTTCGGCGAGGCGGCGGCCGCCGTCTGCGCCCAGGCGGTGGAGGCCGGGCTCATCGCGTCGAGGAACGGCAGCGCGATCGACGCGCCCACGCCCTTGAGCACCGTACGCCGGGAGATGTGCTTCTGCGACAGATACATCGTGGTCTCCGTCTATTCGTAGGGCGCGGCTTCAGCCGCGCCGGCGGGGCTAAAGCCCCGCCCTACTTGCCGTCTGGGTTGCCGCCGCCGGCTGCGGCACCCGCCGCATCCGGAACTGATCGCTCTTCACGACCGCCTGCACGAGGGTCGAGAACCGGTAGCCGCCGCCCGCCGCGCCGTGCACGACGCGGCGGACCGCCGGCATGTCGTACGCCTCCAGTTTGCGCCCGGTGGCGTAGGTCAGCAAGCCTTCGGCAAAGGTCTGCACGAACTGCTCCGGCTTGCGCAGCAGTGCCTGCCGCAGGTCGTCCGGCCCCTTGATCGGCGTGCCGTCCGGCAGCTCACCGCTCGAGTCGATCGCGGCGCCGGCGTAGCGGTCGCGGTCGCGCCACATGCCGGTGGCGTCGAAGTTCTCGAGCGCCAGCCCGAGCGGATCCATCACCGCGTGGCACGACGCACAGGTGGGATTGTTGCGGTGCTTCGCCATCATCTGGCGCAAGGTGAGAGCCTTGGTCGTGCCGATGTCCTTCTCGTCGAGCGTCGGCACGTTGGGCGGCGGCGTCGCCGGCGGCACACCCTGGATGTGCTTGAGAATGAACGCGCCGCGCAGCACCGGAGACGTCCGGTTCGGATACGCGGCCGCCATCAGCACCGCGCCCTTCCCCAGCAGCCCCCACCGCGCCGACTGCTCCAGCTCCACGCGCCGGAAGCGGTCGCCCTTCACGTCGGTGATGCCGTAGTGCAGCGCCACTCGTTCGTTGAGGAACGTATGCTTCGCGCTCAACAGGTCCACGACGCTGCGGTCTTCCTTGAACAGGCTGTCGGCAAAGAGCGTGAGCTCGGTGCGGAAGTCGTCGCGCGGATCGGAGCGGCCCGACGCGTAGGGGAACACGGTGGAATCGGGCACGATCTCGTCCAGCCGCTTCATGTCGAGCCACTGGTGGACGAAGTTGCTGGCCAGCGTGATCGACCGCGGGTCGGCGAGCATGCGCGTCACCTGCCGCTCGAGCACGGCGGGCTGCTTCAGGCGCCCTTCGACGGCGAGCTGCAGCAGTTCGTCGTCGGGAATCGTGTTCCAGAGGAAGAACGAGAGGTTCGACGCCAGCTCGAGGTCGCTGATCGTGTAGGTGGCGCCCGCCTTCAGCCCGCGCGGCACGTGCTCGCCACGGTAGAGGAAGAAGGGGCTCGCCAGCACGCCGGTCACGGCGCTGCGCACGCCCGTCTCGAAGCCGCCCTCTTTGCTGCCGTCCTCGTAGTAGGCGAACAGCTCGTCGACGTCCTCGGGCGTTGCCGGCCGCCGGTAGGCGCGGCGCGCGAGCGCGCCGATGATCCGTTTGGCGCATGCGGCCTGCACCGCCGGCGTCGCCGTTGCGGCCGGCTTGCAGACGAAGATGCGGTCGCGGCTCGGCGTCGCGCTCAGCCCGCTGGCGTTGAACGGCCCGCGCACCTGGAACGACTGCACGCGGTAGAAGCGGTCCTGCCCGCCGCCCTTGGCGAACATCTGCAGCATGTCGTCCGACTCGGCGAACGTGCGGCGGCGGAAGGTCACGCCGATCTTGTGCGGCCCCGCGGTGGCCTTGAACTTGATGTTCTTCAGGCGGGCGTTCACCCGATCCAGGGCGCCGTTCTGCACCTGGTCGTACGCCTTCATGTCCTCTTCCCCGCCGACCACCGTTTCGTAGACCACCTTGTTGTCCACGACCACCACCAACGGGTTTTCGAACTCCATCCCGTTGCCCCAGATGTGCGTGGCCATGTCGGCGACGTCCACGATGTACTCGCCGTCCGACGGCAAATCGACGTCGGCGAGGATGCCGCCGCGGGTGCCGAGCGGCAGCCCCGGGACGTGTGTGAGCTGCGAGCCGGCGCCGGCGCGGAACGTCCAGCCGCCCGGGCGCGCGTCGGGGCGGCCCATCGCCTTGACGGACACCGCGCGCGCCGCGATCACGTACTGCTCGATGAACGACGGCGACACCTGCAGCGCCGTCGCGATGTTGTCGTAACCCTCCGCCACGTCGTCGGAGGGGAGCACTTCGGTGGCGTCGAAATCCACCGCCAGCAGATCGCGCACGGCGTTGCGGTATTCCTTCCGGTTCAACCGGTGCAGCACGACTTTGTCGGGCACGTGGGCCGGCGTTTCGGCCTTGTCGAGCGTCTGCTCGA
>Ga0207648_10000657_pt1 | contig 38679 bp, 38 predicted proteins | sample KBSMisM32_FD_184310 | JGI IMG/M metagenome (GOLD analysis project Ga0207648, IMG submission 184310) | Miscanthus rhizosphere microbial communities from Kellogg Biological Station, Michigan, USA - KBS Miscanthus M3-2 (SPAdes) (version 2) | ecosystem: Host-associated > Plants > Roots >... | reverse complement strand
TCGGCATGTCGATCTCGCCGAGGGCGACTGCGATCCCGAGCGCCGTACCGCCGTTGGAGACGTCCATCGAGTACAGCGTGTCCTCGGTGAAGACCGTCTCGCCGCGCGACTTGGCGTCCTCGATCGTGCTGAGGGTGAGCAGCGGGGTCTTGGTCTGCACGTAGTGCACGTCGGCGGTGTCGCTGATCCCGGCGCGCTCCATCGCCACCTTCACCGCGTCGGCGACCTTCTCGATCATCGCGGTGCGGCCGATGTCCTCGGGCAGCAGGACCTCGCTCATCGCGAACCCGACGGTCAGCCGCGACTCGTCGGACGGTTCGGCGTCGGTGGTCGCGAAGATCGTCGCGTGCGGGCTGATCACACCGTCGGTGCCACCCGACCACACGATCGGGATCTCCTTCACCTTCGCGGCGTCCGCGCCCTTCTCGACGAGCACCTCACGGAAGGCGCGGTCCGCGATGATCCTCGTGTAGTCGTTCACGCCGCCGTTGCCCTCGGTCTTGCCGATGATCGCGACCACCCGGTCGGCGGCCATGACGCCGTCGTCGATCAGCGTCGCGAGCTCGCTCGCGTCCGCCACGGAGTGGATCGGGACCTTGCGTACTTCGATCGCGCTCGGCATCAGCCGGTTCCTTTCGGTGGTGAATCCAGTGGGGTCCCGCTGTCGGGTACGACGAGGGTGCCGGTGCCTCCGGCCACGGCCTGCACGATGCTGGGGAGGTCGGTGATCACGCCGGGCCTGCCGCTGGACTGGACGAACCGGCACAGCGCCTCGACCTTGGGCCCCATCGAGCCGCTGGCGAAGTGGCCCTGCTCGACGTACCCGAGCATCTGCTCGACGCTCACCCGCCCGATGTCCTCGGCCTCCGGGGTGCCGAACCGGAGCACGGCGTGGGGCACGTTGGTCGCGATCACGAGCACGTCGGCGCCGACCAGCACGCCGAGGAGTGCAGCACCGAAGTCCTTGTCGATGACCGCCTCGACGCCGTGGTAGCCGGACCCGTCACGCAGCACCGGGATCCCGCCGCCGCCGTTGGCGACCACCACGAACCCGGCGTCCATCAGCGCCAGCACGGCCGGGGCGTCGACGATGTCGATCGGTTCCGGTGAGGCGACCACGCGCCGCCAGCCCTTCGCCCCGCGGTCCTCCCAGGTCTCGCCGTGGCGCACGAGCAGCTCGGCCTCCTCGCGCGGCAGGAACCGCCCGATCGGCTTGGTCGGCCGGCTGAACCCCGGGTCGTTGCGGTCGACCAGGGTGCGGGTGACCACGGTCGCGCAGCGTCGTTCGATGCCGCGCCGGGCCAGGGCGGCGTCGAGGGCGTCCATCAGCACGAAGCCGAGGGTCGCCTGGGTCTGGGCGCCGCACCAGTCCAGCGGCACCGGGGGTACGACGGCCGCCGCGATCTCGTTCTTGACCAGCAGGTTGCCGACCTGGGGTCCGTTGCCGTGGGTGACCACGACGTCGTGGCCCGCCGCGATCAGGTCGGCGACCGACTCCATCGCCACCTCTGCAGCCTCGATCTGGTCCTCGGCCCGGGCGCGCCCGTCCGCGTTGGTCATGGCGTTTCCGCCGAGTGCAAGCAGAACCCTCATGGGACGAACCTAGAGACCCCGGCCCGAAGGGGCACCAGCAACATCGACCAACACCCGGGAACCACGCTGGCAACCCTTGCCCAACTCACGTGAACGCGACCCATCCGAGCCGCACCGCGAGGAGCAGGCCGGCCACCCCGACGGTCCACCGGGTGACCGGCTCCGGCACCCGCCGAATCACCGCCGGGCCCAGCCACCCGCCGAGGATGCACCCGATCAGCAGCGCCGGGACCGCCGCCCACTCGACCGGCGCGCGGAAGGCGAACACGACCGCGGCCGAGGCGTTCGCGGCGCCGAGAAAGACGTTCTTGAGCGCGTTCGACACCGGCAGCGGGCGGTCGGTGCGAGACAGCAGCACCGCCAGGATCATCACGCCGGCGGCGGCCCCGAAGTACCCGCCGTACACGCAGCAGAGAAACACCAGCACGGTGACGCCGAGGCCGAGTGCTCCGTCGTCGCCGGACATCCGGCGGCCCTCCCCCAACGCGCGCACCCGCGGCGACACGAGCAGCAGCACGGCCGCCAGCGCGACCAGGAACGGCACCACCTTCTCGAACGACCCGGGCGGCCCCTCCAGCAGCAGCACGCTGCCGACGGTGCCACCCACGACCGCGACCGGCAGCGCGAGGAGCACCAGCCGGCCGAGACCGCGCAGCTCGGGGCGGCTGCCACTGACGCTGCCGATCGAGCTGCCGACGAGGCCGACCGTGTTGGTGACGTTGGCGGTGACCGGCGGCAGGCCGACCACGAGCAGGGCCGGGTAGGACACCAGCGAGGCGAGACCGGCGGTGCTGCCGATCAGGCCGGCCGCGAAGCCGGCCAGCGCCAGGAACGCGATCTCACCGGGGTCCACGCGTCAGCGGCCGCCGGCGACGCGCAGCGTCGTCCCCGTCACGTACGACGCCGAATCGCTGATCAGCCACGCGATGGCCTCCGCGATCTCCGAGGCCTCGCCGGGGCGACCGACCGGCACCGAGTCCGCCAGCCGTTCGAGCCGGCCAGGGTCGCCCGCGTCCTCGTGGATCCGGGTGCGCACCATGCCCGGCGCCACCCCGACCACCCGCACGTCGTCGCGGGCCACCTCCTTCGCCAGCCCGGTCGTGAGCGCATCGATGCCGGCCTTCGCGGCGGCGTACTGGACGTACTCGCCGGGCGAGCCGAGGGTCGCGGCGGCCGAGCTGATGTTGACCAGGACTCCCCCGCCGCCGCCGTAGGACCGGCCGAGGGCGCGGACCGCGGCGCGGGCGACGTAGAGCGCGCCGGAGAGGTTGAGGTCGACTGTCCGCTGGATCACGGCCGGGTCGGTCTCGGCGAGGGTGCCCGAGTGCAGCGTCGCGCCGGCGTTGTTGACCACGCCGGTCAGCTGGCCCTCCCGGGCGGCCTCCGTGAACAGCCGCGCTACCTGCGCCGGGTTGGCGACGTCGCCGGCCAGCACCGTGCAACGCACGCCCACGTCCTGGACCGCGGCGCGGCACGTCTCCGCCGCTGCCGCGTCGGTGGCGTAGCCGAGGACCAGGTCGTGACCGTCCGCCGCCAGCCGGAGCGCGGTGGCGGCGCCGATGCCGCGGGTGCCGCCCGTGATCAGGGTGAGTGGTCGGGCCATGGCGCGAGTCAACCAGAGGGTCGCCGGCCGAACCGGCGCAGGTGCAGCGCGCGCATCTCCTGCTCGAGCTCCGGCGCCGGACCGTCGACCGGGACGCCGGGCGCGACCTCGTTGACGGCCAGCGGCAGCACCCTGCCCGGAGGCACGCCCCACCCGGCGAGCCAGCCGGAGAGCTGGGCCGACGAGACCGCGTAGACGATCCGGCCGAGACCCATCCAGGCATGGGCCGCCGCGCACATCGGGCAGTGCTCGCCGGAGGTGTAGACGGTCGCGGTCGCGCGCTCGCCGGCACTGAGGTGGGCCGCGGACCACCTGGCGATCTCGAGCTCGGGGTGGCGTGTCTCGTCGCCGTCCTGGACCCGGTTGCGGGCCGTCAACCGCACCGCACCCGTCGCGTCGACCAGCACCGACCCGAACGGCTCGTTGCCGCCGTCGAGGGCCTCCCGGGCCAGCGCCACGCAGGTGCGCAGGTGCCCGAGGTCGGTGTCGTCGATGGTCATGCCCGCAGTCTGGCCCGGCCGAGCAGCGCCCGCATCGTCTCGGTGCCCGCCGGCAGCCCGCAGGCGTCGTAGTGGCGGAACATCGCGACCAGCCATTCCCTTACCCGAGGCTCGAGCCCGGCGCCGTCGGTGGCCACCCACTCCGCCGGCGTGACCACCTCGACGGCCATTCCGTGTGCCGCGCCGAGGTCGGCGACGGTGGCGCGGACGCTTGCCAGCTCGTACGTCGCGCCGACGTGCACATCGTCGGCGAGCACCAGCGCGGCGACCTCGGCCACGTCGTCGAGGTCGGCGAAGCCGAAAGGCGCGTCCGCGCGGTAGGCGATCCTGGGCGGGCCGGCCCAGGAGAAGTTCTGCAGGTAGGCGCCGGGTTGCAGGACGGTCCAGTCCACCCCGCTGCGCCGGACCACGTCCTCCGCGCGGGCCTTGCCGAGGTGGTGCGGCATCGCCGGCAGGTACGGCGAGGCGACCGAGTGGTGCACGATGCGCCGCACCCCCGCGTCGCGAGCGGCCTCGAGCGCCGCGGCGACGTACGCCTGCTCGTCCGCATGCATGTTGGGCGCGATCACGTACAGCGCGTCGCAGCCGGTCAGCGCCCCGGGCAGGTCGTCCCAGGCGGCACGCCCGAGCGGCACCGCACCGGGGCCGACCGCCCGGCACACGGCGCGGCCGGTCTTGCCGGTGCCGCCGAGGACCGCGACCCGCCGGGTCACGCGAGCTCGAAGTCCGCGAAGTCGAAGCCCGGCGAGACCAGGCAGCTGACCAGCGCGTCGGCGTCGGCCGGGAGCGTGCGCTGCCAGACGCCGGCCGGCACGACGACGTGCGTCTCGACGTTGACCTGCCCGGGTGGTCCGGGCCGGTCACCGGACCCACCGAGCTCCAGGGTCACGGTGCCGGTGTGTGCCAGCCACACCTCGTCGGAGCGCACCCGGTGCCACGCGGACGACTCGCCCGCCGGCAGCAGGAAATGGATCAGGGTCGCCGCTGGTCGCACCCGGCCGTCCGGGAGGGTCACCGGGACCGGCGAGGCCCACGTCTGCCGGTACCAGCCGCCCTCGGGATGCGGCTCCAGGTCGAGCGACTCGGCCAGCGCGGGCCGCGGCAGGTCCTTCACATAGAGCCGGCAGGGAACCGCGATCGGGCCCTCGGGTCCGTCGACCGGGTTGTCGACGTCACCCTCGTCGCGCCAGCCCTCCCGCTCGTAGAAGCGGCGGGCGCGGACATTGCCGGTCACGACTCCGAGGCAGGCAGTGCGGTGCCCCGCGCGTCGTACCGCCTGCTCGGCCGCGCGCAGCAACAACCGCGCCACCTCGGTGCCGCGGGCCTCCCGAGCCACGAAGAGCTCCGCCACCTCGTCACCGCCGGTGGCCGCGAACCCGACCACCGAACCGTCGCGCTCGGCGACCACGCTGTCCGGCACGAGGGCGACCGCGCGCTCGTGGAACGACCTCGCTGTCCGCAGCGCGTGGACCGCTTCGGGCACGCGACCGTCGTGGCCGTCGTGCCAGGCCGCGTGCCAAATGCGTCCGATCGCGGGCACGTCGTCGAGGGTCGCAGCTCGCAGCACGGCGTCAGCCATGCAGGTCCACCTCCGCGTGCGCAGCACCCCCGGACAACCGCGCGTAGCCGGGACCACGGTCGAAGAACACCCGGTGGTCGAGCTTGTCGCGACCCGGTCTCCGGTCGCGCTCGGCGGCCGTGGCATCCGCGTCGAAGCCGAGGTCGTCGTCGTCGACTGAACCGGTCAGCACCACGCCGTACGCCGCGAGCGCAGCCTCCTGCGACACCTTGCGCCACACGACGTCGCGCACCACCAGCGCCGGGTCGCGCTGCAAAGGGTCGCCCCAGCCACCGCCCCCGGTTGTCCGGATCCGGATCAGCTCGCCGGCCTGCACGGGCTCGGCGTCGGCGAGTGCGTCGACCTCGCGCTCGGCGGGTCCACCCGGGTCGACGGTGACCTGGAACGGCCTGCCGGCCTTGCCGCCCTTCACGCCCCAGCAGGCCAGGATCGAGCGGTCGGCGATCGACATGAAGTGCGCGTCCTTGAGCATCCGGATCTGCTTCTCGTAGCCGAGGCCACCGCGGAACTGGCCGGCGCCACCCGAGTCGACGGCGAGCGACAACGACTCCACCAGGAACGGGAAGCGGGCTTCCGTGAACTCGGTGGGCAGGTTCCGGGAGTCCGGTACGACGTGGATCGTGTCCTCGCCGTCGGCGTAGTAGCGCCCACCGGAGCCGCCGCCGAGCACCTCGCGCATCAGGTACCGCCGGCCGTCGGGGTCCTCGCCGTACACGCCGGTGTAGCGGATCGTCTCCTGGTCGGCCGGCATCCGGCCGTCGACCGCCTTCGCGACCACGCCGGCGAGCACGCCGAGCAGGCGAAGTATCACGAAGGTGCGCGCGTTCGTCGGCGCCGGGAACACCGGCGTCAGCAGCGTGCCGGGCTCGGGGAAGCGCATCTCGATCAGCGGCACGATGCCCTCGTTGACGTCGAGCTCGGCCATCCGTTCCGGGCTCTCCGCGAGGTTGCGCAGGATCGGCGCCAGCCACTTCTTGAGGAAGACCCCGTCGGCGTAGTCGCCGCAGTGGTTGATCGGGCCCTTGGCCTGCGGCGAGGTGCCGTCGAAGTCGAGCACCAGCCGTTCGCCGTCGGGGTCGTCGGCCGGGGTGCGTGTGAGCGTGATCCGCTGGGTGTGCAGCCGGGGCTCGTCGACGCCGTCGTGCTCGGCGTAGTCCTCCCACACCCACCGGCCGACCGGGATCTGGGAGAGGATCTCGCGTCGGTACGTCGTGGTGGTGCGGTCGATGATCTCGTCGAAGCAGGACTCGACGGTTTCCACGCCGTACCGGTCGAACAGCTCACCGAGCCGCCGCGCGCCCATCAGGCAGGCCGAGCACTCGGCGTCGAGGTCGGCGGCCAGCGACTCCGGCATCCGGGAGTTGCGGGTCATGATCGCGAGCGCGGCCCGGTTGGGGACGCCGGCGTCCCAGAGTCGGATCGGCGGGACCATCAGGCCCTCCTCGAACACGCTGGTCGCGTGCGAGGGCATCGAGCCGGGCACCGCGCCGCCGATGTCGTCGTGGTGGCCGAACGCCTGCACGAACGCCACCACCCGGCCGGAGGAGAACACCGGCACCGTGACGCACAGGTCCGGCAGGTGCCCGATGCCGCCCTCGGAGCGGTAGACGTCGTTGTGGAAGAACACGTCGCCCGGCTGCATGTCGTTGATCGGGAAGTCGCGGGCGACCGGGTGCACCAGGGCGGAGTACGACCGGCCGGTGAGCTTGCGCAGCAGCCGGTCGTGGATGCCGGCGCGGAAGTCGTGGGCGTCGCGGATCATCGGGCTGCGCGAGGTGCGCGCGATCGCGGTCTCCACCTCCATCTCCACGCTGGCCAGCGACCCCTGCACGATCTCGACCAGCACCGGGTCCGCGGAGGCGCCCGCGTCGTCGGTAAGCGAGCCGAACGGGAAGTCGGTCGGCGCACGCCGGCTCATCGGGCGCTCCTCTCGACGATCACGTTGCGGTAGTCGTCGATCCGCGCCGTGAAGCCCGGGTGCAGCGGCACCGTCGACCCGAACTCCTCGAGGATCGCCGGCCCCTCGACGACGGTGCGCGGGGCCAGGTCGGCACGCCACAGCACCGGCGTGTCGACGTACCCGTCGTCGGCGTCGAAGCAGACGGGTCTCGTGGACCGGGGTTTCGAGGCAGGTGCTGGCTCCGCGCTGGTCGAGTCCACGTTGGTGGAGCCTGTCGAGTCCCCGTTGGTCGAGCCTGTCGAGACCCCGTTGGTCGAGCCTGTCGAGACCCGGATCTCCGGCCGCGTGATCGGCCCGATCCCCGACACCCGCAGGTTCACCCACTCCACCTGCTGGGTCCGGTCGCCGGAGAAGTCGTAGCCGTAGAGCGCCCGGTGCTCGGCGTGGAACAGGTCGGCGACAGCGGCCAGCGTGCCCGCGTCGATGTCCCCCTCGGGCACCGGCACCCGCACCTCGAAGGCCTGGCCGAAGTAGCGCAGGTCGGCCGTGCGCGCGAACTGGCGCCGCTCCTCCGCGAAGCCCTCCTTGGCCAGCGCCGCATGGGCATCGCCGGTGAGCGCGTCGAGCACCGCCTGCACGCCGGCCGGCTGCGGGTCGAGCGAGACGTGCGTCCGCACGTAGTCGTTCTTGACGTCGACGGTGAGCAGCCCGAACGCCGACACGTTGCCGGGGTCGGGCGGCACCAGCACCCGCGGGATGCCGAGCACGTCCATCAGCCGGCACAGCAGGAGCGAGCCGGACCCGCCGAACGTGGTCAGCGTGAAGTCCCGGACGTCGAGTCCGCGCTTCACCGTGACCTGCCGCAGCGCGTTGGCCTGGTTCCAGGCGGAGATCTCGAGCACGCCCGTGGCGCAGGCCTCCGGGGTCAGCCCGAGCTTGCCGGCGAGTGCCTCCACGCCGGCGCGCGCCGCGTCGACATCGAGCGGGATCTCGCCGCCGAGCAGGTGCGGCGGGATGCGGCCGAGCACCACGTGCGCGTCCGTGATCGTGACCTCCGCGCCACCCTTGCCGTAGCAGAGGGGACCGGGGTCGGCGCCCGCCGACTGCGGTCCGACCTTGAGCGTCCCCTCGGGCGACAGCCACGCGATGGACCCGCCCCCGGCGCCCACAGTGACCACGTCGATCATCGGGATCTTGCTCGGGTAGACACCGACCGAGCCCTCGGTGGTCAGCGTCGGCTCGCCGTCGATGACCACGCTCACGTCGGTCGACGTGCCACCGCCGTCGCTGGTCAGGACGCGGTCGAAGCCGGCCACCTTCGCGATCAGCGCCGCGCCCAGCGCACCGGCCGCCGGACCCGAGAGCACGGTCGTGATCGGCTGGTGCACCACCTCGTCGGCGCTGAGCACGCCGCCGTTGGACTTCATCACGTAGAACGGGACGCTCTGCCCGTCTGGTCCGGCGTACGCCGCGAGCCGGTCCTTGATGTTGTCGACGTACCTGCTCACGCGTGGCTTGACGGCCGCGTCGACGAGCGTGGTCATCGCGCGCTCGTACTCGCGGTACTCGCGCAGCACCTGGCTCGACAGCGACACGATGGCGCCGGGGTGCTCCTCGGCCAGCACCGCGCGCATCCGCTCCTCGTGGTCGGGGTTGGCGTAGGAGTGGAGGAAGCAGACGCCCAACGTGTCGATGGCGCGATCGCGGAACCAGCGGGCCACCGCGCGGGCGCCGTCCTCGTCGAACGGGCGCACCTCGGCGCCGGTGAAGTCCAGGCGCCCCTCGACGCCCCTGACCAGGTCGCGCGGGACGATCCGGTCCGGCTTCACCCAGAAGTACGAGTTGCCGTAGCCGTCCGGCACCGACTGCCGCGCGATCTCGAGCATCGCCTCGTAGCCGGTGTTGGTCACGAACCCCAGCTTCTCGACCTTGCCCTCGAGCAGCTGGTTCGTGGCCACCGTCGTCCCGTGCGAGACCGCCGCGATCCGCCCGCCACCGACCAGGCCGAGCACCTTGTCGATGCCGGCCATGAACCCGTCGGCCGGGTTCCCCGGCGTCGACGGGGTCTTGGTGGTGACCAGCTCGCCGCTCGACTCGTCGAACGCGACGACGTCGGTGAACGTGCCTCCGGTGTCGATGCCGATCCGGATCGTGCGCTCGTCGGTCATGCCGTCGATTCAAGCGGTACGACGCCGCAGCGGCCACGGCAGGATGTGCCAAACGGGAGCGCCGTCGGTGATGACGCCCGCACCACCCCCGGGTCTCGACAAGCTCGACCACCGGGGGCTCGACCACCGGGGGCTCGACCACCGGGGGCTCGACCACCGGGGGGTCGACCAGCGGGGGGTCGAGACCTCCTCAATCCACAGGTCTGGGCAGGCTCGACCACCGGTGCGGGCTCAGGCGTCGGGGGCGCGGTCGTTGTAGACGCCGGCCTGCTCCTGGCCGCTGAGCCGCTGGATCGCGGTCATGATCTCGTCGGTGGCCTCGCGGCGCGCGCGGCCGGCGGGGACGCCGTCGAAGCGGCCGCTGAAGTCGATCGGCTCGCCGAAGGCGACGGTCACCTTGGCCAGCTTGGGGAAGCGGGCACCGACCGGCTGGAGGGCCTGGGTGCCTTGCAGCCCGACGGGTACGACGGGCACGCCCGCGGTGAGCGCGAGGTGGGCCACGCCGGTGCGGCCGCGGTACAGCCGCCCGTCGCGGGAGCGGCTCCCCTCGGGGTAGATCCCGAACGCCTCGCCCCGGCCGAGCACCTCCAGCGCGAGCTCCAGGCTGGTGATCGCGGCACGGGTGTCGTCGCGGTCGATCGGCAGCATGTTCAGCCCCTCGAACCAGCCGCGCTGGAGCGCGCCCTTGATCCCGGTGCCCTGGAAGTACTCCTGCTTGGCCAGGAACGCCACGTTGCGCGGCGCGCACACCGGGATCACCACGCTGTCGGCGAAGCTCAGGTGGTTGCTGGCCAGCAGCACCCCGCCCGAGCTGGGGACGTTGTCGCGGCCGACCACGATCGGCCGCCAGATCGCGCGGGCGACCGGCGGGACGACGGACTCCAGGATCCGGAACAGCATGGGCTCATCCTCCCGGTTACCCATGGGTCGCCCGAACCGCGTCCACTGCGTGCCGACGGCAGGTTCCCCGAGGCTGCAGCACGGGGAAGAGGAAAGGCCATCGCGAGTATGAGTCGCAAGGCGATCCCCGACTTTTCTCGAACTTTGGCTTGATCCCGTTTTATCCACAGGGAATCGCGCCACCGTCCACAGCGGAATCCACATTTCCACAGACTGGCGCGCCCGCCTGTGGACAACCCGGGGAATGGGTCGCCCGGAGGGTGCATCGGGGCAGGAGACGTTTCGGGAAAGGCGAAGGGCCCTCGCAAGTATGAGTTGCAAGGGCCCTTCTGTTGACCGGTCCTGTAACGCTTCCGGTCGATCTGGCATTGCGTCCGGTCCCAGCGGCCCCGTCACCGGGCACTGCGGCGAGTTGCCCCGCCGTGCAGACCTTCTTCTCTGCCAGATCCGCACCCCCGAAGGAGTGCGTAGGAGATTTCTATGCCCTGGGGATGCGTCAAGGCAAGAGCTGTTCGAATACTTTCCCTTGTTTTCTCGGTTCTCGGCGTGTCGTCCACAGAACGGTCGTCGCACTCCACAGGATTACCCACAGAATTATCGGACGGTGGATATTCCTGTGGATTCATACCGCCGGTCGGTCGCGCAGCCCGGCGGCGCCCTCGAACGCCGCGGCCGCCGCGAGCAGCCGCCGCTCGCTGCCGTGCGGGCCGACCAGCTGGAGGCCGACCGGCAGTCCGTCCTCGGTGGTGCCGGCCGGCACCGAGATCGCCGGGCAGCCGGTGACCGTGATCAGGTACGCCGAGCGCATCCAGTCCAGGTAGGTCTTCATGGGCCGGCCGTTGATCGCCGCCGGGAACTCGTGGTCGGCCGGGAACGGCGGCACCTGCGAGACCGGCAGTGCCAGCACGTCGTACGACGTGAAGAAGGCGCGCATCGTCTCCGACAGCGCGGTGCGCTGGGCGTAGGCGCGAGCGACGTCCATGCCGGTCAGCGACTCCCCCGCCCGGATGTTGTCCGCCAGCGAGGACTTGAAGGCGTCGGGGTGCTCGGCCAGCAGGTCGCCGAAGGCGTCCTGGAACAGCCAGGCGCGCAGCGTGCGGAAGGTGTCCTCGCCGAGCGACAGGTCCGGCCATGCCGACGCCACCGTCGCCCCGGCCTGGCTCAGGATGGCGGCGGAGGCCTCGACCACCGACGCCACCTGCGCGTCCACCTCGAACGCGCCGCCGAGGTCGACCGACAGCGCGACCCTGATCCCGACCATCGATCCCTGCACCGGCCCCGCGAACACGTGCCCCGGCTCCCCGAGCGCCGTCGGCACCCGGGGGTCAGGCCCGGCGATCACGGACAGCAGCAGCGCCACGTCGTCCACGGTGCGCGCGAGCGGGCCGCTGGTGGCCGTGGTCTCCCAGAGGTTGGTCGTCGGCCACGACGGGACCCGGCCGAGCGTGGGCCGCAGCCCGACGACGCCACAGAAGGACGCCGGGTTGCGAAGCGACCCACCCATGTCGGAGCCGTCCGCGAGCGGCACCATGTCTGCGGCCAGCGCGCACGCGGCGCCACCACTGGAGCCGCCGGCCGAGCGCGTCGGGTCGACCGGGTTGAGCGTGGTGCCGAAGATCGTGTTGAACGTGTGCGAGCCGGCCGCGAACTCCGGCACGTTCGTCTTCCCCAGAGGTACGGCACCCGCGGCCCGGATGCGTGCGACGACGAGCTCGTCGTCCTCGGGCACATGCTCGGCGAACAGCGGCGAGCCGTACGTGGTGCGCCATCCGGCGACGTCGTGGGTGTCCTTGAACGCGAAGGGCAGTCCGTGCAACGGACCTCGCTGGTCTGCCGGCACCCGGTCGGCCGCGGCGGCCCCATCGCGGGCCCGCTCCTCGTCGAGCGAGACGACCGCGTTGAGCTGCGGGTTGCGCTCGGCGATCCGGGCAAGGTGCAGGTCCATCAGCTCGGCGGCGGAGATCGTGCGGCTGGCGACGGCCGCGACCATCGACCGGGCCGACGACGCGACGGTGAGGTCGCTCCCGCCGCTCATGGTCGCGCGGAGACCCGGCCGGCGAGCACGCCGAGCAGCACCAGGCCGGCGCCCACAGCGACGCCCTTGAGGAAGGACTGCTCGTCGAGGCCGCGGGCGGTGCGCGGCGGCGCGGTGAAGACCTGGGCACCGGACTCGGAGACCTCCGGTCTCGTCGCTCCCGCCTCCGCGACCTCCGGCTGCGTGATCGCGCGCTCGACGTTGCCGAAGAACTCCCCGGCCATCCGCTTCGAGACGCTGCTCAGCATCCGCTGGCCGACGCCGCCGATCATGCCGCCGACCACCGCGTCGGCGTCGTACCTCAGGAGCGTCGTGCCGTCACCGTTGTCGTCGAAGCTGACCGAGACCGTGGCGCCGATCGTTCCCGGCGCGCCGGCGCCCTGGACCTTCATGGTCAGCGAGGCCGGCTCCTGGAGGTCCGAGAGCGCGCAGGTGCCGTCGTACGTGCCCTTGATCGCGGCCACGCCGGCCGAGACAGTCATCGCGTAGGTGTGGTCGCCGGTCTCCTCGAGCCGCTCGCAGCCGGGGATCGTGCGCACCAGCACGGCCGGGTCGAGGAGCGCGTCCCACACCTGCTGGACCGGGGCGGCGACGGTGTTCTGGCCGCTGATCTTCATCGGGTCTCCTCACGTCGTTCCGACTCCGCATTTGCGTGGTTGTGGGGGTCGACTCGGCTCTCCGAACCCCCAGAACCACGCAAATGCGGGCTTCCCGGGCCCGCCGCCGCCCACTTCCCCCGCAGCTCGAACAGGTCGCTCGGGCTGATCGGCATCGCGGTGATCGGGAAGCCCTCGGCGTCCTCGATCGCGGAGGCGAAGAGCGCGGCCGACGGGATCACGCCGGCTTCCCCCGCGCCCTTGATGCCGAGCGGGTTGAGCGGCGATGGGGTCTCCAGGTGGTCGATCTCGATGCTGGTGGGCACCTCGGTGACGTAGGGCATCAGGAAGTCCATGAAGGAGGCGTTCTGGAGCTGGCCGTGCTCGTCGTAGGCCATCCGCTCGTAGAGCGCGCCGCCGACGCCCTGCGCGACGCCGCCGTGGATCTGTCCCTCCACGATCATCGGGTTGATCAGGTGTCCGCAGTCGTGCACGACGGCGTACTTGAGGATCGTGATCTCCGCGGTCTGCGGGTCGGTCTCGACGATCACCGCGTGCATCCCGCTGGCGAAGGTGGACCGCTCGGGCGAGTAGAAGTCGGTGCCTTCGAGACCCGGTTGCTCACCCTCTGCGACCGGCGGCTTGCCGGGGTCGCCCACGGCGAACTGGGTGGCGGACTTCGACGCCTCGTCGAACGCGTAGCGCAGCGGGTTGGACAGGACCGCGACCGTGCCGAGGCTGATCTCGCTGCCGGGCGCGCCCCTGACCGAGACCACGCCGTCGGCGATCTCGAGGTCGTCGACGTCGGCCTCGAGCGCCTCGGCGGCGATCCGCAGCGCCTTCTCGCGGGTGCGCAGGGCGGCCTTGTGGATCGCCGACCCGCTCATCACGGCTGCCCGGGACGCGAACGTACCCACGGCGTACGGCATCCGCCGGGTGTCGCCGGTGACCACCTCGACGTCCTCGAACCGCACCCCGAGCACGTCGGCGACGAGCTGCGCGAAGACCGTCTGGTGACCCTGCCCCTGGCTGGTCAGGCCGGTCGCGACCTTGACCTTGCCGGAGGTCTCGACGTGCACGTGGGCGCCCTCGTAGGGGCCGACGCCGGTGCCCTCGACGTAGCAGGCGAGCCCGATCCCGACCTGTCGCCCCTGCTCCGCCATCTCGCCGCGGAGCTGCTCGAACTCGTCCCAGCCGACCAGCGCCTTGAGCCTGTCCAGCGACGCCGGGTAGTCGCCGGAGTCGTAGGTGAGCGGCCGGCCGTCCTGGAAGACCAGGCCGTGTTCGTAGGGGAACTCGTCGGGCTGGATGAAGTTCGTCGAGCGGACGTCGGCGCGGTCCTTGCCGAGAAAGGCGGCGATCGCGTCCATGGTGCGTTCCATCGTGTAGACGCCCTGCGGCCGACCCGCGCCGCGGTAGGGCGTGACCATCACGGTGTTGGTGTAGACGCTGTCGAAGACGACCGAGTAGCTGCGCGGCTTGTACGGCCCCAGCAGCTGGGTCGAGGTGATGATCGGGACGATCAGCCCGTACGGCGTGTACGCGCCGTGGTCGTGCCAGAATCGCACGCTCAGCCCGAGCAGCCGGCCCTCGTCGTCGAAGCCGACCTCCACGTGGTGCTGCTGGCCGCGCTCGTGCGCGCTGGAGATGAAGTGCTCACGTCGGTCCTCGACGAACTTGACCGGCCGGCCGAGCGCCCGCGCCGCCAGCGGCACCAGCAGCTCCTCGGGCCAGGGGTGGTTGATCTTCACCCCGAAGCCGCCGCCGACGTCGGGAGTGATCACGTCGACGGTGCGCAGGTCGAGGCCGAGCTTGGCGGCGACGGCCGCCCGCACGCCGGTCGCGGTCTGGGTCGAGGTCCAGACCTGGAGCCGGCCCTGGTCGGGGTCCCAGCGTGCGACCGTGCCGCGACCCTCCATCGGCTGGCAGGCGCTGCGCTCGATGTCCAGGTCGAGCGAGAGCCGGTGCGGCGCCTGCTCGATCGCGGCTGCGGCGTCACCGACGTGCTGCTCCATGTGTGCGCCGACGTTGCCGGGCACGTCGTCGTGCACGAGATGCGTCGCCTCGCGTGCGGCCGGGATGCCCACGACGGCCGGCAGCGGCTCGTACGTCACCCGGATCCGGTCCAGTGCGTCCTCGGCGACGTAACGGTCGACCGCGACGACGAACGCCACCGCCTCGCCGACGTAGTTCACCTCGTCCTTCGCCAGCGCGTACTGCGTGCGGCCGTGGGTGAGGGTCGGGTGCGGGATCAGCAGCGGCAACGGTTCGGCCATCGGGCCGTCGAGGTCGTCGTAGGTGTAGACCGCGACAACGCCCTCGACGTCGAGCACGGCGTCGACGTCGATTCCGGTGATCCGGGCGTGGGCGTGCGGGCTGCGCAGCACCGCGGCGTGGAGGGCGTCGGGTGCAAGGTCGTCGAGGTAGCGGCCGTCTCCCCGCAGCAGCCGGTCGTCCTCGACCCGGGGAACCTTGGTGCCGAACAGCTTGGTGGTCATGCGTCGCCGCCGTCAGCGGTTCCTGAGGGGGGCGGGCTGTTGCGCCCGTCTCGAAGGGCAGCTGCTCGGCCGACGGCCTTCACGATGTTCTGGTAGCCGGTGCAGCGGCACAGGTTGCCGGCGACCATGTCGCGGGCCTCGTCCTCGGTCGGATCGGGGTTGTGCTCCAGCCCGGCGGTGATCGTGGTCAGGAAGCCCGGCGTGCAGAAGCCACACTGGAGCGCGTGGCAGTCCTGGAACGCCTGCTGCACCGGACCGAGCGTGCCGTCGGCATTGGTGAGCCCCTCGACGGTGGTGATCCGCGCGTCGACCGCGGAGACGGCGAACATCAGGCAGGACCGCATCGGCTGACCGTCGACCAGCACCGTGCAGGCGCCGCAGACGCCGTGCTCGCAGCCCACGTGGGTGCCGGTCAGGCCGAGGTCGTGGCGCAGCGCGTCGGAGAGCAGCCGGCGGGCAGGCACACTCACGTCGTACGTCGCGCCGTTGACGTGGAGCCGGACGTCGAAGAGGTCCTCGCCGCTGCTGTACTCGTTCATGTTGTCGGGGTCCCCGCGGAATCGGGAGCTTGCGAGCGATTTCTTGGGGTGTTCATGTCGCACGCTCCTGTGCGTCGTCGTAGGCCCGCCGGAGCACGCGGGCGGTCAGCACCCGCACCAGCTGCTCGCGGTAGGCGCGCGTGGCGTGGATGTCGGCCGCGGGCTCGAGCTCGGCGAGCGCCGCGTCGGCTGCACGGGTGAGGGAGTCGTCGTCGACGGTTTCGTCGAGCGCGTCCGTCAGGTCGACCACCGTCGGCACGTCGGAGACGGACAGGTAGCCGGCGCGGGCAGACGTCACGCGTCCGTCGTCGACGGCCACCAGGGCGGCGACACCGACCAGGGCGTAGTCACCATGCCGGCGGGCGACCTCGTCAAAGGCCACGCCGGTGCCGGTGCCGAGCGCCGGGAAGAACGCCTCCACCGCGATCTCGCCCGTGGCGAGCGTGCACTCCATCGGTCCCGCGAACAGGTCGTCGGCCCCGATCGTGCGTCGTCCGTCGGGCCCGACCACGTCGAGCGAGCCGCCGAGCAGGCGCAGCACCACCGGCATCTCCGCCGCGGCGTCGGCATGGGCGAGCGAGCCGACGGTGGTGCCGCGGTTGCGGATGGTGGCATGGGCGACGTGGGCCAGCGCGAGCGCGAGCAGCGGCTGGACCCGGCGGGCGTCGGCGTCGGCGAGCACCGCGGAGTGCCGGGCGAGCGCGCCGACTCGGACCCCGTCGCTGTCGCAGGTGACGTGGTCGAGGTCGGGCAGCGCGTTGATGTCCACGAGCATCGACGGCGCGGCCAGCCGCATCGAGAGCAGCGGCACCAGGCTCTGTCCACCGGCGAGCACCTTCGCGTCCGCCGTCCCCGAGAGCAGCCCGACGGCTTCGTCGAGCGATCGCGGGCGGGCGAACGCGAAGGGTGCCGGCTTCACCTGTCGATTCTCACAGGTCGGGTCACATGACCCTCGTGGCTTCGCCGGCGCCGAGCTCCTCGCGGCGACCTTTCACCAGGTGGAAGTAGACGATCACCATGATCGTGCCGAGTGCGATGCCGCTCAGCGAGAAGTTGTCGGTGATCTGGAGCGTCACGCCGCCGATGCCGGCGATCAGGCCGGCGGCGAGGCCGACCAGGTTGACCGGGTTGCCGAAGTCGACTCCGTTCTCGACCCAGATCTTGGCGCCGACCAGCCCGATCATGCCGTAGAGCACGACCGTGATCCCGCCGAGCACGCCGCCCGGGGTGGCACTCACGACCGCGCCGAACTTCGGGCACAGGCCGAGCAGGATCGCGACCACGGCCGCGACGTAGTAGGCCGCCGTCGAGTACACCCGGGTGGCACCCATGACGCCGATGTTCTCGGCGTACGTCGTCGTGGGCGAACCACCGAACGCACTCGCCAGCGCGGTCGCGGCGCCGTCTGCGGCGATCGCGCGGCCCATGTAGGGGTCGAGGTCGTCACCGGTCATCTCGGCGACCGCCTTGACGTGCCCGGTGTTCTCCGCGATCAGGGCGATCACGCCCGGCAGCACGAGCAGGATGAAGGTCAGGGAAAGGCTCGGCCCGTGCACCACGGAGACGCCGTCGGCGAGCTTGCCGGAGGGAAAGCCGATCCAGTCCGCGACCTTGACCCCGGCCCAGCTGACCCGGTCGTGGTCGACCTGCTTGGTGACGTCGGCGCCGGTGATGGAGTGGATCGGGCCGAAGAGGACGTCGCAGACCCACGACAGCACATAACCGAAGATCAGCGCCAGGAACACCGCGATCCGGGACCAGAAGCCGGGCAGCATCACGGCGGCGAGAACCATGAAGGTCGTGGTGGCGAGCGCGATCCACTGGTCCTGGGGCCAGTAGATGCCGGCGACGACCGGCGCGAGGTTGAAGCCGATCAGCATCACGACCGCGCCGGTGACGGCCGGCGGCAGCACGGCATGGATCAGCCGTGCCCCGGCGAAGTGGACGAGCACGCCGACCAGTGCGAGCACGAGGCCGGCGACCATGATCGAGCCGGTGACGTCGGCCGAGTCGCCGCCCTGCGCCCGGATCGCGGCGACGCTGGCCACGAACGAGGCGCTGGTGCCCAGATAGCTCGGCACCCGGTTGGACACGATCAGCAGGAACATGATCGTGCAGATGCCCGAGAACAGGATCGCCAGGTTGGGGTCGAGCCCCATCACCAGCGGGAACACGAACGTGGCGCCGAACATGGCCACCACGTGCTGGGCGCCGAGACCCGCCGTGCGGCCCCAGCTGAGCCGCTCCATCGGACCCACGGCCTCACCCGGGGGCGGGGTCTTCCCGTCGTGCACGACGGTCCAGCTGAACATCGACATGAGTGCCTCCTCGTACGCGCACCGGGCCCCGAGCAGGCCGAACCTAGCCGCTCCATGACACACCCACATCGGCGACAAATGCCGAAGGAACGCCGGATGGAATGGCAAGGAGTGTCGCGAGGCGTGGCAGTGGGTACGTGACCGCCATGAACGGAATCGTGGCCACTGCCAGGATCGACATCGAGGCCCCCGCGAGCCGGGTCTGGACAGCGCTCACGGAGCCCGACCAGATCGCGGCGTACATGTTCGGCTCGCGCGTCGAGACCGACTGGGAGGTCGGGCACCCGATCACCTGGAACGGCGAGTGGGAGGGCAAGCCCTACCAGGACAAGGGACAGGTGCTGGCGTACGACGAGCCCGAGCGGCTCTCGGTCACGCACTTCAGCCCGCTCACGGGCCAGGACGACGTACCGGAGAACTACCACACGCTGGTCTACGAGCTCGGCGAGAACGACGGCGTCACGACCGTCTCGCTCAGCCAGGACAACAACGGCAGCGAGGAGGAGGCGGAGCACTCGCGGGCCAACTGGCAGATGATGCTCGACGGCCTCAAGAAGCAGGTCGAGGGCAACTGAGAGGCTGCTGTGAGGTCCATCCAGACGGTTGACCGCCCGGACGGTCCGACGCACGATGGGTCGCACCATGAGGTCTGAGGTGACCGGGGGGGCGCCCGCTGACCGCGACCCGGAAGGTGCATGCCCATGATCCGCTCCCCTCTGTCCATCGCCGCAGCGTTGCTGTCGCTGTGCCTGCTCCCCGCCGCGGCGGCTCCTGCCATCGCGAGCCACGGCCATCACGACGATGGCCCCGACCAGATCGCCCTGCCTATCGGCTGGCAGCCCGAAGGGGTCACCACCGACGGCAAGAAGGTGTTCTCCGGCTCGCTGGCCACCGGTTCGATCCTCAAGGCGAACCCGCGCACCGGTGCCACGCGCGTGCTCCCGGAGAGCGCGACCGGCAAGCCCGCGGTCGGCCTGGACTTCGACAAGCGGCGTGACGTCATCTGGGTGGCCGGCGGCCCCTCCGGCGAGGTCCGGGCTCAGGACGCGCGGACCGGCAGGCTGCTTGCCACCTACACCACCCCACCGGGTGCCAACCCCGCCGGTCGCTTCATCAACGACCTGGTCGTCACCCGGAAGGCCGTCTACGCCACGGACTCGTTCAACCAGGAGCTCGTCGTCGTCCCGCTGGAGCGTCGCCACGGCCATCGCCTCCCAGCGTCGGGACCGGCGCAGCTGCTCCCGTTGACAGGCGACATCGTCTTCGACACCTCCCCGGGCGTCTTCAACGCGAACGGGATCGTGAAGACCCGCAACGGCCTGGTCGTTGGGCAGTCGAACACCGGCCTGCTGTTCCGGGTCGACAAGGCCACCGGTGAGGCGACCACGATCGAGGGCGTGTCAGCACCCGGCGCCGACGGGATCGAGCCCGACCACCGCACGCTGTACGTCACGGGCAACGGCGTGGTCACCGTCGTCGAGCTGGCCCGGGACTCGCTGAGCGGCGAGGTCGTCGACACCCTGACCAGCCCGCTCCTCGACGTTCCGGCCACGTCCGCCCTGGTGCACCACTCGCTGTGGGTGGCCAACGCCCGCTTCGGGATCCCCGACCCGGCCAACGCGCCGTTCTTCCTGACCCGGATCCCGGTGGACGACTGAACGGCCTGAACCGGCTCAGCCGGTGATCTCCAGCACCCGCAGCGCGACGGCCACGTCGAGCCGCAGGTGCGGGTCACTGCCGACCGGACCGAGGAGCCGCTCGAGCTTGCTGACGCGGTAGCGCATCGTGTTGTAGTGGAAGAACTGGGTGCGCGCCGCCTCGGCGACGTTGAAGTTCGTGTCGAGCAGCACCTGGAGCGTCTCGCGCAGGTCGGCCGCGTCCTGGCCGGTGCCGGCCAGGTCGCGGAGCACGTCGTGCGCGAACGCGCGCAGCTCCGCGGTGTCGGGCACCAGCGCGATCAGCCGGTGCAGGCCGAGCTGGTCGAACCACGTGGTCGACCCGCCACCGTGGATCCGGCGGCCCACCTCGAGCGCCCGGCGGGCCTGCGCGTAGGCCTCGGGCAGCTCGGCAAGGTCGGTGACGACGCGACTGACGCCGACCGAGAAGCTCCGGCGCCCGCCGCCCTTGTCGCCGGCGACGCCGTGCACCGCGCGGCGTACGACGGGTTCGTGTTCGTCGGGCGCGACCGCTAGCAGCGTGACCACCTCCGAGGAGAAGTCGACACTGGGGGCCGTCGCGTCGATGTCCGCGGTGACGGTGCGCCAGGCGGCGGAGAACCGCTCGTGCCACTCGCGGTGACGGTGCTGCGGGACCGGCTCCTCGGCGGCAGGCGGGGGGTCGATCTCTGCGGCGACCACGACCAGCGGCCGGACCAGGTCCCAGCCGAAGCCGGCCGCATGCTCGACGACGTAGTCCTCCTCGCCTGCGCGGCCGAGGAAGACGTCACGGAGGAAGTCGCCGCGGTACTTGCTCTCGACCGCGGTCACGGCTTCCTCGCGCGTGATCAGCAGCGCGGCGACGGCCGAGGCGCGCTCCATGGCCCGGACGTCGTCACCGGTGACCGGCGCGCCATCGCGCACGCACACCAGGCGGGCCAGGTCGCTGCCACCCGCGACCACGCGGAGCATCCGCACCTGGCCGGCGCCGACCGGGCTGCCGTCGGGTCCGACCTGCTCGGTGCGGAAGCGGCCCGTCGAGTCGAGGAGCCCCGCCGCGTCGAGGGCCGCGCGGGTGGCGTCGGTGAGCGCCGCGGCCCGCTGTCGGCCGTCGCTCGTGGTGACCAGCACGCCGAGGCCGAGCGTGCGGGAGAGCTCCTCGGCGATCATGCTCAGGTCGCCGCCCTCGAGCACGATCTGGGTGAGCCCGATGTGCAGCGCGTCGACGCGCTCGAGCGTCGCGCGTGGCATCGACTCGTCGGCTGTCAACTCCTGCACCTGCTCACCGATATCGTTGGCAGAACCTCACATCGCACACCGTATCGCCGGTCGGTAGCGTCGGTGGGCATGACGGTCCTGGGCGCCCGAGCGACCACCCGGGCGACCACCCGAGCGACCGTGCAGGCGTCCGCCGGCCCCCGCGTTGCCCCCCTGCTCGAAGGCCCCCGCCGCCCCTTGACGGTCGTGCACCGTGGCCGCGACGCGGTCTACCTCGACCACGACGGCTGGTGCCTCGGGGTCGTCGCCGGCCCCGCGACGCACGTGCCCTGCGCGCTCGCCGTGCCGGCTCCCCTTCCGCTCGACACGGTCACGGGCGCCACGATGGGTGCCGGTGCTCTCGTGCTGGACGGGGTGGGGACGGTGCGGGTGGGCCGGCTGGTCTCCACAACTGTCCCGGAACTGCACGCGCAACCGGCTTCGGTGGTGCAGCTGCTACGCACTTGTGGGGAAACCGCAGCCACTGAGCTCGGTACCCTCACCTCCCGCATCGCCACGCATCCCGAGGACCTGATCGGCCGTGGCAGCGGGCTGACCCCGCTCGGCGACGACGTGCTGGCCGGCTGGGCCGCGACGTCGTACGCGCTTGGTTCGCCGGTCGTGCTCCCCGACGCCCGGCAGCGCACCACGCTGCTCTCGGCCACGCTCCTCGCTTACGCCCAGCGCGGCGAGGTGCTCCCGGAGTTCCGCGCGCTGGTCGTCGCCCTGTGCCGGCCGCACGCGTCCGACGACCAGGGGCACGAGATCGCCGACGCCGCCGTCGCGCTGGCCGGCGTCGGCCACACCTCAGGCGCCGGGCTGCTGCTCGGTGCCGCCCTGCGTCTGGAGGCTCCATGAAAACGCACGTCGAGCTCCGCCCCGGTGCGTACGCCGACTCCGTGACGCTGCTGCAGGTCAGCCGCGCCGTGCAGGGCGTCGAGGGGGTCGCGACCGCGCAGGTCGCGATGGCGACGCCGCTCAACCTCGAGGTGCTGGAGCAGATGGGCTTCACGCTCCCGGCGTCGACCCCCAACGACATGGTGGTGGCGATCCGGCTCGACGACGACTCCGCCCTCGACGCGGCGCTGGCCGCGGTCGAAACCGCCTTGACGCGTACGACGAGCCGCGACGACGGCGGGGACACGCGGGAGCCCCACCGCACCACCGGCGCCGCGCTCCGCGACGCCGGCGCCGACGTGCTCGTGCTGGTCTCCGTGCCCGGCGCCAGCGCGACCGTCGAGGCGATGGACGCTCTCGATGCCGGGCACGACGTGATGCTCTTCAGCGACAACGTGCCGGTCGAGGAGGAGGTCACGCTCAAGACGGCCGCCGAAGCGCGCGGGCTGCTGGTGATGGGCCCGGACTGCGGCACTGCCGTGGTCGACGGCCTCGGCCTGGGGTTCGCCAACGCGACGAGTCCCGGACCGGTGGGCATCGTCGCCGCCTCCGGCACCGGCTGCCAGCAGCTCCTCGCCCTCCTCGACCATGCCGGTGTCGGCGTCTCGAACGCCCTCGGCGTCGGCGGCCGCGACCTCTCCGCGGCGGTCGGCGGCCGCTCCACCCGCGAGGCGCTGCGCCGGCTCGACGCCGACCCCGCGGTCGACCTGATCGTGCTGGTCTCCAAGCCGCCGGCCGACGACGTGGCCGATGAGATCCGGGAGTTCGCCGGGGCACTGGTCACCCCGGTCGAGATCGCGCTCCTCGGACCCGGGCAGCCGGACCTGACGGCGGCCGCCGAGCGCGTCCTGCAGCGGCTCGGCCACGCCGTACCGGAGTGGCCGGTCACGGGTCTCGACAAGCTCGACCACCGGGAAGGCAAACTCGACCACCGTGAAGGCAAGCTCGACCACCGGGAAGGTGCCAACCGGAAGGGCGACCTCCTGCACGGGCTCTTCGTCGGCGGCACCCTGCGCGACGAGGCGGCGCTGATCGCGGGCGGGGAGCACCCCATGGTCGACTTCGGTGCGGACGAGCTCACCCAGGGTCGCGCGCACCCGATGATCGACCCCGCGATCCGGCTCGAGCACCTCTCCCGCGTCGCCGACGACCCCCGCACCGGCGCCGTCCTGCTCGACGTGGTGCTCGGCCACGGCGCCGAGCCGGACCCGGCCGCCGCGCTCGCGCCGGTGGTCCGCGACGTCGTGACGAACGGGGTGCCGGTCGTCGTCTCCTGTGTCGGTACGACCGGCGACCCGCAGGGCCTGGACGCGCAACGGGCGGCCCTGGCCGAAGCCGGCGCCGAGGTCCACCTGTCCAACGCCCGAGCCACTCGCCGGGCACTCGAACTGCTGGGAAGGACGCCGTGACCCGGATCGTGAGCGTGGGAGCCGACCTGTTCGCGGACGCGATCGAGAGCCAGGCCGCGGAGGTCGACCGGGTGACCTGGCGACCGCCGATGGCGGGCACCGAGGCCGATCTCGCGACCGTCGCCACCGACCCGTTGCGCGTTGACGCCAACGCCCGGGCGCTGGCCGCCGTGCTCGGCGTTCAGGCGATGCTGGTCGACGTCCGCCCGGCCTCCGACGTGCTCGGCCTGCAGCCCGGCCAGTTCCTCCACGCCGGGCCCCCGATCGGCTGGGACACCGCCTCCGGCCCGCTGCAGGGCGCGCTGATGGGTGCCGCCGCGCTCGAGGGACTGGTCGACGACCCCGAGCAGGCGGCCGAGCGGTTCGCCGCCGGGGAGTGGACGTTCGAGCCCTGCCACCACCACGACGCGGTCGGCCCGATGGCAGGCGTGGTCTCGCCGAGCATGTGGCTGTTCGTGCTCGAGGACCCGGCCACGGGGCGACGTACGTACTGCTCCCTGAACGAGGGGCTCGGCAAGGTGCTCCGGTACGGCGCGTACGGGCCCGAGGTGCTCAACCGGCTGCGCTGGATGTCCGCGGTGCTCGGACCGCTGCTGCAGACCGCCGTCGTGGGCGCCGGGCCGGTCGACGTCACCGGGATCCTGACCCAGATGCTCCAGATGGGCGACGAGGCGCACAACCGCAACCGCGCCGGCACCCTGATGCTGCTGCGCGACCTCGCGCCGGCGATGGTCGACTCGGGCGCCGGCCCGTCCGACATCGCGGAGGCGCTGCGCTTCGTCGGCGGCAACGACCACTTCTTCCTCAACCTGGCAATGCCGGCCTGCAAGCTCGCGCTCGACGCCGCGCGCGGCATCGAGGGGTCGACGATGGTGGTCGCGATGGCCCGCAACGGCACCGAGTTCGGGATCCAGGTCGCGGGCACCGGCGACACCTGGTTCACCGGACCGGCGCAGGTCGCCGAGGGCCTCTTCCTCGGTGACTACGGACCGGATGACGCCAACCCGGACATCGGCGACTCCGCGATCACCGAGACCGCCGGCATCGGCGGCTTCGCGATGGCGACCGCCCCCGCCATCGTGCGCCTGGTCGGCGGCACCGTGCCCGACGCGCTGGCCACCAGCCGCCGGATGCACGAGATCACGCTCGGGGAGAACCCGCGCTGGACGATCCCGGTGCTGGAGTTCCAGGGCACTCCGACCGGCATCGACGTCACCCGGGTCTGCCGAACCGGCATCCTGCCCCAGATCAACACCGGCATGGCGGGCGCCAAGGCAGGTGTCGGCCAGGTCGGGGCCGGGCTGGTCACCCCACCGGCCGGTATCTTCCCGGCGGCCCTCGCCGCTCTCGCAGAGCGGACGCGGGCCCGGGCGGTCTGAACCACCTGCCAGAGTTGCGGCATGGCCATCACTGCACTCGGAGACATCACGGTCCACACCACCGGTGAGCCCCCTGCCGTTGGCAGCACCGCTCCCGACTTCACCCTGACCGGCGGCGACTTCGCCGACGTGACCCGCACGCCGGGCACCCGCACGGTGCTCAACGTCTTCCCGAGCATCGCGACAGGCGTCTGCCAGGCGAGCGTGCGCAGGTTCAACGAGCTCGCGGCCGACCTCGACGACACCGACGTCGTCTGCGTCTCGAACGACCTGCCCTTCGCGCTGGCGAACTTCTGCGGAGCCGAGGGCATCGAGGGGGTCATCGTCGGCTCGGGGTTCCGCTCGGCCTTCGGCGCCGACTACGGCCTGACCATGGCCGACGGCGGCTGGCGCGGTCTGCTGGCGAGGGCGGTGCTGGTGCTCGACGGCGACGGCACCGTCCTGCACACCGAGGTCGTCCCGAAGATCAGCCAGGAGCCGGACTACGACGCCGCGATCGCCGCACTGGGCTGAGGCGCTACTCCGCCACCGGCGGCAGCCACACCGCCCGCCGGATGTCCACCGACCCCGAGGGACGCAGCGGCGTGCCCTCCTCGAGGTAGGCCTGCCGGGCCTCGTCGGCGTGCGAGCGCGGGAGCGATCCGTCGGCGCGCACGACTCGCCACCACGGCACCCCTCCCCCCTCGGTCGCCATCACGTTGCCGACCAGCCGCGGGCCGCTGCCGACGACCTCGGCGATCAGGCCGTACGTCGTGACCCGGCCGGGCGGCACCTGCTCGACCAGCGAGAGCACCCGCTCGACGTACTCCTCGGTCCGGCGCGCCAAGATCACGCGCCGCCGAGCGGCCGGGTGCGGCCGTAGCGGACCGCCGCCCACCAGCAGACCACCGCCACCAGCACCAGCCCGAGGACCGTGTCGATGGCGCTCGCGTCGGCAACCCGGCGAGCGCCCCAGGCGAGGAGGGCGACCAGCCACAGCAGCCCGGCGCGCTGGAGCCACAGCCGGACCAGCGCGGCGTCCAGGCTGGTGGCCGCCGGGGCGTAGCCGGCCAGGGTGCCGGCGACGTGGAGCGCGACCATGCCCGCGGCGGCCAGCAGCGCCGGCCCGTCGGACGCGGCCGGACCCGACCACCACCAGAAGACGAGCAGCACGAGCAGGGTCGCGCCCACGGCGTGGGTGTCCGGGCGGAGCGCGGACGCGCCGGCCGTGAGCAGCACCACGAGCAGGACCCAGCGCGGCACCTCGGCACCGGCCGTCCCTGCGGCCAGTACCACCACGAAGGGCGCGAGCAGCACCACCAGCCGCGCCGCCCACTGCGACGGCGCGGCGATCCGCAGCGCCCGCCGTACGGCGACGCGGAGCCGGCCGGTCACCGCTGCACCACCCGCGGGAGCTGGGCCCGCCGGGCGAGCCGGCGCATCACCTCGTCGAGCGTTCCCGGGCCGCGCCACGGCACCACCGGGCACCCGGCGCGGGCCACCTCGCCGAGGACCAGGTCGCGCTCCACCATCCGCATCCGCCACGCGGTGCCGGCGATCGCCCTTGCCCGGGCGGTCGTCCCGTCGTCCGGGGCGCCGCCGGGAAGGGTGTCGACCACGACCAGCGGCAGCCCGCTGCGGGCGACGGTCGCGGCGACCGTGGCGGTCAGCTCGTCGAGCATCGGGGTCAGCAGCAGCACCACGGTGCCGTCGGGCGCGTGCAGCCGGAACCGTCGGGCCCTCGCCTCGTCGGAGTGTCCGGGACGGATCCGCGCCAACGAGTGCAGGATCCGCATCCGGTGGGCGCTTCCGGAGCCGAAGCCGACCGGCGCCTCCGCCGGCCCGAGGACCCGCAGACCCACCCGGTCGCCGGCACGGAGGTGGTGCTCGGTGAGCGCGGAGGCGGCCCGCACGGTCAGGTCCAGGCTGCTCGCGGACCCGTCCACGCCACCACTCGCGCCGACGTCCACGAGCGCGTCCACCAGCAGCAGGACGGCCGTGTCCTCCTCGGCGCGCGTCTGCACCACGTGCAGCTCGCCCGTGGCCAGCGACACCCGCCAGTTGATCCGGCGCAGCCGGTCGCCGACTGCGAACGGCCGGATGCCCGCGAACTCGCTGCCGTCGCCGGTGCGGCGCGACTGGTGCGCTCCCACCAGGCCGAGCGGGTGTGGCGCCTGCGCACGCGACGCGAACCCGGCCGCCGCGGGCAGCACGGTGAGGGACCGGCCGGGCACGGGCTGCGGTCCCCACCGCCAGCCGGCCCACGGGCTGGTCGCCGCGGCCTGGCCGGCACCGACCTCACGGTGTCCCCAGCGCTCGGTGGTCAGGTCGACGACCAGGTCGTGCGTGTCCTCGTCGGGGTCGCAGAGGCGCGTCGACGTCCGGCTCTGCCGGTCGACCGTGACGAAGGCCGCCCTGTCGACGGTGCGGGTGACCTGCTCCGCGCCCCGCAGCCCGCCGAGCCGGACCGTCACCGCGGTGCGCTGCCCCTCGCGCAGGGCTCGGTTCGCGAGGTCCGCCACCGGCCGGAGCGGGTGCGCGTCGAGCGGTGGACGCCGCACGAGGGCGAGCACGCCGGCGACGAGCAACGGCGCCCCGAGCACCCAGAGGTCGGGCCGGCCGAACGTGACCGCGACGACGGCGCACCCCGCGCCCGCCGCGAGCGCACGCACCAGCGTCTCCGTGGGGCGCCAGCCCTCGGTCACGGCTCGAGTGCCCGCGGCGTGGCCACCTGCTGCAGCACCTCAGTGACCACGCTGGTCCCGGTCACCGCGGTCATCCAGAGCTCCGGCTTGACCGTGATCCGGTGCCCGAGGACGGCGGCGCCCACCGCCTTCACGTCCTCGGGGACCACGAAGTCGCGGCCCTGGATGACTGCATGGGCGCGCGCGGTCAGCACCAGGGCCAGCGACCCGCGCGGCGACGATCCGATCAGCACGTCGCCGTGGCTGCGCGTCGCCTCCACCAGCCGCACGCAGTAGTCGCCCACGCTGCGGTCCACCTCCACGGTCTCCAGGGCGCCCTGGAGCGCGAGCAGTCCGCGCGCGTCGGTCACCCGGTCGAGCAGGATCTCCTCCTGGCGACGGTCGAGCCGGCGGCGTACGACGTCCCACTCCTCGGCGGCCGACGGGTAGCCGAAGCCGACCCGCAGCAGAAACCGGTCGAGCTGGGCCTCCGGCAACGGGTAGGTGCCCTCGTACTCGACCGGGTTGGCGGTGGCCAGCACGTGGAAGGGGGCGTCGAGCCGGTGGGTGTGCCCCTCGACCGTGACCTGCCGCTCCTGCATCGCCTCCAGCAGTGCGGACTGGGTCTTCGGTGGCGTCCGGTTGATCTCGTCGGCGAGCAGCAGGCCGGTGAACAGCGGCCCCGGCCGGAAGACGAACTCGCCCTGCCTCTGGTCGTAGATGTAGGAGCCGGTGAGGTCGGCCGGCAGCAGGTCGGGCGTGAACTGCGCGCGGGTGAACCGCAGCCCGAGCGCCTGCGCGAACGAGCGCGCGGCCAGCGTCTTGCCGAGTCCCGGGAAGTCCTCGAGCAGCACGTGGCCACCGGCCAGGAGGCCCGCCAGGACCAGCGTCAGCGGGCCGCGCTTGCCCACCACGGCACGCTCGACCTCGTCGAGGACCTGGCGGGCGAGCCGGGTGGCCTCCGGGATGTCGATGGCGGTCGTCGGTCCGGTCACACGTCCTCGATTCGTCGCAGTACGGCGTCGATCTGGCCCAGGCTCATCCGGCGCGGCGGCCGGGCCTCGACCAGGTCCACCACCTCCGGACCGAGCAGCTCGACGGTGCGGGCGCGGTCGGTGTCCCAGTGGAGACCGTGCCGCAGCGCGAGCCGCCGGTCGGCGAGCTCACGCAGCTGGAGGGCGAGCGCGCTGGTGGGTGCCCGCGAGGTGAGGTGACCGTTCACGACGCGTTCCAGCGCCCAGAGCCGGCCGTCACGGGACGCGACGGCTGAGACGTCAGTCGTCTGTGCTCGCCACGCCGGCGACGTCGCCGGCCGGCTGACCCGCCAGCCGAGGGCGACCAGCCCGGTCACCGCCGCCACCAGGGCGACCACCCCGAGCGCAGTCACAGGGACACCGTCCGGAGGCCTTCGTGGAGCACGCTCAGTGCTGCGCGGGCCCGGTCGCGGTCGACCTCGGTCAGCTCGTGGGAGGAGAACCGGGCCCGGCGGTACAGCGTGCCCAGCTCGCGGGCGGCGGCCGCGTCGACCGGGAGCCCGGCCAGCATTCGGGCGGTGAACTCCGCGGAGGTCTCCCATCGTTGACGCGCCAGCCCGGTCTCGGCGGCGATCTCCTCCAGCCGGCTCCAGGCGGCGACCACCCCGTTGCGGGGCGTGCCCTCCTGCACGGCGGCCAGCTGCGCGGCTCGGTCGGCCGCCACCGCCGCGGCCAGGTCCTCGGGCGAGCGGGGACCTGCGGCGTCGACGGGGTCGTCGGGGTCCTCGTCGGGCAGGTCGCGCCAGATCCGCAGTACCCGGCGCGGCACGGTGCGGACCAGCCAGACCAGCAGGAGCAGGGCCAGGCCGCCGACCACCACGTAGCGGATCCAGGACAGGTCGATCGTCGCCCGGTCCGCCAGCTTCGGCCTCCCGTGGGGCGCCCGGGACGGCGCGGCGCTCGGAGAGGTCGTCGTGGTCGGGCTGGCTACGGGCACCTGCGGCGCGGGTCCGCCGCCGAACGACAGCTCGGGCATCCGGACCGGCCCGCCCGCGGTCGCCCAGGCCACCGCGACCACGCCCAGAAAGCACGCGACGGCCAGCAGCACAGCACGGCCCCGACCCATCACCGGAACAATGTATGCCCGGGAGTAGTCGGCTCACGGTGCCGGCGAGCAGCACGCGCAGAACCGGCCTCCCCGAGACGGTGAGGCCGGTTCTGGCGGTGCCGGACCGGTCAGAGGGCCGGGTTGAAAGGCTCCGTGCCGTTGACCAGCCGCAGGCCACCGATCCCGGAGTTCGCCTGCGCGAACGCGAGTTCCCTGGCCAGGTCGCCGATGTTGTTCGACGCCGGCAGCGGGGCCAGGCCGAGCGTGGAGAGCACACCGACCGCCTTGCCGTCGGCGCTCATGAACCCGCTGCCCGAGTCACCCGGGATCCCGGGGGTCACGGTGTAGAGCGGGTGCGACCAGCCACCGTCGGCGGCATCGTCACCGAGGCTGACGCCCGTGTGCGGCTTCAGCGGTTCGACGCCGGCGCGGAGGGAGGAGTTGCCGTAGGTGTAGACGCGGTCGCCGGCGGCGGTCCCGTCGGTGTCGATGCCGGTCGGGCCGCCCCAGAACGGGACCGACGGGTTCACCAACGAGACGTCGGCGGCGTCGACCTTGACCAGTGCCAGGTCGTTGTAGGCGCAGGTGTTCGCATCCGTCGTACCCAGCTGGTGCTCGGTGACCCAGGAGCTGTAGGCCAGCGCGCCGTGGCCGACGACGGTGCCCTCCGAGGCGAGGTTGCCGTCGTTGCTGAAGTCGACCCTGGTTCCGAGCGGGACCGAGTCCGTGCTGCAGCCGTTGGTGTCCGTCGAGGACCCCTTGCCGGCGCAGTGAGCGGCGTACCCGACGTAGGTGTTGCCGGCACCGTCGGTGTACACGAAGTTGGCGGTGCACTGGGCTCCGTCGGTGTACATCATCGTGCCCGGGTGGATGAGGGCCGTGTCGGCGGGCGCGTACGGCGTCGCTGCCTCAGCCGGCGAGCCGCTGACCAGCAGGCCGACGCCGGCCAGGACGGCGGAGGCCGCGACCCCCAGCAGGGACCGGGTACGGGTGTGGCGCATGCGGGGTTCCTCCCACTCGGACGGCGCGGGGAACGCGCCGTTCGAGTGCCCAACGAGGAACCCCCGAGACGGTTACGGCCGGGGTGGTCGGGTCAGTACGGGACCGTGGTCGGGAATCCGAGGATCGTTTCCCGGCCGTCGTGTCTCGAAAGGGCGCAAGATGGAAGAGCCCCGGGCGCACGGTGGGGCACCGTCGGACGGCTGGTGGTCGAATGGCAACGATGAGGATGGTGCGGGTGCGGGGCAAGGCGAGTGGGAACTGAGGGCGGGTAGTACCGCGATGGCTCGACGCGTCTACCTCCACATCGGGTTGCCCAAGACCGGCACCACCTACCTCCAGACGCTCATGTGGAACAACCGCGAGGTGCTTGCGGGGCAGGGAGTCCTGTTGCCCGGTGACTCCAGGCGGCAGCACCTGTGGGCCAGTTGCGCGGTGCGCGAGGACCCGAACCTCGTGCGTCGTTCCCCGGAGGCCCCTGCAGCCTGGGACCGGCTGACCGGGGAGCTCAACGGCTGGGACGGTACCGCCGTGGTGAGTCACGAGTTCTTCGCCGCCGCGAGCACCGAGCAGGTGAGGCGCGCGTTCTCCGAGCTCGGTGGGGCCGAGATCCATGTCGTGGTGACCGCCCGGGACACGGTCAGCCTCGTCACGGCCCGGTGGCAGGAAATGGTCAAGAACGGCTCCACCACGCCCATCGACAACTACCCGCGCACCGAAGAGAGCGACCCGCTCAACGTGTGGGGCTGGGGAACCCTGGACCTCGCCGATGTGCTGCACCGGTGGGGAGCCTTGCTGCCTGCCGAGCGCGTGCACGTGCTCACGCTGCCGAAGCCGAGCGAGCCGCGGGAGACCCTGTGGCTGCGGTTCGCCGCCCTGCTCGGCATCGACCCCACCACGTGCGCGACGGAGGGCTCGGCGCAGAACGAGTCGCTCGGCGTCGTCGAGGTAGAGCTGCTCCGACGCGTCAACGGCGACCTGGAGGGGTTCACCTCCGCCCAGGACCGCGGAAACTGGATCCGTGGCTACCTCGCCGAGGGCAAGCTGGTCCCCCGTCGCGGCGAGAAGTTCTGGCCCTCACGCGAACGGGTAGCCGAGCTGCGCACCCGTGGCGACCGGATCGTAGAGGACGTCATCGCCGGCGGATACCACGTGATCGGTGACGTGCAGGACCTGCGGACTCCCGCGGACCTGCCCGCCCGGCGACATCCCGACAGCGTCACCGACGCAGAGCTCGCGGCCGCCGCGTCCGGGGTGATCGCGGCGATGATGACCGACGTCCGAGGGCTCACCCGCGAGAACCGGGAACTGCGCCGGGCGGCTTCAGTGGCCTCGGAGTCCTCGGCGCGGGTCAGCATCGCGCGCCGGGTGCTACGCCGGTTCCGCAGGTGACGGACCGGTCGCTCAGTACGACGGCTGCGACGGGTCGATCTGGCGCACCCAGGCCACCACGCCGCCGCCGACATGCACGGCGTCGGCGTACCCGGCGCCCTTGACCAGCGCCAGTGTCTCGGCCGAGCGGACGCCCGTCTTGCAGTGCATCACGATCTGCTTGTCGCTCGGCAGCTGGTCGAAGGCGTTGCCGTTGAGGAACTCGCCCTTGGGGATCAGCACCGAGCCCGGGATCTTGTTGATCTCGTACTCGTTCTCCTCCCGGACGTCGACCAGCAGGAAGTCGCGCGTGCCCTCGTCGCGCTCCTTGATCATCTGCTCCAGCGTCGTAACGGTGATCGTCGAGTCGGCGGCGGCGTCGGCGGCCTCCTCGGAGATCGCACCGCAGAACGCCTCGTAGTCGATCAGCTCGGTGACCGTCGGGTTGTCGCCGCACAGCGCGCAGTTCGGGTCCTTGCGCACCTTCAGCTTGCGCCACTCCAGCTCGAGGGCGTCGTAGATGACGAGCTTGCCCACCGCCGGGTCGCCGATGCCGGTGAGCAGCTTGATCGACTCGTTGACCTGGATCGACCCGATCGACGCGCAGAGCACGCCGAGCACACCGCCCTCGGCGCAGCTCGGGACCATGCCCGGCGGCGGGGGCTCGGGGTAGAGACACCGGTAGCACGGGGCGTCGGCGCCCTCGAGCGTCGGCCAGAACACGCTCGCCTGGCCGTCGAAGCGGTAGATGGAGCCCCACACGTAGGGGATCTTCAGGAAGTACGCCGCGTCGTTGACCATGTAGCGGGTCGCGAAGTTGTCGGTGCCGTCGACGATCAGGTCGTAACCCTCGAAGACCTCGAGAACGTTGTCGTTGTCGAGCCGCTCGTTGTGCACGATCACGTTGACCAGCGGGTTGGTCTCGGCGATGGACTCCCGGGCCGACTCCGCCTTCGGCTTGCCGATGTCGGACTGGCCGTGGATGATCTGCCGCTGCAGGTTGGACTCGTCGACCTCGTCGAACTCCGCGATGCCGAGCGTGCCGACGCCGGCCGCGGCCAGGTAGAGCAGGGCGGGGCTGCCGAGACCGCCGGCGCCGATCACGAGCACCCTGGCGTTCTTCAGCCGCTTCTGGCCGGTCATCCCGACGTCGGGGATGATCAGGTGCCGGCTGTAGCGGCGCACCTCGTCGATGGTCAGTTCGGCGGCGGGCTCCACGAGCGCTGGCAGGGACACGGCTCTCCTCTGGACGTCTGGGGCGTACGAGGGAAGAACAGCGTCGTACCGCTGCGTGTTCCCGTCGTTCGTCCCCACCATGGTGACCGGCGTCGTACCGGAACCCTGCCGCGACCGCCATCCGGACAGCGGCAGCGGTCCCGGGGCGGAGGCGACTGACGGGTAGGCTTCCGGACGTGACGACGACGGGTGCCGCAACCGGGCACGACACCACCGGCGGGGAGCGCCCTCGTGGGCTGCGCCTGCCCCGCGGCGCGCGCCGTGCCCAGCTGCTCTCGGCGGCGCTCGAGGTGTTCTCGGCGCAGGGCTTCCACGCCGCGGCGATGGACGAGATCGCCGATCGCGCCGGGGTCTCCAAGCCGGTCCTGTACCAGCACTTTCCGGGCAAGCTCGACCTCTACCTCGCGCTGCTCGACCAGTCCTGCGACACGATCATCGCCGCCTCCCGAGACGCGCTCGAGTCCACGCACGACAACAAGCAGCGGGTCGCCGCGACCATGGACGCGTTCTTCGCCTACGTCTCCAGCGCCGAGGGCGCGTTCCGTCTGGTCTTCGAGTCCGACCTGACCAACGAGCCCGACGTGCGCGAACGCGTCGACCGGGTGACCCACGAGTGCGCCGCGATGATCACCCACGTGATCCGCGACGACACCGGGCTCCCCGAGGAGCAGTCACGGCTGCTGGCGGTCTCCCTGGTCGGCATGGCCCAGGTCAGTGCCCGGTTCTGGCTGGCCGACGGCGGCGCCGCCGACGGCCGGATGACCCGCGAGGAGGCGGCCACCCTGGTCGCCGGCCTGGCCTGGCGCGGCATCCGCGGCTACCCCCGCACCGACGAGCACCACTGAGCCACCCCACCCACGAACACAGGAGGTCCTCCATGGAGGTCAAGATCGGCGTGCAGAACGCGCCCCGCGAGCTCGCCATCGACGCCGACATCGACGCCGAGCACGTCGAGAAGCTGGTCGCCGAGGCGGTCTCCGGCGGCGGTGTGCTGACCCTGTCCGACGCCAAGGGACGACGCATCGTCGTCCCCGCGGAGAAGATCGCCTACGTCGACATCACGACATCGCTCACCGGCACCGTCGGCTTCCGCAGCTAGGTTGGTTCCACCGGGCAGAATGGAGCCGGTGGGGGTCGTGTGACTCCCCCGGAAGGAGCGTCGTCATGGGCACCCTCGGCACGATCATCGTCGTCCTGATCGGCGGCACCGTCATCGGACTGCTCGGCAAGCTGGTGGCTCCGGGCCACCGGGACAAGATCCCGTTCTGGCTCACCATCCTGTGCGGCATCGGCGGCATGCTGATCGGCACGTTCCTGTACGGCGCGCTCTACGACAACACGAACACCCCGGGCATCGACTGGTGGCGTCACGTGTGGCAGGTCGCCGTCGCGGCCGTCCTGGTGATGGTCGCGGCCTCGGTGAGCGGCCGGACCACCGCGAAGGTCTAGCTGGCGAGACCGAGCTCGTCCATCCGCTTCGTGTGGTTCTCGGTGAGCCGGGCGAACATCCGGCCGAGCGCGGCGAGGTCCATGCCCGGGCGGTCGATCCCGCCGGCCAGCAGCGCGGTGAGCGCGTCACGGTCGGCGGCGACACGCTGCGCCTGCGACAGCGCCTCCCCCATCAGTCGACGTCCCCACAGCGCGAGCCGGCCGCCGACCCGGTGGTCGGCCTCGATCGCGGCACGCACCCGGTCGATCACGAAGCGGGACTGGCCGGACTCCTCCAGGGAGTCGATCACCAGGTCGCGGGTGCCGCGGTCGAGGAACGCGGCGACCTCGCGGTAGAAGTCCGCGGCCAGCCCGTCGCCGACGTACGCCTTGACCAGGCCCTCGAGCCAGTCGCGAGGCTTGGTGTGGGCGTGGAACTCGTCGAAGGGCTTCTCGAACGGCTGCATCGCCGCGACCGGGTCGCCGCCGAGCGCCGCGATCCGGTCCAGCAGCGGTGCGACGTGTCCGAACTCGGCGACCGCCATCGCGGTGAGCTCCATCTTGTCGCCCAGCGACGGCGCCAGCTTGGCGTCGTCCACGAGCCGTTCGAACGCGGTCAGCTCGCCGAGCGCGATCACCCCGAGCAGGTCCACGACCGCGGCGGTGTAGGCGGCGTCCTCGAAGGCCACCTCGCCCGTCGTTCCGCCCGCCGTGTCGGTCATGTCCGCAGGCTACCGATAGGATGAGGTCAGACGCCCGGCGCCCCGAGGCACCACCTTGGACCGGAGCGGCCCAAGTGTGGACACCGGGAACGGTGTGTTGACGCCACTGACGGCCGGGCTCCCGAAGCATGATCCGACGCTGGATGTGCGGGCGAGCTCCCGCGGTCCCACCCATAGAACGGCAAGATCCTGACCACCACCTTCCGAGAGCTCGGGGTGCTTCCCGAGATCTGCGACGCGCTCGAGCGCGCCGGCATCGTGACCCCCTTCGCCATCCAGGAGATGACCCTCTCGGTCGCCCTGATCGGCACCGACCTGATCGGCCAGGCGCGCACCGGCACCGGCAAGACGCTGGCGTTCGGCATCCCGATCCTGCAGCGCACCGTGGCGACCCACGACCCCGACTACCTCGAGCTCGCCGCGCCCGGCAAGCCGCAGTCGCTGGTCGTCGCGCCGACCCGGGAGCTCGCGCTCCAGGTCTCCAGCGACCTCGCCCTGGCCGGCAAGGACCGCGGCATCCGGGTCCTGACCGTCTACGGCGGTGTGCCCTACGACCCGCAGCTCGACGCGCTCAAGGAGGGTGTCGACGTGGTGGTCGGCACCCCGGGCCGGCTGATCGACCTGATGAACCGCCGCGCCCTCGACATCAGCCACGTGAAGTCGCTGGTGCTCGACGAGGCCGACGAGATGCTCGACCTCGGCTTCCTGCCCGACGTCGAGAAGCTGCTGGCCAAGACACCCGAGACCCGGCAGACGATGCTGTTCTCGGCGACCATGCCGGCCGCGATCGTCTCCCTCGCCCGCACCCACATGCGGCACCCGATGAACATCCGCGCGGAGTCGTCGTACGACACCCAGCTGGTGCCGGCCACCGCGCAGTTCATCTACCAGGCCCACGACCTCGACAAGCCGGAGATGATCGGCCGATTGCTCCAGGCCGAAGGGTCCGGCCTGACGATCGTGTTCACGCGCACCAAGCGCCAGTCGCAGCGGATCGCCGACGACCTGACCGAGCGCGGCTTCGACGCGAGCCCGCTGCACGGTGACATGCAGCAGGCGGCGCGTGAGCGGGCGCTGACGAAGTTCCGCGAGGGCAAGCTGCGGGTGCTCGTCGCGACCGACGTCGCCGCGCGCGGCATCGACGTCACAGGCGTCACGCACGTGGTCAACTACACCTGCCCCGAGGACGAGAAGACTTACCTGCACCGGATCGGCCGCACCGGCCGCGCGGGTGCCACCGGCATTGCCGTCACGTTCGTCGACTGGTCCGACCTCCACCGCTGGAAGATGATCAACAAGGCGCTGGACCTGCCGTTCGAAAATCCGCCGGAGACGTACTCGAACTCCGAGAACTACCTGCACGATATGGGAATCGCGCCCGGCACCAAGGGCCGGATCGTGCCCGAGGGCTCGATCGTGACGCCGAACCGTGACAAGGGCCGCGACAAGCGTGACGGCGGTCGCGATGGTGGTCGTGGGCGCTCCGGCGGCCACGGCCGCAGCGGCACGGGCTCCTCAGGTGGCTCCAGCGGCGCGGGCGGCAACGACCGCGAACGACCGGCCGAAGCCGGCGAGGCGGCTCCACGCAAGAAGCGCAACCGCAGCCGTCGCCGTACCCGGGGCGGCAAGCCGGCCACGGGGACCGGCCAGGCCTGAGTCTGGCTCGTTCCGGGCCGGGCCGGTTACCACGGGCCCGTGGTAACCGGTAACTTCCCTCGCGATATCGCGCTAGGGAAGCGGATGGATACCACGGGACCGTGGTAAATGGCCCTCACCCGTCAGGCGACGACGTCCACCGCGGTTCCCGTCGGCGCGAAGTCCCACAGGGCGATTGCGTCGGGCCGGGCCTGCCGGATGCAGCCGTGCGACTGTGGCGTCCCGAGCTGGGACTTCGACTGCAGCGGTACGCCGCGCAGCTCGGGGATGTCATGGAAACCGATCGCGGCGCGGGTGCCGTGGGCGAAGCGCACGAAGTACTGCATGACTCCGGAGTCGTCGATCCCGTTGGCCCAGCGCGAGCGCGAGTAGACCGTGTAGTGGCCGGGCCGGAGATTGTCCGTGAGGCTGCCGGAGACCAGGTAGCTGCGCCGAACGCCGTCGTCCCGCCCGACCAGCCACACCCGCTGAGCGGACATGTCGAACACCACGCGCCTGCCTCTCCCACTCGCGGCGGGCAGGGCGGCGTTGCTGGTGGCCTTGACCGCCTGGTCGTCACCGGGCGCGGTCGCGGCGAACGAGGTGGAGTCCGGCGCCGACGCCGACTCGGACCCGGGTGACCTGATGCCACGCTCGGCGTACGCCGGGGTGGCCCCGACGCCGGTGCCGATCACGCCCACCCCGGCGAGCAGCGCGAACAGGGTGACGCCAGTGGAGAGCAGCAGCGCGACGACGCGGTCGTAGCGCACACGTGTCCGGTGCGTGTCCGACACAGGTGTGCTCCTCTCTCGTGCGAACGGTCGGTCAGCGGGCAAGCAGGACCTTGGCCACCTCGCGGTAGGCCTTGGCGCCCTTGTTGTTGCGCGAGGTGCGCAGGATCGACCGACCGGCGGCCGGCGCCTCGGCGAAACGGATCGACTTCGGGATCGGGGGCTCGATCACGTCGAGCTCGTAGGTCTTCGAGATGTTCTCGAGGACGGCGCGCGCGTGGTTCGTGCGCCCGTCGTACAGCGTGGGCAGCACGCCCCACACCTCGAGCCCGCGGTTGGTGAACCGGCGCACGTCGTGAACTGTGTCGAGAAGCTGCCCGACGCCGCGGTGAGACAGCGTCTCGCACTGCAACGGGATCAGCACGCCGGTCGCGGCGGTGAGCGCGGCGACCGTCATCACGCCGAGGGACGGCGGGCAGTCGAGCAGCACCCAGTCGTATTCGTCGAGGTCCTCGACCGCCGAGCGGATGACGTACTCGCGGCCGGTACGCGTGAGCAGGTCGGCCTCGGCACGGGCCAGCTCGATCGTGGCCGGCATCAGGTCGACGCCGTCCTCGGTCCCGAGGATCACCTCGGACGGGTCGAGTCCCTTGGTCAGCACATGGTGCACCGACAGCTCGAGGTCCTCGGGGTCGATCCCGAGGCTGAACGTCAGGCAGGCCTGAGGATCGAGATCGACGAGGAGCACCCGCTGGCCGAGCTCGGCGAGCGCGGCTCCGAGGGAGGCGACCGTCGTCGTCTTCGCCACGCCACCCTTCTGGTTGGCAACGGCGAGGACGCGGGTCTGCGAGGCGGGGGACATCACCCGCAATCATGCCGCACACAGTTGCCCTCGAAACGCAGGTGGAGCGATGCTGGCGCGCATGTCTTCCCTTGGATGGGCCCTGGTCACCGGCCCGACGTCCGGCATCGGTCGTTCGTTTGCC
>Ga0207648_10000656_pt1 | contig 38712 bp, 38 predicted proteins | sample KBSMisM32_FD_184310 | JGI IMG/M metagenome (GOLD analysis project Ga0207648, IMG submission 184310) | Miscanthus rhizosphere microbial communities from Kellogg Biological Station, Michigan, USA - KBS Miscanthus M3-2 (SPAdes) (version 2) | ecosystem: Host-associated > Plants > Roots >... | reverse complement strand
CCCCTACGGGTGGCACCGCGGTCCACCGGTTCCGGCGGCTGGAGCACTTGGCGGATATCCGTTTGTTGGAGCGGCCGCGCCAGACTCTGGTCGGGACGGTACTGGAGCCAGCCCTCACTGACGGCCAGCACCGCCTTCCGTTCATCGCGCAGCCCTCCGAGGTGGACGAGGAGATCGTCGAGCGAATCGAGCACTATCTTCTCGCGGCGCCTGGCCTTCATCTCACGGGCGATCCCGGGTTCGAAGGCATAGCAGCCCTCGTATGTGTTTTCGACTGGATCGTTGTCGGCCAGTTGCTCGCGGCGGCCCCAGAAACTGTTGTCCAGGAGCCGCGACACCACCGTCGTCCGGCGGCCGAGCGTCACCTCCCTTGCGGACATCTCCGGCGTCATCAGCCCCACCAGATCGTCCTGCCCCACCACCCGATCGAGGAACTGCTGCAGCGGGGCGCGCATGCGCGCCGCGTTGGCGAACCGCGTGTGGTAGGTGTCGAGAAAGATGACGAAGATGCGGGCGCGCGGATCGGCGGCCATCTGCCGGCTCTCCTCGACGCTGTTCGGCTCGGCGCGCAGTTCCTGTGACACGGGCGGCCGCACCACGACGCGCTCGAACGACTCGATGGTCTGCTTGACACCGTCCTCGAGCACGTCGACCTCGGACTGCTTGAGGTCGTCGATCATCTTGCCGTCGCGCGTGGCGTAGAGGTCGACGCGCACCACGTTGGTGCCGCCGCGGAACGTCGGCTGCTGTGGCTGCTGCGCGGACACCAGCGCGGCGGCCACCAGACCCGCCGCCAGCATCAGACCCGGCCGAAGGATGCGCCTCATGCCTGCTCCTATGTTGCGCGCAATACCGGCTCGTCTTCGTGCCCGTGCGACGCCATCTGCCGCAGCACCATGGCCGAGTAGACGCCGCCGGCCGCCATGAGCTCGGCGTGCGTCCCGCGCTCGATGATACGGCCATCCTCCATCAGCAGGATCAGGTCCGCGCGCCGGATGGTGGACAGCCGGTGCGCGATGACAAACGTGGTCCGGCCGGCCAATAGCGTCGCCATCGCGGCCTGAATCAGCTGCTCGCTCTCGGTGTCGAGGTTGCTGGTAGCCTCGTCGAGGATGAGGATCTGGGGCGAGGCCAGCAGCGCCCGCGCAATCGCCAGCCGCTGCTGCTGCCCGCCAGACAGCTTGACGCCGCGTTCGCCGACGAAGGTCTCGTAGCCATCGGGCAGGCGTTCGATGAATTCGTGCGCGTTGGCCCGCCGCGCCGCGTCTTCCACCTCGGCGTCGGTGGCATCGTTCCGGCCGTAGGCGATGTTGTCGCGCACCGAGCCGTCGAACAGGAACACGTCCTGCTGGACGAGGGCCAGCAGGTGGCGGTAGCTCTTGAGCCGCAGGTCGCGGATGTCCTCGCCGTTCAACAGCAGGCGGCCGCGCGTCGGATCGTGAAAGCGCGCGACGAGATCGGTGACCGTGGTCTTGCCGGCGCCGCTCCGCCCGACGAGCGCGGTCACAGAGCCCCCGGGCACCGTGACATCGAAATCACGCACGACCGGACGTCCGGGCCGATACTCGAACTCCACGTCCTCGAACCGGATCTCGCGCACGACCGGCGGCGCGTCGTGGGCGCCCGGGCGATCGGGCTTGTCTGACTCGAGCGCGAGCACCTCGAAGACGCGCTCCATCGCCGCGAGCGACCGCTGCAGCTCCGAGAACGAGTTGACGATGTTCCACACCGGATTGAGCAGCAGGAATGAGTACCACTGGAACGCCATGATGTCGCCGATCGAGGCGCGCCCCTGGAGATTGAGGTAGCCGCCGTACCAGACGATCACGACGTTGACGCCGCCGAGCAACAGGCCCCACGACGTCCAGATGATCAGCTCGCGGCGATGCGCGAAGAGCTCCTTGCGCAGCACCGCGTGGCGGCCGTTCATGTAGTCACGGAGCTCGCGAATCTCGCGGCCGAAAGCGCGGACGACGCGGATGCCGGAGAACGTCTCCCCCACCCGTCCGTCGATCTCCTCGGCGTCCTTGCGCACGGAGCGGTAGATGGGGCGGACCCGGCGCGCCGACGTGAAGCTGATGAGCATGATGCCCGGGATGACGGCCAGCGCCGTGAGCGCCAGGCGCCAGTTCAGCGAGAGCAGGATGAACACGGCGATGACCAGCCGCAGCGCCGAGATGGCCGGCGACACGATGGCCATCTGCAGCAGTCCGGTCGTCGTGTCCACGTCGCCGGTAATACGGGACAGGATGCCGCCGGTCTTCATGTCCCACAGCCGCGGCAGCGGCAGGTGCAGCAGGCGATCGAAGAGGGCGCTGCGCAGCGTCAGCATCACCCGCGTGTTGAGCAGCCGCTGGCGGTAGTTCCTGGCGACCTCGAAGCCCTGCTCGGACACGACGAACAGCACGAAGAGGGCGCCGATGACGGTCAGCCGCCGCAGCCGCGCCGCGGCGTCGAGCGACGAATCGAGGAGGACGCCGTCCACGATGGTGCGCATGAAGAGCGGCTGCACCATTTCCAGTCCGGCGATGATCAGCGCCAGCGTGAACACGAGCGCAGCCTGATAGCGGTGCGGCCACAGCCACCGCGCGTACTCGCGGACGTACTTGCGGTTCAAACCGCTCCACGGGCGGGCGCCCGCGGGTGGTGTCTGTTCCGCCGCCGGCTCACTCTCGGGACGGAGCCCGGCGTTGCGCTTCTGGGTCTGCTCGTCGAGCCGGCCGGCGCGATAGTCCTCGACGAAGCGGCGATAGCGATCGCGTGACGTGCGCGCGCGGGCTTTGGCAGGCAGTGAACGTGGGGGCGTGGACATCGTCGATCGGTGGCAGGCGGCCGCCCGCCGGCTTTACCAATACCCGATCATGCGGCCGGCGCCAATCGCCGTCAGCCAGGCAGCCAGCGAAACAGCGCCCCCAATGGCCAGGACGCGGCGATCCCCCGGCGTCGGGTCGGGCCGCGCCATGTGCTTCCACGCCGGCCGCGACGTCACCACCGCCACGTTGAGCAGCGCCACCGCGATGGCCGGAAACTTGATGAGCAGGAACGGATTGCCGGCGTATTCAGTGGCCTTGGTGGCCAGCAGCCCCACGCCGGTGAGGGCGGCGATCACGAAGCCCGTGGTGGCCACCGGCACCGTGGGGCCGGCAATCGACGGAATCGGCACCGTTCGCCACAGGCCGAGCAGCCGCAGGTCGAGCACGAGCACGGCGCCGAACAGCGTCGCCACGCCGAGGATGTGAAAGAGATTGACGACGCCGTAGGTCCAGACGCCGGAGTTGCGCATGGCGTGGCCGAGCATCGACGTCTCGAGCCACGCCAGGAAGGGGAGCACGCGCTGTCGGATCCGGTGCGGCTAGTCGCGATCGGGGTACACGTTGAACGTCTTGCCGTTCCACGTGACCCGCTCGGTCTTCACCTCGAAGCGCTTCGGGTCGCTGTTGCGGTGACCGTGGATCTTCACCTGCGCGCCGACTGGAATCGCTTTCTCGGTCAGACCGGCGGCCTGCGTGCGCGGCGGCGGCGCCAGCGTGAGGTCCCACAACTGCCCCTGCGCCCGGATCTTCATGGTGGCGTGGGGGCCGGCGAGGCTGACGGGCTGTTCGACCGTGCCGGTCAGCTCGAACTCCTCCTGGGAGTTGCCGCTCCAGCCGTGATGCGCCGAGGCCGGGAGGACTGCCATCACGAACGCCGCCAGCGCCATCGATACCGAACGTCGTGCCTGCATGTGCTCCTCCTGTCGAGAATGGGGAGAAACGGCTGCCAGCAGTCTACCTTCTCGTGCCGGAGCGCGATAGAGTTGGCCCGGCCGCAACTTCGGTCCGAGGTGGTCCGTCTAAGGCTGACAGCGAACCCGCCAAGGAGGCTCTATGTCCGCTCGCGCCCGCCTGCTTGCCTGTCTCGTGCCGGCCGTCCTGACCGGTGCCGCGTGCGACATCGCCATATCCGCCGACGGAGTGCAGGGCGCGTTCGACCGGCAGCTCATCGTGTCAGGGCCGCTCCAGCTTGAAGTCGAGAGCGGCGCGGGCGACATCGTCGTGCACACCGGCCCGGTGGGTACGGTCCAGATCAAGGGACGAGTTCGGGCCTCGACCAGCCCGTTTGTCAGCTTTGGCGGCCAGAGCCCGGCTGAGCGCGTGCGCCAGATCGAGAAGGACCCGCCCATCGAGCAGATGGGCAACCGGATCCACGTGGGCCCGAAGCGTTGGAACGACGGCTGGAACGGCATCTCGATCAGCTACGAGATCACCGTGCCCGCCCACACCCAACTGGCGGCTCGGAGCGGCTCGGGGGATCTCGAAGTGGGCGACGTGACGGGCCCGGTGGACACCTCCACCGGTTCCGGCGACATTCGCGTGGGCCGCGTGGCGGAGTCCGTGAAGGCGCGTTCGGGTTCGGGCGAGATCGCGGTGGACGGCGCGGCGTCGATCGAGGCGTCCACCGGCAGCGGCAACGTCGTGGCCTCGAGCATCCGCGGCGATCTCGAAGCCCGTTCAGGCAGCGGCGACATCACCGTCGGTCAGAAGGGCAAGGGGCACGTGGACGTGTCGACCGGCTCCGGCGACGTCGAGGTCACCGGCGCGGCTGGCCCCGTGCACGTCCGCGCCTCGAGCGGCGACATTCTGGTGGAGGGCACGCCGGTTGCGGACTGGGAGGTCAGCGCGTCGTCCGGTGACGTCCGGCTGCGTCTCGCGGGACAGAGTGGCTTCGACCTCGACCTGCGCAGCAACTCGGGGCGCATCGAGACGTCGCATCCGATCACGGTGACCGGCTCGCAGTCGCGCCGCGAACTCAAAGGGCAGGTGCGCGGCGGCGGACCGCGCGTGCACGCCACCACGTCGTCGGGCGCGATCCTGATCCAGTAGCGGACGATCGCTCGCGCGTCCCAGACATTCCCTAGGTTCACGGCCCGCGTGCGAAGTCGTGTGCACACGGCGCGGACGACGATCACGCCACGGGTACAATCGCGCTGTGGCCACGGCGAGTTATCCTCCAATGGCTCCAGAGCTGGAGGAGTTCAGAGCACAGTTCGAGGCACTCTCTGCGGATGCGGACGCACTGGTCGCGGCGCTCAGCGATGCGCAGTTCACGTGGAGCCCGTCGCCCGAGGTCTGGTCGGTGGCCCAGGGCATCGAACATCTGAACGTCACCGCCCGCGCGTATCTGCCGTCGCTCGATGAAGGCATCGCGTCGGCCATTCGTGCCGGCGTGTACGGCAGCGGGCCCTTCACCTACAACGTGCTCGGCCGCCTGATGGTGCGCTCGATGGAGCCGCCGCCCGTCTGGCGCTTCAGGGCGCCGAAGATCTTCGCTCCGCCCACCAACGGGCAGCCCCAGCGCACGCGCGGCGAAATCATGGCCGGGTTTCGCGGCTACCAGGTGCAGTACATCGACCGGCTGCGGCAAGCCAACGGCGTCGACCTCGCCAAGGCGAAAGTGGTCTCGCCCGCCAACCGCCTGCTGCACATCTCGCTCGGTTCAGGCTTCGCGCTGCAGATCGCCCACGAGCGCCGCCACCTCTGGCAGGCGCGGCAGCTCCTCGCGCGACCCGAGTTCCCCAGGGCGATCTGAAGACCGCCCTCTACGTACAATAGGCCGTGCTCCCCCTTCGGCTCGTCTACGTCCTCGCGCTGGCCGTCTGGCTCGGGGGCATGACGATGCTCGGCGCCGTGGTCGCGCCCACGATCTTCCAGACGCTGCAGGCCGCTGATCCCGGTTCGGGGCGCGCGCTCGCCGGGCTGGCGTTCGGCGCCATCCTCACCCGCTTCCATCTCGTCGCCTACGGCTGCGGCATCCTGCTGCTCGTGACGCTCGTCGCGATGGCGCTGCTCGGCCCGCGGCCGAAGCACTTCGCGATCCGCTGCGGCATCGTCGCCGGCATGCTGCTGGTGTCGGTGTATTCGGGCGTCGTGGTCCTCGGCGAGATCGACGCCATCCAGCGCGAGGTGGGCACCCTGCCGTCGCGTCTGCCCGAGGGTGACCCGCGGCGCGTCCGCTTCGACGCGCTCCATCAGCTGTCGACGCGGCTGATGATGGTCGACCTGTTCGGCGCGCTGGTGCTGCTCTACTGGGAGGCGCGCGAGTAGCCGATGGCGCGCCACGACATCACGCTGGTCGAAGGCGACGGCATCGGCCCGGAAGTCACCGGTGCCGTGGTCACGATTCTCGAGGCCGCCGGGCTGCAGGCCAACTGGGATTCGCACCCGGCGGGCGTGCTCGCGCTCGAACGTCACGGAGAGACGCTGCCGCAGGCGCTGCTCGATTCCATTCGCCGGACGAAGGTGGCCCTCAAGGGTCCGGTCACGACGCCGGTGGGAGGCGGCTTCACCAGCGTCAACGTCGGATTGCGAAAGGCGCTCAACCTCTTCGCCAATCTGCGGCCGGTGTGGAACATCGCCGGCGTGCCGTCGCGCTATACCGGCGTCGATCTCGTCATCGTGCGCGAGAACACCGAGGATCTCTATGCCGGCCTCGAGCACGAAGTCGTGCCCGGCGTCGTCGAGAGCCTGAAGATCATCACCGCCGAGGCCTCCACGCGCATCGCGCGGTTTGCCTTCGAGCACGCGCGGCGGCATGGGCGACGCCGCGTGACGGCGGTGCACAAGGCCAACATCATGAAGCTCGGCGACGGCCTGTTCCTGCGCTCGGTCCGCGACGTGGCGGCGCAGTATCCCGACATCGCCGCCGACGATCGCATCGTCGACAACGCGTGCATGCAGCTGGTCGTCAACCCGACGCAGTTCGACGTGCTGCTCCTGCCGAACCTGTACGGCGACATCGTGTCGGACTTGTGCGCCGGCCTCGTGGGCGGGCTCGGCGTAGTACCCGGGGCCAACCTGGGCACGGACATCGGCGTCTTCGAAGCCGTCCATGGCAGCGCGCCCGACATCGCCGGCAAAGGCGTGGCGAACCCCACGGCGCTCCTGCTCTCGGCGCTGCTGATGCTGCGCCACCTCGGCGAGGACGCGATCGCCGACCGCATCTCGCGGGCGCTCGGCCTCGTGCTGGGCGACGACCAGATCCGCACGCGCGATCTCGGCGGCACCGCCAGCACGGCGGAGTTCACCAGTGCGATCTGCCGTCGGCTGGCTGCATGAGCGGATGGTATAGTCAGGGCTGTTGATGCTCGACGAGATCACCAGGGCCGTGCTTTCCCGCGAGGAGGTGTCGCGATACCTCGATGGCGCGCGGGGCGAGCGCAGCGACGAGGTGCGAGCCCGCATCCAGGGCTACCTCGAGGAGCTGAAGACCACACAGCGCTACTCGATCTACAAGGCGCTGAAACATCCGCTCTATCCGATCCTCCGCAAGATCGATCGCGTCGGCGAACACATCGAGGTGGTGAAGAACGCCGTGCGCGGCCAGCGCGTGGTCTACGCGTCCAACCACCGCAGCCATTGCGACTACCTGATCGAGCTGCTCGTCCTCGACGAAAACGGCATCCGCCCGCCGATCATCGCCGCGGGCATCAACCTGTTCGGCGGCCCGCTCGGCCTGCTGCACCGGCACGTGACCGGCGCGATTCCCATCCGCCGCAACAGTCGCGACCCGCTGTACCTGATCACGCTGAAGGCGTACGTGGCGGAACTGCTGCGCAAGCACGACTTCTTCTTCTATCCGGAAGGCGGGCGCAGCTACAACGGTGAGCTCAAGAGCCCGAAGACCGGCCTCATGCAGGCGGCGCTGCAGGCCGAGCACTCGAGGCTGGTGCTCATGCCGGTCGCGGTGTCGTACGACCTCGTGCTCGAGGATCACGTGCTGGCGCGGCAGGGCGTCAAGCGCGGACAGAAGACGTTCAGCCGCGAGCTGGCCGAGATGGTGCGCTACGCTGTCGGCTACCGCTCGCGCGCGTTCGTGACCTTCGGACAACCGATCCCGCTGGGCGGCGTCGACGCGGAATCGCGCCGGGCGGTGCTCGACCTGAGCCACACGGTGATGGCGACGATCGGGCGGCTCTACAAAGTGCTGCCCCCGACGGTGATTGCCGCGGCGATGCGGCCGTCGATCACGCGGCGCGAACTGGAGCACCGGGCGGACGCGATTCTCGACACGCTCCGGGCAACCGGCGCCAACCTTGGCGTGTCGAGCGGGGCCGAGGCGGCGGACCGCGCCATCGAACCGCTCGAAGCGCGGGGCATCGTGGCCGTGGCCGGCGGCCGCGTCCGCGTCCGCGAGCGCAACGTCCTGCGCTACTACGCGCGCGGACTCGACCACCTGCTCGCGTCTCCGTCGCGTCACACGCATTGACGGCCGGGTCGTGATAGACGCCGTCCAGAAAAGCTTCTTCAACCTCCTCTCGCAGAGCGCGCTTCTGAAGCGGATGGCGTCGCACTACGGCATGGCGTCGCCGGCCAGCTTTGCCCGCCGGTTCATCGCCGGCGAGACGGTGGAAGAGGCGATCAACGTGGCCCGCACGCTGCAGTCGAAGGGCTTCGATCTCACGCTCGACTATCTGGGCGAGAGCGTCCGCACCCACGAGGAGGCCGACGGCGCTGCCCGCGAGTACGTGCACTTGATCGACGTGCTCATGGCGTCGGGCATCGAACGCAACATCTCGCTCAAGCTGACGCAGCTCGGCGCCAGCGTCGATCGCGCCACCTGCATCGACAACCTGCGCCGCATCCTCGACGCCGCCGAACGCCACGGCTTCTACGTGCGCATCGACATGGAGAGCTCGGCGTACACCGACCTGACGCTCGACATCTTCGAGACGCTGTGGCAGCGCGGGCACCGCAACCTGGGTGTCGTGATCCAGGCGGCATTGAAGCGCAGTGACGCCGACGTGCAGCGGGTGGTGGCGCTGGGCGGCCGCATGCGCCTGGTGAAGGGCGCCTACAAGGAACCGCCCGACGTGGCCTACGCGCGCAAGGCCGACGTGGACGCGGCGTTCGTGCGGCTGATGCAGCGGCTGCTCGATTCCGGGGAGTATCCGGCCATCGCCACCCACGACCCGAAGATGATCGACGCCACGCTGGCCTACGCCGAGGCCCGCGGGCTGCCGCCCTCGCACTACGAGTTTCAGATGCTGTACGGGGTGCGCCGCGACCTGCAACGGGCGCTCGCGGCCGACGGCTACCGGGTGCGGGTGTACGTGCCCTTCGGCCAGGAATGGTTCCCGTATTTCATGCGGCGGCTCGGTGAGCGTCCGGCCAATGTAGCGTTTGTCGTTCGTGCCATGCTGCGCGACCGCGGCGCCTCGTAAAGCCTCAGCTCACCTCTCGGCTCAGCTGGGCCAATGGTCGCCTCGCAAGGCGACTATTGGTTCGGATTCCGGCGCCCACTCGTTATCACAAGAAATGCACACGGTCGCACTCCACGACCCGGCACCGCGTAAAGGATTGCGGTGACACCGGGTTGCGGGCGCCGCATCAAAAGATCGCGTACTGGTCGTGATGACGAAATCGAGATCGCTGCACGCTTCGGCATCGCGATCAAGTTGGCACGACGGACTAAGTCACAAGGACGCAGGCGGTTGCGGCAAGACGGTGCTTTCGTGGCACCCCGTTTGAAATAGATGGTCACGAATCGGCTGCGTGACTGCTCGAGGGGACAGTTCAGCTAATCCAACCCCGGAAGCAGGCGGAACCGAGCGAACCGTAACCAGAGGAAAGGGACAATGACTACCGACGGGCTCTTCTCCCAGATGACGTTGAAGATTCGCCAGGGGCTGTGTGGGCTCCACGGGCATGACGCGCTGCTGCATTTCGACCAGGGTCACATTTCCCTGCTCTGCACGTCCTGCGGTCATCAGTCGCCCGGGTGGGAATTCGGAGGCGCCGCCGCGCGGCGCACGTCGGCTCCTATCGTGACGGCCACGCCGGTCACCACCGCCGTGGTGATGCCTTTCGTCAACGTGCGAAAGGTTGCCTAGCGCCCAGTGAACGCGCGCGCCAGTTCCACCAGCGCATCGCGGCACCGGCACACATCTTCGACGACCACGTATTCCTCGGTGCTGTGAAGGCCCGCTCCCCCAGGGCCGTACAGCACTGACGGAATCCCCGCGCCGCCGAGAATCGCCGCATCGGTCCAGAACGTCATGCCGACGCGGCGCGGCTTCCCGCCGGCCGCCGTCGCGGCTCGCATGAGATCCGCGGGCAGCGACGACGCCGGATCGATCTCATACGCGTCCCGGCCGAAGGCCGCCTTGGCGTCGCCGTCGAATTCCGGATCGGCGGCGCGCAGCATATCGAGAATCGCCGAGGCCTCGTCGAAGGCGACCGTCGAGGGCTCGCCCGGAAGGGTTCGCCGCTCGAACTCCAGCCAGGCGCGATCGGGGTAGCTGCTCAACTCGCGCCCGCCATGAATCAGCGACGCGTGCAGCGACGCCGCCCCCAGCAGCGGATGGGTCGATCCGTTCTGCAGATGCCGATCGAGCACTTCGAGGCTCGCCAGCACCCGCCCCATGCGCAGGATCGCGTCGCGCCCTTCGCTGGGGCGGCTGCCATGCGCGGCACGCCCGCGCGTCTCGACGCTCACCCACTGGAACCCCTTGTGCGCCACGGCCACGTCGAGGCCGGTGGGCTCGGTGACCACCGCGGCGTCGGCGCGGTGCGTGGCCACGAGGGCGTCGGCGCCCAGGCTCGAGTGCTCTTCGTCCACGACAGCCGCCACGATGACGCGGCCGGCCGCCAGTCCACCGCCCTCGGCCAGCGTGCGCGCGGCCGCGAGCATGGCGGCAAGGCCGCCCTTCATGTCCTGCGAGCCGCGTCCGTAGAGGCGCCCGTCCCGAAGCTCGGGTTCGAAGGGGCGCACCATGCCGGCCACGCCCACGGTGTCGGTGTGTCCGCAGAACATGAGCGATCGACCGGGTGCCCGGCCGTCGAGGGTGCCGACGACGTTGGGTCGCCCCGCCGCGGCCTCGAGAATCTCGACCCTCAGCCCCGACGCGCGCATCTCCTCGGCCACGCGGCGCGCGACGGCGAGCTCGCCCGCAGCGCCCGGCACGAGCGACGGGTTCACCGAGTCGATGGCGACCAGATCGCGCAGCAGAGCGATGGCGGGGTCGGCTTGAAGGGTCATGTTCGCAGCTGCGGGCCTTCAAGCCCGCCCTCGTGAGCGCTGTAGTACAACACGTTTGAGTGGGCGATGCGAACTCCGCGAAGCTGCCGGCCGAAGAGGCCGCGGTGCGATTGGCCGAGGCCATCCGCGCCGCCGGCGGCAGGGGGCTCGTGGTCGGCGGCTGGGTGCGCGACCGGCTGCGCGGTGAGTCGTCGCGGGAACTCGACGTCGAGGTGTTCGGTCTCTCACAAGACCGCCTGATCGCGGTGCTCGCCGGGCTCGGCCGCGTGGAGGCCGTCGGTCAAAGCTTCCCCGTTTTCAAGCTCGCCGGTCTCTCGAGCGCCGACATCGACGTGGCGCTCCCGCGCCGCGAATCGAAGCGCGGGCGGGGGCACAAGGCGTTTGACGTGCAGGGCGATCCCGGCATGTCGTTCCCGGAGGCCGCACGGCGGCGCGACTTCACCGTCAACGCCATCGCCTGGGATCCGCTGACGGGCGCCTACGAGGACCCGTTCGAGGGCCAGGCGGATCTGAAACGTCACCTCCTGCGCGCGGTGGATCCCTCCACCTTCGGAGACGACAGCCTGCGCGTGCTCCGCGCCGTGCAGTTTGCCGCGCGCTTCGAGTTCCGGCTCGACGACGCCACCATCGAGCTGTGCCGCACCATCCCGCTCGACGATCTCCCCGCCGAGCGCGTGTGGGGTGAAGTCGAGAAGCTGCTGCTGCGCGCGGCGCGGCCGTCGATCGGGCTGGCGCTCGCGCTCGATCTCGGCGTCGTCGCGGCGCTGCTGCCGGAGCTCCTGCCCCTCGTCGGCTGCGAACAGGAACCCGAGTGGCATCCCGAAGGCGACGTGTGGGTGCACACGCTGATGGTGGTGGACCAGGCCGTCGCGCAGAGCCGGGACCTCGACCGCCCCCAGCGCACCGCGGTGATGCTCGGCGCGGTCTGCCACGACCTGGGCAAGCCGGCAACGACGGCGTTCATCGACGGCCGCATCCGCTCGCCCGATCACGAGCAGGCCGGCGTCGAGCCGTCACTCCGGCTCCTCGATCGGCTCAACGTCCACTCGATCGGCGGCTACGACGTGCGCGGGCAGGTCGTGGGGCTCGTCGCGCATCACCTGAAGCCTGGCATGTTCCACAAGGCGGGAAACGTCGGCGACGGCGCGTTCCGCCGCCTGGCGTTGAAGGTGGACCTCGAGCTGCTCGCCCGCCTGGCGCGCGCCGATTGCATGGGACGCACCGGCGCGTTCGACTGCAGCGCGATGGACTGGTTCATCGAACGGGCCCGCGCGCTCGGCGTGAAGCCGCCGGCGCCGCTGCTGCTCGGGCGACACGTACTGGCGCTCGGCGTCCCACCCGGCCCGCGCGTCGGTGAGATCGTGAAGGCTGTCTACGAGCGCCAGCTCGATGGCGAGATCACGACCATCGATGACGCAACGGCCGCCGCGCGCGCGCTCATGAACCCCTGAGAGTCTGTTCCCCGGCGGAACTTAGTCTCGAGACCTCCACGGTCATCGCTCCTGGCGGCCCACTTCTGGCCGGATTCTTCGGTTCGGCCACGGTGCGGGCCGGGGTGCCGTTCTTGCACTACGTGCGCCATGCCCCGCCGCTGCCTGCTCGCGCTCTGCCTGGTGTTTCCGCTGCTGTTCGCCCCCGCCGTGAGTGCCCAGTCCACGCGCGACCCGGTCGCGTTGGCAAGAGCAGGCGCCGCGGCGCTCGATGAAAAGCGGTTCGGCGATGCGCTGGAATCGTTCACCGCGGCGTCGGCCATCGCCCCCCGCGACCCGGGCCTGTGCGCCGGCGCCGGCATTGCGGCGTTCATGCTCGGACGCGACCGCGACGCCGAGGACTGGTTCGAGAAGGCGCTGAAGCTCGAGCCACGGTATCGCACCGCATCGGAGGGGCTGGGACAAGTGCACTATCGCGCCGGCCGCTTGAAGGAAGCCATCGAGGTCTACGAAGCGGCGTTGAAGTATGCGCCCGGCGCCAGCGAGATCGAAGCCACGCTCGGCGAGTGGAAGAGAGAAGCGTCCCGTCAGAGCCGTTCCTACGAGACGCGCGGCGCGCACTTCGCGGTACGGTTCGAAGGGCCTGGCGACGAGCTCCTGGCCCTGCGCGCCGTCGAGCGGCTCGAGTCGGAGTACTGGCGAATCGGTCAGACGCTCACGGCGTATCCGCCGAACCCGATCACGGTCGTGCTCTACACGCAGCAGGAATTCCGGGACATCACCCGTATGCCGTCCTGGACCGCCGCGGCCTATGACGGGCGGATTCACGTGCCGATGCGTGGTGCGCTCGAACAGACCGAGGAGCTCGACCGAGTGCTCGGCCACGAGTTCGTGCACGCGGTCGTCGCCATGCTCGGCGGACGGAACGTGCCCGTGTGGCTGAACGAAGGCCTGGCGACCGCGCTGGAGCGCGGAGGCGCCGAGGAATCTGAACGAGTGCTGGCCGCGACCCGGGCGCGCCCGGCGCTGCAGCTGCTCCATCGGAGCTTCGCCGGCCTGTCGGCCGCCGACGCCCGGATCGCCTACGCGCTCAGCGCGCACGCCGTCGGCCGGATGATGGCGCTGCGCAGCCCGGCGGCGGTGGTCACGCTGCTGCAGGACCTCGCGCGCGGCGCCGCCTTCGCCACGTCGTTTCATCAGAACATCGGCATGCCCTACGACGATTTCCAGGCCATGATCGCCCGCGACTGACGGCTCTCAACGGGGCGTCGCGAAGAAGAAGGTCAGGGCGAGCAGCGCATAGACGGCGACCAGCATCACGCCTTCGAACCAGGTCGTCTCTCCGTCGAGGGCAATCGAACTGACCACGAAGGCGGAGCCGACGATCCCCATCAGCTCCAGCGGGTTGCTGAACACCAGATCCATCGGGTGGCCGAACGCGTACGAGCCGAGGACGAGCGCCGGTGCGGTCAGCAAGGCAATCTGAATGCTGGAGCCGAGACTGATCGTCATCACCAGGCCCATGTCGTTCCGCCGGGCGAAGTAGAGCGCCGAGGCATACTCGGCGGCGTTGCCGACCAGCGGCAGCACAATCAGGCCGACGAAGAACAGCGAGAGACCGAGGCTCTCGGCCGTCGGCTCGAGCGCCCCTGAGACGAGCTCGGCTTCGACGGCGACTGCGACCGTGGCGGCCGCGAGCACGCTGATGGCCCGCGCCAGCGACCACGTCGGCGTCCCCGGCTCTTCGGCGCCGGCAAAGACGTCGCGATGTGTTACCAGCGTGTAAAACAGGTTGGCCAGGTAGACGAGGATCAGCACGACGGACACGCCGAGGCTGAGGCGCTCGTCGAGTACATGCGCGCGTTCGGGCGACACGAGGCCCCGTTCGCTGTAATCGAACGCTGCCGGCAGCACCAACGCGATCACCGAGAGCGTCAGCAGGCTGGCCAGTAGCCCTGCGTGCGCGCGGTCGAAGGTTTGCCGGGCCCGTCCCCACGACCCTACCAGGATCGACGCGCCGAGACCCAGGAGGCTGTTGCCGATGATGGCGCCGGTGATCGTCGCCTTGACGACCTCGACGTTGCCCGTGCGCAGAACGAACAGCGCGAGGATGAACTCGGCGGCGTTGCCAAAGGTCACATTCAGCAGACCGCCGATCGCGGGCCCGGCGCGTTCCGCCACCTGTTCGGTGGCGCGGCGGATCCAGTTGCTCAGCGGAATGATCGCGGCGGCGCCGCTGATGAACACCCACAAGGGTGCGGCCGACGTCCACGCCAGCGCGAGCGACAGCGGGATGAGGAGCAGTGGCAGGAACGACGCGAGCATGGCGCATAGTTGAGCACAGACGCGGGCTGCTACGCCGTGTACTTCGCGAAGTCCTCGGCTTCGACGTTGCCGCCGGACACGATGGCCACGACGCCGTCCCGCACCGGCCCCGACGCCAGAACCGCCGCCGTGGCGGCGGCGCCGCTCGGCTCCACCATCAGCCCCGCCTCGCGATGCAGCCACTTCACGGCCGACCGGATCTCGTCGTCGGTCACCGTCATCATCTCGTCCACGAACGCCTGCGCGTGCGCGAACGTGAGATCGCCGGGGCGGAGCGTGAGAAGGCCGTCGGCAATGCTGGCCGTGGAGGGCAACCGCACCGGCGTCCCGGCCGCGCGCGAGGTGCCCATCGAGGCCGCGCCCGCCGGCTCGACGCCGATCACCGCCACGCCAGGCCGCAGCCGCTTCACCGCGGCCGCAACGCCCGACAGCAGCCCGCCGCCGCCGACCGGCACGAAGACGGCGGTCAGCTCGTCGAGCGCTTCACAGATCTCGAGTCCAACCGTCCCGGCGCCGGCGATGATCTCGCGGTGGTCGAACGGCGGCACCACCGCGTAGCCGTGCGCCGCGGCTTCGGCCTCGGCGCGCAGGCGCCGGTCGTCGGACGTGCGGCCGGCAAAGATGACCTCGGCGCCGTACTTGCGCGTGCCGTCCACCTTCACGCGCGGCGCCGTTTCCGGCATCACGACGACGGCTCGCATGCCGAGCCGCTGCGCGCTCAGCGCCACCGCCTGCCCGTGATTGCCCGAGGAGTAGGTGATCACACCGGCCGCGCGCGCGTCGGACCCGAGCTGCGACAGCAGGTTGTAGGCGCCACGCAGCTTGAACGCGCCCATCGGTTGAAAGTGCTCGCACTTGAGATGGAACGGTCGGGGCGTACGGCCGTCGCCCACGCGCAGCAGCGGCGTCTGCGCGACCGCCGGGCGTATGCGCTCCGCGGCGGCACGAATCTCGTCGAGCGTGACCAGCGACTCGGTGTCTTTTCCTGAGCCTTGAGCCATGAGCCCTGAGCCGTCCAGTATAGTGAGGCCATGGCTCGTTACACGCTCGTTTACGGGATCCGGCTGGTGCCGGAAGGCTCACTGAAAAGCACCGGAGACACCCGGCTCCAGCTCGCCGGCGGCGAAGAAGCCGGTCTCACGCTGCACACCATCGACGGCACGATCCCGCAGCTGCGCCGCGCGCTCGACCGCAGCCTCGACGCCTTCTTCGAATTCCTGCCCGGCGCGAGCGACGATGACCTCGAACAGTGATGGCGCAGCACTGGAACGCGTCTGATTACGCGGCCAACGCGCGCTTCGTGTCGGACCTCGGTCAGCCGGTTCTCGACCTGCTGGCGCCGCGCTCGGGTGAGCGCATCCTCGATCTCGGCTGCGGCGACGGCGCGCTGACGCAGAAGATCGCACAGGCCGGCGCCACCGTCGTCGGCGCGGATCCGGCGCCGGACTTCGTGGCGGCCGCGCTCGCGCGCGGGCTCGACGCGCGACGGCTCGACGCGCAGGTGCTGCCGTTCGAGCGCGAGTTCGACGCCGTGTTCACCAACGCCGTCCTCCACTGGATTCCCGATCTCGACGCCGCGCTGCGCGGCGCCCATCGAGCGCTCAAGCCTGGCGGCCGCTTCGTCGGCGAGTGCGGCGGCCACGGCAACGTCGCCGCGGTGAGCACCGCGCTGCAGGCGGTCGCACTCCGGCACGGCGTTCGCGCGCAATTGCCGTGGCGCTACCCGACGCCCGACGACTTCACAGCGCGGTTGATAGCGGCCCGGTTCCGTCCGGTCTCGGTGGAGTTGATCCCGCGCCCGACGTCGCTCGCCTCTGGCATGGCGGCCTGGCTGCGCACGTTCGCTGGTCCGATCTTCGAGCAGCTCCCAGAGGGCGTGCGCGAGAGTGCGATCGACGAAACGGTCGATCTGCTGCGCTGGTCGCTGTGCGACGAGCAGGGGCGGTGGACGGCAGACTACGTGCGACTGCGTTTCGCGGCGACGGTCTGACGGGCCGCCTGAAGGCGGCCCCTACGTACGTGGCTGCCGGTCTTCAGACCGGCTTCACGCCGCGGCCTGCGCGCTGCGGAACTCTTCGAGCAGCCGGGCCACGTTCCCCGTGATCGAGTGGAGCGACGGCGACCAGCCGAGCGCGCGCGCCCGCGCGCTGCGGACCACCTGATCGAGCGCCACGGCGTCGGCGTACGGCCCCAGTTTCTGGCGCGCCTCCGTCTGCGGCACGTGGCGCACGTCCGGACGGGTGCGGGCGTGGCGAGCGATGGCGTCCACGATGTCGTCCACGCGCTCGTCGGCGTGGTCGGTGGCGTGAAAGACCCCTTCCGCGTCGGGGTGCGCGGCCAGCCGGACGTAGAGTTCCGCCAGGTCCCGGTCGTAGATCGACGGCCACCGGTTGGAACCATCCCCAATCACCCGGATCAAGCCGTTCGCAGACGCCTGCACCAGTTCGCCCACGGCCCCCTGCGCCCCGCCGTACACGATGCCGGGCCGCACGACGATCGCGCGGAAGCCGCCGCGTCGGGCCCCTTCGAGCACGGCCATTTCATGGGCCGGACGCCACGACAGGCCGGCCGGCGGCTGTGGCGCCGCGGCCTCGTCGGCCACCCGCCCGCGGGTGTTCCCGAGCACGCTGGCCGACGATGTGTAAACCACGGTCACGCGGCGGCCGGCCGCGGTCACGCGTGCGGCCACGTCCATCAGCCCCTCGACGGCGACGCGATCGACCGAGGCGGCGCGCGGCGACGACTCGAACGCCGCGTGCACGAGCGTGTCGCACGAGGCGGCGGCCACCACGTACGACGCGGGGTTGGAGAGATCGCCGACCACCGGTTCCACGCCAGGGCGCAAGGGCGCATCGGACGACGCGCTCGAATGCCGTACGAGCGCGGTGACACGATGGCCCGCACGCACGAATGCGTCGAGGACCGCGGATCCGACGTAACCGGTGGCGCCAGTAAGAAAGACTCGCATGGGGGATGAGCGACAGATTGTAGTGGATCGCACGCTGGATCGGATCGACGGATTCCCGACACGTCGCCAGCGCGGCTAAGTGCTGCATCGAAGATAATTTGGCGGTGCGGCGCGAGACGCTAATCGACTTTTTTTCCGATATCGCCGGGCTGCGCGGCGAGTTTCTCGTCTTCGACGACGGCTACCGGCACCGTTCCCATACGTACGAAGATGTCGGACGCGCGGCGCGGGGATTCGCCGCCCGGCTCGCACGCGCGGGTCTGAAAAAGAACGACAAGGTGGTGGTGTGGGGCGAGAACCGTCCCGAGTGGGTGGTGTGCTATTGGGGCTGCCTGCTCGCCGGCGTCATCGTCGTCCCGATCGACTACCGATCGGCGCCGTCGTTCGTGGCACGCGTGCGCGCGACCGTCGGCGCACCGATCGTCCTCATCGGTGATGACGTAGCGTCACTGCCCACTGACCTCGACCTCGGCGGCGCGCAGATCTGGCCGCTCGCGGATCTCGATTGGAACGCCGACGGCCCGATGCCCGCGGTGGAGATCACCCGCGACGACGTGATCCAGATCATCTTCACGTCGGGTGCGACGGCGGATCCAAAGGGCGTCGTCATCCGTCATCGCAACGTGCTCGCCAACGTCGTGCCGGTCGAGCGCGAGGTGGCGAAGTACCGGAAGTACGCCTGGCCCTTCCTGCCGCTACGCTTCGTGAACCTGCTCCCGCTCAGCCACATGTTCGGGCAGTCGATGGCGTCGAACGTCCCGCCGATGGTCAACGGCACCGTGATCTTCACGCGCAGCCTCAATCCGCACGACGTGCTCCGCCTGATCAAGGGGCGCCGCGTGTCGGTGCTGGTGTGCGTCCCGAAGATCCTCGAGGTGCTCAAGGAATACGCGGTCCGGCAGTGGCCGGAGGCGGCCGAGGCCCCCCCGCCGGGCACCTCGATCCCCGCCCGATGGTGGCGCTACCGGCGGGTCCACCGGGCTTTTGGGCTCAAATACTGGGCATTTGTCGTGGGCGCCGCTCCCCTCCCCCCGGACCTCGAGGAGTTCTGGCGACGGATGGGCTTTGCCGTCGTTCAAGGCTACGGCCTCACCGAAACCGCCCCGATCGTCACCCTCAACCACCCCTTCAAGACCAGCAAGGGGTCGGTCGGCACGCCCATCGCGGGCGTGGACATCCGCATCGCCGAGGACGGCGAGATCCTCGTGCGCGGCGAGAACGTGACGAGCGGCTACTACGGCGACGCCGGAACGGCGGTGGCCGACGACGGATGGCTGCACACCGGCGACATCGGCGACCGCGACGCGCAGGGGCGTCTCTTCATCAAGGGGCGCAAGAAGGAAATGATCGTCACGCCGGAAGGGCTCAACGTCTTTCCGGAAGACGTGGAACGCGTGCTCGACGCGTTGCCCGGTGTGCGCGAGTCGGCCGTGGTGGGCGTCACCGAGGGCGCGCAGGAACGTGTGCACGCCGTGCTGCGTCTCGATCCCGGCATCGACTCCGACGCCGTCGTGCGCGCCGCCAACGCCACGCTCGACGATCACCAGCGCGTGCGCACGGCATCGGTCTGGACTGACGGCGATCTGCCGCGCACGGAAGGCACGCGCAAGCTGAAACGCGCGGCCATTCGCGAGTGGGTGCGCTCGGGTCATCGTCCGGTGACCGCAAGCGGCGGCAACACGGTGGAAGCGCTCATCGAGCGCTTCAGCCGCGGACGGCAGATCTCGTCCACGACGACGCTCGACGAGCTCGGGCTGAGCTCCCTCGAGCGCGTCGAGTTGATGGTGGCGCTCGAGGATCGTTTCCAGTCGCGCCTCGACGAGTCGCGATTCGCGCAGGCGGCGAGCGTGGCCGATCTGAAGTCGCTGCTCGAAGCGCCGGCGTCGGCTGCCGAGCCGGTGGACGAACCGGTGGACTTCCCGACGTGGAACCGCTCGTATCCGGTGTGGCTCGTCCGGCGGCTGTCGCAGGCCACCTGGATCCTGCCGCTTGCGCGCGTGTTCGCGCACATCCACGTGGATGGGCGCGAGCATCTCCAAACGCTTCGCGGCCCGGTGATCTTCGCAGCCAACCATCAGAGCCATTTCGACGTGCCGGTGATCCTGGCGTCGCTGCCGGGCCGGCTGCGCGCGCGCGTCGCGCCCGCGATGGCCAAGGAGTTCTTCAAGGCCCACTTCTTCCCGGCCGGCTTCTCCTTCCGCGAGCGGCTGGGGAACTCGCTCAACTACTACCTGTCCGCGTTCTTCTTCAACACGTTCCCGCTGCCCCAGCGGGAAGCAGGGGCCCGGCAGACGCTCCAATACATCGGCGAGCTGTCCGGGCGAGGCTGGTCGATCCTGATCTTTCCCGAGGGCGCCAGGTCGCGGAGCGGGGAGATCAAGGAGTTCCGCGGCGGCATCGGGATGATTGGCGCCCGGCTCGACGTCCCGGTCATCCCGGTCCGGCTGGAAGGGATCGACCGGATCCTTCCTACCGGGTCGTCGTTTGCGCACATGGCACGGGTGCGGGTGGCGTTCGGCGCCCCTATGAGTCTTCACGGCGACGACTACGCGGCGCTCGCCAAGCAGGTCGAGGACGCGGTTCGGGCTCTGTGAGAACGATCACAACCTACAGAAAATGCAAGGTTTGCTCGAAAGCGCCCGATGTGGCACACTCATTGCTAAGTTGCGCTAACCCTGAAAGGATTCGCTGATTGAGCAAGGACGATCTGATCGACATGCAGGGAACGGTGGTCGCCGTGCACTCGGGCGGCCTGTATCGCGTGCAGTGCGACGCCGGCCATGAAGTGCTGGCGCAGTTGAGCGGCCGGATGCGGCGCTTTCGCATCAAGGTGGTGCCAGGTGATCGGGTCACCGTCGGCGTGTCGCCCTACGATCCCGTTCGCGGCATCATCACCTTCCGCGCTCGTTAGACCGCAGTTTTGAGCACGAACACCACCTCCTCACCAGACAAGCGGCGGCGCCGGCGGGGACCCGCGCGTCGCGGAGGGGCGCGGCCTGCGCCTCGACCGCCCGAGCCAGCCGTGCTTGCCTATGAGCCGTCGGAGTTCGATCCGGCGCCGATTCCGTTCGACGCGCTGTCGCTCGACAATCGCCTGCTGAGCGGCATCAAGGATCTCGGCTGGGCCGAAACCCGGCCGGTGCAGAGCGGTGTGATCCCGCTGGCACTCGCCGGCGGCGACGTCATCGCCTGCGCCGAGACCGGCACGGGCAAGACCGCGGCGTTCCTCGTCCCGATTCTGCAGCGGTTCCTGAACGAGCCGGCGCCCGCACCGCAGCGTACGCGCGCCCTCATCCTGGCCCCGACGCGCGAGCTGGCGGTTCAGATCGAGGACCAGGTGCAGGGGCTCACCTACCACACCACGGTGTCCAGTGTCGCCGTCTACGGCGGCGTCGAGATGCACCAGCAGGAGTTCGCCCTCAAGGCCGGTGTGGACATCGTCGTCGCAACGCCTGGCCGCCTGATGGATCACATGCGGCACGAGTCGGTCGACTACTCGGGCCTCGAGGTGTTCGTCCTCGACGAGGCCGACCGCATGCTCGACATGGGCTTCTGGCCGGACGTGCAGCGCATCATGGCGGCGCTGCCGCACAAGCGGCAGACGCTGCTGTTCTCGGCCACGCTGCCGGGTGAAGTGCTGAAGCTCACGCAGGAGTTCCTGCACGATCCGAAGTACGTGCAGGTGGGGCGCCGCGGCGGCCCCGCCGCCACGATCACGCACGCGATTCAGGAAGTGGCCGGGGCCGAGAAGACCAAATGGCTCGCCGACTGGCTGCGCAACGAAGCGATCGGTCCCGTGCTCGTGTTCTGCCGCACCAAGATCGGCGCCGACCGCCTGGCCACGCGGCTGAGCGGCATGGGCATCCGCGCCGCGGCGCTGCACGCCGATCGCACGCAGCAGCAGCGCATGGCGGCGGTGGAAGGGTTTCGCACGGGCACCTACCCCGTGCTGGTGGCCACGGATGTGGCCGCGCGCGGCCTTGATATCGAAGGCATCGCGCATGTCGTCAACTTCGAGGTGCCCGATACACCGGAAGCGTACGTGCACCGCGTCGGCCGGACGGGCCGCGCTGAATCGACCGGGAACGCCCTCACGCTGGTGGCCCCGGAAGAACTGCGCGCCCTGAAGGCGTTGGAGAAAGCCGTCGGTGTCCGACTTCAATAACGATCCACACGGCGTGCCGCCCGGCGCGGGTGAAACGGCCATGGCCGATACGCCCGACACGCCGGCCGCAACGCCCACCACCGAGCCCGCGGCCGAGGCGCTCTCGCCCGCGTTTGGTCGCTTCCGCTCGTGCCGCTGGCAGCAGCCGGCCGAGAACGGCAGCGCCGAGTTCTGTACCCACCGCGAAGTCAAGCCGTACGCGGGTACGACCGGCTTCGATCCCGAGGCGTGGTGCGGCGACTGCCAGTACTACAAGCTGCGCCGCGCGCCGAAGAAGCGCGAGCGCAACAACGACGACTGGGGCTACTAAAGAGCCTGGTCGGCTTTGGGCTTTGGGCTCTGGGCTTTGGCCCTTCAGGCGTAGGGGCCGCCTTAGTCGATTCGAAGTTCCTGGACGAAACGATCGTCCCAGCGAAACTTCTCGATTCCAAGTTGCTCGTACATCAGACGAGTGACGGTCAACTCGATTCGGCTCCTCGACCAGACGGCATCTGCATCCATCAGGCCTGCTGCGCCGTAGGCGGCCAGATACGTGCGGAGCTGGCGCCATATTCGCCATCGCCCTTTGCGAGGCAATAAAGCCGCCCACTCGGCTGACGGAGTGACCGCCAACCGAGGTTGGCCGAGGACGTCCATCGCGGCTCGGCGCAGCCTGTGAAACGCGCGCTGCTCGATGCAGACATCGGGGCCTTCTGCCAGACGCTTCTCCAAATAGTCAGCCAGCATGCCGGGTGTGGATAAGTGCTGGGCGTCTTGGTCCGAAATCGCAATGTCGAAGGCTTTTTCGACGGCCATCAGGAACTCGACGCCATCAAGACCCATATCGTTTCTGGCGGCCCCTACGACGGCGGCTTCGGATCCTCGGAGAACTCCTTCGCCAGGTGGACCCACTCGCCGTTGGGGGCGAGCTGCTGATAAGCGCGCCAGTGCAGGCGCGCTTCCTGCGACCGGCCGTTCTTCTCCAGCGTCACCGCCAGATAGAAGTGCGCCTCGGCATAGGTGGGGTTCAGCCGCAGCGCCTCGCGATAGCACGCCTGCGCCTCGATGTAGCGCGCCAGGTCGTGAAAGATGTTCCCCAGGTTGAAGTGCGCCTCGAACACGTCGGGCTCGAGCGCGATCGCCCGCTCGTAGAGCGCCTGGGCCTCGACGACGTCGTCGCGTGAGTAGTGCAGGTTGGCGAGGTTGATGAGCGCCGGCACCAGATACGGGTCGATTTCGAGCGCGCGGCGATAGGCGCGCAGCGCGCCGTCGACGTGCTGGGGATCGCCGTCGTCGAGCACCGACGCTTCCTGGAAGTAGCGCTCCGCCGACGACTGCTCCTCGGGCGGCTGGGGATCCATCAGCGCCGCCATCGGCGGCGGCAGCTTGCGTGTGAGCTTCAGGATCTTCGCGACCGGGGCGTCGATGCGGAAGTCGAAGGCCAGCTGTCCCGATTTTTCCGCGAGCAGGTTGCGAAGCACGACTCGGAACGGCACGCCTTCGGCCAGCTCCGCGTCGGCTTGCCTCAACAGAGCCAGATCGGGGAACGCGTAGTGGGTGTCGCTGCCGCTGCGAAGGGGACGAATGAGTCCCCACTTCGCCATGTAGCGAAGATGATCGTCGCGCAGGAATCGATAGCGCTCGAGGACGTTGCGCTTCGAGACCGCTGAACCGCTCGTCGTCACGCTGGCTTCACTATAATCCAGCCCAGATGATTCTCGCCGGCGATGTGGGCGGCACCAAGACGCTGCTCGGCCTTTTCGAGCGCGCGCAACCCCGGCCTCTGCAGCGGCACCTCTTCCGATACGCCACCACCGACTTCTCCTCGTTCAGCGATCAGCTCACCGCGTTCGCGCGCGACGTCGGCGGCATGCCGCCGCTCGACGCCATCGCGCTGGGTGTGGCAGGGCCGGTGGTCGGCCGGGTGGCGCGGCTCACCAATCTCCCCTGGGTGGTGGACGCCGACACGATCGCGGCGCGCACCAGCGCACCCGTGACGCTGCTCAACGACCTCGAGGCGATGGCCTACAGCGTCGAAGTGCTGACGCCGGACGAGCAGGTGGTGCTGCAGGCCGGCGACCCGAAAGCGGACGGAAACGCCGCGCTCGTGGCGGCCGGCACCGGGCTTGGCGAAGCGGCGTTGCATCGCATCGACGGACGTCTCGTGGCGGCCCCCGCCGAGGCCGGGCATGCGGATTTCGCGGCGCGCTCGGAGCGCGAGTGGGCGCTGGTGCGGATGCTGACCGGCCTCTACGGCCGCGCCACCGTCGAACACGTGCTGAGCGGGCCGGGGCTCGTGAACCTGCACCGTTTCACACACGACGGCGCCGGCTGCCCGGCGGTAGACGGCGTGGCCGAGCACGACCGGCCCGCGGCGGTGACCACGGCGGCGCTCGAAGACCGGTGCCCACAGTGCGTCGAGGCGCTCGCCATGTTCGTGTCGGCCTACGGTGCCGAGGCCGGCAACCTGGCGCTCCGTACGCTGGCGACGGCGGGCCTGTACGTCGGCGGCGGCATCGTGCGCCACATCCTGCCGGCCCTTCAGCGCGACGACACGTTCATGCGCGCGTTCCTGAACAAGGCCCCGATGAGCAGCCTGGTGCAGCGCATTCCTGTGAAGCTGATCCTCAACGCGGAGACGGGTATTCTTGGGGCCGCGGTCCGCGCGCAGAGTCTTACGCGCGGGTGACTTTTAGGCGCTTCTTCCCGGACTGATGTAGCCGCATGACACGGCTGACCTCGGGCGATTCTTCGAAATCAGGCCTGGTTTCGCGCTGGCTTCGCGACCTGCCGTCTGGCACCGGACATGCGGAGAGTATCGGCGTGCGGCACGCCAATCAGGCTCCCATCGTCCTTGCGTTGTTCATCCTGACCCAGGTGCTCGACGGCGCCCTCACCTACTGGGGTGTCAGCCAGTTCGGGATCGGGATCGAGTCGAACACCTATCTGGCGTCGCTGATGCAGTCGATCGGGATCGCGCCCGCCCTCATCGCCGCGAAGGTGCTGGCGGTGGCCTGCGGGGTCGTGCTCTTCTCTACCACCTCGTTCCGCGTGCTCGCGGTGGCTACCGGGTGGTGTCTCGGTTTCGCGGTCGTCCCCTGGCTCGTGCTCGTCAGCGCCTTCGGCAACGTCTAGCCCATGAACGGGCTCCCTAAAGGCAGCCCCTACTTCACCGCCGCGAGTCGGACGACGCGCGTGTCGCTCTGGCCGCCGAAGTCCCCTTTCGCATCGGCATCCTCGTAGCGCACGACCCGCAGCGGGGCAAAGATCCGCAGCAGCTCGTTGGTATCGAAGACGACGGCGCCGCCGATGGACTGCGTCTTGGTGGCGTCGCGATGGAAGCCTTCCACGACGACCATGCCGCCAGGGCGCAGCGCGCGAACCACCTGCGCGGCAAACTCCCGCGCGCCGACATAGCTGAGCACGATCAGGTCCCAGCGGTTCTCGCCCCAGTCGTAGTCCTCGGCGCGCGCCACCGCCGTGGTGATCTTCACGCCCAGCTTCGCGGCCTGCTCCTGGGCGGCCGCCACCGCTCGATCCGCCGGATCGAATCCCGCCGAGTCCCAGCCTTTCTGCGCCAGGTAGATCGTGTTGCGCCCCTGCCCCATGCCGACATCGAGCGACCGACCGGGTTTGACACCCGTCGTGACCGAGACAAGGAACGCGTTCGGCGCGGTATTGAATCGCGGCGCCGGCGCCGTGAGGATGCGGTTCCAGCGCTCGATCTCGGCGCGATCGCCGATCGACTTCAGCGATGCGATGGTGGCCGTGATGTCCCGTTCGCTCTTCTTCTGCCCGCGGAGTTCAGCGGCGTAGCGCTGGTACACCACCTCGTCGTCGGCGTTCTGCGTGGCCGGCGGCTGGCTCGTGATCCACGCGCGGAAGGCCTCGTAGGTCGCCACCTCCGCAGGCGTGGCGGTGGGCGGCAGCGGCGACTGCGCCGCGACCGCACTCGACAGGAGCACGACGGCGAGGAGCGCGGTTCGCATGATGGCCGGAATCTTACGCCCGGCCTTCACAGAAATCGATCACGCTCCGTCGTGCGGCTCAGGTTGAGACTGGAACCACTGCGAGCCCGGCATGGTGAACATCAGGAAGAAACTGCCCGCGTCGGCAACGAACGACACCGCCTCGAGCGCGCGCTCCATCGCCTGCCGTTCGGAAATGTCCCAGGTGGCCACCAGTTCCGCCAGCGAAAGCAGGACCAGAATCAGATACGCCATCCGGCCCCAGTTTCGACCTCGCCACAGCGCGACGCTCAGCGTGATCGCCACGCCCAGCATGAAGAGCACCGCCAGCGCCAGCGTCCCCCAGGACTTCACCGCGTCCGGGTAGCCCGCAGCGAAGCCGAGGCCTGTCGAGATCCAGAGAAGCGCGAGCGCCTGCAGGATCTGGCGCGGAGGTAACGGGCTCACTGGGGCGCGGCGTAGCGCTCGCGTGCGCGTTCGCGCGCCTTGCGGGCTTCTTCTTCGCGGTTGCGCGGCGGCGCCGTGGTGGTGAGCGAGCGGACCAGGCGTTCGGCGGCGGTGGTCACGTCCTCGACCGCCTGATTGAACGCCGCTTCGTTGGCCCGCGACGGCTTGGTGGATCCACTCAGCTTGCGGACGAACTGCAGCGCGGAGGCTCGGATCTCGTCGTCGGTCGCCGGCGGGTCGAAGTTCGCGAGGGTGCGGATATTCCTACACATGAGGCAACCTCACCGTCTCGAGCAGGTGGTCGAGCCACATGTTCGAGAGCTTCTCCTGCACCGTGTTCTGCCGCAGGCGCGCGTTGAGGTTCGGGAAGTCCACCCGATCCATCTCCTGGTCCTGGTTGAAGCAGGAGAAAACGAACTCCTCGCGGCCCGTCGCCGGGTCTACATGCTTCTGCAGGCACTGCGCGCAGACCTCTTTCATCATGCACTGCATCGGCGAGTTGATGCTGGCGATGCCCACGTGGTCGGGCCGCAGATACGCCTGCAGCACGCCGTGGCGCGCCGCCTTCACCGCCGCCATCATGCGATCGGAACCGATGGCGATGATGCGCGTCACCGTGTCGAGCGGCACCAGCACGTCGCCGAGCTCGCCGTTGGCGTAGGCCACCATCGCCTGCACGATGTTGCCGCGGAAGTGCGTGTCCTGCGGCCGCCCCGCCGGGATCTCGGCGCCCACGTCGGTGCTCCAGATCACCTGGTCGGTCGAGGCTTCGATCTCCTCGCGCTTGTAGAGGTCTTCGCCTTTCTTGTAGCCGGCGAAGTAGATGACCTTGTTGCCCTGATCCTTGAGCGCCTTGGCGATCGAGAACAGCACCGCGTTGCCCAGGCCGCCGCCGGCCAGCAGCACCGCCTCGCCGTGCGGGATCTCCGTCGGCGTGCCGGTCGGCCCCATCACGACCACGGGTTCACCGGGCTTGAGATAGGCGATGAGCCGGCTCGAGACGCCCATTTCGAGCGCGATCATCGAAAGCAGCCCCTGCTCCTTGTCCACCCACGCGCCGGTGAGCGCGATGCCCTCCATCAGCAGCGGGGGCTCGCCTTTCGACGCCGCGCGGGCCGCGAGCGCCTCGAAGTTCTGGAGCCGGTAGAACTGGCCGGGATGGAAGTGCCTGGCCGCGGCGGGCGCTTTCACCACCACCTCGACGATGGTCGGCGTCAGGCGTTCCACGCGCACCACTTCCGCCAGCAGCTCGCGGTCGAGCGTGGCGACGAGCGCCTCCCACGACTGCTCGCGCGAGGGCTGGCCGGCGGGATCGACCGCCGCGTCGAAGAGCGCGGTGACGTGCGGGTAGCCGTCCTTGGCCGACGCCATCGCCTTCACGACGTTCCCGGCGTAGCGCGGGTGGTTGTCGCCGTAGTACGAGATGAGCCGGCCGCCGTCGTTGTACGAGGTGAAGAAGCCGGCCGCGTCCGGCGTCAACGTCACCGTGCCGTTGGCGCGGTCGGCGCGGAAGCCCTGGAAGAAGCGCTGCTTCGAGTCCATCCGGAAGGTGTTGGGCTTTTCCTTCTCGTAGGTGATGTTCGGCGACGTACCCGCCGCCACGAGCACGGTGCGCGCCGGCAGCTCGACGCGGCCGTTCGGACCGTCGAGCAGCATCGCCACCACGTGATCGCGATCGTCGGCCACGATCTCCTTGGGGTCGAGTCCCTCGGCGAAGTAGATGCCCTCTTCGAGCGCCTTGATCACCTCTTCGTGGTTCAGGCGATACGCGGGCGAATCGGTCATCTTCTTGCGATACGCGAGCGTGACGCCGCCCCAGCTCCGCACGAGCGGCACGAAGTCCGGCGCCTCGCCCGCCGCCGCGGCGCGCGCCCGCTCGGCCCGTACCGCCCGGCCGTGCGCGAGGAATTCGTCGAGAATCCCCTGCTCCTCGACGTCGCAGGCGGCGCGCACGACGTTCTCCCCCTGCTCGGCGCACAGCGCCTCGTAGCGCTCGAGCGTCTTCTCTACCTGGATCGGGTAATAGGCGAAGAGCTCGGTGGCGGTGTCGATGCCGGTGAGACCGCCGCCGATCACGATCGCCGGCAGCCGCGCCTGCAGGTTCGGCAGCGCGTTGCGCTTGAAGGCGCCGGTGAGCTGCAGCGCCATCAGGAAGTCGCTGGCCTTGCGCACGCCGCGCACCAGGTTGTGCTTCATGTCGATCACGGTGGGCTTGCCGGCCCCGGCGGCAATCGCGATGTGATCGAACCCGCGCGCCCAGGCGTCCTCGATCGGCAGCGTCCCGCCAAAGCGGATGCCGCCGTAGATGCGCAGCTTGTCGCGGCGCGCCAGCAGGAGGTGCAGCAGGGTGAGGAAGTTCTTGTCCCAGCGCACGGTGATGCCGTACTCGGACACGCCGCCGAACCCTTCGAGCACGCGCTCGTCGAGACGGTTGTAGATCTCGTCCCAGCCCTCGATGGGTTGCGGTGTCATACGTGACCCGGACACGCCTTCACCGGTGAGCGCGGCGGGCAGCGGCTCGATCTTGAGGCCGTCGATCGCCACCACGCCGAACCCCTCGTTGAGGAGGTAGTGCGCCAGCGTATAGCCGGCCGGCCCCAGCCCCACCACCAGGATGTTGCGGCCGTTGTAGGGCCGCGCGTAGGGGCGGCGGACGTTGAGGGGATTCCACCGCATGAGCAGGCCGTAGATCTCCACGCCGTACGGCATCTTCAGGACGTCCGTCAGGGCACCCGTCTCGATCTGCGGGATGTTGACCGGCTCCTGCTTCTGGTAGATGCAGGCCTTCATGCAGTCGTTGCAGATGCGGTGGCCGGTGCCGGCGACCATGGGGTTGTCCACCACGATGATGGCCAGCGCCCCGATGGCATCGCCACCCTTCCGCAGCGTGTGCATCTCGGAGATCTTCTCGTCGAGCGGGCAGCCGGCGAGCGGGATGCCGAGCGGGTTGTTCGTGAGCGCGCCGGCCTTGTCCTTGAGGCCCTTCGAGCAGGAGTCCTTGTCGCGCTCGTGGCAGAGCACGCAGTAATGGATCTCGCTCAGGTTCTCGCGCGGCGTGTAGCGGCCGTCGGTGAGCGCGAAACCGTCGCGGCGGCGCAACCGTGCGTCGGGGCCGATCATCGACTCGGGAAGATCGGCGCGCGGGCGCTGAATCTGGACCAGATGCTGGTAGTCGAGCGTCTCCGGGAAGCGGAAGACCACCCACTCCTTGTAGGCCGGGTCGTGCAGGCAGGAGGCGCACCAGCGCTTGAGCGCGTCGATCTGCTGGGTCAGGGCCGCCTTGTCGGCGTCCGTGCCCTCGGCGCGCAGCGCCGTCTCGCGATCGAGCAGCTGGCAGCCGGCCGCCGCGACCGCACGCTCGGGGTCGAGCCCGGCAAACGGCTCGACGAGCGCCTCGACCATCGCGGCGTCGCCCGCTTCGCGATGGACGTGCGCGCCGCCTTTGACCAGCGGCAGTGAACGCTTGCGGACGAAGTCCACCTTGAACCGGAACAGCTCGTCGAGATCGTGCGTGCGCGCGCGCAGGCTCGCGCCGGCCCAGTCTATGCGGAAGAGCGTTTCGACGAACCGGCTCACATGCGGCGCCATCCGGACGATGAGATCCGACACCAGCACCGGCGAGCGCGGCGCGTCTGGCGCCGCCCGATACGCGTCCCACTCCGCCCAGAGCTCCGGATTGTCGGCAGCCACGTCCCGACAGAACTGGTCATAGAGCTCCGCGAGACGGGCAGGCGAATAGAGGTCGGCGTAGGTGAACCCCTCAACGCCGAGGGGCATCGTCGGTGTCGGACTCATGGAATGGCGGGATGCTGTCAGTGGGGCCCGGTCCTCCCGAGCCCGTCATCGAAACGTACGTGATGGCGCCTGACGAGTCAAACGGACCAGCCGGTCGGTTAGACTCCGGGCATGAAACCGAGCTCGATCCTGGCGGTGGTGGTGGCGGCCGCAGTGGGCTTCGCCGCGGCGCTGTGGCTGAACCCGCGCGACCCGGAAATTCGGCGCGCTCCGGGCGAACGAGTGGATCTGTCGGCCCCGGCGCCGCGGCTGAACGGAAGGCCCGACCTCTCGGGCATGTGGGAGGCCGAGCGCACGCCCACGACCGAGTTCGTCCGGGTGCTCGGGCCGAGTCTCGCAGAGATCCAGCCCGATCTGAACGAGATCACGAAGCACATGATCAACGTGTTCTGGGACGTCAAACCCGAAGACGTTCCGATTCGACCGGAGGCGGCCGCCATCACCGAAGCGCGGCAGAAAAGCGGCAAGGATTTTCAAAGCGCGTACTGCCTGCCGTCCGGCATCCCGGCCGCGACGCTGACGCTCCACGTCAAGATGGTGCAGGGTCCCCGCGAGATCGCGGTTCTGCACGGGAGCGGCGATCCCGCGCGTGAGATCTACATCGATGGCCGCACCCTGCCACAGCCCCCCGAGCCGAGCTGGATGGGCACGTCGGCGGGGCATTGGCAGGACGACACGCTCGTGGTCGAAACGACTGGCTTCAACGAGCGTGCCTGGCTGGACGGTTTCGGCCATCCGCGAAGCGAGGCGATGCGCATCACGGAGCGCTTCCATCGGCGCGACTTCGGCCACATGGATCTGGAAATGACCTTCGACGACCCGAAGTATTACAGCCGGCCATTCGGCTTCAAGACCACGATGATCCTGCTCCCGGACGACCACCTGTACGAGTACGTCTGCACGGAGAACCAGAAGTTCAAGGACCACCTGCCCAACTGAGCCTGTCCGCGTTGACTTGCCCGGAATCCACGCAGTACGCTGGCGTGGTCGGGAATTCGCACGTGACTATTACTCTGAATGGCGAGCCCTTCGAGCTGGACCAGCCCCTCTCGGTGACGGATCTGCTGGCCAGGCTCGAGATCGACCCTCGCCGGGTGGCCGTCGAGCACAACCTGACGATCATCAAGCGTCACACCTACACCACCGTCGTGATTGGCGAGGGCGACCGGCTCGAAATCGTCAACGCGGTGGGCGGCGGGTAGCACCCGGAGCATCGTGATAGATACCCCCTTCGTCATCGCCGGCCGCACGTTCTCGTCGCGGCTCATCGTCGGCACCGGCAAGTACCCCTCGCATCCGATGATGCGCGACTGCCACACGGCTTCGGGCGCCGACATGGTCACCGTCGCGGTGCGCCGCGTGAACATCTCGGACCGGTCGCGCGAATCGCTGCTCGACTACATCGACACCGACCGCATCTTCATCCTGCCCAACACCGCCGGCTGCTACACCGCCGAGGAAGCCATCCGCACGGCGCGCCTGGGCCGCGAGGCGGGGCTGTCGAACTGGGTGAAGCTGGAGGTCATCGGCGACGAGCGCACGCTCTTCCCCGACAACGAAGCGCTGATCGAGGCCACCCGCATCCTGGTGTCCGAGGGCTTCGTCGTGCTGCCCTACACCAACGACGACCCGATCGCCTGCCGCAAGCTCGAAGAAGCCGGCGCCGCCGCCGTGATGCCGCTCGGCGCGCCAATCGGGTCGGGTCTGGGCATTCAGAACACCAACAACATCCGGATCATCCGCGAGTTCTCGAAGGTGCCGGTGATCGTGGACGCCGGCGTCGGCACGGCCTCCGATGCCGCGCTGGCCATGGAGCTCGGCGCCGACGGCGTGCTGATGAACACCGCCATCGCCGGGGCGCAGCTCCCGGTGCAGATGGCCGAGGCGATGAAGCACGCCGTGATCGCCGGACGGCAGGCGTTCCTGGCCGGGCGCATCCCGAAGAAGATGTACGCGACTGCCAGCAGCCCCATCGAGGGCATGGTCGGCAGATAATAAGCGGCGTTGACCGACGCCGCCCGCCCTACGGAACCTATCGCCTCCATCGAGCACTATCGCGACCTGCTCGAGCGCCTGAACCGCGACTGGCGCATCGAAGGCTACGTGTCAGCCGACGGCTCGCTGGCGCGCCGCGTGCTCTACCAGATCCGCCGCGTGCTGGCGCGGCTGCTCGGACCGCAGGAAACCTTCAACTCCGAGGTGGTGCAGCTGGTCAACACGCTCGCGCCGATCCTGTCGTCGCTCGAGCAGGTGGAGCGCTACCGCGAGGCATTGGCCGCTCGCGAGCGGCGGATGGACACGGCGTTCGATCAGCTGCGCGCCGAGCAGCAAGAACTCCGTACCGCCGTGGCGGTGCTCCGCCAGTCCAACCACGACCTGACACGCGAACTCTCGACCGTACGTAGAGGCGAACCTTTCTCGTCCGCCGCAGCCTCGGCGAAGGCGGAAGGTTCGCCTGTCGCAGGCGGAGCTGAAGGTCCGGCTCTACGTAACGAGACCTCGTCAGAGGCGCTGAGCGCCAAGTACGTCGGGTTCGAGGATCAGTTCCGCGGGGCGCCCGAGGAGATCGCGGCGCGGCAGCGTGAATACGTCGAGATCTTCGCCGGCGCGTCGGACGTGCTCGACATCGGCTGCGGCCGCGGCGAGTTCCTGGCGCTGCTGAAGGAACGCGGCGTGCGGGCGCGCGGCATCGACGTCAACGACTCGATGGTGGATGTGTGCCTGCAGAAGGGGCTCGACGCGTCGAAGGCCGACGCGCTCGGCTATCTACGGGCGCAACCGGCCGGCTCGCTCGGCGGGCTGCTGGCGGCGCAGGTGGTCGAACATCTCGACCCGGCCTACCTGACGAACCTGCTCGACGCCGCGTATGCCGCCTTGCGCCCCGGCGCCCCGATCGTGCTCGAGACCATCAACCCGGCCTGCTGGTTCGCGTTCTTCGAGAGCTACGTGCGCGACATCACGCACGTGCGGCCGCTGCACCCCGACACGCTGAAATTCCTGCTGCAGGCGAGCGGCTTCGGCCGCGTGGAGATCCGCTATCAGGCGCCGTATCCGGAGCACCACAAGCTGCAGCGCGTGACGGCGCCGGCGCTCGGCGATGCGGCCGAGATGCTCAACGCGAACGTCGACAAGCTGAACTCGCTGCTGTTTACCTACCTGGATTACGCAGCGATTGCCCGTCGCTCCTGAGCGGCGCTACTTCGCGTCGATGGTCAGCCTCACCTCCGAGACCCTTGCCCGAACCAACAGCGCGCCGATCATCGAGGCCATCGATCTATTCTGACCAGCTTTTGCCGCGCCGTGGCGCCGGAAATCACCGAGACGCAGGACCGGGCACAACCGAAGTGCTTGGCGACAAGGGCGATGAGCTCCGCATTGGCCTTACCGTCGACCGGAGATGACCGAAGGCGAGCGACCCAGGTACCGTCGGACTCCGGCTCCAACGCGCTGACCGACGAGCGTGGTTTGGCTCGAACGGTGATTACGACCGGCTCTCTTTCGTGGAGTGGCATAGTTCGACGCGCTGCCATGAACGTCGTACGCAAGAAGGGCGGTCTGAAGACCGCCCTCTACATGGGCCGCCTGACTTGTCCGCCGTAGCCTGGGCGAAGGCGGAAGGCGGCCCTATGGACGATGTTCCCGGCCGGTCGAGGACGCGACGGCATTGCCCGTCGAGTGGCGCTCGAGATCGGCGTCCACCATCATCTCGACGAGCTGCTCGAAGCTGACGGCCGGCGTCCACCCCAGCTTCTCCTTCGCCTTCGACGCATCGCCAATCAGCAGATCGACTTCAGCCGGGCGGATGAACCGCGGATCGGTGCGGACGTACTTCTGGTAGTCGAGCCCGACGTGCTTGAACGCCGTGTCGACCAGGTGCTTCACCGAGTGCGTCACTCCAGTGGCGATCACGTAGTCGTCGGGCGTGTCCTGCTGCAGCATCAGCCACATGGCCCGCACGTAATCGCCCGAAAAGCCCCAGTCGCGCTGCGCGTCCAGGTTGCCGAGCGACAGCTGGTCGGCCTTGCCCAGCTTGATCTTGGCCACGCCGTCGGTGACCTTGCGGGTGACGAACTCGAGTCCGCGCCGCGGCGACTCGTGGTTGAAGAGGATGCCCGACACCGCGAACATGTCGTAGCTCTCGCGGTAGTTCACGGTGATGTAGTGTCCGAACACCTTCGACACGCCGTACGGGCTGCGCGGGTAGAACGGCGTCATCTCGGTTTGCGGCACCTCGCGCACGCGGCCGTACATTTCGCTCGACGACGCCTGATAGAGCCGGATCTTCGGGTTCACCTGGCGCACGGCTTCGAGCAGCCGTGTCACGCCCTGCGAGTTGAAGTCCCCTGTGAGCAGCGGCTGATCCCACGACGCCGGCACGAACGACATCGCCGCCAGGTTGTAGAATTCGTCGGGCTGCACGTCCTGGATCACGCGCATCAGCGACAGCTGATCGAGCAGGTCGGCGGGCCGCAGCGTGATGCGGTCGAGCAGGTGCTCGATGCGCCACATGTTCGGCGAGCTCGAACGCCGGACGATGCCGGTGACCTCGTACCCCTTGTCGAGCAACAGCTCTGCCAGATACGAGCCGTCCTGTCCGGTGATGCCCGAGATGATCGCTTTCTTAGCCATGCAAGGCCCTCATTCTAATCCGAGCGGTGCGGTCCGTCCGGCCGCAGCCAGCGGCTCAGCGCATCCTGCCAGGCCGGCATCGCGAACCCCGCCGCCGCGAGCTTGCGCGGCGACAGGGCGCAGTACGTCGGCCGCGCGGCTTTCAACGTCACCGTCTCCGACGTCGTGCGCTGGAGCACGGGGTCCACGCCGAGCAGACGGGCGGACTCGAGCGCCACCTGCTCCCAGGTGGCCTGGCCGTCGTTGACGCAGTGATACAGCCCCGGCTCGGCGCCGCTCGTGACGAGATGGCGCGTGGCCGCGGCAATGTCGGGCGTGTAGCTGGGCGACACGACGCGATCGGTGAACACCCGCACTTCGCGCCCGTCGCGAAGGCCCGCCACGATGGCGTCCAGTGTGCCCCGCCGCCCCGTCCACCCCGCCGGCGAGCCGAACAGACTCTCGACTCGCAGCACGTACGCGCGGGGCGCGTCGAGCGCGAACCACTCGCCCATCAGCTTGGAGGACGCGTAGGTGCTGCGCGGGGCCGGCGTATCGGCTTCCGTGTAGGGCTCCGACCTGCCGGTGCCGTCGAAGACGAAGTCGGTGCTGTAGTGCACCAGCGCGGCGCCAGCCGTCTCGGCGGCCAGCGCCAGGCTGCGCACCGCGAACGCGTTGACCGCCAGCGCCTGCTCGGGGTGATCCTCGGCGCCGTCCACGTTGTTGTAGGCCGCGCAGTTGACGATGACGTCGGGCGCCGCCGCCGCGACCGCGGCCGCCACCGCGGCGGGATCGGAAATGTCGAGCGCCCTCCGGTTCAGCGCCACCACGTCGGCCCCGGCGTCCGAGCCGGCAAACTCGCGCGCGATGTAGTGGGCCAACTGCCCGTCGGCCCCCGTCACGAACACCCGGCGCGGATTCATTCGATAATGAGGCGCTGCGGCACGCGATTAGATCGTACCGCAGCCATCTCAAGTCGCCAATGGAAACCATCGACACCGCGGTCGTCGGCGCCGGCGTGGTGGGGCTGGCCGCCGCGCTCGCCGTGGCCCGCCGCGGCCACAGCGTCTGCGTTCTCGAACGCGAGCCGCGCCCCGGCATGGGCACGAGCACGCACAACAGCCAGGTGATTCACGGTGGGATGTACTACCCGGCGGGCTCGCTCAAGGCCCGGCACTGCGTGGAGGGTGCCCGGCGGCTCTACGAGTTCTGCGGGGCCTTCGGGGTGCCGCACGTGCGCTGCGGGAAGATCATCGTCGCGCACGACGAGGCCGGCATCGCGACGCTGGAATCCATCAAGGCCAAGGGCGACGCCAACGGCGTGGAGGGGCTCCGCCTCGTGGACCGGGCCTTCGTCCAGGCCCGGGAACCGCACGTCCATGCGGTGGCGGCGCTCTACTCGCCCAATACGGGGATCCTGAGCGCCGAAGGGCTGGTGCAGGCGCTGGCGCGGCAGTGCGCGGCGCACGACGCGATCGTCTTGCCGGGATCGCCGGTGCTCGGTGCCGATGTCAGCGACGGGCTCATCAGCCTGCGCACACCAGCCGAGACGATCGCCGCCCGATCGGTGGTGAATGCGGCGGGCCTCTACGCCGACGAGATTTCAGCGGTGCTCGGCGGCGAGATGTTCACGATCCACCCGTGCCGCGGCGAGTACGTGGAGCTCGTGCCCGCCAAACGCCGGCTCGTGAACGGGCTCGTCTACCCGCTGCCCCATGCCAAGGGGCACAGCCTTGGCGTGCACTTCACCAGGACCATCTTCGGCAACGTGACCATGGGGCCGACGGTCCGTTTCCAGGATCGCAAGGACGATTACGAGGAGGACCGCATCCCCGTCGAGCAGTATCTGGACCCGGCGCGCGAGCTGCTGCCCGAGCTGACGCTCGAAGACCTGCGCCTCGGCGGCAGCGGCATCCGCCCCAAGCTCCACGGCCCCGAGGAGTCGTTTGCCGACTTCCGCATCGAACGCGACGGGCGCAACCCGCGGCTGGTGCAGGCCGCCGGCATCGAGTCGCCCGGGCTCACGTCATGCCTCTCGATCGGCGAGCACGTGGCGGAGCTGATCGAGGAAGTGCTCGCGTAATCGACGGGCCGCCTGAAGGCGGCCCCTACGACGGCAAGAACGCCTGTCTGAGAAACGCCAGGACGCGCGGCCACGAGTCGGCGCTCGCGGCGGTGTTGGCCTCCGGTGTGCCGCCGAACGCGAAGTCGAGGCCGATGATCGGGTGCACGGCGTGGGTGATGTTGAACGACATCCCCGGCACCGGCGGGCCGATGATGTGCCCGGCGCCCTTGTAGACCAGGTGCTCCACGGCGTGGGGATGGCCATGCGCGCGCAGCCGCCGCACCGCGTACTCCGACAGCGTCGTCGCCGGCCACACGGCATCGTCGGTCCCCGAGATGAGCAGCACGGGGCCGTTGATGCGCTCCACTGGGATCTCCGCGGCGCCTGCCGCAGCGGTGTCGTCGAGCCCCGCCAGAAATCCCGGCGTCAGCGACACCGGCAGTGCGTCCCACTTCACGGCCGATGGGACGAACCCCGCAAACGGCAGGTCTACGCCCTCCCGCGTCCATCCGGCCACCGGCGCGGCGCCCATCGATACCACGCCGCCGTACACGAGGCCGCTCCCCACCCAGCTGATCGCGGCGTGGATCTCGGGATAGGTGGCCGCCAGCAGCAGCGCCAGCTCGCCTCCGCGCGACGCCCCGGCCACGCCGATCGCGCCCTGCCGGATGTCCGGGCGACGTTCGAGCCAGCGCAGGGCGGTACCGAAGTACTCGAGCGGAATCCGTTCGAACGTGGACGGCAGCCCGGGCATCCCGAAGTAGCCGAGCGCCAACGCGGCAACGCCCTCCGAGGCAAACATCAGCGCCGGAAGCCCGAAGATGCCGGGCGAGGATCCGCCGACGACGATCACGGCGGGCCACGGCGGCGGCGTGCCCGGCAGGTAGAGCGTACCCACCAGGCCGTCGTCGCGCACCTGGATCATCTGGACGTTCGGATCGAGCGCGGGGTGCATGGTCAACGGGCCGCCTGAAGGCGGCCCCTACGTACGAGGCCGGCCGCGCACCAAGTGCCAGCCGACGGCGTACAGCGTGACCGACGCGACGAGCGTCGAGAGCGCAGTCACCACCAATCTCCGCACGACCGGCTGCAGATAGAGGAGCGTCGTATCCAGCGGCGGCCGGCTGACCGCGGCGACGACCGCCGCCATCACCACGACGAGCGCGATGGTGGCCAGCAGTGCCCACCGCGCCCGCGCCGTGAGACCACCCTCGGGTGCGTCGGCTTGCGGCGCCCGGCGATACCAGCGCCAGCTCCAGAGAGCCAGCAGGGTCGTGCCGAGTGCCGAGCTCGCGTGCTGCAGGACGCTGAACACGTAGGCGGTGTAGCCGGACACCGTGAAGAGCCGCGTCTCGAGCACCGGAAACCACTCGACGCCGGCAGATCCGCCGTGCGTAAAGGCGTCCCAGCCCGAGTGGGTCCCGGCGCCAATCAGCAGCGACACGAGCACGGACGGCGACCACACGGGCGGCCGTGCGGCACGGCCGACGCGCGCGAGCCGGCGTTGCATCGCCTCGGGCATGAGCGCGCGCAGCGGCCGATCGAGCACGCGATCGTAGAGCAGATACGCGAGGACGCCGGCGGGGAGGCAGAACCACAGGAGCCCGAGGGCGCTGTGCGTCGTATTGCGGCCGAGCCCGAGCGGCAGGAAGAGCGGCAGGTCGGGCATGACGCTCCCGACCACGAGCGCCGCCGGCACGCCGAGGCGTCCCAATGGACGCCGGAGCGGCAGCACCGCCACCGGATGCGCAATCGTCAGCGGCACGTTACGCGTGCTCCCGAATGGTGCGCAGCAGCCACCAGCAGCGCAGCGACAGCAGCGCGCGCGCCATCAGTCGCTTCGGGTTGAGCGCGCCCGGTGCCACGTGCGTCGCGTAGTACAGGTAGGCGCTGTCGTGGAAGGCGCGCACCGACGGCGCCCGCGCCGTGCGGCTCGACAGCCCCAC